>VOFB01001027.1_pt1 | contig 356000 bp, 341 predicted proteins | sample 5384141 | NCBI WGS metagenome assembly VOFB01 (sample SAMN12384721, study PRJNA508395) | human gut metagenome | isolation source: healthy gut A | host: Homo sapiens
TGATCGTGGCGGCAAACCCCGGCATTGATACCATCGGTCTGCTGTACGACCTGAGTCAGGATGCCTCCACCCAGGCCATTGCGGACGCCAAGGCCTTCTGCGAGAAGAACGGCATCAAGGTGGTGGAAAAGAACGGCACCACCACCGCCGAGGTGCAAATGGCTGCCGAGGCACTGGTAGCCCGCCGGGGTCAAGGCCGTGTTCAACGGCATCGTCACCATCAACACCGAGACCGCCGAGGCGCTGGGCTTGGATCTTGCCGCCCTGAAGGAAGCTTTCAAGCCCTACTGCACCGAGATCACCGAGGTGACCACCGCCGAGAACTTCTCCTGAGCGCCCTGCTCCGTCAAAGCCTGACGGTTTTCCGGCTCTCCCGCAAGGGAGAGCTTTTGAGGTTCTGGGGAAAGTGGTTCCCCTCTCCCGTGAAAATGCGTTTGTCATACTCCCGTAGAACAATGCGGCGCGCATTCAAAATAACATAAAGGAGCATACACCATGCTGGCGAGTATCTTTTCCCTCAACGTTTTGCAGACAGCGCTGGAGCTGGGCTGCATCTACGGACTGGTGGCGTTGGCACTGTTTCTGAGCTACTCCATCCTGAATATTGCCGACCTTTCCACCGACGGTCGCTTTACGCTGGGCTGCGCCGTGGCCTGTCAAGTGGCGTTGACCGGCCACCCCATCCTTGCGCTGGCGGCTGCTATGGCTGCGGGGGTGTGCTCCGGCTTTGTCACCGCCTTTTGCAGACAAGGCTCGGGGTGGAGAGCATTCTGGCCGGCATCATTGTGAACACCGGCCTGTACACCATCAATCTGGCGGTAATGGGCTTCTCCTCCACCATGTCACTGGTCAAGACCCCTACCATCTTCTCCATGGCAAAAAACTTCGCTGGGCTTTCTGGGCAGCTGGTACAAGCTGGTGCTGGCGGCAGTTATCATTGCCATCGCCTGCGCGGCGATGCTGGGCTTTCTGGGCACGGGCTGGGGCTTTCCATCCGCGCCACCGGCGATAATGCCGCCATGGTGCGGGCTTCCAGCCTCACCCCCGCCTTTACCATCACGGTGGGTCTGTGCGTATCCGGTGCGTTGTGTGCGCTGTCCGGCGGGCTGCTGGCACAGTACCAGAAAAGCTGTGATATCAACGTGGGCACCGGCATGGTGACCATTGCACTGGCTTCCCTCATCATCGGCGAGACGCTGGTGGGCAAGCGCACCATGCTGCGCCGCATTCTGGGCGTGGTGTTCGGCAGCTGCCTGTACCGCTTTATCGTGGCGGTAGCGCTGCGGTTCAACGTGCCCGCCGCCGCCATGAAGCTGGTTTCTGCCATCATTGTGGCAGTGGCCATCTCCATGCCCGCCATGGTGATGCGGTCGTAGGCAGAGCGCAGATACTTGTTGGGCAGGGTGCTCATCAGCAGCTCGTGGAAGTCGTCGTCCGACTTGCAGAAGTCCTCGATGCGCTCGCTGTGGTGCATCAGCTCGGCGTAGGCCTCCAGCTGCTCCCGGGGATGGCATTGCCGTAAGTACGCAGGGCGTAGGGCTCCACCCAAAAGACGCATCTCAAACATGCTGTGCACGTCCTCTTCGGTGATGCCGGAGACCATCAGACCCTTTTTGGGCAGAATGGTGATCAGCCCCTCCTGCTCCAGACGCCCCAGCGCATCCCGCATGGGGTGCGGCTGATGTTGCCCATCTCGGCGCAGAGTTTCTGCTCGTTCAGAAACTCGTTGGGGGCGGTACTCGCAGTTCAAAATCTTGGTCTTGAGGTACTGGTACGCCTGCAGCTTCAGGCTGAGCTTTTGCCTGTGCGTCCTGCTCTTTCATAAGCACACTCTCCTATTCTTCTTCTCCAAAAACGTTCCAAAACGTCCGAACCGGCAGCGCAAACCCACCGCTGCCGGTTTCTTCTTCATGTTCAGCCAGCTTGTATCCCGGCTGCAATCCAACCACTTTATCTAATACATTATTTCACATCAGCATTATGAAATATGTAGCCGACAAAGGCGAGCGGGCGGTGTTCCAGTATGTGGACGAGGGACGCCATTGCCGGGAGCACCTGCACCTCAAGTGCGTGCAGTGCGGGCGCATCGACTGCCATTTTATGGATGAGGTGCGCGCTCACCTGATGGCAGAGCACGGCTTTACCCTGCAATGCGAGGGCAGTGTGCTGTACGGGCTGTGCCGTCATTGCGCGCAGAACGCGGCACCGTCCGCAGCGGAAGAACAGCCTGCAAAAAAATGCGCCTGCTGTGTTGACACGGACAAAAACCCGTGATACAATGCAGACAATAAAAGCGTTGACCGGGAAAAGTAAGGCCTCAGGTTTTTCTTGCAGAGAGCGCGGGGTGCTGGAAACCGCGCAGAAAACGAAGCCCGAAGAACACCCGTGAGCCGCTCCCTGAACCTGCGTGCGCAGCAGTAGGGGCAGACGTGCGCCGCTCGTTATCGCGGCAGTGCTTTCAACGGGGAGAGCGCACAAAAGTGACCGGCGTATTGCGTATGCCGGTAATTTAGGTGGCACCACGGATACGGCAGCATATTCGTCCTAGGACTATGGGATGAATGTGCTGCCGTATTTTTTTATTTTAAGAGGGGTAAGAAGTATGTGTTGTGTTATGGGTTATACGGGGCACGACCTGAGTGCCGAAAAATTCAAAAGAGTATCTGCTGCGCACCGTGGACCGCGGGCCGGACGACCAGCGAGTGGTGGAGGGTCCCTACGGCCTGATGGGCTTTGGGCGGCTTGCCATCATGGGACTGACCCGGAGAGGATGCAGCCCTTTTTACCCGGGGCGCTGACTGCGTGGTGTGCAACGGCGAGCTGTACGGCTTCCGGTTCGAAAAAAGAGATCTTAAAGCGCCGTGGCTACAAGTTCTGCTCTGACTGCGACTGCGAGATCCTGCTGCCGCTGTACTACGAGTACGGGCTGGATATGTTCCTGCGCAACCTGATCGGCTGGTGCGATGATATCCGTCCCTTCCCCATTGGCGGCTACTACTGCGACGGCCGCTTTGTGCGCTACGAGGACATTGCGGATGTGCCCGCCCCCATGCAGGACGATATGCCCACCATCCTGCAGAACATCCGCGAGAAGCTGATCGCCGGTGTGGAAAAGCGGCTGGACGCCGATGCGCCCGTGGGCTTTCTGCTTTCCGGCGGGCTCGACTCCTCGCTGGTGTGCTCCATTGCCGCCAAGAAGCTGGGCAAGCCCATCCGCACCTTTGCCATCGGCATGGACACCGAGGTCTGCCGGATAAAGGTGGTAAAGTTTGCAAGCTCTGCCAGCGGCACCTCGGCAATGATGGTCTGCAAGCCGTCCTCGTCCGGCTCCATGCCCAGCACACGGCCACGGCGCTTGGTCACATCACCCATGATGTCGCCGGTGTTGTCGTTCGGCACATGGGCCTTCAGGGTGTGGATAGGCTCCAGAATGACGGGGCCAGCCTCCGGCATAGCGGCTTTATAGGCCAACTTTGCAGCCATGATAAAGGCCATTTCAGAGCTATCCACCGGGTGGTAGCTGCCGTCCAGCAGCGTGGCCTTCAGGCCCACCACGGGGTAGCCGGCCAGCACGCCCTTTTTCGGCAAGCCAGACGCACGCCCTTTTCTACGGCGGGGAAGAAGTTCTTGGGCACGCTGCCGCCGAACACCTTTTCCTCGAACACCACCTGCTCGCTGTCGCAGGGCTCGAAGTTGATGATAACGTCACCGAACTGGCCATGACCGCCGGTCTGCTTCTTGTGGCGGCCCTGTTTCTGGCAGGCCCGGTAGGCGATGCGGGGAGCTTCCAGACCGATCTCCACGCCGAACTTGTTCTTCAGCTTGGCCTTGACCACGTCCAGATGCTGCTCGCCCAAGCCGCCGATGACCTGCTGATGGGTCTCGGCGTTGTTGATGTAGCACAGGGTGGGATCTTCTTCCATCAGGCGTGCCAGTGCGCTGGAGATCTTGCCCTCGTCGCCCTTCTTGGCCACGGTAACAGCCATAAACAGGCTGGGCTTGGGGAACACAGGTGCGGGCAGCTTGACCACGCGGTCTGCATCGCACAGAGTATCGCCGGTCTTTGCGCTCACCAGCTTTGCCACTGCGCCGATATCGCCGGCACCGATGCCGTCGTTCTCCATCTGCTTCTTGCCAAGGACAGTCAGGGGTTTAGTGATCTTTTCCACCTCGCCGGTGCGGGCGTTGGTCAGCGGTTCACCGGCGGTCACCTTGCCGCTGACCACCCGCAGGTAGCTCAGCTTGCCCACAAAGGGGTCGGCCACGGTCTTGAAGACGTAGGCGGCGGTGGGCTCGTCCACGGTGCAGTGCAGCTCCACCGGCTCACCGTCGGCATCCTCAGCCAGCGTGCTGGCTTCGTGCTCCGGGCTGGGCAGCAGCTTGTGCATATTGAACAGCAGCATATCCAGTGCCTGCATATTCACGGCGCTGCCGCAGAACACGGGGGTGATCAGGCCGTCCTTAACGCCCTTGCGCATACCCTCCACGATCTCCTCGGTGGTAAAGGGTTCGCCGCCGAAGAACTTTTCCATCAGTTCATCGTCGGTTTCTGCAATGGCCTCGCTCATAGCCTCGATCAGGCCCTGGAAGCGGTGGCCGATGTCCGGCAGGTCTACCTGAATCTGCTTGCCGCCCTCGTACTTGAAGGCCTTCTGGCTGAACAGGTTGATGTACACAGGGGTGCCGTCATCCAGCTTTGCGGGCACGACGCAGGGGCAGACGGTGGAGCCGAAGCGGATCTTCATATCCTCAAGGATCTTGAAGTAGTTGGCGTTTTCCAGATCGCACTTGGACACGAACACCATGGTGGCCTTGCCGTTCTTGCGGGCCAGCTGGAACGCCTTTTCTGCGCCCACAGTAACGCCGCTGCGGCCGGACACGCACACCAGCACGCTCTCGGCGGCGCGGATGCCCTCGTACTCGCCTGCTTCAAAGTCGAACAGACCCGGTGCATCGATCAGGTTGTACTTGATGCCCTCGTACTCCACCGGCACAACGGACGCCGACAGGCTGGCCTTGCGCTTTGCTTCCTCGGGATCAAAGTCCGAAATCGTGGTACCGTCCTCAACCCGGCCCATACGCTCGGCAGCGCCCGAAAAATAGACCAGTGCTTCGGTCAGCGTGGTCTTGCCGCTGCCGGCATGGCCGGCAATCAGAATATTGCGGATGTTGTTGCTTGCGTATTTCATATCGGTTTTTCCTCATTTCCGCCGCACGGAGCGTTCTCTCCGTTTTTGTGGCATATTTTACAAAGATAATACCATATCCGAAACGATTTTTAAATATATCGTTTGAAAATTTAGCAAAAATGCCTGCCAAACTTCAGGGCAGTGTTTTGTGCAAGTTGACATTCGGGTGCAAAACGGGCGGGCAGAAAAAGCAGAACTCCCGGCAGCGCGTACAGGCGCGGAACCGGGAGTTTTCGTTGCAAATATGCGGTTTTTGTGGTATGCTGTAGATGCCGCTTCGGCGGTAAGGGCGTTGATTGCATAATCGGTGGTTTAGCTCCTTCCGGCTGCGCGCCAGAGGGGGACGAAAAACTTTTGCTTCCCCTGACGCGAAAGCGGAAAGGGGGATGCCTCATGACGTTCGAACAGGTCGTGCTGTTGCTCACGCTTCTTGGCGGAGCAATCTACATTACCTTCGAGATCGCATGGACGATTTCCAACGGCAAAAAGAAATGACCGCTCATGCCCTCAGAAAGCAAGCGGTCATTCTTTACGACTGATTAGCCGGATGAGGAGCTGACCATTGCAGTCAGCGCTCTTTCTATTCGTAGTATAGTCTATTTTTCCGGGTTTGTCAAGTCGCAGACCCGCCGGAAGAGGCAGGAGGTTTTACGCGATGAAGCGCGAGGATTATATCAACTGGGACGAATATTTTATGGGCATTGCGCTGCTTACCGCCATGCGCTCCAAGGATCCCAACAGTCAGGTGGGTGCGTGCATCGTAAGCCCGGAAAATAAGATTCTTTCCTTAGGCTACAACGGGATGCCCATGGGCTGCAACGATGACGAGATGCCTTGGGAGCGGGAGGGTGCACCTTTGCAGACCAAGTATATGTACGTCTGCCACGCCGAGTTGAACGCCATCCTCAACAGTGCCCACAATAACCTGAAGGGTGCCCGGGTGTATGTGACCCTGTTCCCCTGCAACGAGTGCACCAAGGCCATCATCCAGTCCGGCATTGCCGAGGTGGTGTACTACGGCGACAAGTACCACGACAGCGATTCCAGCATTGCGGCGCGGTTCATGTTCGAGCACGCCGGTGTCCGGCTGACCCCCTATAAGCCCACCGGACGCCGGGTAGAGCTGGAGCTGTAAGCTCCCTCTTGACCTTCCCGATGCAACGTACTATAATAGAATCATGGCTTGAATAAATATTCAAGAGTGTTTGCATAGAGAGGGAAATATACAATGGAACTGAAAAATCGCAGCTTTTTGAAGCTATTGGACTACACCCCTGCCGAGATCGGGCAGCTGCTGGAACTGGCCGCTGACCTGAAGGCCAAAAAGAAGGCCGGTATCCGTCACGACCAGCTGCGGGGCAAAAATATTGCTCTGATCTTTGAAAAGACCTCCACCCGCACCCGCTGCAGCTTTGAGGTAGCCGCCCACGATCTGGGCATGGAAGTGACCTATCTGGACCCCTCCGGCAGCCAGATCGGCAAAAAGGAGTCCATCGCCGACACCGCCCGGGTGCTGGGCCGGATGTTTGACGGCATCGAGTACCGTGGCTACGGCCAGCAGATCGTGGAAGAGCTGGCACACTACGCTGGTGTGCCGGTGTGGAACGGCCTGACCAACGAGTTCCACCCCACTCAGATCTTGGCCGATTTCCTTACCATTCAGGAGCATTTCGGCCACCTGAAGGGCATCCACTTCGTTTACTTCGGCGACGCCCGCTACAACATGGGCAACAGCCTGATGGTGGGCTGCGCCAAGATGGGCTTACACTTTACCGCCTGCGCCCCCAAAAAGTACCAGCCGGATGCCGCACTGGTGGAGCAGTGTCAGGCCATTGCCGCCCAGACCGGGGCGACCCTCTCCTTTGAGGAGGATCCCGTCAAGGCAGCAAAGAGCGCGGACGTGCTATACACCGATGTGGGTGTCCATGGGCGAGCCGGTAGAAGTCTGGGCAGAGCGCATCCACGACCTTGCACCCTACCAGATCAATCAGGATCTGATGAATATTGCAGGCCCAGATGCAGTATTTATGCATTGCCTGCCCGCCTACCACGACCACAAGACCACCGTGGGCAAAGAGATGGGCGAGCGCTTTGGCCGCGACGCCATGGAGGTGACCGACGAGGTATTCGAAGGCCCCCAGAGCATCGTGTTTGACGAGGCCGAGAACCGGATGCACACCATCAAGGCGGTCATGGCAGCCACCTTGGGATATCAGGAATAACGAGATAAGCCCGGAAGGTTCGCAGACCCTCCGGGCTTATTCTATCTGAAAATAATTTTCCGCTCAGCGATCATTCCGAAACTGCATTCTGCAGTTTCAGCACGCCTGCCTGCGTCAGGCGCTTACGCAGCAGCGCACCCACGATGCAGGACACCACGATCTTTGCAAGATCCAGCGCAATGAAGGGGTAGACGCAGACGGTCAGCGCGTAGCCCAGCTCGCACTGCATCTGGAACACGAACCATGCCGTGCCCAGCACATAGCAGGCAGCATCGCCCAGCACCAGACCCACAGCGGAGACCACCGGGTTGCCCTTGCTCTTTTCAATGAACATCCCGCCGATGAAGGCCAGCAGCAGATAGCCCACCAGATAACCGCCGGTAGGGCCTGCCAGCTTGGCAAGGCCGGCACCGTAGCCGGAGAACACCGGAATACCGATGGCGCCCAGCACCAGATAGATAACCACGCTCAGGGTACCGAACTTCGGTCCCAGCAGCCATGCGGTCAGGCAGATAACAAAGTTTGCCAGCGAGATGGGCACGGCTCCGATAGGCACGGTCAGCGGGCCCAGCACGCACAGCACGGCAGCCATCACCGCGGTGACAGCCATCTGATAGGTAGTCAGTTTTTTGTCTTTCATGGTCAGTTTTCCCTCTGTTTTTCGTTTTGTAAGGCATCTGTGCCCGAGTATACCGCACCGGTGCGCCGCAGGTCAACGGAAAAGTTTGCAAAGGGTTTACAATCAATAGATATATTGTAATCCGTCAAAAAATATGATATTCTAAGAATACGGCGCTGATTGCATAATCGGTGGTCATGCTTTCCCATCCCGCAGCACTGCTTCTTCCTGTACATGGAACGAACCAGCGGCTTGTGGGAGGAGAACTTTTTTGAGCCAAGCCTCCTCGAGCCCTGAAGGCGAAGGGAGGGATGTCAGATGGATCTGTCGGAGATGCTGAACCTGCTGATGGTCATTCTTACGCTGTTGGGATTGATCATTGAGGTAATTCGCCTGACCCTTGAGGTCATGGATAAAGCTTCGCAGAAGAAAAACGATGACAACAAAAAAGATTGACCGCCCCAGTCTACCAAACTAGCGGTCAATCTTTTTGACTAATGCGGGATGGAAAGCTGACCTTTGCAGTCAGCGCCCCTTCTGTTTATAGTATAATCGCACCATCGTGTTTTGTCAAGGAGGTTCCCATGGGTGGAGGTCATGTATCGCGGCCGGATTTCGGGATGCCGCAGCCGGATGCGGCGTACCCGCTGACCGAGTTCTATCTGCTGGCGCAGCAGGCGCTGGAAAAAAGCGGCAGCTTTATGCTGCCCGCCCTCTACGCAGGGCTGCAAGCCCCTGCCCGGCGCATCTACCGGGAGGAGGCCGCCGGGTATTTACAGCTTGCGGCTGCTCCGGCAGAGGGCCTGACCCGGCTGCTCTCCCCTGCCCGGATGCAGCTTTTATACAGCAGCTTGCAGGTGCAGCCGGACGGCACCCCCGCCGCCCTGCTGCTGACCGAGGAGTGTACCCGCCTGACCGTGGCGGTGCAGCTGCTGCCGCCCTCTGTGTGGGAGGACCCGCTGCCGCCGCTGCCGGATGTTCCGGCGGCGCTCACCCTGCAATTGACCACGCAGGACGTGATGGCCATCGACACTTCCCCCGCCGCACTGGCGCAGAAGCTGGTGCACAGCACCGACGGCAAATGCTGGCTGCATCACCCCAAGGCCGAGACCTTTCTCTCCGAGCGGCTGGCGCTGCTGCAAAGGGTCTATAAATAAAGAAGGAGCACCCTCCCCTCTTTTACTTTCTGCGATTCCGTGGTATACTGACCGGTAAACCGACAGGATATCCAACCTCTGTCGGAGAACGTGGACGTGCCTTGCGGTCCGGTGCGTCCGGTACACAAAAAATGGAAGGAACCGGGTTTTGTTCTGCAATAATCGGGGATGCTGAGCCGTATATCAAGTGAACGTCCCCGTGAGAACCACAAACATTCCATCGAGAAGCCCGCTTCCGGGCATCCAAGGAGAGTTTATAACAATGGGACAGCTGACCAGAAACGAAGTATTTACCTTGGCGGTGCAGCGTTACAGCGACACCGTCTACCGCACTGCGGTACATAATTGCCGCTGCACAGCCGATGCTGAGGATGTGGTGCAGGATGTGTTTGAAAAGCTGCTGCACTACAACGGCATTTTTGAGAGTGAGGAGCATCTCAAAGCATGGCTGCTGCGGGTGGCCATCAACCGCTGCCGGGACCTGACCCGCGCCGCCCACCAAAAGGACACCGAGCTGGACGAGAACCTGCCCGCCCCCGATGCTCTGGAGGAGGACGGCAGCGTGCTGGATGCCATCCGCACCCTGCCGGAAAACTACCGCAACGCCATCTATCTGCATTACTACGAAGGATACACTGCAGCAGAGATCGGGCGGATGATGGCGGTGCCCACAAACACGGTACTAAGCTGGCTGCGGCGCGCACGGGCACAGTTACATACGATGCTGAAGGAGGAGATCGAAGATGAGGTGGTATGAATATAAGATGGAGGTTGATGACCTTGCTGCCCCGGACGATCTGAAGGCAAAGCTGCTGGCCATGACCGACACCCTGACCGCGGAGGAAAAGGCCGAACCCATGATGGCTGCCCCTGCCCCGCAGGCCGCTGCACCCGCAGCACCCCTGAACACCGAAGCCAAGAAGAAAAAGCCCATCCACTTCCCGGTAAAGCAGCTGGGCACGCTGGCTGCCTGTCTGGCCGTGTGCGTGCTGGGTTACAGCACCCTGCATCTGGGCATCGGGATGGGCAGCGCAAAAAGCAGCGCGCCCACCCTGTACGCAGCCGAAGGCGCTGCCGACAGCTCCGCTGCCTCTGTGGCAGCGGGCGGGTTTGATCTCCAGCACGCCGCGCTGGACAGCACCCCCGAGGCGGTGAATTACAGTCTGGATGCAGACGACCGCTCTCTGGAAACGGAGTACAGCGGCACCGGCAGCACCGAGGCTGCTGCGCCTGCGGTGGACAGTGCTAAGATCATCTACACCGCCAACCTGACACTGGAAAGCAAGGACTACGAAACAGCCCGCAGCGCGCTGGACAGCGCCCTCGCCGAGGCGGGCGGCTATCTGGAATCCAGCAGCGAATATTCCAGCACCGGTTCCAGCCGCTCCGTAAGCCTGACCTACCGGGTGCCGCAGGCCAATTACCAGAGTTTTTTGGACGCTGTGGCCGCTGCCGGTAATGTGACCTATCGCAGCCAGCAGGCCGATGATGTGACCACTCAGTATATGGACGTGTCCGCGCGGCTTTCTAATCTGCAGGCACAGCGCACCCGCTTACAGCAGCTGCAGGCACAGGCCGAAACTCTTTCGGACTTGCTGCAGATCGAGGACTCTCTCACCGAGGTGCAGTCCCAGATCGAAAGCTGGCAGAGCCAGCTGGACTGGTACAGCGATCAGGTGCAGCAGTGCACCGTGTATATCGACCTGAACGAGGTGCAGACCTACACACCCGCCGACGAGGGCTTTTTCTCCCGCATCGGCACGGCCCTTGTCTCCGGCTGGGGCAACTTTGTGAACGGCTTGCAGCAGTTCGTGGTAGCGCTGGCCTCCGTCTGGCCACTGGCAGTGCTGGCGTGCGCTGCTGTTGCCGTGGCGCTTGCATGGCGCAAAAAGCACCCGAAGAAGTGACCCCATAGAAATCCATTTTCCGCATAAAGGCTTCCCCCGGGCTGGGGAAGCCTTTTGTTCAACCCCGTTGAAAAAACCACCCCTGTCCCGCCGGGCTGCTTTGCACCGGGAGACAGGGGTGGTTTTGTATATTTTGCAGTACTTATTACACGCCGGAATAGGCTGAGAAGCCGCCGTCCACCGGCAGGCAGATGCCGGTGATGAAACCGGCTGCATCATTGTTCAGCAAAAACAGCAGTGCGCCCACAAGGTCTTTCTCGCTGTCGCCGAAGTGTCCCATGGGGGTGGCGGCAAGGATCTTTTTGGTGCGGTCGGTGGGGGTGCCGTCCTCGTTGAAGAGCAGCTTTGCGTTCTGCTCGCTGGCAAAAAAGCCCGGGGCAATGGCGTTGACCCGGATGCCCACCTTGCTGAAGTGCACCGCCAGCCACTGGGTAAAGTTGGTCACAGCAGCCTTGGAGCCGGAGTAGGCAGGGATCTTGGTCAGGGGCAGGTAGGCGTTCATGCTGGAAATGTTCAGAATGTTGCAGCCCTCGCGCCCTACCATCTGCCGTGCAAATGCCTGCGTGGGCAGCAGGGTGCCGATGAAGTTCAGGTTGAACACCATCTCCACGCCGCTCTCGTCCAGATCAAAAAAGGTGACGGTGTCGCTTTCCAGATCGGCCATCTCAAAATATTCCTTGTCCGTATTGGCGCGGGCGTTGTTGCCGCCTGCACCATTCACAAGGATATCGCAGGGGCCAAAGTCCGCCAGCACATCCTCGGCTACCTGCAGGCAGTTGGCCTTGTTCATCACGTTGCAGGTGTAGCCCTTGGCGGTGCCGCCCTCGGCTTCGATCTCGTCCGCAAGCTCCTTGAGCTTATCCATGTTGCGGCCCAGCAGCGCCACCTTTGCGCCCGCCCGGGCCAGCGCCTTGGCAAAAATGGAGCACAGCGTGCCGCTTGCGCCGGTGACGACAGCCACCTTGCCGGTGAGATCTGTGTTCAGTACATTCTTTTCCATAACATCCTCCTGCTACAGCTGTATTCATTGGCTAGAGTATAACAGAAAAAGACGGTCTTTGCCAGAACGTTCTTATTATAAAATGAGAAAGTTTTATTCTTTTTGCCGGGCAACAAGCACGATATCTTCTGGATGCAGTGCAGACGCAATCGCGCAAAATCGCAAAAATGACCGTTTTTACCTTGAAGATCTTCTAACTCTTCCAAAGCAAAAGCAGTATGATAAAAGCATGACAAACACATACTGACTTCGGCTGCGCTGCCCTCAGCGGGCTACACTGTTCAAGCCGCAGCGGGCTGCGCCTATGACCCACAGAGTTTTGAACAATGTGGGCATTCAGACCTGGAAACACAGCATTCCGCACCCACAATGTTCAACCCGAACGATGTGAACATTTAACGTAGGACAGTTTCTTTTTGCACACTGATCAAATATAAAAAGTTATAATAATATTCTACACTGTTCACGCTGCACAATGTGCAACAGCGGCGGCGCTTCCCACTTTGATGTGAACACAAAAAACAGGTTGAATTTAAAAAATTCAACCTGCTTGGTGGTTGCGGGGGCCGGATTTGAACCAACGACCTTCGGGTTATGAGCCCGACGAGCTACCAGACTGCTCCACCCCGCGATATTTACTTTTTTGCTTTTCAGCGGCTCTCGCTGACTGCTCAAGTATAATACCACAGAGCGGGTAGAATGTCAACCCTTTTTGAGAAAAATTTTCGTATTCTCCTGCCGCAGCTTTTAACGCACCATTGTCCGGTGCTGTGCGCGGTATTCGGTGGGGGTGATGCCGTACAGACGGCGGAAGGTTTTCAGGAAGCTGCTGTAATCCGGAAAGCCGCTTTCGGTGCAGGCATTCAGGACGGAAACGCCCTCTTCCAGCGCCTTGCGGCAGTGCTGCATCCGCAGATAGATCAGGTAGTTGTGGATACTCTCCATGGTGCACTCCTTGAACGCACGGGAAAGGTGCTCCCGGCTGGCGTAAAGCTCTTGCGCCAGCTGCGCGGTGGTAAGGGTCGGGTTCTGATAATGCGTTTGCAGGTAGGCCACCGCGCGCGACCAGTACACTGGTGCTGCTGGGTCTTCTAATCCCTGACTGTTCCGGGTAAAGCAACGAATACGTTGCCCCCATTTCTCTGAAGATATCCTGCATCTAAAGGGGAATGGGGGCATTTTTTATCAAAAATCAACTGAGAGGAGTAAAAGCCATGGAAATCTGCTCCCGTTTTACCGGCATGGAGCGCAAGGACGGCGCTTTCCTGCTGCACACCGACAACGCGGATGTCAAGGTTTGCTTCGTGACCGACGAGATCGTCCGTGTCCGCGCCAGCTTTGACCACGAGCTGGCAGAGGAGCCCTACGTCCTGATGACCACCGCATGGGAGGATCGGATAAAACCACTTTCTGATGTAGCCCTTTACAGGTCTACACGCATCCACCACACGCCCGATTCTTACACCAAACGCGAACTTGTCGGGGCGAGGCCCCTCCATCTTGCTTACGCAAGACCGTTCTGTCGCTTAAAAGCCCCACTGGGGCTTTCATTGCTCCGCTCCACTGCGCAAACGCGAACTTGTCGGGGCGGGCCCCTCCATCTTGCTTACGCAAGACCGTTCTGTCGCTTAAAAGCCCCACTGGGGCTTTCATTGCTCCGCTTCGCTGTGCAAACGCGAACTTGTCGGGGCGGGCTCCTCCATTTTGCTGCGCAAGACCGTTCTGTCGCTTAAAAGCCCCACTGGGGCTTTCATTGCTGCGCTGCGCTCGCAAACGCGGAACTTGTCGGGGCGGGGCCCCTCCATCCTGCTGCGCAGGACCGTTCGGTCGCTTAAAAGCCCCACTGGGGCTTTCATTGCTGCGCTACGCTTCGCAAACGCGAACTTTTGAAAACACGTCACTTTCGGCAACTTGCAAGAAAAGACAAGGGAAACTTTGGCAAAAAAGAGAGGGCTGGACGGTGCCAGCCCTCTTGACAAGGAAAAACACAAGGCTCTCTATTATAATAAAGCTATAAGAACATAATAAAGGCAATTATTTGAAATTTTTGAAAAAACAGAAATCATTTTGATGATATGGGACGTTTTAATAGACAGGAAGGGGGGTGAACCGTATCCAGACAGAATTATTGCTGCGGAAAGTTCAGAGCGGAGATACGGGTGCGCTGGACACTCTGATTACAGCGTACTATCCACAAATTCTGAACTATTGCCGTTGGCATACAGTGGACGAGCAGCAGGCGCAGGATGCAGCACAGGAAACCTTTTTGAAAGCGGTGCGCTGGCTGGATTCCTGTGGTGGATTTCAGGGGGCATTCCGTCCCTTTCTGTACAAAATCGCAAAAAACATTTGCATCGATCTGAACCGTACTATGGAGCGGATGGAGGTATCGCTGGAGAGCTTGCCGGGCGAACCCGCCTATCAGGAAAGCGGCTTTGCTGCGGCAGAGGAGAAAGCAAACCTGCGAGCGCTGACGGTCCAGCTGGAGCCGGAACAGCGGGAACTGGTATTGCTGCGGTTCGCACAACAGCTTAAATTGCGGGAGATCGCGCAGATTACAGGTCTGCCCCTGCGCACAGTGCAGTCCCGCCTGCGTGCCGCATTGAAAACCTTGAAAATGCAATTGGAAAAGGAGGACTGGAGATGAATCGAGCCTTTGAAAAAGAACTGTCCAGAGCACTGGCGACAGAGCTTGACACAGCCGCACCGAAAACGCTGCTGCGCCGTTGCCGGGCGGAACATGTCGTAAAACAACGGAGTGATTGGCGTGATTTGCTGCACTGCCAGTTCAAATTGCTGGGCTGGAAGGTCTGGGCGCTGGAAGCAATGGCGGCACTGGCGTTGTACAGTGTGGGCCGGGAACTTGCCCTGTGGGAGAAGGCATGGACATTACGCAATGCGCTGTTTGGTCTGAGCACACTCGCCATGCTGACAGCCATGCTCGGTCTGCCGTTTTTATACCGGGCAAGTCAATATAAGATGCTTGAACTGGAACAAGCCACATATGCAGGAATCGGTCGTCCACTGGTGATGCGGTTTTTGCTGCTGCTGGCGGGGGAAACGATCCTGCTGGGAGTGCTGGTACTCAATGTGCGGGCAGCCGTGCCATGGAGCATCGGGCAACTGCTGGCGGTGTTGACCGTGCCATTCCTGACCGCAAACAATGAGCTGCTTCTGCTGCTGCGCTGGGTGCGCCCGGAATGGATGATGACCGGGGCTGTACCACTGTTTGCAGGGCAGCTGTGTTTGCTGCGGTTCGTGCAATTATCGGAACTGCCGAAAGGTCTGCCGCTGGCGGCGGGTGTGCTGGTGCTCTGCATGGTGTTGCAGTGCATCCAGCTTGCCGCCCGGTCAGAATATATTGCAGAAGCTTGAAAGGAACAAGTCATGGAACTGAAAATTCAGAATATTACAAAGCGATACCGGGATAAAACGGCGGTGGATGATGTGTCCATCACTCTCACGCCGGGTGTGTGGGGACTGCTGGGGGCGAATGGTGCAGGCAAAACAACCTTAATGCGGATGCTGGCGGGCATTCTGCGGCCCAGCAGTGGCCGGATCTTGTGCGATGGGGTGGAGATTGGGACGCTTGGTGCGGCCTACCGGGAAAAGCTGGGGTATCTGCCGCAGGAATTCGGGTTTACCCGGAATTCACGGTGCAGGACTATCTGGAATATATGGCGGCGCTCAAGGGTCTGCCGCGCACAGAGGCTGCCCGGCAGATCGACGCACTGCTGGAGCGGGTAAGCCTCACTGAGGTGCGCCGCAAAAAGATCATAAAGCTTTCCGGCGGTATGAAGCGCCGGGTAGGCATCGCACAGGCACTGCTCAACGACCCGGAAATTCTGATTTTAGATGAACCCACGGCAGGGCTGGACCCCGGAGAACGGGTGCGCTTCCGCAATCTGCTGTCGGAGTTTGCGCAGGAACGGATCGTTCTCATTTCAACGCATATCGTTTCGGATGTGGAATACATTGCGGCCGAAAATGCCGTGATGAAGGCTGGCAAAATCATTGCACAGGACACCACCGAAGGGCTGGTAAAGCAGATCGAAGCCAAAGTCTGGCAGGGAAATATCCCGATGGAACAGCTTGCCCGGTGGGAACACCGGCTGCGGGTGGTGAACCTGCGCAACGAGCCGGACGGAACGGTAACATTGCGGTATCTGGCGGATGCACCGCAGCTGCCGGACAGCGTCCCGGCACAGCCCCGGCTGGAAGATCTGTATCTGTGGCTTTTCCCGGAGGAAATGGAGGAAGCAAAATGAACCTGTATCGTTTGGAATTGAAACGTGTGTGCAAAACCCGTATGACAGCTATTCTGCTGGCCATTGCGCTGGTGCTGGCTGTGGTCATGGCATATCTGCCGGTGACCTTTATCGGCTGGACGGAACTGGATGCCAGCGGAAACGAAGTGCGTTACACGGGTCTGAAAGCAATCCGGAAACGGCAGGAGCAGCAGGTATCCGGTACCATCACGCCGGATGTCATGCAGGAAGCACTGGAAGCCTATCAGCGGGTGTACCGGCAGTATGATGCAAGCTCCATCAACGATATCCCGGACGAGGTATTTTATAAAGAACTTGCCCGGTATCGGCCTCTTGTGAACAACGCAAAGGAAGCTTTTGCCGACCCGAAAACCGGCATGGCACCGGGCGTGATGGGGCTGACCGCAGAGGATATGCAAAACTTTTACAGCCAGCTCCCCAAACGGCTGGAATCGGTGATCTGGCTGGAACAAAGCGGAAAGCCCGGCTATGAGCAGGCGCAGGCCATTGCACAGAAAAAGTTCGATGCTGTACAAAAACCGTTCACCTATTCATTTGGGGTCAGTTCAGACGCAATGGATTACCAGACCCTGTTGAGCTTGCTGCTCACCCTGCTGTGTGCGGTGATTGCGGCCCCGGTGTTTGCATCGGATGCACAGACCGGGGCGCAGGACATCCAACTGTGCACAAAAAACGGCGGTCTGCGGCTAGCAGCGGCAAAGCTAGCGGCGGCGTTCAGTATCACAGGGGCGGCGTATCTGCTCTGCGGCATGGTGTGGATCCTGGTCACGAATGCTCTATTTGGCTGGGAAAGTACCCAAACTTCCGTGCAATGGCTGTTTTCTGTGACCAGCCTGCTGCCGTATACCGTTGGCCAGATGGAGTGGGTCATGCTGGTGGCAAACTTCCTGATCTTCTTTGCGGAGGTGGCCTTTGTGCTGATGGCATCCGTATGGGCCAAGAACAACCTGACCGCTTTGTCTGTGGCGCTGATCAGTGTGGTGGCACCGCTGATTGTTTATATGGTCGTGCCGGGTTCCTTTGGAGAATGGCTGTCCACCCTGATTCCGGCAGGGGGCATTGGGCTTTCCAACGCATTACTGTATAAAATGATCAGCTTTGATTTTCTCTATGCAGGTGGGCATGCCTTCTTTCAGGCAGATGTACTGCTGGCATCGGCACCGATCAAGATCGTTCTGCTCGTTGGATTGGCAGCATGGGGGTATCTGCGAAAGACCAAAGTGACTTAAGAGGAAACGCTGCTGAAAAAAGTTCATCGGATGCATAGAAAACTGCATCGGATGAACTTTTGTGTCCTAAGCTCCCTGCCATGAATCATGGTTGTTGATGTACATTTGATGATTGTTGCACATCGACTTTTCTTAATTAAAACTTATCGCATTTGTAACATTCTTTCCACAACTTTCTCGTATTATCTTTCAATAATAAGCACAAAGGCAGGCACACCATGTTTCCACAGTGTACCTGCCTTTTTCGTCTTTACGGGTTCGGTGTACCTACTACACCAATCCACCTATTCGATTCTTACACCACACCGCTTTGTAAGGCTCCTTTTCGGGAAAACGTCCCAAAATTGGTGTAGTTGTGGTGTAGTACCGCAGATACCGCTTGAAATCAGTTCAAAATTTCATCGTATCTGCGTTTTAATTTTGTATTTTACTGCTCAATCGGCTTCATCGTGAGGATGTCATCGACGAGCAGTTATAAGCCTTTATTCGAACGGTATCGTTTGGCGTATGAATTGGCGTGAATGGCGTATGACGTATTTGGCCTATGCTTTATTTTATTCTTCAGGGTCTTTCCACTGTGCGAACTGACGGTCAAGATTTTCAAATTCAGACTTACGCAGTTCCTTGGTCACATCCGCGTAGATATTCAAGGTCGTGGAAATATCCGAGTGTCCCAGCGCATCCTGAATCACCTTGATGTTCACGCCCGCTTCGCACATCCGGGTCGTGAAGGTATGCCGCAGGGTGTGGCAGCTGAAACGCGGCAGGAGTACGGTGCTGTTCGGATTCTTCGCCAACACTTCATCGTTGCAGTCCCGGATGATGCGCCGGATGGCCTTGTTCAGCGTTCCCTGATGCTGGCACTCACCAAAGCGGTTGACGAAGATGAAGTCCGTGTAACCGTCCACCGTTACCGTGCAATGGATCTCTGCTTCTTCCTGATAGGCACGTTCCTTTTCAAAGGCTTCTTTCACGAAGTCCATCATCGGAACAGTGCGGACACCGGCCTTTGTTTTGGGCGAGTGGCAGTTGAAGTAGCAGCCCTTCTTGCCGCCGTTGTTCTCACGGTGGTCGTAGTTGACCAGCGTGTGGTTGACGGAGATCGTACCTTCCTCTAAATCCACATCGCACCAGCGCAGGCCAGTGGCTTCTCCTACACGCAAACCAGTTCCCAGCATGACCGCGAAAATCGGATACCAGTGCTGGTACTTCGGCGTTTTGGAGAGGTAGGACAGCAGCAGATTCTGCTCTGCAACCGTCAGTGCCTTACGGCGGTTGGTTTCAAACTGGTGTGCCTTTTTCAGCTCCCGCAGAACATTGTCCGAAGGATTGCTCCGCAGATAGCAGTCCTCCACCGCTATGTCCAGCACCTGATGCAGAACCGTGTGTACGCTGTCAATCGTAGAGATCTGCAAACCCCGCTCGTCTGCCAGCGTGTTGTAGAACTGCTTCACATCCGACTTTTTGAGCGCAGACACCTTCGATTTGCCGAAATCCGGCTCCACGAACTGCCGATAAAGGTACAGATAGTTCTGGAAAGTGTTATCTTTCAAACCACGTTTCACCTTTGCCCACAGAGTGAACACATCATTCAGGGTGACATACCGTGCTTCTGCCTTGATGCCTTCCAGCGAATCTCGCTGAATGTCGTTTTCCTTTTCCCGAAGTTCCTCTAAGGTCGCGGCATAAATAGAATGCCGCTTGCCATCCGGGGAAGTCCAACGGAAATCGTACTTGCCATCTTTGCGCTGGGATTCCCCTTTGCGGAGAACCACACGCGCCTTGTCTTTGCGTTTCGTATTCTGAGTTATTGCCATGAGCGTTGCTCCTTTCTACATTGCGGTACAGAAAAGAGCGTTGTTCTGTGTTCATAGTACCACAGATACGCCATTCTCTGCAAGACGTTTTGAAAAATATCCGGGACATTTTCAAAGCGAGTACATTTGCTCCGTGTATTCATCCAGCTTGCGCCGCTTGATGAGCCGCTTGGAACCCACCCACAGCACGTGTTCATTATCTGATAATGAACGCAGCTTGTTGATGCCAATGCCGGAGTAAGCCGCAGCTTCTTCCAGCGTCAGATTGCTCTTTTCCCAAATCGGAACTTGTCGGGACTTGCTCCCTCCATCTTGCTGATGCAAGACCGTTCCGTCGCTTAAAGTCCCCACTGGGGACTTCATTGCTTCGCAAACGCGAACTTCCTTCATAGGCAGACCTCCAATTCCTTGTAACCGAACGCCTGTAACCGGGCAGGAAAATTATCTTTTTCTGCACGCAGGGCATCCGGTGGGCTTTATACTTTTTTTTCTTCTCTTTTTAAGGTTACATGGTTACAGAAAGCGGAAAACGCAGCAGTCGTGCGGTTTTTGCGCCGTAACTGGGGTGTAACCGAATCTGTAACCAGATGTGTAACCGGTGTCCATCAGAAGGGAAAGCCCAGCTGCTTGGCTTCCGCATCCGTTATTTCGGAGGAATCTTCAGCCCCGGTTTCGGGGCTGGTTACATATATATCAGAGCACAAGAAAACACCCTGCAAGATTTTTAGTCTCGTAGGGTGTTTCATATATAGCATCTCGTGAATCACGGATTGCGGCATTAGTATTTTTTTGATAATGTGTAGGTATAGCAGATGTCAATAATCAAAAGAACTGCTACAATGCTCATTGTCCACCAAAAGCAAGAAAAGCCTTTCGTCAAAAAGCATATGATTACTTCCTATTAGGAACACTGTAAATACAAGGCTTTTCGGAGCCTGCAAACCAGAAAAAATAATATTTGATCTATCACATTACGCAAAAAGCCGTCCGGCATGAAAAACGGGCGGCTTTTTTGCGTGGATAGACGGAAAGGAGGCACAAAAATAACTACAAAATTTTAGCGTTCAAATTTGTGCAACTTTAACGAAAAGGAGGATCGTAAATGGCCGATAAAAAATTGAATACTGGCCCTGCGGAGAATATTTCCCCGGAGGCCGCCGAGCCTATCGCCACACCCGAACAGGCCGCAGCGTCTGAGCCCCAGCAGGAACAGACCGGGCCTGCCATACCTGAGCCCGGCGATGTGGTTGTGTCCTTTGACAAAATCAATGAGCTTATGGCAGAAAAGAGACAGCACGCCCGCGCCGAAGTCGAAAAGTCGGAACCCCCGAAACGCCAGAGGCGGCAGCCCCGGAGAAACGCCGCAGCCCGCCAATACGGAGGAACCGAAAAAGCCGCGCCGTGGCCGTCCGCCGAAAGCGGAAAAGGCTGCGACTGAAAATCAGAAAGCGGAGAAATCGGCTGGGGCCCGCAAGGGCCGCCCACCAAAAAGGCGGATAAGACGGCCCCTGACAAGCCCAAGCCGTCCAAACGAGACAAAGTGTCCCGAAGCGATGGAAAGGCCCCGGATGCCAAGGAGCCCATTAAGCCCGCACAGGATACGGCACTGAAGGAAACTGCTGCTGCGGAACAGACGGCTCCCGAGCCGACCACACCGCCCCGCCCGGTTGAGGAAGGCAAGCTGGTTTATCTGAAACTTTCCGAGGTTCATCCGTTTCACACATTCCGTCCGCATCCCTTTAAGGTAAGGGACGATGCGAAGATGCAGGAAATCGTTGCTTCTATCCGCGTAAACGGTGTAATGGTTCCCGGTCTTGCCCGCCCGGAGAAAGATGGAAACGGCTATGAAATTGTAGCGGGCCATCGCCGTACCCACGGCAGTGAGCTGGCTGGACTGGAGGAAATGCCCTTTATCGTCCGTGAAATGACCGACCACGAAGCGGTACAGGCCATGAAGGACAGCAACAAGCAGCGTGACGGGATGCTCCCCAGCGAATTGGCCGCGCTGCTGGAACTCGAGGTTGAGGACATCAAGCATCAGGGCGGGCGGCTGAAAGATGTTGCGGAAGGCGATGTCGGGAAACGCTCGGTTGAGATTGTAGGCGAGGCGCATGAAATGAACTATAAAAAGGTCATGCGCTACTTGCGGCTCAACTCCCTTGTGCCGGAGCTTCTGGATAAGGTAGACGATAAAAAGATGGGCTTCATGCCTGCCGTGGAGCTTTCCTACATCAAACCGAAAAATCAGAGGCTTATTGCTGTTTCCATTGACGGGGAGCAGGCTTCGCCCTCGCTGGCCCAGGCCAAACGGCTCCGGGAGCTGGATAAGGAAGGCAAGCTCAACGGCGATGTCATTGACGGTATCTTATCAGAACAGAAAAAGGAGGATCGAGGCGTGATTATTTCTACTGCGGAACTGGAAAAGTATTTTGGCAAGGAGGTCACTCCCGCCAAAATGAAAGAACAGATTATGTCCCTGCTGGATGACTGGAAAGAAAAACAGCCGCCGGAGCTGGCAAAAGCCCCGAAAAAGCAGGAACTTGACAAGTAACAACTTCGAGACACGCGGCTGGTGTGGAGGCGTATCATGCGGCGGTGGAACAGCTTGTTGCACGGGCCCAGGCGGTACGGCCTGCCCCGATCAAGGAGCAGATGGCCGAAGCCGCGAAACAAGCTGGAAAAGAAAATGCCGCCCGTCCTGCGCCTGCCAAGGCAAAGGAGGCCCGTAATGACCGATAGCCGCACTTTGGGACAAAGTGTCCCGAAGGAGGGCTTGTTTCTCATGGACGGCATCGAGGGCTTGCGTTCTTTGCCAAAACATAGCGTGGATATGCTGCTGACTGATCCGCCCTACGGCACAACCCGGAATTATTGGGATGTGCCCCTGCCGCTCCCGGAGCTGTGGGAGGCGGTGAAATGGGCGGTCAAGCCGAATGGCGCAGTGCTGTTTTTCGCACAGTGCCCCTTTGACAAGGTGCTGGGCGCATCCAACCTCGCCATGCTCCGCTATGAGTGGGTTTGGTACAAGGAGCGCGGAACGGGCTTCCTCAATGCAAACCGGGCTCCACTGAAAAAGTCCGAGAATATCTTGGTATTTTATCAGAAGTCCCCGGTCTACAATCCTCAGTTTACTTATGGCAAGCCCTATACCCGCGTACATTCCCGAAGCGGTACAAACGATTTATCCAAAATCAAAACAAAGATGGCTTTCAACCTCACCAAACGCCAGCTTGTCTGCTTCGGCAGTGCGGGCGCGGTGGGGATTCCGGCCTATCTGCTGACCCGTGGCACCCTCGGCAATACCGGGGCGATGTTTCTCATGCTGGGAATTATGCTCCCGGCGTTCCTGCTGGCGATGTATGAAAAGGACGGCTTGCCCTTTGAAAAGGTTGTGCGAAACATCATCCGGGCCAAGTTTCTAAGGCCGGGGATCAGGGCCTACCGAACCGAAAACATTTATGCGCCCTTTGCCGGGCCGGGCGCTGGAAAGGAGGATGTGATTGAAAAACACAAAGAAAAAAAACGGAGCCGCCGCCAAGGGTAAAGGCCGGGCGGCCCTGTCTGCCCAACAGACAATCCCGTATCTGTCCATGCACCCGGACGGTGTGTGCAAGCTCCCGGGTGGGCTCTATACAAAAACTGTGGAATATGAGGACATCAATTACTCCGTGGCATCCACCGAGGATCAGACTGCCATATTCAGCGGATGGAGTTCATTTCTCAACTACTTTGACAGTTCGCTGCCGTTCCAGCTTTCCTTTATCAACCGTCGTTCCCATTCCCGCAGCCGCTATCAAGTCAATATCCCGAAAGCGGATGACAACTATAACAGCGTCCGGGATGAGTTTACCGGGATGCTGAAAAATCAGATTGCCAAAAGCAATAACGGCATTGAACGCTCAAAATACATCACCTTTGGCATACCTGCCGAGGGGATAGCGGAGGCTCGGCCCCGTCTGGAGCGTGTGGAGGCTGATGTCATGGGAAACTTTAAGCGGCTGGGCGTTCCCTCGGAGCCGATGGACGGACGGGCCCGCCTTGCGCTGCTTCATAGCCAGATGCACCCGGGGAGCCGTGAGGCGTTCCGCTTTTCGTGGAAAGACATCCCGCAGACCGGGCTCGGCACAAAAGACTTTATTGCCCCGGACAGTCTCGACTTCCGCCAGTCCCGCACATTCCGCATCGGCCAGTATTGGGGCGCGGTGTCCTACTTACAGATTATGGCATCGGAGCTTTCGGATAAGTTGTTGGCGGAAATCTTGGAGCTGGATGCGGAAATGACCGTGACCATGCACATTCAGACCGTGGATCAGCTCAAGGCAATTAAGACCATCAAGGGGAAAATCTCGGACATCGGAAAAATGAAAGTGGAGGAACAGAGAAAGGCTGTGCGCTCCGGCTATGACCCAGATATTCTTCCCCCTGACCTGATCACATTCAGCAAGGACGCAGCGGAGCTTTTGGCTGATTTGCAATCCCGCAATGAGCGAATGTTTCTGCTGACCTTTACGGTGGTAAACCTTGCCCCTACTCGCCAGCGGCTGGAAAACGATGTGTTTACCGTGGGCGGCATCGCGCAGAAATACAACTGCGCTCTGAAGCGGCTGGACTGGCAACAGGAGCAGGGCTTTGTGTCCTCGCTGGCCCTCGGCTACAACGAAGTGGAGATCCAGCGTGGTATGACAACCAGCTCCACGGCCATCTTCATCCCCTTTATGACAAGGGAGCTGCGGATGGACGGGCAGGCCCTCTACTATGGCATGAACGCCCTTTCCCACAATGTCATCATGGCTGACCGTAAAAAGCTGAAGTCGGCCAACGGAATGTATCTCGGTTCCACGGGCTCCGGCAAGAGCTTTGCCGCAAAGCGCGAGCTCTTGAATGTGTTTCTCACCATCCCGCAGGATCGGATCATCATTGTTGATCCGATGGGCGAATACGCTCCGCTGGTTCGCAGGCTGGGCGGACAGGTGATCGAGATTGCCCCGGACAGCCCGCACCACCTCAATCCGATGGATGTGGAGCTCAATATGGCCGCCGGAGAAAGCCCGCTTTCCATGAAGGCGGATTTTCTTTTGTCCCTATGCGAGCTGGTGGTCGGCGGCAAGGAAGGCTTGCAGCCCATTGAAAAGACGGTCATTGACCGCTGTGTGCGTTTGGTGTACCGGGAACAGGCGCTCGGACTGGAAACTGCAAAAACACCGCTGTTGCAGGATTTGTACGAAGAACTCTTACGCCAGCCGGAGCCCGAAGCCCGGCGCGTGGCAACGGCCTTAGAGCTTTATTGCACAGGCTCCCTCAATCTCTTTAACCATCCTACCAACGTCAAGACGGACAGCCGCGTGGTGTGCATCGTTCTGAAAAACATGGGCGAAAACCTTAGAAAGATTGCAATGCACATCACAAATGAGTTTGTTTCGCAGGCGGTGGATCAGAACTTCCACGAGGGTGCGGCGACTTGGTGCTACTTTGACGAGTTTCATATCCTGCTCCGCGATCCGCTGACAGCCAGCTACTTTGTGGCGGTCTGGAAGATGCTGCGTAAAAAAGGATGTGTGCCGTCTGCTTTGACGCAGAACGTCAAAGACCTTTTGGCCAGCCGGGAAATCGAGAACATTCTGGACAACACGGATTTTATGATCCTGCTTTCGCAGGCGCAGAGTGACCGTACCATTCTGGCAAAACAGCTCGGTATTTCCGAGCATCAGCTTTCCTATATCACACACAGCAATTCCGGCGAGGGGCTGTTGTTCTATGGAAATGTAACCATTCCGTTTGTGGATCGGTTCCCTCGCGGAGAAATCTATGACCTGCTGACTACCCGCCCGGAGGATATGAAGAATGAAACGAAAAACGAATAAGACCAAGGAGGAGGCTTGGTCGCAGACCGCCCACGCCCCTGACGGGGAACAGCCCGGGCCGGAGGCTTCCGACACTTCGGGACAAAGTGTCCCGAAGTCCAAGTTCCGCAAAAAGAGCCAGCAGGAACAGGCTGCGGCGGCAAAGCTCCGCATGGAGTCCCAAGGCGAAAAACTGGAACAGGCCCGGGAGAAGCTGGAAAAGCAAAAGCCGCCGAAAAAGCCCGGCCCGGTAAAACGCATAGGCCGTGTTGCCAGCGGTTCCGTTCACAGCTTCGTGCATGGCAAGATTTTTGAAGTGGAACAGGAAAATGTCGGCACGGAAGGCGCACACCGTTCTGAGCTTGTGGGAGAAACCGCGCTGCGGCATGGCTCTCGCTTTGTGCGCCGTAAAGTCCGGGAACATCCGGCAAAAGTGGTACGCAAGGCCGAGGCCCGCTATACCAAGTACACGGCGGACTACCATTTTCACACCGCCGCACAGGAGCACCCGGAGCTGACGAAAAATGCCCTTACCCGCTACTGGCAGAAGCAACGGCTCCGCAGGCAATACCGCAAGCAGGCAAAGGAGGCTGCAAAGCAGAGCGCGGCTGCGGCTGGGAAAACTGCCACAGCCACAGAACGCCTGACTGCCCGGGCAGTGGAATTTGTCAAAAGTCATCCCGCAGGTGCCGTGATTGCGGTGCTCTGTGTGTTACTCCTGTTTGCTATGCAGTCCTGTTCCTCTACCATGCTTATGCTGGGGAACGCCGGGGCCGGTGCATTAGGAGCCAGCACCTATCCTTGCGAGGATCGTGATATGCTGGCCGCCGAAGCCGCCTATTGTGCGCTGGAAGATGATTTACAGCATTATCTGGACACCTATGAAAGCACCCATGACTATGACGAATACCACTTCGATCTGGACGAAATCGAACATGATCCCTATGTGCTGCTTTCTCTTTTGTGTGCGCTCCATGAGGGACAATGGACAATAGGCGAGGTACAGGGAACGCTGCAAATGCTCTTTGACCGCCAGTACATTCTCACGGAGGATGTGGTGGTGGAAACCCGGTATCGCACAGAAACCGACACATGGACGGACGAGGACGGCAACTCCCATACGGACACCTATCAGGTGCCTTACGATTATTACATCTGTACGGTCACGCTGGAAAATTTTGATTTGTCCCATGTACCTGTGTACGTTATGGGCGAGGATCAGCTTTCCCGATATGCCATCTATATGGCAACGCTGGGAAATCGCCCCGATCTGTTCCCGGATTCTCCCTATGTGAACAAGTACATTACCGGGAAACCCGGTGATTACGAAGTGCCCGGAGAATATCTGGACGATGAAACCTTTGCTGCAATGCTTGCCGAAGCGCAGAAATACATCGGCTATCCCTATGTGTGGGGAGGCAGTTCCCCTGCCACTTCCTTTGATTGCTCGGGGTACGTTTCGTGGGTCATCAATCACTCCGGCTGGAATGTGGGCAGGCTGGGAGCCCAGGGGCTCTATAACATCTGTACGCCGACCAGCTCTCCCAAACCCGGTGATCTGGTGTTCTTCAAAGGCACCTATGACACGCCGGGCGTGAGCCATTGCGGGATTTATGTCGGTGACGGGAAAATGCTGCATTGCGGAGATCCCATCGGTTACACAAATTTGAATACAAGCTACTGGCAATCTCATTTTTACAGCTATGGGCGTTTACCGTGACAGGAGGTTTTGAAATGGCAACTACCAAAAGCATGAAAATTCAGGCCGAGATTGATAAGGTCAAGGCTAAAATCAGTGAACAGCAGGCCCGGCTCAAGGAGCTGGAGCAGAAAAAGCTGGAGGCAGAAAACAGTGAGATCGTGGACATTGTGCGCGGTATGAGCATTTCCCTTACGGAGCTCCCGCTGCTGTTTGAAAAGCTGAAGGACGGCGGCACTTTGGGACAAAGTGTCCCGAAGTCCGAAGAAGAAAAGAAGGAGGAAAACTGAATATGAAACACTTTCGTATGTTGGCGGCGGGGCTTTGCTCCGCCGTTCTTTTATGCGGCTTTGCGATTCCGGCCTATGCCTATTCGGACAGTGGAAATGAGGAACCGCCTGTTGTGGAAGAAACTCCGCCCCCGGAGCCTGCACCTACCATTACCCCGGGCGAGGGCTTTTCGGAGGATGGAAACCTTGTGACCCGCGATCTGCTCTACGATGCTGCAACCAACAAACAGTTCATCACGGTGGAAACCAGCGGCGGCAACACCTTTTACATTGTCATTGACTATGACAAGCCTGTGGACGAGGACGGCGAACAGTATCACACATACTTTTTGAACATGGTGGATGAAGCCGATCTGCTGGCGGCACTGGAGGCCGCTGGCGGAGAACTTCCGGCCTGCTCCTGCACAGAAAAATGTGCGCCCGGAGCCATCCATACGGATTGCGAGGTCTGCGCGGTCAACATGACCGAGTGTGCTGGCACAGCTCCCGAACCCGCTCCGGTGACGGAACCTGCGGAGGAGCCGGAACCCGAGCCCCAGCAGAAAAGTAATACCGGGACGCTTCTGCTGATTTTGGCAGTGGCTGTTCTGGGCAGCGGTGCAGGCTGGTACTTCAAAATTTACCGCCCGAAGCATGAAAAAGCTGCTGTACCCGAAGAGGATTACAGCGAGGAACTGGCTGATTATGACGATCCCGAGGACGATGGGCCGCCTTGGGACGAGGACGATACCGAAAGCGAGGATAATGAATGAGATTTACAAATAACCCCTATGAGGGATTTATGAAAGAAAAAAGCTACTTTAAGGGTGTGCCGCCCAGCCTGCCGCCGAAGGGCTCCCGTTGTGACGGCTGCCCTTACTGGCGCGGGATCGGCTGCGTGTTCTGCTACCGGGAGCAACTCAAACCACCGGGCAACGGGAGGTGATGCTGTGGGCCGAGAACTGACCCGGACAGAAAAAACGGCAATCCGCAGGCTGGTATCAAAATGGTGTGCCAACTATGACCGGGACTGCGGCTGCCTGCCGCTGGATTGCGAGTGCTATATGTTTGGGAAATGCTGGACGGGGGCTTATTGCCGCTACTTCCGCGAGGCAGTTCTGCCCCTTGATCCGGCGCTGGAGGCTGCGCTGCTGGCAGAAGGGCCAAGGCCGGATTTCAAGGCTTGCCCGGTATGCGGCAGAGCCGTGGCTCCTGATGGACGGCAAACCTATTGTTCGGCGGCCTGTGCAAAGGCGGCACACCGCAGACAGCAGCGGGAATATATGCGGAAAAAACGGGGCTGATGTGTTGACAATTAGGACATCCAAAACCCGCCTGTGACAAGGCTTTTTAAGGCCCTTTTCTGTGGGAGGCGTATATTTCTATGTCCGGCCCTGTTTCCGTGAGATGCTGTCAACATTTTAGCTGCCGGAGCTTTGGGACAAATTGTCCCAAAGTTCCGGCTTTTGTGGAAGGAGGTACTATGCCGAAATATTATCCGATCAATGAAGAAGCCGCAAAGCGGGCAAAAGATATGAACAGCTTTTCTGACTATCAGCCGGGCTCCGCTACGGCGGGCTACCGGGCAATGGTCGATGAAGCGTATGCAGCGGCGGAACGCCAGAAAACCCGTGTCGATCCCATGTACCACGATAAGATTGACGCTCTGGTGGATCGCTATGCCCGGAAACTTGCGGAAAATCTGAATGAACGCAATGTGATTGATGCCCGGGTGCCCTCTATTCTGATCTCCGGGGGGCGGTAATTTCCCTGTGGCAAAAAAGCACAAGCAGAACGCCGCCCGGGATCGCAACTATGGAGAGTATGCGGAGATTTCAAAGCTGCTTGATAAAATCCGCTCTGTTGGTATGGGCGGGATCAGCGCAGACGATGATCTGGCCGTGGAAAAGCTGACAAAAAAGCTGGAGGGGCTGGAGTCCCAGCAGGCCACCATGAAGGCGGTCAATGCGTATTTTCGGAAACACAAAACGCTGGACGGCTGCCCGGAGCTTACGCCGGAGCAGGCCGAAAAGCTCAAAGCAGATATGGCGCAGTCATGGCACTTGGATAAAAGCAAGCCGTATCCCGCCTATCTGCTTTCCAACAACAACGCCAACATCCGCCGTGTACGCCAGCGCATTGAGGAACTGAGCAGCCGCTCCGAGTTTGCTGGTTGGACATTCCCCGGAGGCAAGGCCAAAATCAACGAGGCTGAAAACCGTTTGCAGCTTATTTTCGAGGAAAAGCCCGATGCCGATCAGCGGCAGGAACTGAAAAGCAACGGCTTTAAGTGGGCTCCCAGCCAAGGGGCATGGCAGCGGCAGCTTAACCAGAACGCCATCCGTGCTGCGGCCCGGATAGACTTTCTGCGGCCCGAGGACGGTACAAGTCCTTATCAGCTCCAGCCGTTTGTAAAGAGAGAAAACAAAGAAATGTCTCGATGATGGGAGGTGTACTATGCGGAAAATGGCCCTGAGTGGGTATGTGCTTCATGTTGACCTTTTGCCTGTTCGTGAGCTGGTTTCGCTCCAGCGGCGATGCTCCAACAATCTGAACCAAGTGGCAATTCAAGCCAACACCTACGGCGCAATTTATCCCGAAGAACTCGCAGCCTTGCAGCGAGACTATGCCGCTTTGTGGGGGCCGCTGTCTGATCTCTTGAAACAGCTCTCCGCGCTGGTAGAGCTCTGATCCATCCGGGGAGTGGTTGATACCGCTCCCCGGCTTTTTCTACTTCGGGACAAAGTGTCCCAAAGTAAAAATACTGTTTGCCGGAAGGAGGGATTTCTACGGCGACCACCTACATCCGCCCTTATAAAACAGCGGCGGGAAAAAGTGCAATTCAAACGATGGAGGATCGTTTCACCTATGGCCTGAACCCGGAAAAGCTGGGAGCCGTATCTTCCTATCTCTGCGATCCGAACACGGCTCCCGCCGAGTTTCTTCTGGTAAAAAGTCAATACCATGCAGAGACAGGCCGGGCCGTGTCTCGCGGGGCCCTGTTCTTTCAGATCCGGCAGGCGTTCCTGCCCGGGGAGGTTACGGCGGAAGAAGCAAACCGTATCGGCTATGAAACGGCGATGCGCTGGACAAAGGGAAAGTATCAGTTCTTCGTCTGTACGCATACCGACAAGGCCCATATCCACAATCACATTTATTTCAATGCGACGGCCTTTGACCGCTCCCGGAAATTTCATAATTTCATTGGTTCGTCCTTTGCCCTGCGGCGGCTCTCTGACCGCGTGTGCATCGAACATGAATTGTCTGTTATCCAAAATCCGTGCCAGCACAGCAAGGGCCGTTTTCTCCACTATGGACAGTGGATCGGAGAAAAGCCACCCTCTGCCAAGCAGCGGGTACGGCTGGCTATTCTCGCCGCTTTGGAGAAAAAGCCCACGGACTTTGCCGACTTTCTTCGTCTCATGGAGGAGTCCGGCTTTTCGGTGAAACAGGGACGCGGCGGTGTCATCTCATTCCTTGCGCCCGGGCAGGAAAAACCGACTCGGCTCCGGGCTTCTACACTTGGAGCCGGATTTGACCCGGAGGACATCAAGGCGGTAATTGCCGGAGAACGTCCACTCCCTGAGCTGCCAGAGGAGCCCACGGTTCCGCCACGGCGAGTTAATCTCATCATCGACATTCAAGAGCGCATGGCACAAGGCAAGGGCCCGGCCTATGAACGGTGGGCCAAGGTTTACAATCTGAAACAGATGGCTGCTGCGCTCCAGTACCTACGGGAAAATGATTTGATGGACTATGAGGCGCTGGCGGCCAGTACCGAAAAGGCGGTAGAGCGTTTTCACACGCTGTCCGAGGAATTACGGCAAACGGAGGCAGAGCTGGAAAAGACCTCCGGGCTCATGGCGGCTACGGTGGACTACGCCAAAACCCGGCCCATGTTTGACGGTTACAAGGCGGCCCGGTACAGTAAAAAATATCTGTCGGAGCATGAGGCGGAGCTTACCGCTTACCGGGCGGCAAAGGATACCATGAACACCAGACTGAACGGTGCAAAGCTGCCGAAAATGGCGGATATGAAAAAGGCCCGCCAGGAGCTGGCGGGAAAGAAAAAAGCCCTCTATGCGGAATACCGCAAGGCCCAGGCGGATATGCGGCAGGCCGTGGCAGTCAAAGCGAACATTGATCATCTGCTCGGCGTGACGGACGGGCGGGAAAATAAGGCCCAGGAACGATAGTGACGGGCCGCAGACAACGGCGCATCGCGCCGGGACTTCGGGACAATTTGTCCCGAAGTCCAGCGGGTTTGGGGAGCTCCCCAACAAGCATTTTTGCGGGCCTGCGGCCAGCAAAAATTTCGGAGTGTGGCCACACCCGAATTGCTTGCCATTTAGCGGCACCCCCGAAAAGCCCCCTAAAAACGAGAAAAACGAAGGCCCTCTTACTTGACCTCCGTTTCTCTGGCTTTTTGTAGTCCCTCTGCTGTGGCCTCCATGACCGTCAATTCCTTTTCGCCCATTGTATTGAGTAGCCTGTCAATATGCTGGCGGCAGTCGCTTTCGCCGTTCTGCCTGTCAGGATAAAAGAATTGGTCTACGGAAATGTCCAACAGGGTGACGATTTGGTAAAAGGTGTTCAGGCTCGGATGCTGGCCCCGGTTCTCAAAATACATGATGGAACGAGGGGTACGATCTACGAGCTGTGCAAGGTATTCCTGTGTCCAGCCTTTGGCTTCTCTCTTGCGCTTGATCTCCCGGCCTAATGCGTGGAAGTCAAGCCGCCTGGTGTCTTGGTACATTCTCATATCACCCCTATATTATTTTACATTTCGGGTTTGACTATGAGAACGAAACACAGTTTTATGTTTTAGTAGTATTTTATTGTCTGCTGACAAGGTTGCCGATGTTACACGGCCAAGGTATAATAACAGAAAGAAAATTTGAAAACTACACTTTAATCACAAAAATCTATGATACGCTATCTTTGGAGGTGTTACCATGCAAAGGATTTTAGTCGTTGAGGACGATTTTGATATTCAAGAACTTTTACAGAATTTTTTACAAGAAGCAGGATATGAAGTAGCTGTTGCAAATGATGGTGTCGAGGCACTCTCTTTATTTGCAGACCAACGATATGACTTGATTGTATTGGACATTATGCTCCCCAAAATTGACGGTTATGGTGTCTGTGAGTTGATACGAAAGCAATCGGATGTTCCCATTATTATGCTGACTGCATTGAGCGGTGAGGAAGATCAAATCAGGGGATTGGATTTGCAGGTGGATGACTATATCACAAAGCCTTTTTCTATGCCAATCTTACTTCGCAAAATTGCAGCTGTACTTCGGCGTAGCAAGCGGGGAAGATGAAAAGCCTCAAATCATCACTTATGGCAATTTACGTTTGAACTGTGATAGTTATGCCGCCACCGTGGATGGATCTGATTTTGAACTGACGCAAAAAGAGTTTGAAATATTGCGGGAACTGCTGACCCATCAAGGCCGGATATTGACCCGCCAGAACTTATTAGATAAGCTGTGGCGATTTGATTTTTATGGGGATGAGCGAGTTGTTGATACCCATATCAAAAACTTACGCAAGAAGCTGGGGATAGATTTCATTCAAACGATCAGAGGGGTGGGATATAAAGTTGATAAAGAAAATTAAAGGCAGTCTGTTCTGACTAAAGTCTTTATTCTGACGTTTTGTGGTATATGCCTCAAACCTTTTAACAATCTCAATGCGGCATTAGATGAACAGACAAGACTTTTTTTAGCCCAAGGCCGAAGCCGGGTAAAAAGCTACAAGGTACACCAGATTGAAGCTGTTCCACGCGAGGAATGGGTGGAAGTGGCTGGAACGCATGAGGCCATTATCGACTATGAAACTTTCGACAAGGTACAGGCTCTCTTACAGCGTGATACCCGTACTTCCCCGAAAGGCCGTGAGGTACATTTATTCAGCGGCTTTCTGAAATGTGCCGATTGCGGGCGGGCCATTACCCGATGCGTTGGCAAGAACAACAATGTATATTATTCTTGCTCAACCTACAAGAACCGTTCCCGGACAGCCTGCACCATGCACTCAATCAAGCATGAACGGCTGGAGGCTGCTGTTTTGTTCGCTGTACAGCATCAGGTACATTTGGCTGTTTCCTACTCGGAAATCGTCACGCAGATCAATTCCGCTCCAATCAAAAAAGCCAGTCTTACCGACTGGACGATCTGATAGCTGCAAAAGAGCGGGAACTGACAAAGATAACACGCTACAAGCAATCTCTTTATCAGGACTGGAAAGACGGTGAAATCACCCAGCAGGAATACCGGGATATGAAGGCTGACTATGAACGGCAGACTTCTGATATTTCTGCGGTGCTTACCCGGCTGAACGCTGAACGCGCAGAACTGGCAAACGGTGTGGACAATGAGCATCCCGCACTGGTAGCCTTTATGAAGTATCAGAACATTGAAGCCCTCAACCGTGAAATCTTGGTTGAACTTGTGGACTATATCAAGGTCTATGAAAACGGCAATATCAGCGTGAAATTCAAATTTTGCTGACGAGATCCGCAAGATTGCCGACAGTGTGTTTTACATTGAAATCAACACGTCCGCGCCGAGATAGCGGTCGTCGGTGTCCGGAAAGAGCTTGCCGATGTCCCCCATCGCGGCCGCGCCGAGCAGCGCGTCCATCACGGCGTGGGTCAGCACGTCCGCGTCCGAGTGGCCGTCGAGCCCCTTTTCAAACGGGATGCGGACGCCGCCGAGGATCAAAGCCCGTCCCTCCACGAGCCTGTGGACGTCGTAGCCGTGGCCGATCCTCATGTTTCGGCCCTCCTGCGCAGGATGAGCGCGGCGAGCTCGAGGTCGAGCGGCGTGGTGATCTTGAGGTTTTCCTCGTCGCCGTCGGTCAGCTGCACGGGCATGCCGAGCGCCTCGACGGCGCTGCAGTCGTCCGTGACGGCGAGGCCCTGCGTCTTTGCATTCTGCAGCGCGGCGGCGAGCAGATCGCGGTCAAAGACCTGCGGGGTCTGCACGGCGTAGAGCGTGCTGCGGTCCGGCGTGGCGTCGACCGCACCGTCGGTCGAGACCTTGATGGTGTCCTTGACGCGCACAGCGGGCGCTGCGGCGGCGAATTTCTTTGCCTTGATGACGGCGGCGCGGATGACTTCGTCGGTCACAAGAGGCCGTGCGCCGTCGTGGACGGCAACGAGCTGCGCTTTGTCCGACACGGCGGCAAGGCCCGCCATGACGGAGTCCATCCGCGTTTCGCCGCCTGCGACGACCATGCGCATCTTGCCGTAGGCCGCGAGGTAGCGGCTGACCTTTTCCATCAGGTCCTTCTGCGTGACGACGATGATCTCGTCGATCAGGCTGCAGCGGTCGAACGCGTCGACGGTCCGGCAGATCACCGGCAGCTTTTCCAGCACCGTCAGGATCTTATTGGTCCCGCCCATGCGCGACGACGAACCCGCCGCAACGATGACGGCCGCGCAGTAGGGCCGCCCCAGCTTTTCCCGAATCGCAAGGCCCTTGCGGAGCCCTTCGCTGAACTTCATATCTCTTGTCTCCTGTGTTACAGTGCCTGCACGAGCCGCTTATAGGTCTCGCCGCGCACCATGAAATTTTTGAACTGGTCGAAGGCCGCGCACGCGGGCGAAAGCGTGACGATATCGCCGGGCACGCTGTGCGCCTGCGCAAGCTGCACGGCCTCGGCAAGCGTGGCCGCGTGCAGGATCTCCGGCTGGCCCGGCTGATATTCCGGGGCAGCGCAGACGGCCGCTTCGATCTTCTCCGCCGTCGCGCCGCAGAGGATGAGCAGGCGGACATGCCCGCAGATCTCCGGCCCAAGGGCGTCGAACGGGATCTTCTTATCGTAGCCGCCCGCGATCAGCACGAGCTTCAGGTGGAACGAGTGCAGACCTGCGATGGTCCGCGACGGGCTGGAGGCGATGGAGTCGTTATAATATTTGACGCCATCCTTTTCCCGGACGAACTCGATGCGGTGCTCGACGCCCGCGAAGCTGCGGGCCACGGCGTCGATATCCTCGTCAGTGGCCAGACCCTCGACTGCGCAGGCGGCGGCCATATAGTTTTCGATGTTGTGGACGCCGGGGATGCGGATATCGGCGGCGTCCATGATCGGCCTGCCGTCCCGGAAGATCGTCCCGTCCTCCAGATAAACACCGTGCGCGGGTCTTGCCTGCCGGGAGAAGAACTCCACGGCGCCGGGAGCGTCCGCGGCGAAGGCGCGGGTGATATCGTTGTCGTAGTTCAGGACGACCTTGCCGGACGCGTCCTGATGTGCAAAGACGTTTTTCTTGGCCTGAACGTATTCGGCCATATCCTTATGCACGTCAAGGTGATTGGGCGCGACGTTCGTCACGACGGCGATATCTGCCGAACGCTCCATCGACATGAGCTGGAAGGAACTGAGCTCCACGACAGCCAGATCCGTCGGCGTCATCTCCGCCGCCTGCGGCAGCAGAGGCGCGCCGATGTTGCCGCCGATCCAGACGCGATGCCCGGCATGCTCAAGGATCTTTGCGATGAGCGTGGTGGTGGTGGTCTTGCCGTCGGAGCCGGTCACGGCGATGATGCGGCAGGGACAGACCTCAAAAAACGCCTCCATCTCGCTGGTGATCTCCGCCCCGGCGGCACGCAGCCGGCGAAGCGCAGGGATCTCCGGGTGCATCCCGGGCGTGCGGAAGACGACGTCCGCCCGCACATCGTCGAGATACCCCTCGCCGACGTGCAGCACCGCGCCCGCCTGTTCCAGCTCCAGCACCTCCGCGTCGAGCTTCTCCCACGGCGTTTTGTCGCAGGCCAGCACATGGATGCCGCGCGCGAGCAGCATCCGGATGAGCGGCCGGTTGCTCACGCCGATGCCGAGAACGGCGACCTTTTTATCCGAAAGCGAATCAAAATACTGATCGACAAGATGGTTCATATCCAAAGCCTCTCTGAAAAGATTCCTGCCTGTATTATATCCGCATGGGAAAGAAATTGCAATCTGTTTGACTTTTTCCTGCAAATAAAGTACAATACATGCGCGACCGGGTCGGACAGTCGCGGGCGCAGCGCCGAAAGGCCGCGCATGAGGAAAGTCCGGGCTCCGCAGGGCAAGGATAACGGGTAACGCCCGCCCAGAGCGATCTGAGGAAAAGTGCAACAGAGATATACCGCCGCGGCCCAGAAATGGGGGCCCCGCAAAACGAAAGTTTTGTGGGGAGAGGAGGCGCAACGGAATGACCGAGACCTGCCGCTTGCGGCAGGTCGAGGGATATGAAGTTTGCGCCGACGAGGTAAGGGTGGAAAGGTGCGGTAAGAGCGCACCCAATGGCGTGCGAAAGCGTCCATTGCTGTAAACTCTATCCGGAGCAACACCGCAGAGGAAGCAAGGCCTGCCCGGCTGCTTCCGAGAAGGTGGCTGGAGCGTATCGGCAACGATACGCCTAGATAGATGACTGTCGATCACAGAACCCGGCTTACAGACCCGATCGTAAAAAATACGCCTGACTTTTGTCAGGCGTATTTTTTTCTTTTTACAGGGTCTCGAGCCGGATCTTGCCGTCTTCGCAGGTAGCTTTGATCGAGCGGAAGGGCTCGACGTAGCTCCGGATGATGCGCTCGGCGATCGGGTCTTCGAGGTCGGTCTGGATGGCGCGGCGGAGATTGCGCGCGCCGTAGGCGACCGAGTAGGACTTTTTGACCAGGTAGTCCTTGACGCTCTCGTCCCAGGTGAAGTCGATGCCGCGGCTCTCGAGCGACTGGCGGAGCTCCGAGAGCATGATATCCGCGATACCACGGAAGTTCTCCTCGCTCAGCTGGTTGAAGCAGACGATCTCGTCGACGCGGTTGATGAACTCCGGACGCAGGAACTCGCCGAGGGCCTTCATGGCCTTCTCCTTCGACTGCTCCGTGAGGCTGCGGCCGAAGCCGACGCTGCCGCCCTTCTGGTTGGAGCCGGCATTGGAGGTCATGATGATGATCGTGTTCTCAAAGTTCACCACGCGGCCCTGCGCGTCGGTGATGCGGCCGTCATCAAGGATCTGCAGGAGGATGTTCAGCACGTCCGGATGCGCCTTTTCGAGTTCGTCGAAGAGGATGACGGAATACGGGCGGCGGCGGATCTTCTCGGTCAGCTGTCCGGCCTCGTCATAGCCGACATAGCCGGGAGGCGAGCCGATGATCTTCGAGACGCTGTGCTTTTCCATATACTCGGACATATCGAGCCGGATGAGCGACTCGACCGACTCGAACATCTCGCTGGCCAGCCGCTTGACGAGCTCCGTCTTGCCCACACCGGTGGAGCCGACAAAGATGAACGAGACCGGATGCTTCTTGACCTGGATGCCGACGCGCGAGCGGCGGATGGCGGAAACGACGGAGGCGATGGCCTCGTCCTGACCGACGATGTGCTTTTTGAGCGCCGCGTCGAGGTTCAGCAGCTGCTCATATTCCTGCGCACGGATCTTGCTGGCCGGGATCTTGGTCCAGAGCTCGATGATGCGGGCCAGATTGTCGATGGTGAGGACGGGCTTCGGCAGCTTCTCGAGCTCTGCGATCTCGGAATCGAGCTGCAGATTGCGGCTGCGCAGCTCCGCCATGCGGGCGTAGTCGTCCTGCGTCTTCTCGGTGTTCTCGGTCAGCATGCCGAGCTCGAGATCGTAATCGGCGTGCTCCTTGCGGAGCGCTTCAAGCTTGCCGAGATCCTTGTTTTTGAGGTTGACGTCCGAGCAGGCCTCGTCGATGAGGTCGATGGCCTTGTCGGGCAGGAAGCGGTCGGTGATATAGCGCTCCGAAAGGAGCACGGCCTGCCGGGCGATCTCGGGCGTGATGACGACGCCGTGGAAGGCCTCATAGTAGTGGCTGATGCCGCGGATGATGGCGATGGACTGCTCGATGGTCGGCTCGGCCACGGTGACGGGCTGGAAGCGGCGCTCGAGCGCGGCATCCTTTTCGATGTGCTTGCGGTACTCGTTGAATGTTGTCGCGCCGATAACCTGGATCTCGCCGCGGGACAGGGCGGGCTTGAGGATGTTGGCAGCGTTCATGGAGCCTTCGGCATCACCCGCGCCGACGAGATTGTGGACCTCGTCGATGACAAGGATGATATTGCCGAGCTTTTTGACCTCCTCGATGAGGCCCTTCATGCGGCTTTCGAACTGGCCACGGAACTGCGTACCGGCAACAAGGGCCGTGAGATCCATCAGGTAGACCTCTTTGTTCTGCAGCTTATAGGGGACATCCTTTGCCGCGATCTTCTGGGCCAGGCCCTCGGCGATGGCCGTCTTGCCGACGCCCGGCTCGCCGATGAGGCAGGGATTGTTCTTCTGGCGGCGGTTGAGGATCTGGATGACGCGCTCGAGCTCCTCCTCGCGGCCGATGATATGGTCCAGCTTGCCGTCGCGCGCCTTCTGCGTGAGGTTCTGGCAGTAGGTATCGAGGAATTTGTGCTTTTTGTTTTTGGAGCCGTTCGGCTTTTCCGCCGCGCGCTGGCGGCTCTCGGTCTTTTCCGGCTCCGGGGCAGCGGGAACGTTGTCCTGTCCGGCTGCGCCGAAGAGCTTGTTGAGGAACGGGAAGGTCGCGGTCTGGCTGTCGTTCTCGTCGGCCTCATCGTCATCGCTTTGGTTCTGGCCGAGCAGTCCCTCCAGCCCGTTCATGGCTTCGGTCATTTCGCCGTTGAGGTTTTCCAGATCATCCTCCGACAGGCCCATCCGCTCGATCATATCGTCGACGGGCTTGATGCCCATTTCCTTCGCGCACTTGAGGCACAAGCCCTCGTTGACGGTCTTTCCGCCGTCAATTTTTGTAATAAAGATCACTGCAAGATTCTTTTTGCATCTTGAGCATAAGGTCGGTTTCATAGAGGTGTCTCCTTATCGTGCTTTTGCTTCTAAAGAGTATATCACAGACAGGCAGTCGTATCGTTGCAGAATTGTAAACGATTTTTGGAAAAAGTTTTACGGGACATACAGGGTCCCGTGGCCGTTGGCCAGCAGGATCGCAGAGCCGTCGGCGCGCATGACCACGCTGGCCGCGCCCGCGGTGTTGTCGGAAACATCGTATTCCTGCAGGGTCTGGTCGTAGATGGAGAGCGAGCTGCTCGTCAGGATCGCCAGATATTTGCCTGCGGCGGAGATATCGAGGATCTGCTCACCGGAGGACAGGCGGCCGAGCTCCGCGCCGTCATAGCCGACGGTCAGGACGGTATAGCGGTTGCCCGCCTGATAGAGGTTCATCACAAGCGTCAGACAGCCGCTGCCGTCGGTGGTGTAGTCCTTGAGGTACGACTCGCCGTAGGAGAAGCTGCCGAGCAGATTCCCGTCCAGATCGTAGAAGCTGAGCGCATCCTCGGCCAGCACGCAGAGCTTGCTGTCGGACACGAAGTGCAGGTCGTAGATCATGGCGTTGCCGATGGGGATGGTGCAGGCGATCTCCTCCGCGTCGGTCCGGAAGAGGACGACGGAGGATTCAAACATGCCGTCCTGCTGGCCGAGGACCGCCGCGGCGGCGTATTTTGACCCGCTGGCCACGGCACAGCGCATGAAGTACTGGCTGGCGGACAGCCAGCGGTAGATGAGTGACTGCTGGCTGTTATAGACGTAGAGGACGGATTTATATCCGGGCTCCGAGGAGAGATAGCAGATGCTGTCATCCGCGGCGATATCGGCGTCGAGGATCGCGCGCTGCGAGGCGACATGCAGGACGGAGCCCTTCTTCTGGCTGGCAGCCTCCAGCACGGTCCCGCCGGCGTCGTAGGCCAGGGCGACCGTATTGCCGGTCTTGAGAACGGGCACGGACATGGCGGCCTGTATGGACGCGGTCTCCGTGCCGTCTTTATCGTAAAGGCTCAGCCCCGTCGCCGAGGCGACGGCCAGACCGCCGGACAGGCCGGCATACTGGTTGGAGTTGCTCTCGTCATAGAGGAAGCGGCCGCTCTTGCTGTCGTCCGAGACGTTCAGATAGCGCACGTAGCGCTGCAGCGCGTCGAGATTCAGCTGGTCGCGGAACACATACGCCGCGACGCCGCCCGCCACGAGCACCGCGAGCAGCACGAAGGCGGCGATGCGCTTTCCGAGGCCCGGCTTTTTCTGCGGCTGCAGCTGCGAAACATTATCCGACATGGAAAACCGCCTTCCCGTCATCATACCAGAGTTTTGTCATGTACAGGCCGCCCGGCGGGACGGTCGGCCCGGCGGCCGTGCGGTCGCCGTTCAGTAAGATCTGCGCCACGTCCTCCGGCGGGAACTTCCCTTCCGCAGCATAGACGCAGGTGCCCGCCATGGCGCGGGCCATATTGTAGAGGAAGCCGTTGGCGCACACGCGCAGCGAGATAAGGTCGCCCTCGCGCTCGATCTTGTAATAATAGACCGTGCGGACCGTGGACTTGACGTCGGTGCCGACGGAACGGACGGCCGCAAAATCGTGCGTACCGACAAAGCAGTCGGCCGCACGCTGCATGACGGTCTCGTCGAGGTGCTTGGGATAGAACCACGCGCGGTTGACATAAAACGGGTCGCGGATCCCGGAGTTATAGATGAGATAGGTATATTCCTTCCTGACGCAGGAGCCGATGGCGTTGAAGTCGTCATGGACCTCCGTGGCGTTCGTGACGACGATATCCTCGGGCAGGTGCGTATTGAGCGCGTACGGCAGCCGGTCGCAGGGAATGCGCGCGGTGGTCCGGAAATTGGCGACATACACCCGCGCATGGACGCCGGCGTCCGTGCGGCCGCAGCCGGTCATATGCACCGGATGGCCGACGACGGCGGCGGCAGCCTCTTCGAGCGTCTGGCCGACGGTCGTGACCGTCTTCTGCACCTGCCAGCCGTGGTAGGCCGTGCCGAGATATTGGAGCGTCAGGGCAATATTACGCATAGCTTCCTTCCTTTTTACAGTCCGAAGTGCCGCAGCACGATCATCACGGCGAGCAGCGCCGCGCCGGTGAGATACGCGACCCAGTCGCGCGTCTGATAGTGCAGCTCGGAGAGCTTGGTACGGCCCTCGCCGCCGTGATAGCAGCGGCACTCCATAGCCGTGGCAAGCTCGTCGGCACGGCGGAAGGCGCTGATGAACAGCGGCACAAGAATGGGCACCATCGCCTTGGCCCTGCTGAGCAGATTCCCGGATTCAAAATCCGCGCCTCTGGCCTTCTGGGCGGACATGATCTTGTCCGTCTCCTCAATGAGCGTCGGGATAAAGCGCAGGGCGATGGACATCATCATCGAAAGCTCATGGACGGGCGCGTGCAGCTTTTTGAGCGGCGAGAGCAGACTCTCGAGGCCGTCGGTGAGGGAGATCGGCGAGGTCGTATAGGTTAACATAAATGTCCCCGCCACCAGCAGGGAGATGCGCAGGACCATGAAAATGGCGTTTTCGAGGCCGGACTTCGTGATCTTGAAGATCCAGAACTGCGCAATGGGCTCACCCTGGCCGTAGAAGAGGTTCAGAACGGCCGTCAGCAGGATGATGAACAGCAGCGGCTTGAGGTTTTTGAGCACGACCTTCAGCCGAATGCGGCTCATGGCGATGACCATCGCCAGAAACGCCGCCACGACCACATAGGAGACGAACCACTTGGCAAGGAACAGCGCGACGATATAGACGATCACGAGCACGAGCTTCGTGCGCGGGTCGAGCTTATGGATGGGGGTGCTGCCGGGGAAAAACTGACCGAGGGTCACATCTTTCAGCATGTCGGACGGCCCCCTTTCAGAAGCGGCGCGAGCAGGTCCGCCGCCTGCTCCACCGTATAGGCGGAGGCCGGGACGTCTACGCCGAGCTGCTGCAGCTGCAGCAGCACCTGCGTCATGCAGGGCACGTTCAGGCCCATGGCGACGAGCTCCGCCGCGTGCGAGAAGACCTCACTGGGCGCGCCGTTCATCACGGCCGTCCCCTTTTCCATGACGATCAGGCGGTCGACGTTGGAGGCGATCTCCTCCATCGAGTGGCTGACCATGACGACGGCCGCGTGCTGTGCGGCCTGATAGGCGCGGATATTCTCCAGAATGCTCTCGCGGCCGGCGGGATCGAGCCCGGCGGTCGGCTCGTCGAGGATGAGCACGTCCGGCTCCATGGCGATGACGCCCGCGATGGCTGCGCGGCGCTTCTGCCCGCCGGAAAGATCGAACGGAGATTTCTGCAGCTCCGCCTCAGAGATCCCGACAAACCCGGCCGCGCGATGCACGCGCGCGTCGATCTCGTCCTTGGACAGGCCCATGTTCTTCGGGCCGAAGGCGATGTCGGTATAGACGGTCTCTTCAAAGAGCTGATACTCCGGGTACTGCATCACAAGGCCCACGTGGAAGCGGATCTGGCGGGTGAATTTCGCATCCTCCCAGATATCGCGTCCGTCAAAGAGCACACGGCCGGACGTCGGCTTCAGAAGCCCGTTCATATGCTGCACGAGCGTGGACTTGCCGGAGCCGGTATGGCCGATCAGGCCGACAAATTCCCCGCGGCCGATCGTCAGATCGACGTTTGTGAGCGCGGGATGCTCGAACGGCGTGTCCGGGCTGTAGATATGGGAAAGATTCTGTATCTCTAAAATTGGCGTCAAGGCTTCTTCCTCCGGGTATTGGTTCAGACTGCCGGGATGTACTGTCTGAGCAGGCGGGCGCACTGCCCGGGCGTGAGCGCGTCCGTGGGGATGTCGACGCCGCGCGCCCGGAGCGCCAGCAGCAGCTGCTCCGTCTGTGGGACGTCGAGCCCGACGCTGCGGAGCAGCTTCTCCTGCGCGAAGACCTGCTGCGGCGTGCCGTCGGCGATGATCTTCCCTTCCGACATGGCGATCACGCGCCCGGCGCGGACCGCCTCGTCCATATGGTGCGTGATCAGGATCACGGTGATGCCCTTTTCACGGTTGAGCCGCTCGATGGTATCGAGCACCTCGCGGCGGCCCTGCGGGTCAAGCATGGCAGTCGGCTCGTCGAGCACGACGCACTGCGGCTGCATGGCCAGCACGCCTGCGATGGCCACACGCTGCTTCTGTCCGCCGGAGAGCAGCTGCGGCGCATAGGTCCGGTATTCGTACATGCCGACGGCGCGGAGCGCGTCGTCGACGCGCCTGCGGATCTCCTCCGACGGGACGCCGAGGTTTTCGGGCGCGAAGGCCACATCCTCCTCGACCACGTTCGAGACGATCTGGTTGTCGGGGTTCTGAAAGACCATGCCGACGTGCTGCCGGATGGCGAGCAGCTGTTCCTCGTCCTTCGTGTCCATGCCGTAGACGTGCACGCTGCCGCCGGAGGGCAGCAGGACGGCGTTGAAGTGCTTGGCCAGCGTAGATTTGCCGCAGCCGTTGTGGCCGAGGATGGCCACGAAGCTCCCCTGCCGGACCGACAGGTCCAGCCCGTCAAAGACGATATGTGTTTCTCCGCCGTCCTGCGCGTCGTAGGCGTAGCGCAGGCGGCTGACTTCGATCGCTGTGGTCATGGTCTCTCCTTTGTCCAGCGGCAGGTCGCGCCGCACGGCAGCGCCAGCCCCGTATCGCGCACGGGAAGCCCCAGTTCGTCGGACTGCGTGCTGCCGCCGTATTTCTTCGCAACGAGCGTCTCGGTCAGGTACCGCATCACAGACGGGGCCAGACCGGTCGTATAGGAATTGATGATAAAGAACAGCGGATCATCGGAAAGGACCCGGCTGACGAGCTCCACGAAGGGGTACAGGTTCTCCTCCAGCTTCCAGACCTCGCCGGACGGGCCGCGGCCATAGCTCGGCGGGTCCATGATGATGGCGTCGTAGGTCTTGCCGCGGCGGATCTCACGCTCGACGAACTTGGCGCAGTCATCCACGATCCAGCGGATGGGCCGGTCTTCCAGGCCGGAGGCCTTTGCGTTCTCCTTGGCCCAGAGCACCATGCCCTTGGCCGCGTCCACGTGGCACACGCTGGCGCCGGCCGCCGCGCAGGCGATCGTCGCGCCGCCGGTGTAGGCAAAGAGATTGAGGACACGGATGGGGCGGCCGGCACGGCGGATCGTCTCCATCATGAAGTCCCAGTTGGCCGCCTGCTCCGGGAAGACGCCCGTGTGCTTGAAGTTCATGGGCTTGACCTGGAACGTCAGCTCCTTATAGCGCACCTGCCACTGAGCGGGCAGGCGCAGATTCTGCCACTTACCGCCGCCGGTGGACGAGCGGGCATAGCGCGCGTCGTATTTCCGCCAGAGCGGATCGTCCTTCGGCGTGTTCCAGATCACCTGCGGATCCGGACGCACGAGGATATATTTCCCCCACCGCTCCAGCTTTTCTCCGGCGGAGGTGTCGAGGACCTCATAGTCCTTCCAGTTATCAGCCAGCCACATGTTGCTCTCCTGTCTGTTTAGGGATTGGCCCCGGCGTTCGTCCAGGTGTTGAGGATCCGGTCGATGACGCCCTGCGCGTCGTCTTCGTCGGAGTCGGCCGTGCCGTCGTCTTCTTCATCCTCCTCCGGCTCTGGCTCGGGCAGATCGTCCTCGCTGTGGATATAGCACTCGACGTTGATCGCGTCGACATCCGGCGAGACGGCCGCGTAGTAGCCGGCCGGCAGCGTATCGCTCAGGATGGCGTAGGCCTGGTCGAGCACGACGACGCCGTTTTTCGGGAAGGCACGCGAAACATCGAGCAGCGCGGCCTTATGTGTGGAGTTGCCCGGGACCTGTGCGCAGTATTCATTGGCCACATGGCCGGAGGCGTTGCAGATCTCGACCTCCTTATGCACATTGCACGTTTCCGTCGGCACGTCGTGCGCGCTGAGCGTCACGCGGACCGTGCGCTCGCCGCGCGGGTCGAGCGCGCAGACGTCGGACGGCAGCAGGCCGCTGTCGCGGCAGACCGTGACCTCGACGAGGTTGGCGGGCTGCTTGAACGCCTTGTTCTTGAGATTCTGATGGACCTGCTCCATGACCTTCTTCCACATGACGATGGCCGGGTTGGTCTCGGAGTCGGTCAGGACGATCTCCTCCGGATCGTTGTAGCCGCACCAGACGACACTGGTGTAGTACGGCGTATAGCCCGCGAACCAGCGGTCAAAGTCGCGGGAGGTCGTGCCGGTCTTGCCGGCGACGGTCATGTTTTCGAGCTGCGCGGCAGTGCCGGTACCCGTCTGGACCGTTGTTTCGAGCATGTCGGTGATATACCACGCGGTCATGTCCTTCATGGCGACGTGGGAATCCTGCGTATTGTCAAGGATGATCTGCCCGTTGGCGTCCTTGACGACGGTATAGGTCCTGGCCTCGCGCCAGACGCCCTCGTTGGCAAAGGACGCGTAGGCCGCCGTCATGGAGCGGACCGTCACGCCCCGGGTCAGACTGCCGAGCGCGAGCGCCCAAAGGTTGACGTCCGAGAGCTCCTCGCCGGTATTCGACTGGTAGGAGGAGACGAGCGTGGACAGGCCCATCTTGTCCTTGGCGAAGGAATAGCTGTATTCCGGCGTCATCTGCGCGACGAGCTTGACCGGAACGGTATTGATCGACTGGGCCACAGCCTCTTCCACCGACACAAGACCGCGGTAGGTCGAGTCGAGGTTCTTGGGCCAGGTCGCGGAGTCGGTGAAGGAATAGGGCGTATCGTCCATCACGGTCGCCGGGGTGATGAGGCCAAGCTCGATGGCGGGCGCGTAGACCGCGACGGGCTTGATGATGGAGCCGGGCGAGAGCAGGCTCTGCGTGGCGCAGTTCCAGACAAGGCTCCCCTGCTTCCTGCCCACGCCGCCAGCCAGCGCGACGACGTCGCCGGTCGTATTGTCGACGATCACGATGCCGGACTGCAGCTGCTGGGAGCTCGCCGTAGCCGGCAGGCTCTGCAGGTCTTCGTAGACCGCGTCGACCGCCGCCTGCACCTCGGGGTTGACCGTGGAGTAGATCTGGTAGCCGCCGGTCATGACCATCTTGTAGACGATGTCGTATTCGTATCCGGTCTTGTCGCACAGATCGCTGACGACATCGCGGATGACCTGATCTTCAAACCAGGAGTAATAATCATCGCTCGTGTCGCTGTTATCGCGGCTGCTGTTGGTGAACACCAGTTCTTCGGCCACGGCCTCGTCATGCTGCTCCTGATTGATATAGCCCTGCTTGAGCATCTGGGTCAGGATGACCTCCTGCCGCTCCTTGTTCTCTCTGGTATTCGCTTCGCTGATATAGGGATCGTATCGGGACGGGTTATTCGTGATGCCGATGAGCGACGCGCACTCGGCCAGGCTCAGGTCCTTGACGTCCTTGCCGAAGTAGACGCGGGAGGCCGACTGGACGCCCTTGCAGTTTTCGCCGAGCGGAATGATATTGAGGTACCACTCCATGATATCCTTCTTTGTGTGCGTCTTTTCGAACTCCAGCGCGCGATAGATCTCGACCAGCTTGCGGCGGACCGTGACCTCCTTTTCGCCCGTGAGGTTCTTGATGAGCTGCTGGGTGATGGTGGAGCCGCCGGCCTCACTCTTGCCGAGGAACATCTTGAAGCAGGCGCGCAGCGTGGTGACCCAGTCGACGCCCTGGTGCTTTTCAAAGCGCTTATCCTCGATGGCGATGCAGGCGTGGATGAGATTTTTCGGGATATCATCGTATTCGACCCAGGTGCTGTTGGAGCCGCCGTAGAGCGTCTGCAGCACCTCATATTTCCCGGTCTCGGGGTTTTCGTAGTAGATGACCGAGGTCTGGTCGAGCGAGAAGCTGTCGGCCGCCCACTCGGCCTGCTGCGAAAGGTCGTTCTTCACATAGACCGCAAACAGGCAGGCGAAGATCAGAAACGCCAGAAATGCGGTCAGAAAGACCGTCCCGATCACCTTGCCGATCACCGCGAAGACATGGCCTGCGCCGGACTTCTTCGCAGCTTCATTTCTTTTTTGCTGAGCCATACGGACCCTCCATACTTTTTTCTGTTATACAGGCAAACGGCGCATTGCGCCACTATATATCATGCTATCCAGGCAATTATAACACATCTGTCAATTATTTTGAAAACAAATTTTGAAATCCATGCAGTCTTTTTCTTCTTCCGCTTTTTTCCCGCGCGCATGGGGCAAAAACACCCTGTTTGGCAGGTTTTCCGGAATAAAATGGCGTTCCGGCGTGCGGCAGGCCGCATCCGGTCAGCAAATTCCTCTTGATTTTATCCGGCCAGCAGGTTAAAATAGAGCCAAGATCAAGTGATACGGAGGAGTCCCATGGAGCAGCAATACGGCGACGATTTCATCAGCATCACCGACGAAGACGGCAAGGAATACGAGCTGGAAGTTCTGGCCGAGCTGGAGCACAACGGCAGCCGCTATCTCGCCCTCGTCCCGGCCGGCAGCGGCAACGACGATGAGGAAGAGGATCTTGAGGTCAGCATCCTCAAATCCGTGGAGGAAAACGGCGAGGAATTCCTCGAAGCCATCGAAGACGACGCGGAACTCGAGGAGGTCTACAGCGCGCTGATGGATCTCATCTACGAGGAAGACGACGCACCGGAAGCATAATTCCGCCGCGCCGCAGCAAACTACAAATATAATAATAAACGCGTATCCCTGCGGGGTGCGTGACGGGTCCACTTAAACCCACATTATATTTAGGGGATGCCGGAATACTTTTGCTGTCGATTGCAGGCCTCCCGCCCACGGCTTTGACCGGTGGTGGACGTTGGAAGCAGAGAAGCAGCAAAGAGGCAACCCACCTGCCCGTTTCGTGCAGGTTATAATTGGATCCGCACGGCTTCTGCGGGGATACCTGTGTTTATAGGAAGTAAGAAGTAATAGTGAAGAGTGAATCAGTGCGGCGTGCCGCGGGACGGCACGATCGGGATCGCTGGCGCAGCCGGTACCGCACTTTTTCCCTTTTCACTATTACTTTTTCCCTTTTGCAAAATTTTGCTTGCATATAGCGGCTGTTTTCGGTATAATACGCATTGAATTGCCTGATCGGCTGACTGCCGCCGGTTTGCAGCAAAACTCAGACTTATGACTAATGAGAGGAATGATCCCACATGAGCGCATCCCGCGAAAAGAACAAGCGCAAGGAAGAGGCCGCCGCTCCCGCAGCTGCCAACGAAGCAAAGAAAGGTATGAGCAAGGGCCTGAAGACGACGCTGATTGCCGTCTGCGCTGTTTTGATCGTCTGCATCGTCGTGTTCTTCTACATGCTGACGAGCGGCTTCTTCGCTTCCCACACCACGGCTGCCACCGTCGGCACGCACAAGCTGACGCCCGCGATGGTCAACTACTTCTATAAAGGCGCCTACGGCAACATGCAGAACCAGTACGGCGACTTCATGAGCTACGTCATCGACTCCGACACGCCGCTCGACGAGCAGGTCTATGACGAAGAGTCCGGCGAGACCTGGGCCGATTACTTCACCGATCAGGGCCTGATCAACGCTTCCAACGCCTATGCCCTCTATGACGCGGCAAAGGCTGACGGCCACACGCTCTCCGAAGATGAGCAGGCTTCCATCGACTCGCAGATCTCCTCCCTGGCGCTGTATGCCTCCTACTACGGCACAAACACCAGCGGCTACATTGCAGGTGTCTACGGCACGGGCTGCAACGAGAAGAACTTCCGCGAGTATCTCGAGGTCGTGACGCTGGCCGACAGCTACGCCACCGCCACCCAGAACGGCTTTACCTACACCGACGAGCAGATCGCGTCGGAATACGCCGCTGACCCCAACAGCTATGACGCCGTGACCTACCGGCAGTTCCTGGTCTCCGACGCCATGTTCCAGACCGACAGCACTGACACGGAAGATGCTGACGCCGAGGCCGAGGCTGAGACCCTCTCCGATGAAGAGCTGACCGCTCTCAAGGAAGAGCTGGCCTCCAAGATGGCTGCTGACACGCAGGGCGACGAGCAGGCTTTCATCGATCAGGCTTACGAAAACTGCCTGGAATCCGCCAAGGAGACCTATGCGGAAGACAGCGCCACGCTGAAAGAGAACCAGCTGTACAGCTCCCTCAGCACCGACGTTGCCGACTGGCTGTTTGATGCTGGCCGTGCCGAGGGTGATACCACCTATATCGCCACCGACAGTGTCTACTACGTCCTCTACTTCGTCTCCCGCAGCACGAACGACTATCAGCTGCCGAACGTCCGCCACATCCTCTTCTCCGTCAGCGACACCACCGACGAGACCGCGATGGACGAGGCCCGCACGAAGGCCGAAGACGTCCTGACCGAGTACGAAGCCGGCGACAAGACCGCCGAGAGCTTCGGCGAACTGGCCAAGGAATACACCGCCGATTCCAACGGCGACGAAGGCGGCCTGTATGAGAACATCATGCCCGGCCAGATGGTCACCGAGTTCAACGACTGGTGCTTCGACGCCGACCGCAAGCCCGGCGATACCGGCATCATCGAGACGTCCTACGGCGTGCACGTCATGTATTTCGACAGCTTCGGCAAGATCTACCGTGACGCGCTGGTCGAGAACGCTCTGCGCAGCGCCGACTACAACGCCTGGTACGATGCCACGGCCGGTGATGGCAGCTACACCACCTCCGCCTTCGGTATGAAGTACACCACAAAATAAGGTTTTTGCAGAACAGCCGCCCGGTTTCCGGGCGGCTGTTCGTTTTTCCCGGATGTATAAAACCACCCCGTTTCCGGCAGACTATGCCGCGAGAGAGGTGGTTTTTTATGCCTGAGACGCAGAAGCCGAAGCTCGGCTTTTGCCTGCTGGCCGGGGCGCTGGCAGGGTTCATCAATGGATTTTTCGGTGCGGGCGGCGGGATGGTGCTCGTGCCGCTGCTCCTCTGGCTCATACAGCTGGAGGACAAGGCGGCGTTTTCCTCGGCGGTCGCGGTGATTTTGCCGCTGTGTGCGGTGTCCATCGCGGTCTATGCGGTGCATGACAGCCTGCCGCTCCGGGATGCCCTGCCCTATCTGATCGGCGGCGCGGCGGGCGGCGTGCTGGCAGGGCTCTGGTTCCGGAAGATCCCGGCGAAGGCGCTGCATCTGATCCTCGGCGGCGTGATTTTGGCGGGAGGGGTGCGGCTGATCGTATGCTGACGTTTCTGGGTGCCATCCTCGCGGGGCTGGTCTGTGGTGTGCTGTCCGGGTTCGGGATCGGCGGCGGCAGTCTGCTGATGGTCTGGATGACCGCGGTACTGTCCATGGATCAGAAAGCGGCGCAGGGCGTGAATCTGCTGTACTTCCTGCCCTGCGCCGCCTGTGCGCTGATCTTTCATATCAAAAACCGCCAGATCGTCTGGCCGGCCGTCTGGCCGGCGGCAGCCGCCGGAGCCGTGTGCGCCGTGGGCGGCGCGCTGCTGGCCCAGCAGGCGGACGCCGAGACGCTGCGGAAGCTGTTCGGCGGCTTTCTGATCCTCGTCGGCCTGTCGGAGGTCTTCCTGAAGGGACTGAAAAAGAAGTAGGCTCAGTCCACCATGCCGTAGGCCTGCTCGAAAAGCTGGTAATACGGCAGGAGGAAGCGGAAGCCGTCTTTGACCCAGTCGGTCAGTGCCGCGCTGCTGCTGCGCGCGTCAAACGGGTGCATGCTCTCCAGTGAGAACGAGCGCAGGTTATACAGCCGCCCGAGCGGCTCTGCCGCGTGGCCCTTGGGCCGGGCATAGGCGGGGCCGGAGAGCGTGAACGCGTCCTGCGCGTCGAGGTTTCGCAGAAGCTTCTCGCCGCGGGCGGGGTCATGGTCCAGCAGACGGCGCAGCTGCACGCCGGAGGCTGCCGGCATCCACCAGCCCGCGCCGCAGCCGTAGCCGTCGGCGCCGACCTGGAACCAGAAGCAGGGCGCTTCGCCGCGGTTTTCGATCGCGTTCTGGAACGAGAACCAGATATGGTCGTTGAGCGGCCCGCGGCCGAACAGGCGGCGCGCGTCGCGGTAGATGCGGGAGATGTGCAGATTGAGATGCAGGTCGGGATAATCGGCCTGGAGCCAGTCATAGAGCTCGGCGGCGAGCGCCTTGGTCGGGGCCATGACGGCGTCCTGGAATTCCTGCTTGTGCTCGGCGAACCAGGCACGGTCGTTATTGAACCGGATGCCCCAGAATACGTCGACGGTCTGATCGGTATAGCCAGTGAACATGATGCTTACTCCTTGTGATTGCGAAGATAGGCCAGATATCCCTCCAGGATCAGGCTGGCCGCCACAGCGTCGACGGTGTTTTTCCGCTTTTTCCCGTGGTAGTTGCCCTCGTTCAGGATCTGATGGGCCTCGATGGTGGTGCGGCGCTCATCCCAGAGGACGGGCTTCATGCCGGTCGTCTGCTCCAGCAGGGCGGCAAACTCGCGGTAGAGGGCCGCGCGCGGGCCCTCAGTCCCGTCCATATTGCGCGGGAAGCCCATGACCAGACGCTCCGCGCCGCTTTCGCGCAGCAGCCGGGCGACCTCCTCCGCCGTCTTTTCCGGCTTCCAGGAATGGATCACCGTCGTCTGCCCGGTCATCCAGCCGAGCGCGTCGGAAATTGCAACGCCGGTGCGCGCGTCGCCATAGTCGATGGCCATTACTTTCATATGGTTTCCCTGCCCTTCGGTTTTCATGATTCTACACTATAGCAGGTTTTTTCCGCCCGCGCAATTCAGGTGAAAAATTTCCTGTTTTTTTTATGAAAATTTGTTGACCCGCGGCGGGTTTTGTGATAGAATGACCCTACCTGTGAAAAAGGGTTTTATTTTTTTGCGCCCATTTTTCAAGCTGCGGGACGCCAGGTAGTTTCGGCGTCATCTAAATTTACAATAGCCGCAGTTTTGCAGGGAGGCAAGTATTAAGGAGGTGCCGAACATGCGAGTTAAGATCACGCTCAGATGCAACGAATGCAAGCAGAGAAACTACAACACCATGAAGAACAAGAAGAACGACCCCGACCGTATCGAACTGAAAAAGTATTGCAGATTCTGCAAGAAGCAGACCCTGCACAGCGAGACGAAGTAACACATCGGACAAGCAGAAAGGGTGAACATCATGGCAGAAGCGAAAAAGGAAAACTTCTTTGCCCGCGCCGGCAAGCGCATCAGCCGCTGGTTCCGTGAGATGAAGAGCGAGCTGAAAAAAGTCGTATGGCCGACAAAGAGCCAGATGGTCAACAACACCGTCATCGTTCTGGTGTGCACGCTGATCGTCGGTATTTGTATCTGGGTCTTCGATGCTGTTGGCGGCGTCGTCGTTAACGGTCTCATTACCCTGGTCAGAGGCTAAGGCATGGCGGAAGCAGCAAAATGGTATGTCGTGCATACCTATTCCGGCTACGAAAACACCGTCAAGGCCACCATCGAGAAAACCATTGAGACCCGTCATCTCGAGGATCTCATCCACATCGTCTCCATCCCGATGGAGACTGTGACCGAGATCACTGACAACGGGCCCAAAACGTACGACCGCAAGGTATTCCCGGGCTACGTTCTCATCAAGATGATCATGTCGGACGAGGCATGGTACATCATCAAAAATGTCCGCGGTGTCACCGGCTTCGTCGGCTCCGGCACCAAGCCCACCCCCCTCACCGAAGAGGAAGTGCAGCAGCTGGGCATTGAAAAGCATGAGATCGTGGTTGCGTACAGTGAAGGCGACAGCGTCCGGATCAATGACGGCCCGCTGACCTCCTTCATCGGAACGGTCGACCAGATCGACATCGAAAAGAACAAGGTCCGCGTCATCGTCTCCATGTTCGGACGCGAGACGCCGGTCGAGCTGGAGCTCGATCAGGTCGAACTGGTCAATGATTGACCCCGCCAAGGCGCGGAACGTGGGAGGGGCTTGACCCCCGCCAAATATACGCGCGTGCGCGCGTATCACCACATTTATTCAGGAGGTGCTCATCATGGCACAGAAAGTAACAGGTTATATCAAGCTGCAGATCCCGGCTGCAAAGGCAACTGCATCGCCCCCTGTCGGCCCGGCACTCGGCCAGCACGGCGTCAACATTTCCCAGTTCATCAAGGAATTCAACGAGCGCACCAAGGATCAGGCTGGTTTCAAGATCCCGGTCGTCATCACGGTCTACGCTGACCGTTCCTTCTCCTTCGTCACCAAGACCCCCCCGACCCCGACCCTCATTCTGAAGACTCTGGGCATCGAGAAGGGTTCCGGCGTGCCCAACAAGGACAAGGTCGCTACCATCACCAAGGCACAGGTCAAGGAGATCGCCGAGCGCAAAATGCCCGACCTGACCGCCAACACCATCGAAGCCGCTATGAGCCAGGTCGCAGGCACCTGCCGCAGCATGGGCATCGTGGTCGTCGACTGAGTTTGACTGCATAACAGCTTGACCGAGGGATATCGGCAACAGGCCGAACCTCATAAATACGTGGGAGGAATCATTCCGAATCACCACTAAGGAGGAAATTACATTGTTCAGAGGTAAAAAATATAAGGACAACGCGAAACTGATCGACCGCGCTACGCAGTACGAAGTTCCCGCTGCCATGGATCTTGTTGTAAAGACCGCTTCCGCCAAGTTCGATGAGACTGTTGAAGTCCACATCAAGCTCGGCGTCGACTCCCGTCACGCTGACCAGCAGGTCCGCGGCGCCATCGTTCTCCCGAACGGCACCGGCAAGACCCGCAAGGTCCTCGTTTTCGCCAAGGACGCCAAGCTCGACGAGGCCAAAGAGGCCGGCGCCGACTTCGCAGGCGGCATGGAGCTCGTTGAGAAGATCCAGAAGGAAAACTGGTTTGACTTTGACGTCGTCGTCGCTACCCCGGATATGATGGGTATCGTCGGCCGTCTTGGTAAGGTCCTCGGCCCGAAGGGCCTCATGCCCTCCCCCAAGGCCGGCACCGTGACCCCCAACGTCACCGCCGCCGTCAAGGAGATCAAAGCCGGTAAGATCGAGTACCGTCTCGACAAGACCAACATCATCCACTGCCCGATCGGCAAGGCTTCCTTTGGCCCCGAAAAGCTCGCTGAGAACTTCAACGCACTGATGGGCGCCGTCATCAAGGCAAAGCCGGCCGCTGCAAAGGGCCAGTATATCAGAAGCTGCACCGTGGCCAGCACCATGGGCCCCGGCATCAAGGTCGCTACCGCGAAGATCTGAGTTTTTTCTGGGATTTTCTCAATTCGTCCTTGACATCCGCGCAGATTCTGCTATAATATACAAGCTGCCAAAGACAGCAGGAGGCATTCTGCCGTAAAGGGTCTTCCCTTCCTGCCGAGGTTCCGCACAAATGGTAACATTTTTGTGTCCTCACGTCTTTGGCGTGAGGACATTTTATTTTCAGAGGTGACATTCATGCCCAACGCAAAGGTACTTGAAAGCAAGAAAACCGTCGTTGATGCTCTGTCTGACAAGATCCAGAACGCTACCGCTGCTGTATTTGTTGACTACAAGGGCATCACCGTCGCGCAGGATACCGAGCTTCGCAATCAGTTCCGTGCTGCGGGAGTCGAGTACTCTGTCGTCAAGAACACGCTGACCCGCTTCGCCGCCAATAAGGCCGGCTACACCGAGTTCGACGAGGTTCTCAACGGCACGACGTCCATGGCTTCCACCACCGACGATCCCATTGCTCCGGCTCGCGTGATCTGCGAATTCGCAAAGAAAAACAAGAACGTCGTCAAGATCAAGGGCGGCATGGTTGAAGGCAAGGTTCTGTCTGTGGAAGAACTCATGTCCTTCGGCGAGCTGCCTTCCAAGAACGCACTCGTTGCGCAGGTCCTCGGCACGTTCCTCGCTCCGATCTCCTCTCTGGCAGTTGTTCTGAACCAGATCCTGGAGCAGAAGGGCGGCGCTCCTGCGGAAGAAGCTCCCGCAGAAGCCTGATTCACTACAAAATTTTAAATCGATTGAAACAATTTACTGGAGGTAACTACAATGGCATCCGAAAAGATTACTGCTATGATCGAAGAAGTTAAGACTCTTACCGTTCTGGAACTGGCTGAGCTGGTCCACGCTCTGGAAGAGGAATTCGGCGTTTCCGCCGCTGCCGCTGCTGTCGCTGCTCCCGCTGCCGGCGCTGCTGCTGCTGAGGAAGAGAAGACTGAGTTCGACGTCGTTCTGAAGGCCGCTGGCGCCAACAAGATCGCTGTCATCAAGGTCGTCCGTGCTCTGACCGGCCTGGGCCTGAAGGAAGCCAAGGAACTCGTCGACGGCGCTCCGAAGAACCTCAAGGAAGGCGTCTCCAAGGACGAAGCCGAGAAGATCGCTGCCGAGCTCAAGGAAGCTGGCGCAGAGGTCGAGGTCAAGTAATTTACTTGCTTTCGTACACAAAACACGCTGCACATCCGTGCAGCGTGTTTTTTATGTCTATGGGACTAGCCAGCTGACGAGCAGGCACAGCAGGACGCCAACGGCCGTCGGAAGCGCCGCGGACAGGAGTGTCCACCGAAGACTCCCCGTCTCCCGCCGGATCGCCTGGAGCGTCGTGGCGCACGGCCAGTGGAACACGCTGAAGATCAGACAGCAAAAAGCTGTCTTCGCGCCGACACCGCAGGCGGCCAGCTGCGCGGCGGCCCCTGCCTCCGGCGCAGTGCCAAGCGACTGCCGCGTCAGGAGCATCAGAATGACCGGGATCGCAAGCTCGTTGGCCGGGAGGGCAAAGAGGAAGCCGATCAGGATCGCACCGTTCATGCCGAGCAGCTCCCCTGCCCCGTCCAGCGCCCGAGAAAGCTGCTGCAGGAGGCTCATGCCGCCGACCTGCACCGTGCACAGCACCCACAGGATCAGCCCCGCCGGAGCCGCCACCAGCGCCGCACGGGAGAGCACATGCAGCGTCTTGCCGAAGATCGCGTCGGTCAGGATCTTTTTGGGCTGCGGACGCCGGTAGGGCGGCAGCTCGAGCACGAAGGGCGCCGGCGGCTTCCGGTGCAGCAGCTTACTCAGCAGGAAGGACACCGCGAACGTCCCGCACGCCCCCAGGCAGACCGCCGCCGTCAGCAGCAGGGCCAGCAGCAGATCGTTTTCCCGGCCGAGCAGGACCGTCCCCATCGCCAGCAGCATAGGAAAGCGGCCGTTGCAGGGGATCATGGCGTTCGTGCTGATGGCAATGAGCTTTTCCTCCCGCGTCGGCATGATCCGGCAGCCCGTCACGCCGACAGTGTTGCAGCCGAGCCCCATGCACATGGTCAGCGCCTGCCGCCCGGAGGTCCCGCAGCGCTCGAACAGGTGATCCGTCAGGAAGGCGGCGCGGGGCAGATAGCCGACGTCCTCCAGCACGGAAAAGAGGCAGAAAAAGATGGCGGCCGGAGGCAGCATGACGGCCGTGACCCGCGCCGTGGTCGCGTAGACGCCGTTCCAGACGGCGTCCGCCAGCAGCGGCGGCCACGCGCCGCAGGCGCGCAGAAACAGTGCTTGCAGCCGGTCAAAGCCGCTCTGCAGCCAGTCGGAGCAGCGGTTGCTGCCCACCAGCGTCAGCCAGAACAGGACGATCAGCAGTGCAGCAAAAATCACGGGCCCCGTGCGTTTGCCCGTCAGAACGGCGTCCAGCCGCGCGTGACGCCGGGTCTGGCCGCCGGTGACGGTCTGCGCGGCGAGCTGCCGGGCATAGCGTACGCAGTCCGCGGGCTTCTGACCGTCTGGCAGATGCGGACGGACGGTCATGAAGCCATCCAGCACGTCGCGGATCGTCTGCCGCAGGCGGGCGACCGCATTCGGGTCGCTTGCGCACGTGCCGACGACAGGGACGCCAAGGAGGGTCTGCAGCGCGTGCAGGTCGATGCGGATCCCCTGCTTTTCGGCCTCATCCATCAGATTGACGCAGACGATCACGCGCGGCCAGCGCTGCATCAGCTGGATGGCAAACGGCAGGCTCCGCGCCAGACAGGTCGCGTCGCAGACGGCGACCAGACAGGCGTCCGTATGCGCGCGCAGGTAGTCCGCGGCGATATGCTCCTCCTCAGAGCCGGTCGTGAGGGAGTAGGCCCCCGGCAGGTCGGTGACGGCATAACGCGCGGCGGCGTAGGCGTATTCCCCCTGCGCGACCGCGACGGTCTTGCCCGGCCAGTTGCCGGTATGCTGGTGCAGGCCCGTCAGGGCGTTAAAAAGACTGCTCTTGCCGACGTTCGGGTTCCCGGCCAGCGCGACGGCGCGGGGCGCGGCCTCCGGACGGCTCATGAGACGGCCTCCACGAGCAGCCGCGCGGCGTCCTTCCGCCGCAGGGCGAAGACCGCACCGCTGACCGCATAGGCCGCAGGCGTCCCGCACGGTGCCTGATACAGGCACTGGATCCTGGTCCCCGGCAGCAATCCCAGTTCTTCCAGCCGCATTCGCTGCGCCGCAGGCAGCCGGATCTGCCGCAGCACGCACTGCTCCCCCGGCCGCAGCGTATCCAATCCCATCCGCCGCATTTTCATGGGCGCACTCCCCTTTCTGTTTTCCGGTTTCTATTTCAGAATATACAGAAAAGCGCCGTTTCGTGACAAAGCGGGGGGCGCGCTATTGTTTTTGGTTTACCGGCGTGCTATACTTTTCTCAGTTCAGATTCGAGGTGCAGTATGCTTCACAATTATCACACCCACACGTTCCGCAACCATCATGCGGTCGGCACGGAACGGGAATATATCGAGGCTGCGATCGCGGGCGGCTATCAGACGCTCGGCTTTTCCGAGCACGCGCCGTATCAGTTTCCAGACGGCATTGTCTCCTATTTTCACATGTTCCCGGAGGATCTGGAGGACTATATTCAGACGCTTCTTGCGCTGAAGGCGGAATATGCGGGGCGCATTGAGATCCTGATAGGCTACGAGGCGGAGTATTATCCCAGATTTTTTGACGATCTTCTTGCCCGCATCACGCAGTATCCGGTCGACTATCTGCTGCTCGGGCAGCACTATATCCGTAACGAGATCGACGGGGTCTATGTCTACGAGCCGACGGACGATTCCAAGGTCCTCACAACTTATGTAAACCAATGTATTGAGGCTCTGCAGACCGGCCTCTATACCTATCTGGCCCATCCGGACCTGATCAACTTTACCGGCTCTGAAACGTTCTACCGCAGGGAAATGGAGCGGCTGTGTCTGGCCGCGAAGGAGCTGAACATCCCGCTGGAGCTCAATCTGCTGGGTCTGCGCGCCAACCGCACCTACCCCTCGGGGCGCTTCTTCCGCATCGCCAAGGCCTGCGGCAACACGATCGTTGCCGGGATCGACGCGCACGACCCGAACTGCTTCTTCCAGCCCGAGACCTTCGAGCCGTACCAGAAGTTCGTCGCAGCCTGCGGCCTGACAGTCACGGACGAGATCACGCTGCGGCCGGTAAAGCGGTAACGCACGGGTGACCATGTCCTCCCTGTTCTTGTTCTATGAAAAAAAGATCCCCTCAGGGCTCCTTTTTTCGGAATTTTATAAAAAAACGCATCCCCGGAGGGATGCGTTTTCTGTATGATGTTTCGCGCTTACTCCATAGCCTCTTCGACTGCGACGGCCACGGCGACGGTGGCACCGACCATGGGGTTGTTGCCCATGCCGAGGAAGCCCATCATCTCCACGTGTGCGGGCACGGAGGAGGAACCGGCGAACTGGGCGTCGGAGTGCATACGGCCCATGGTGTCGGTCATGCCGTAGGAGGCGGGGCCGGCAGCCATGTTGTCCGGGTGCAGGGTACGGCCCGTGCCGCCGCCGGAAGCGACGGAGAAGTACTTCTTGCCCATCTGGACGCATTCCTTCTTGTAGGTGCCGGCGACCGGATGCTGGAAGCGGGTCGGGTTGGTGGAGTTGCCGGTGATGGAGACGTCGACGCCTTCCTTGTGCATGATGGCAACGCCCTCGCGGACGTCGTCAGCGCCGTAGCAGCGGACGTTGGCGCGCTCGCCCTCGGAGTAGCGGATCTCGCGGACGATCTTCAGCTCGCCGGTGTAGTAGTCGAACTGGGTCTGAACATAGGTGAAGCCGTTGATACGGGAGATGATCTGGGCGGCGTCCTTGCCAAGGCCGTTCAGGATGACGCGCAGGGGCTTCTTACGAGCCTTGTTGGCGTTCTTGACGATGCCGATAGCACCCTCAGCGGCGGCGAAGGATTCGTGGCCGGCGAGGAAGCAGAAGCACTCAGACTCCTCGGACAGGAGCATGGCGCCCAGGTTGCCGTGGCCGAGGCCGACCTTGCGGTCGTCGGCGACGGAGCCGTCGATGCAGAAGGCCTGCAGGCCTTCGCCGATGGCGGTAGCGGCCTCCGCAGCGGTCTTGACGCCCTTCTTCATGGCGATGGCAGCGCCGACGGTGTAAGCCCAGCAAGCGTTTTCAAAGCAGATGGGCTGGATGCCCTTGACGATCTCATACGGGTCAAAGCCCTTGGCCTGGCACATTTCGCGGCAGGCCTCGACGGACTCGATGCCATACTGCTTGAGGACGCCGTTGATCTTGTCGATTCTTCTGTCGTAGTTTTCAAACAAAGCCATTTTCGTGTCCTCCTTCTGTTATTCCTGACGCGGGTCGATATACTTCGCCGCGGTATCCCACTGGCCATAGTGGCCGGTAGCCTTCTTGATGGCCTCGGCGGGCTCGTCGCCCTTCTTGATGAAGTCCATCATCTTGCCGAAGTTGATGAACTCGTAGCCGACGATCTCATCGTCCTTGTTGAGCGCGATCTTGGAGCAGTAGCCCTCAGCCATTTCGAGGTAGCGCGGGCCCTTTTCCTTGGTGGCGAACATGGTGCCGACCTGGCTTCTCAGGCCCTTGCCGAGGTCTTCCAGAGAAGCGCCGACTGCGAGGCCGTCCTCAGAGAATGCGGACTGGCTGCGGCCGTAGACGATCTGGAGGAACAGCTCGCGCATGGCGGTGTTGATGGCGTCACAGACGAGGTCGGTGTTGAGGGCCTCGAGGATGGTCTTGCCGATGAGGATCTCGGAAGCCATGGCTGCGGAGTGGGTCATGCCGGAGCAGCCGATGGTCTCGACCAGGGCCTCTTCGATGACGCCGTTCTTGATGTTCAGGCTCAGCTTACATGCGCCCTGCTGCGGTGCGCACCAGCCCACGCCGTGGGTAAAGCCGGAGATATCCTTGATTTCCTTTGCCTGGACCCACTTGCCCTCTTCGGGGATGGGAGCCGGGCCGTGATATGCACCCTTGGCAACCGGGCACATATGCTTGACTTCTGCAGTATAGATCATATACAGGTCTTCCTTTCAAGAATTCTAAAAGCCGGAAATGGCTGTTATTACGGGTTCATTATAAGCCGGAGCGGCAGGAAAGTCAAGGAAACGACTTACTTCGTGCCGAAAATCCGGTCGCCGGCGTCGCCGAGGCCGGGGACGATATAGCCGTGCTCGTTGAGCTTCTCATCCACGGCGCCGCCGCAGTAGAGCTCGACGTCGGGGTGCTTGGAGGTGATGAGCTTGATGCCTTCGGGCGCAGCGACGAGGACCATGAGCTTGATGCTGTGGCAGCCGCGCTTTTTCATCTCGGCGATGGCCGCGTCGGCAGAGCCGCCGGTGGCAAGCATCGGATCGACGATCATGATGTCGCGCTCGGCGATATCCTTCGGCATTTTGCAGAAATAGACATGCGGCTCGAGCGTCTCTTCGTCACGGAACATGCCGATATGGCCGACACGGGCGGACGGGACCATGCGCAGAACGCCGTCGACCAGGCCGAGGCCAGCGCGCAGGATGGGCACGACAGCGATCTTCTTACCGGCGAGCGTCGGCTCCTCCGCCGTGCAGATCGGGGTCTCCACGGTCTTGGTGGTGAGGGGCAGATCGCGGGTCGCTTCGTAGGTGATGAGCATACCGATCTCGCTGACCAGCTCACGGAAGTCTTTGACGCTGGTATTCTTGTCGCGCATGATCGTCAGCTTATGCGCAACGAGCGGATGATCCATAACATGTACGTGTTCTCCAAATGCTTTCGTGCTCATGATGATCTCCTTTGTCTTTTCTGTTATTCAATTATTTTTTCAAATAAAAGTCCTGATTATTCTGCCGTGTGCGCTCGGCCTGCGCCATGCGCAGGTAATTGGGCGTCAGGGCCGCCGCATCACCGGGGTCGCCCGCAAGCATGCGGTCCATCGCGCAGAGCGCCACGCCGCTCGCCCGCTGCTGCCGCAGCTGCTCGGGAAGCAGGATGAGCGGCAGGCCGCTGCCTGCCAGCGTGTCAGAGACGAGCTTCGCGCCGTCGCCGAGCAGATAGATGGGGCCGGCCCCCTCGGAAAGCTCCGGCACGAGCGCGTCGATGGCGATCGCGCGGTCGTCCGTCAGGCGGGTAAGCTTCCCGGCCTGCAGAGAGAATACCGCGTTGTAGATCTGCTGCTTCCGCGCGTCCATGCAGGCGCAGTAGAGACCGTCGGCGTAAGCCGCGCCGCGCGTCATCGCCTCGAGCGTGGACACGCCGTAGAGCGGCAGCTGCCGCCCCCAGGCAAAGCCCTTGGCGCAGGCCATGCCAATGCGCACACCCGTAAAGCTGCCGGGACCGGCCGCGACAGCGACCGCACCGATATCCTGCGGCGTCAGATCGCAGCTGGTGAGCATGTCCTTCGCCATCTGCATGAGCGTCCGGCTGTGCGTCTGGCCGGAGTTCTGGGTATATTCCGCAAGCAGCAGACCGTCGGACAGCAGCGCCGTACTGGCGGCCTTGGCCGAGGATTCAAAGGCAAGGATCTTCAAAGCGAGGCCCTCCTGTGATGGTGATGTGGCGGGTATCGGGCTCGTCCGCGTCCTTTTCGATGGTGACGCGGATCGCGTCCTGCAGAGCATCTTCCACGTTTTCGCTCCATTCGACGGCGCAGACGCCGCCGCGGGAGAGATAATCCTCCCAGCCGATGTCAAACAGCTCGTCGGAAGACGAGAGACGGTACATATCGAAATGGAACAGCGGGATGCGGCCGGAGAGATATTCGTTGACGATGGTATAGGTCGGGCTCGTCACGGGGTCGGTGATACCGAGGCCCTGCGCGAGGCCGCGGGTGAAGGCGGTCTTGCCTGCGCCGAGGTCCCCGAAGTAGGCGATCACATCGCCGGGCGCCAGACGACTGGCCAGCTTCTGCCCCAGCGCCTGCGTTTCATCGGCGCTGTGCGTGGTGATCTGCATCATAAAAGCCCCCTACCTGCCCCATTATATCTGTGGCATTATACCATACCGGTCCGCCAAAATCAATCCGCAATCGGCAGCCCGCCGAAGTTTTGCCGGAACAGGTTGACAAGAAAACTTGGCGGTGTTATCATGGTGACAAGGAAACTTGGCAGAGGAGGATCCTTTATGGAAAAAGAGGATATTCTGGAGATCAGCCGCAGGGAGCATCAGAACCGGGATCTGGCCGAACTGGAAGCGTCGGTACAGGCAGGCAATCTTGCGGGCCGGGTCGGCGCGGGCGTGTGCTGCCTCGTCTCGGCCCTGTTTGTCCGGGCCGTCCATACGGTACTGCTCGGCCCCTGGGTCATTTATTTCAGCATTCTCGGTACGCACGCGCTGGTGAAGTTCTTAAAGCTGAAGCGGAAGACTGATCTCGTCCTCACGGTCTTATACCTTGTCATGTTCCTGCTCTTTCTGGTCTTTTTTATCCGGCGGCTGATGGAGGCGGCGGAATGAAAGCGGAGCTGAAGCTGCAGAACCGGCTGAAGGAAGCGCGCTGCGAAAAGGGCCTTTCCCAGTCGCAGCTGGCCGAGCTGGTCGGCGTTTCCCGGAACACGATCAGCTCGATCGAGACAGGCCAGTTCAATCCCACGGCCAAGCTGGCGCTCATCCTCTGCATCGCGCTGGATCGGAAATTTGAGGACTTATTCTATTTTTAGGAGGGCGGCATATGGAATATCTGGGTTTGCTGGTCATGGGGATTCTCCTGTCCACGCTTGGCATCGTCAACATCAGGGGCAATATCAGCACGATACACGCGTGGAACCGTAAAAGGGTCAAGGAAGCAGACATTCCCCGGTACGGACGGGCGATCGGCGCGGGTACGCTTGTGATCGGCGCGGCATTTATTGTATCGTATCTCGTGACCTTCTGGAATGCCGCAGTCATCGACTACATCATGCTTCCAGGTCTCGGGATCGGTCTGGCCCTGATCCTGTATGCGCAGCTGAAATATAACCACGGCATTTTCTGATCTGCCCTGCAATCTGCCGGTTTCGAAAAACAGGTTTACAGGGCGGTTATTTTTTGATATACTGTTGAATTGTATCAGATGTTTTTCTCATTTTTCACGTAAGGAGGCGGCAGTATGCATGGGATCTGGAAGGCGATCGGCAGCTTTGTCCGGCGGGCGGATATGGTGCTTCTGAGTCTCTGCGTCGCCGCCAGCGTGTTCGGCATCGTGGTCATCTCCAGCGCGACGAACGTCAAGGGCAGCGCGCAGTTCGTGCGCACGCAGACGCTGGCGTTGATCCTCGGCGTGATCTTATATGTGGTGTTCACCCTGATCGATGTGGATATCATTGCGGAGCGGCGTGAGCTGTTGCTGATCTTCTCGGCGATCTTCATCCTGCTGCTCTTCCCCTTCGGCGACACCCGAAGCGGCAACCGCTCCTGGCTGGACTTCAGCTTCCTGCCGTTTTCCATCCAGCCGGCGGAGATCTGCAAGATCCCGTTCATCATGATCCTCGCCAAGACGATGAGCATCCGGCAGAACAAGATCTCGCATATCTCGACGGTGCTGCGGCTGGCGGCGATCACGGTCTTTATGTTCGGCCTGATCGTTGTGGCGTCGGAGGATCTCGGCGTTGCGCTGCAGTATCTGTTTATTTTCGTCATCATGGCATTCGTCGGCGGCGTGAGCCTGCTGTGGTTCCTCGGTGCGGGAGCAGTTCTGCTGGTGGCCTCGCCGTTTTTGTGGCAGTTCCTCAGCTATGACCGGCGCAGCCGCATCTGGGTCCTGTTTGACCCGCGCATCGACCCGCTGGCGCAGGACCAGCGCTATCAGATGAACCGCAGTCTGCGCGCGCTGCAGAACGGCGGCGTCACCGGCCAGGGGCTCTACCACGGGACGATGGTGCAGAGCGGCTCGATCCCCGCGCAGCACACCGACCTGATCTTCTCCTCCATCGGTGAGGAGCTGGGCATGCTCGGCTGCATGGCGGTCCTCATTCTGCTGACGGCCATCATCATCCGCATCATCCACGTCGGCATCAAGTCCGGCAACTATATGAACCGGCTCATCTGCGTCGGTATCGCCGGTATGCTGACGGCGCAGGTGTTCATCAACATCGGCGTGTGCATCGGCCTCGTGCCGGTCATCGGCCTGACGCTGCCGTTCTTCTCCTACGGCGGCAGCTCGCTCGTCACGATGTTCTTTGCGATGGGCATCGTCTCAGGCATCAACATGCGGCCCGCGCCGGACAGCAACGCGCGCTATATCCGCCCGCCGCTGTCGGCGGCCTGAGCGGTCTTCCAAAGCTCCCTCCCATGCGGAGGGAGTTTTTTCTTGTTCCCTTGCATATTTTCCCGCTGTGCGCAGAAACTACCTCCGAATCATCTTAAAGGAGGTTTTCCCTTTGAAACACCGCACCCGTTGTTTTGGCGCCGCCGTTCTTGCGGCGCTGGTGCTTGCCATGCTCTGCGTGCCCGCGCTGGCCGCGGAGATCGCCGTGGATTACACTTCGGAATACCAGTTCAGCGCCGCTGATTTCTCGGACAGCAGCGAGCTGGAGGGCGTCTACATTTCCGCCGTCCCGCCCGCGTATCAGGCAGAGCTGTGCATCGGCAGCCGCGTGCTGCGGCGGGGCGATATCCTGCCCGCGGCCGCGCTGGAAAAGCTGAAGCTCCGTCCGGTCTGCCTCGGCGAGGCGGACTGCGAGCTGGTCTACTGCCCGATCAGCGCCGGGACGCTCGGCGACGCCGTGACGGTCAGCCTGCGCATCCTCTCCGGCACGAATACCGCGCCGGTCTGCGAGGATGGAACGCTGGAAACCTATAAGAACATCGCAAACTCCGGCACGCTCTGCGCACAGGACAAGGAAGACACCAAGCTCACCTATCAGCTCGTCAAGGAGCCGAAGCGCGGGACCGTCGAGCTGCATGACGACGGCAGCTTCACCTATACGCCGGGCAAAAATAAGGTCGGCAAGGACTCGTTCGTCTTCACCGCGACGGACCCGGCTGGAAACGTCTCCAACGAGGCCTGCGTGAAGATCCGCATCCTCAAGCCCGCCGACAAGGCGACGTATCAGGACATGTCCGGCGACAAGGACGCCTTCGCCGCCATGTGGCTCAAGGATCAGGGGCTGTACACCGGCAGGATCATCGCCGGAAACCTCTGCTTTGAGCCGGACGACGCCGTCAGCCGCGGCGAGTTTCTGATCGCATGCATGAAGCTGGCGGGACTCGAGCAGGCAGACGGTGCCATCTCGACCGGCTTTGCCGACGAGCTGGAGACGCCCGCGTGGCAGCAGCCGTATCTGGCTGCGGCCTACCAGTCCGGCATGATCTCGGGCACGCCGACAGAGGAAGGGCTCGTCTTCCGCCCGGAGGATACGCTCAGCCGTGCCGAGGCCGCCGTCATGCTCCAGAAGCTCCTGCGGCTGCCGGGCGACGCGGCGGTCTTTGCCGGTGAAGACGCCTCTGCCGTCCCTGCGTGGGCGCAGAGCGCCGTCAGCGCGCTCTCGGAGGCCGGGATCCCGCTGGCCGCTTCGGACTATGAGGCGCCGCTCACGCGGCGGGAGGCCGCGAACATGCTGCTGGCCGCCGAGCCGGTCATCAAAACGGCCGGGCTGTATTGGACCGAATAAAAATAACGGACCTGCCGCGGCTTGCGGCAGGTCCGGTTTTTCAGGTTTCGGGGCAGCTGATGGCCATGACCTTTTCGATCATGATGTGCAGCAGACGGCTCTGGTCGGTGGCCGCCGCCTTGTAGAAGACTTCCTTGCCGACGCGGCGGGAGACGATGAGTCCGTTATCCTTGAGGCCGCGCAGGTGGTGGCTGACCGCGGGGCTCGACATCTCCATGAGGGCGGAGATATTCTGCACGCACTCCTCGCAGTGACACAGCAGCCAGAAGATCCGCACGCGCGTGGGGTCGCCCACCTGCTTGAAGATATCCGCGACGATCTGAAAATTGTCCGCCTTTGCGAGCTGCGCCCGGATCTGGTCGATATTATGGTGCTCTTCCTCGCCGTGATGATGCGGCAGCAAGTCCGTATGCATACGCCCGCCTCCATTCGTTTTTTATATCATACATAATTCTTTCCAAAATGCAAAGGTTTTTTTCATCCCCCTCTTGACATTCGCGGTGGGCGGCGGTATACTTCGCTTATAAATATTAAACGAGTGCTTAATTGTTTAATAAGAAGAAAGGGGTACACCATGAAAAAGACCTATGCGATCGAAGTCGACTGCGCGAACTGCGCCAACCTGATGGAGGAAGCCGCAAACAAGACCGAGGGCGTCGCCTCCGCAAGCGTCAATTTTATGATGCAGAAGATGAGCGTGGAATTCGCCGAGGGCGCGGATGAGAAAAAGACGATGAAGGCCGTCCTCAAGGCCTGCAAGAAAGTCGAGCCGGACTGCGAGATCGAGCTGTAAGCAAGCAAGGCAGCAGCGCCTCCGGTGCTGCTGCCGTTGTCGCAAATAAGAAGGAAAGGGTGCGCTTCCCCATGACGAAGAAACAGAAAAAAATGCTGATCCGGATCTGCATCGCGATCGTGCTGCTGCTGATCGCGAAGTTCGTCCCGATGCCCGGCGCGGTGCGGATCGTGCTGTTCGCCGTGACGTATCTTGTCATCGGCTATGATATCCTGAAAAAGGCCGCCAAGGGCATCGGCAACGGCCGTGTGTTCGACGAGAACTTCCTGATGGCCATCGCCACGCTCGGTGCGATCGCGCTGGCAGTCTACAAAAAGGACACGGACCTCACCGAGGCCGTCGCCGTTATGCTGTTCTACCAGATCGGCGAGCTGTTCCAGAGCTACGCGGTCGGCAAGAGCCGCCGGAACATCACTGCGCTCATGGACATCCGCCCGGACTATGCCAACATCGAAACAGACGGCAAGCTCGAGCAGGTCGACCCGGATACGGTTGCGGTCGGCAGCGTGATCGTCGTGCAGCCGGGCGAAAAGGTGCCGATCGACGGCGTCGTCGTCGAGGGCACGGCCAGTCTCAACACCAGCGCGCTGACCGGCGAGAGCCTGCCGCGTGAGATCATCCCCGGCGAGGAGGTCATCAGCGGCTGCATCGACATGTCCGGCGTGCTGAAGATCCGCACGACGAAAAACTTCGGCGAATCGACGGTCTCGAAGATCCTGGAGCTGGTCGAAGAATCGTCCTCCCGCAAGTCGCGGTCGGAGGCGTTCATCTCCAAATTTGCGCGGGTCTATACCCCCGCCGTGTGCTGCTCGGCGCTGGCGCTGGCAGTTCTGCCGCCGGTCATCAATCTGATCGCGGGCAATCCTGCCGCGTGGGCGAACTGGATCTACCGCGCGCTGACGTTCCTGGTCATCTCCTGCCCCTGCGCGCTGGTCGTCAGCATTCCGCTGAGCTTCTTCGCGGGCATCGGCGGCGCGAGCAAGGCCGGTGTGCTGATCAAGGGCTCGAACTACATGGAGACGCTTTCGCAGACGAAGATCGTGGTCTTCGACAAGACCGGTACGCTGACCAAGGGTGTATTTGAGGTCAGCGGCATCCACCACAACGAGCTGGAAAACGAGAAGCTCATCGAGCTGGCCGCGCATGCCGAGTGCGCCTCCTCGCACCCCATCAGCAAGAGCCTGCAGCGGGCCTATGGCAAGCCGATCGACCGCAGCCGCGTGTCCGATATCGAGGAGATCAGCGGCCACGGCCTGACCGCCACGGTCGATGGGATGAAGATCGCCATTGGCAACGACAAGCTGATGGAAAAGCTGGGCGTAGACTGCATCCCCTGCCACTGCGTCGGCACGATCCTGCATATCGCGATCGACGGCAAATATGCCGGTCACATCGTGATCTCCGACATTGAAAAGCCGGACGCACGGGCGGCCATTGCAGCACTCAAGCGAACGGGCGTGCAAAAAACCGTCATGCTGACGGGCGATACGAAGCGCGTGGCGGAGCAGGTCGCGAAGGATCTCGGCGTGGACGAGGTCCACAGCGAGCTGCTGCCGGCCGACAAGGTCACGCAGGTAGAAAAGCTGCTGGCAGAAAAGAGCCCGAAGGCCAAGCTCGCCTTCGTCGGCGACGGCATCAACGACGCGCCGGTCCTCTCGCGGGCGGACATCGGCATCGCGATGGGCGCGATGGGCTCCGACGCGGCGATCGAAGCGGCGGACGTCGTGCTGATGGACGACGACCCGATGAAGATCTCCAAGGCCATCGGCATCTCCCGCAAGTGCATCCGCATCGTGTACGAGAACATCGTGTTCGCGCTGGTCGTCAAGGCAGCCTGTCTGATCCTCGGCGCGTGCGGCATCGCGGATATGTGGCTGGCCATCTTCGCCGACGTCGGCGTCATGATCCTCGCCGTCCTCAATGCCATCCGCGCGCTGGCTGTGAAGAACGTCTGACATCCAGTCATAGAAATTGGGAGGGTTTGCATCCCTCCCAATTTTTTTATATGAAACGTCTTGACTCTTTTCAAGATGCCTGTTACCATATTTTAAAAGAAGCGTTCGTGGAAGGGTAGACTCCCTGTGGCTTTGTGCCAACCCGTTCGCTTCTTTTTCATGCTGAAGAAAAGATAATATGAAAAGAGATGCAGCACGAGAACCGTCCCGGGGAGTGGCCGTTTCTAGCTCTCTTGCCGACACCACAAGTGCTGCATCCAGAATCAGTATATCATATTCATAAATGGAGTCAAGCCGTCTGCGTTCGAATGCTACTTTTTATCTTCACTTTATCCAATTATAGGTTTTTTCTTTGCAAAATCTTCTATTTTGAATATACTGATTTCGAAGAACTCGTGTCGGCGGCTTTTGCCGTTGACCCCGGCAGTGAAAGTCCGGGGGGGCACGGGTTCTTTTTGTTTGAGCATGGCCGCTCCCTACTCTCGTGCTGGTATTCAGCGATAGGTTTCCTCCAGATAGAGCTGGGCGCGGCGCTGGATGCGGGTAGAGATCTGGTCGGCAGTCTGGTCGCCGGAGAGGAAGTATGGGAGCTCGTCGGCGAGGATCTGGCTGATGGCAGCGTCGTAATAAAACACGGACGTCGCCGACTCCTGCAGGGTACGCAGGAGTTTTTCTGCATCCGGGTCTTGCATGGCGGCCGTCTTTTCTTCAAAATCCGCCTGCAGGGGCAGCCAGCCGCCGCGGCCGCGTGCCGCGTAGCGGTCCTCGGTGATGAGCAGCTTCAGGAAGGCCCACGCGCCTTTCTTTTCCTGTGCGCTCACCGGGATGGCCATCGGCAAGTTCAGATAAAAAACCGCACGGCCCGCGCCCGGGAAGCCGGGAAAGGAAAATTGATTCAGACTGTCTGCGTATTCCTCGTCAAAGTCCTGCGCGTGCGCGATCGTCAGCGGTTCGAGCAGCACCTGACCGGTCAGAAGCGCCTCGCGGCCCGACTCTGCTTCGGGATATGACTGCCGCTGCGCCAGCGCCAACTGGCGGAGGAACTCGGGCGAATCGAAATGCGCCTCTGCCGTCTCGTAGTCGACGAAGACCTCCGGCGCGTGGAGCAGCAGCTGCTGCAGCATGGACGCTCCGTCGTCCTGTGCAAAGACCGCTGTCAGCGCCGGATGCGCCTGCACAGTATCCAGAAACTCCGCCATCGTCCAGTCCGCTTCCCCGCCGACGGTCTCCGGCAGCCCCATCGCGGTTTCCAGCAGGTAGGTCTGCGGCAGGCGGTACAGTGCGCCGTTCGTTTCGAGCGCGCGGAGCAGGTTCTGCGTGAAGTCGGTGCGGGAAAGCGTCTCGTCCGCGTCGATCCACGGGTACAGATCCTCCAGCAGTCCCTGCCGCGCGTAGACTTCATAGGGCAGACCGTTCACGAACAGAAGGTCCGGGCTCTGGCCGTAGAGGAGGTCCATCAAAAGCTGCTGGTCCGCCTGCTCGCCGTACTGCACCTCATAGTCGACGAATTCGACCTGATATTCGGGGTACAGGGAGGAAAAATCGCGGACGGCCATGGAAAAGATGCTGCTGCGGCTGCCCGCGACGCGGATGGTGCGCTTTTCCGGGAGCTTGCCCTCCACAGGCGTCAGCCAGAACAGCGTGCAGCCGGGTTCCCCGGATGCGGACGGGGCCCACTCGAAGCCAAGGTAGCGGTCGTTTCCCAGGCTGCAGAAATCGAGGACGTCCCCGGCGTACAGGCCGACAGCGTCGCAGGTGAACAGCTGCGTGACGGCTTCCTCGGCGATCGACCAGCCGAAAAAGGCGTCGTTGGCGCAGACGATGCAGTCATAGGGCGTCTGGTCCCCCGGGTAAAGCTGCTCGATGCCGGTGCAGAACAGGTCCGGCATCGAGCAGAGGCGGCGGATCACGCCGTCTTCCAGCAGATAGAGCACCTGCTCCTGCCGCGCCCACGCGAGCAGGCGGCCGTCCTGCGCGGAGAAAAAGCGATCGATGGCGGGTGCTTCCTGCTTCCAGAGAAGCATCCCGTCCAGCGAACAGGCAAGGACGCAGGCACCATCCGCCGCGAGATAGACTGTGTCTTCCCGGACGGCCATTGCCGTGATGTTGGAGCAGCCAGCCAGTGCGGCGTCCAGGCTGGCTTCCATGTCCGGGCCATGGAGCGCCCATTGGGTCCCATCCTCCCCTGCCGCTTCCAGCGAGAACAGCCGCTCCCCGTCCAGCGCGGCCTGCACGACCCTCCCGTCCGGCGAGACAGCCAGCGTCTGCACGACGCAGCTGCGGTCGGGCGCGTAGAAGGCGGCGACCTCAGTGCGGCTCCCTTCCTCGTCCTGCGCGAAGATCATGCCGGTCAGCACCGCGCCCTTGTCGTACGGCAGCAGATGTTCGCCGAGGTCAAGAAGCTCCGGCTCCGTACGGGCCAGCCGGTACTGCGTCGCGGAGATCCGGACGGAGAGACCGGAGATCGTCTGCTCCGGGTCGGTCTTTGCCGTCTGCACCGGTTCCGGCGCGGGCGGACTTTCTTTTTTGCAGGCAGAACAGGCGCACAGCAGCACGCAGGCCAGCAGGAACGCAAAAAGTCGCTTCATCTTCGCGCCTCCATCGGTTTACTTTTGTAGACTCATCATAGCATATAAGTCTACTCCTGTCAACCGCGCAAAGACGAAAAAACAGGCGCTGCCGGAGCAGCGCCTGTCTGGTTGCGGTGTGGGAATTAGCCCAGCTCGGAGAAGTACTTGATGGTGCGGACCATCTGGCTGGTGTAGGAGTTCTCGTTGTCGTACCAGGAAACGACCTGAACCTGGGTGTCACCGTTCGGCAGGGGCAGGACCATGGTCTGGGTGGCATCGAACAGGGAACCGAAGCGCATGCCGATGATGTCGGAGGAAACGATCTCGTCGGTGTTGTAGCCGAAGGACTCGGTGGCCTCAGCCTTCATCTGTGCGTTGACCTGGTCGACCGTAACAGCGCCCTTGACAACAGCGTTCAGGATGGTGGTGGAGCCGGTCGGGGTGGGAACACGCTGTGCAGCGCCGATGAGCTTGCCGTTCAGCTCCGGGATGACGAGGCCGATGGCCTTGGCAGCGCCGGTGGAGTTCGGGACGATGTTGACAGCGGCTGCGCGGCTACGGCGGAGGTCACCCTTGCGCTGCGGGCCGTCGAGCGGCATCTGGTCGCCGGTGTAGGCGTGGATGGTGCACATAATGCCGGACTCGATGGGAGCCAGGTCGTTCAGAGCCTTGGCCATCGGAGCGAGGCAGTTGGTGGTGCAGGAAGCGGCGGAGATGATGTTGTCTTCCTTGGTCAGGGTCTTGTGGTTGACGTTGAAGACGATGGTGGGCAGGTCATTGCCGGCCGGAGCGGAGATGACGACCTTGCGGGCGCCAGCGTCGATATGAGCCTGCGCCTTGGCCTTGCTGGTGTAGAAGCCGGTGCACTCGAGAACAACGTCGACACCCAGCTTGCCCCAGGGCAGATCAGCAGCGTTCGGCATCTTGTAGATGACGATCTTCTTGCCGTCGACAACGATGTAGTTGTCTTCGCCTTCGCCCTCATGGAAATCAACGGTGTGGCCCTGCGCAACATAGTTGCCCTGCGTGGAGTCGTACTTCAGCAGGTGCGCGAGCATCTTGGCGGAAGTCAGGTCGTTGATGGCGACGACTTCGTAGCCCTCAGCGCCGAACATCTGACGGAAAGCCAGACGGCCGATACGGCCAAAACCATTGATCGCAACTTTAACAGACATAATGAATTTCCTCCTTATTACCTGCCGGCACGGGGCCGGCCAATGTACTGTAGTTTCCCACAACATTCTGTTAAATTATACCGCAACATTCGTGGGCTGTCCAGTATTATTTTGCCCAAAAACCAACGTTTTTACCGAAAAAATATCTACAATTTCGCTCGTTTGTCCAAATAAATTATGAGCGTGCCTAAAAAAGTTTTTACAGTTTCCCAAATCCGGAAACCGGGCCGCCAATGGCGCGGAAATTCCTCCCGCTGGGCATGTCCGCCGGCGCGTTTACCGGGTCAGGACCGTGCCGTCTTTGCGGCCGGTCAGCGCGCCGTGCAGGATCGCGGGTTGGCCGCTCACGAAGACAGTGTCGAGGCCGTCGGAGAACTGCGCGGGGTCCTGATAGGTCGCGCGGGTGTGGATCTGCGCGGGGTCAAAGATGTTGATGTCGGCGTCCATCCCCTGCGCAAGCACCCCCTTGGCCCGAAGGCCCATGACCGCAGCCGGGCGGCCGGTCACCTTATGCACGGCTGCTTCAAGCGAAAGGACCTGCTTTTCGCGGACAAAATGCTCCAGCAGCGTGGTATAGGTCCCGTAGACGCGCGGGTGGAGCATGCCGGTGGTGGGATAGGTGCTGTCGGAGATGACGCAGCTGTGTGCGTCGCGCAGGATATCGCAGATATCGTCCTCCGCGGCGATGAAGTCGATCATGGTCACGTCGCAGTGCGCGGCCTGCAGAAGGTCAAACAGGCAGGTAAAGGGATCCTTCCCCTGCTGCTCAGCGATCTGCGCGATGCTCTGGCCCTCGTACTGCCGCAGCCTGTCCAGCCGGACGCTGGAAACGACGATATTTTCAAACCCGGCCAGCAGCGAGATATTTTCAAAGTCGCTGCCCGTGAGCATCCGGGCCTTGAGCGTTTCGCGGAAGGCGGGGGCGGCCAGATGCTCGGTCAGGGCCTCCATGCCGCCCTGCTGGGTCTCCGGCGGCAGGACGTGGACGAGCTGGGTCGAGCCCGCGGTATAGGGATAGACGTCACAGGCGATCCGGACGCCCTCCTGCCGGGCTTCCGCCATCAGGCGGAGCATCTCAGGCGTACAGCTGCGCCAGTTGGCCTTGCCGATGGATTTGAGGTGGCTGATCTCGACGGGCGTGCGCAGCGCGCGCGCGACCGCGATCATCTCCTGGAGCGCCCCCACCACGCCGCTGCCCTCCTGCCGCATGTGGACGGTGATGGGAATGCCGGAATCTTGCAGGGGCCTCAGGGCCTCGATCAGCGTTTCGGTCGAATAGAAGCAGTCCGGCGCGTAGCCGAGGCCGAGGGAGACGCCAAGCGCACCCGCAGCGAGCTCCCGTTCGATCAGGCTCCGGACCGTGCGCAGCTGCGCCGCGTCCAGCGTCGGTGCGGAGAAGCCGGCCGCGCAGGCGCGGATGGTTCCGCTGCCGGCCAGCATGGCGGTATGGATGGGGCTTGGCTGCCTGCGGGCAGCATCCAGATAGGCCTGCATCGAGCTGCAGTCCGCGTCCGCGGGCAGCTCACCCGTGACCGGGGTCAGATAGGCCTCGATCTCCCCGCGGTACGGTCCGCTGCAGGGTGTGACAGACAGGCCGCAGTTGCCGTTTACGATCGTGGTCAGGCCCTGTTTGAGCTCCAGCTCGCCGAAATGCGGGCGGAAGAGCGCCGCGTCGGCATGGCGGTGGATGTCAATAAAGCCGGGGGTGACGGTCTTCCCTGCCGCGTCGATGACGGTCCCGGCCTGTGCGGCAGACAGATCGCCGATGGCGGCGATCTTCCCGTCTGTGATGCCGACGTCCGCCCGGCGGGCAGGGCTGCCGGTGCCGTCGATGAGTTGTCCGTTTTTGATCAGATAGTCGAACATAGTCCCATTCCTTTACATAGACGCAGAGCGCAAGACCGGTCACCCGGCCCTGCGCTGCGTTTTTTTATTTTACGGGTTTGATGTGCCAGATCTCATCCGCGTACTGACGGATGGTGCGGTCCGAGGAGAACTTGCCTGCGGAGGCGACGTTCTCAAGGCACTTGCGGCCGAAGGACAGCCGGTCACGGTAGTCGCGGTTGGCCTGCAGACGGGCTTTTTTGTAGCTGTCAAAGTCGTAGAACAGGAAATACTGGTCCGGCTTGTGCCAGCTCGCACCCTTGAGCAGGGAGGTATAGAGCTCGTGCTGCTCCTCGTCGGTCGGGACCGTGCCGTCGATCAGCGTATCGACCGCGCGGCGCAGGGCCGGGTCAGCTTCATAGAAGCTGCGGGCGTTATAGTTGGGCTTCACCATGTTGATCTCCTCGACGGTGGCGCCAAAGATATACTCATTTTCGCGGCCCGCCTGCTCAGCGATCTCCACGTTCGCGCCGTCGAGCGTGCCGAGGGTGACCGCGCCGTTGAGCATGAGCTTCATGTTGCCCGTGCCGGAAGCCTCGGTGCCGGCCGGCGAGATCTGCTCGGAGATATCCGCCGCGGGGATGATATGCTCAGCGTAGGAGCAGTTGTAGTTCTGGACAAAGACAACCTTCATGACGCCTTCCATGGCCGGATCATTGTTGATGAGCTCGGCAATGCGGTTGACATAATGAATGATCGCTTTCGCGCGGCGGTAGCCCGGCGCGGCCTTGGCGCCGAAGATGAAGGCGGTGGGCGTGAAATCGGTGAGCGTGCCGTCCTTGATGGACAGGTAGAGGTCCATGATGCACAGCGCGTTGAGCAGCTGGCGCTTATACTCGTGCAGACGCTTGACCTGCACGTCAAAGAGGAAGGACGGGTCGAGCGCGACGCCCTCATGTTCCTCGATCACGCGGCACAGCTGGCGCTTTTTCTCGAGCTTAATGGCGTTGAACTGCTTGACGGTCATCTCATCGATGCTGTTTTTCAGCTCGGACAGCTTGTCGAGGTCCTTGAGATAGCCCGTGCCGATCCGGCTGTCGATCAGGCCGCACAACTCCGGGTTCGAAAGACCCAGCCAGCGGCGGGGCGTGATGCCGTTGGTCTTATTCTGGAAGCGCTCGGGACAGACGGCGTACCAGTCCTTGAACAGATCGTCCTTGAGGATCTGGGAGTGGATCTCGGCCACGCCGTTGACCGCGGTGGACATGTAGACGGACAGATTCGCCATGTGCGCCTGGCCATCCTTGACGATGAAGAGTTTCGAATGCGGATGCTCCTGCTTGAGCCGGGCATCGATGCGCTCGATGATCTCGCAGACCTCGGGCACGACGGACCGCAGCAGCTCCAGATCCCACTTTTCCAGCGCCTCGCCCATGACGGTGTGGTTCGTGTAGGCAAAGACGCGGCGCGTGAGCTCAAACGCGGCATCAAAATCAAGGCCCTCGTTCATCAGCAGACGGATGAGTTCGGGGATGGATATGGCGGGGTGGGTGTCGTTCAGCTGAACGGCAACGAACTCCGGCAGACGGTAATAGTCCGCGCCGTGCTGCGCGCGGTAGTCGCGCAGGATATCCTGCAGCGAGGCGCTGGAGAGGACATACTGCTGCTTGACGCGCAGGCGCTTGCCCTCCCAGGTCGAGTCGTTCGGGTAAAGCACGCGGGTGATGTCCTCGGCCTTGTTCTTCTTTTCCAGCGCCTTGACATAGTCCTGAGCGTTGAAGGCATCGAAGTTCAGCTCCTCCTCTGCCTCGCACTGCCACAGGCGAAGCGTACCGACGGTCGAGGTCTCATAGCCGATGACCGGCATGTCGTAGGGCACGCAGTTGACGGTCTGGTCGGCAAAATGGACCTTAACGGCCAGCTTGTCGCGGCGATGGCTCCAGGGGTCGCCGTATTTGGTCCAGTCGTCGGCGTCCTCGCGCTGGCAGCCGCCCACAAACGACTGCTTGAACAGGCCGAAGCGGTAGCGCAGACCATAGCCGGTCAGCGACAGGTCCAGCGTGGCTGCACTGTCCAGGAAGCAGGCGGCGAGACGGCCAAGGCCGCCGTTGCCGAGCGCTGCGTCCTCAATATGCTCCAGACAGGCCAGATCAACGCCCTTTTCGGCGAAGGCGGCCTTCATCTCGCGCAGGATGCCGAGGTTAAAGAGGTTGCTGTAGACCAGACGGCCGACCAGATACTCCGCGGAGAAATAGAACGCGCGGCGGCCCGGCGCCTGACGGCGCTTGGTCTTGGTCCAGTTGTCGCTGATCTCCATCATGATGACCTGGCCCAGCGCCTCATGCAGACGCTCCGACGTGGTCTCCTGCAGCGTTTCGTCGTGCTGGAAATGCAGCAGCGCTTCGGTCTGCTTTACGATTCGTTTCGAAAAATCACTCATAGGATAACTCCTTCCTGGGCTGCGGCCGGACAAAGCGTCCGGCGGTTTCACAAAAGAGCGCCCACCCTTCCGGCAAGGACGGGTGGGCGCCAGAATGTTCATAGGTATTATACACGATTTGCGCGCGCTGTCAAACCTGCAATTTTTGCAGCCAGCGCGTCGTTGGCTGCACCGGGCAGCATCCGCCAGCGCCAGTTAGAGGGCAGGAGCCTGCCGGGCTCGTTCATGCGGGCCTCTTTGCCGAGACGCAGGTAGTCCTGCATCTGCATGATGAACAGCTGCGCCCTGGACTGCATACCGGCCTCAATGATGGCGTCCGCCAGATCGTCCGCCGCGCTGATGCCGAGATACTCGCGCGCATAGGCGTCGCATTCGGCGTCCAGGCCCTCGCACCACTGGATGAGCGTCTCATTGTCGTGCGTGCCGGTGTAGCAGATGCAGTTTTCCGGATACCGGTCCGGCAGATAATTACTGGGCTCACGCGGGTCAAAGGCGAATTCGAGCACCTTCATGCCGGGGAAGCCGGATTCCTTGACCAGCTTCTGCACCTCGGGCGTCAGGAAGCCAAGGTCCTCCGCGATGAAATCGGTATCCGGGCAGTTTTCGCGGATCGCGCGGACGAGCTTCATGCCGGGGCCCTGGATCCACTCGCCCTTGCGGGCGGTGCGGTTGACGGCCGGGATGGCCCAATAGCTCTCGATGCCGCGGAAATGGTCGATGCGGACGACGTCGAAGTTCTCTCCCGCCGCGCGCAGACGGCGCATCCACCAGGAGAAGCCATCCTGCTCCATGCGCTCCCAGTCGTAGATGGGGTTGCCCCAGTACTGGCCGTTGGCGTTGAACCCATCGGGCGGGCAGCCCGCGACGACACGCGGACGGCGCGTGCGGGTCAGCTGGAAGTTCTCGGGGTGCGACCAGACGTCGGCGGAGTCCAGCGGGACGTAGATGGGGATATCGCCGATGATCTGGATGCCGTTTTCGTGCGCATAGGCGCGCAGACGCTGCCACTGGGTGTGGAAGCAGAACTGCAGGAAGCTCTGGAAATCGATCTCGTCGCGCAGCTGCTCACGGTAGCGCGCCATGGCCTCCGGCTGGTGCATCCGGATATCGAGCGGCCACTGTGTCCACGGGCCGTCGTTATAATATGCTTTGACGGCCATAAAGAGCACGTACTCATCGAGCCACGACTTCTGCTGCTCGAGATATTCGGCGTAGCCGTCCGCCGGGGCCTTGTGGAAGCGGCTCCAGGCCAGATGCAGCACATGCAGGCGCTGGTCATACATGGTGGAGAAATCCACCTGGTCTTCCCTGCTGCCCCAGCTGACGCGATCGAGCTCCTCCTGCTTCAGCCAGCCGTTCTGAACGAGCTGGTCGAGGTCGATGAGGTACGGATTGCCCGCGAAGGTGGAGAAGGCCTGATACGGCGAGTCTCCGTAGCCGGGCGGGTTGATCGGCAGGATCTGCCAGTAGGTCTGCCCGGCTTTTTTTGAGAAAATCAATAAAGTCAAAGGCACTTTTCCCCATGCTGCCGATGCCGTAGGGCGACGGCAGAGAGGTGATGTGCATCAGGATACCACTGCTTCGTTTCATAGTCTCACTCTTTATTCTATTCGCTCTCGTCGGAACGCGCCGAAGCAGCGGCGATGCGGCTGCTCAGTCGCTTTCCAGTTTTCTGACGCTCTCCCGGTTGGAGAGCGTAAACGGTACGGTCAGGTGGCGGGCAGGGCCGCCATGCTCGGTGCAGTCCATCAAAACCATGAAGCTGCGCCGGGCAAGAAGCTCCACGGACTGGCAGACCGTCGAAAGCTTCGGCGTATAGAAGCTGCCGATCTTCAGTCCATCGTAGCCGATGATGGAGATATCATCCGGCACGCGCTTGCCCGCGTCCACGAGCGCGCGGATCGCGCCGATGGCGATGACATCTGCCATGGCAAACACGGCCGTGACCTGCGGCGTCTGCCGCAGGACCGCCTGCATGCCGGCATAGCCGTCTTCGTAGCTGTAGCGACCGGTATGGTAGAAGGTCTGCTCGTCGAAGTGCATGACGTTTTTCTCAAACGCCTCCACGCAGCCCTCATAGCGCCGGGCCGACGTATCGGACAAGGACCGGTCGCCGCCGAGCACCGCGATCTGGCGGTGACCGCAGCGGATCAGATAATCCACCGCGCAGGCTGCGCCCTGACGGTCGTTCGTCGTGACGCTGGAGAGATTTTCAAACGGCAGCTCGCTCGCGTCGTTGGTCACGACAACGGCGGGCGCGTGGATCTTTTCAAAGTCGCTGCAGAAGTAGCGGTTCGTGCCGCCCAGGAACATCACGCCCACGGGCTTGCGCTCGCGGCAGAGCTTGACGGCGCGCAACACCTCGTTTTCATCCTCATCGATGAAATCCACGATCAGCGGATGCGTCGTGCGGGAAAACAGGGACTGCAGCTGCTCGACCATGCTCGCAAACATCTCGTTTGCCGTGCCCTTGACGATGATGAGCACCGCATTGGAGCGCTGCTGCTTGAGCAGCTGCGCGCTTTCGTTGAGCTCAAATCCGCTTTCTTCGGCAATGGCAAGGATCGCGGCGCGCGCCTTGTCGGAAACGTTCGGCTGGTTGTTGAGCACGCGCGAAACGGTCCCGAGCGAATAGCCGCTCAGTCTTGCCAGATCTTTGATCGTCATAGCTGTTTACTCCCTCTTGGATGATTCCATGTCTGTATCACCATAATACAGGTTTTCACAAAAATCCACAGAAAGCAAACAATTTTTTGTTTTTACCCCTTGACGGCGCCTGCGGCGACGCCCTTGATGATATACTTCTGGCAGCAGAGGTAGAAGATAACGACCGGGACGATGGACATCAGGATCAGCGCCATCGTCGCGCCCATATCGACCGAGCCGTAGCTGCCCTTGAGGTACTGAATGTGGATCGGAATGGTGCGGAATTCATTGATATCCAGCACCAGATACGGCAGCAGGTAGTCGTTCCAGACCCACATGATCTCCAGAACGCCGACGGAGATGAAGGTCGGCTTCATCATGGGCAGGACGACCTGGAAGAAGGTCTGCACGGGGTTGCAGCCGTCGATGACCGCGGCCTCCTCGATGGAGCGCGGGATGGACTTGACGAAGCCCGTGAACATGAACACGGCAAGGCCCGCACCGAAGCCGAGGTAGATGATGGGGATGGTCCACGGCCGGTTGAGCTTCAGGGTATCGGCGGTCTTGGCCAGCGTGAACATGACCATCTGGAACGGGACGACCATCGAGAACACGCACAGGTAGTACACCACGCGGCAGATCAGGCTGTCGACACGGGAGATATACCAGGCGGCCATGGACGTACAGATGAGGATCAGGGCCGAGGACAGCAGCGTGATCATCAGGCTGTATTCGACCGAACGGTAGAACGGGTAGTTGCCGAAGGTCATACCCTTGATATAGTTCTGCAGGCCCATGAAGGTATCGGACGCCGGGAATGCGAAGGTATCGAGGTTGATGGCGGCGTTCGATTTCAAGGAGTTCACCAGAACGATGAAGATCGGGTAGAGATACGCGATGGCGATGATCGTGAAGACGACCGTCAGCACGGTATGGGAGCGGCGGTCTTTCTGGAAGCCGTTGTTTTTCATTACTGATCGACCTCCTTCTTTCTGGTGGCGACGAGCTGGGCGATGCTGATGATGGCGACCAGCACGAAGAACACGACGGCCTTGGCCTGGCCGGGGCCCTTGGAGTTGGAGGTATTGGAGTTGACGATGTTGAGCGCCAGCATTTCCGTCGTCTTGATGACACTGCCGTCGGCCAGCGTCTTGAACGGCGAACCGCCCGTCAGGGCCAGGTTCTGGTCATAGAGCTTGAAGCCGTTGGTGAGTGAAAGGAAGGTGCAGATGGTGATGGACGGCATGACGTTCGGGATGGTGATATGCCAGAGGGTCTTCCAGCCGGAAGCGCCGTCGATCTTTGCGGCCTCGAGCATATCCTCCGGGATGGCCTGCAGACCCGCGATATAGATGATCATCATATAGCCGATCTGCTGCCAGCACATCAGTATGATGAGGCCCCAGAAGCCGTATTTTGTTTCGAGCACCACAGCGGTATCAAAGTGGCTGAGGATGCCGTCGAAGATCATGAGCCAGATATAGCCCAGGACGATGCCGCCGATCAGATTCGGCATAAAGAAGACCGTCCGGAAGATATTCGAGCCCTTGATGCCCTTCGTCAGGACATAGGCGACGGCGAATGCCAGCACATTGATGATGAGCAGCGACACGAGCGCGAACAGCGCCGTGTACCAGAACGCGTGCAGGAAGCCATCGTCCTGGAAAATGGTCTGGTAGTTCTTCAGGCCCACCCAAGTCCATTTGCTGGTTGTCTTGAACTTGCAGAAAGACAAAAACAGGCCCTTGGCAAACGGATACAGGAAGCCCACGCAGAACGCGGCGAACGTCGGCAGCAGAAACAGCCAGCCCCAGCGCTGGATCGGCCGGCGGATCAGGCTACATGACAGCGACGCGTCGTCATGTTTTCTTTTTTTCATCACGCTTCTCCTTCGTGTTAAAATTTCTCAGACCGGCGTCCGCCGCTGCGGGCGTCCGTCTGAGAAGTTTTGAAAACGGCTTCTCTCATAAAGAAGGGGGCGTGAGCCCCCTTCTTCAGTTCCTATTTGGTGTTACGCGTTTTCCTTCGCATACTGGGTTGCCCAGCCCTGCACGAATGCAGTCTCGACAGCGGACCAGTCGCCGGTGCCGGCAGTGTACTGGGTCAGAGCGTCGACAACAGCTGCACGCCAGTCGTCAACAGCGGGAGTCCAGTTGAATGCCCAGGTAACAACGTAGTTGCCTTCAGCAGTGTACTTGTTGGCATCCTGGAAGAAGACATTCTCCGGATCCTTGGCGTCCTTGAACGGGCAGGGGCCAAACTCTTCTGCCAGCATCGTGGTGCCTTCATCAGAGGTAACGACCCAGACGAGGAAGTCGATGGTAGCCTGAATATCTTCTTCAGAGGATTCGTTGTTGATGGCCCAGCAGTTCTCGGTGCCTGCGCACAGGCCGGCCTTTTCTTCGCCGTCAACGCCGCAGTAGATGGGGATCATAGCCAGATCAGCGGGATCCATGCCGAACGTGCCGGTCAGGTTGGAGTATTCCCAGGTGCCGTTCTGATAGAACGCAGCCTTGCCCTCGCCGAATTCAGCCTCGGACTCATCGCCGGTAGCGGTGGCCAAAGCAGCGCCGGTGGTAGCGGAATCGGTGGTGTAGAGATCCCAGATGTTCTTGAAGTTCTCGAGGTAAGCGCCGGTGATGGTGGCGGGCTGTGCGGTCACGCCGTCGTCACGGAACTCGTAGTACAGCGGCATGTTGGCCAGGTGGCCGGAGAAGCGCCAGCTGGAGGAGCCTTCGAGGCCGGCGGAGGAGAATGCGTCGAAGCCGAGCTCTTCAGCACGAGCGTGGATGTCGTCAGCGACAGCCTTCAGGGAAGCGAAGTCGGTGATCTCGTCGATGGAGTGGCCGGCCTTCTCAAGCAGAGCCTTGTTGACGATGATGCCGAATGCTTCGTAGCAGTAGCCGATAGACAGCGTCTGGCCGTCTTCACCCTTGAGGTTGAAAGCGTCGGTGGTCATCTGGTCCATGATGGCGGTGCCGTCCAGCGGATAGCAGTAGTCGCCGTAGGAGTTGATGGCGCCCTGGTTGCCGCACTGGAAGAGGGTCGGAGCGGAGCTCTTGTCCAGCTCGGCGGCGAGGGTGGTGTCGTAGGTGCCGGAAGCAGCGGTGACGACCTTGACGGGAACGCCGGTCTGCTCGGTGTAGGTGGCGGCGAGCTTCTGCCAGGCTTCGTCAGCCTCGGGCTTGAAGTTCAGGTAGTAGACGGAGCCGGTCGCTTCGGTCGTGGCGGGCTCTTCCGTCGCCTCAGCGGGTTCTTCGGTGGTTTCTTCGGTGGTTTCTTCTGCAGCCGGGGTAGTCTCGGTCGCAGCGGGCTCTTCGGTCTGTGCGGGCTCGGTCTTGGAAGCGCAGGCAGCCAGACCCAGAACCATCACGAGAGCGAGAAGCATTGCGATGATCTTTTTCATGATATTCCTCCTATAGTACTGTTTTTGAATTTTGGAAACGTTTCCATTTCCTTTGACCATATTATACTACATTTTGTCGCTTTGAGCAATCAAAAAATGGTCTGAAATGATTTTCAGCGTTTTGCCCAATTTTTATTCTGTGTTTTTGTCTATTTTGCTTCCTTCTGAAGCCATGCTTGCGTTTTGCCTGTGCAGCCGATATAATAATACAGAAATTTCTTCCGAAACCGAGGTCCACCGATGAAACTGTTCAATTATGATTCCCCATTCTGGTCGTTTATGTCGCGGCTCGCGGATCTGATCATCCTGAATCTGCTCTGGATCGTGTTCTGCATCCCCGTCGTGACCATCGGCGCGTCGACGACCGCCATGTACCGCGTCACGCTCAATATGGTGCGCGGCGAAGGCAGCGGCGTCGTGCGCATGTTCTGGGACGCGTTCCGCCTGAACCTCAAGCAGGCGGTGCTGATCTTCCTGATCCTGCTGATCCCGGTTCTGCTGGTCGTCTATGAGTTCTGGATGTATCTTTCCGGCGCGGTCGGGCAGTCGATGTGGCTGGGGCTGGTGTTCTGCTGCCCGTCGCTCATTTTGGCGCTGGTGCTCGCCTACGTCTATCCCCTGCTCGCGCAGTTTGACAACAGCATCAAAAATACGCTGAAAAACGCCTGTCTGCTTGCCATTGGCTCGCTCCCCTACTCCCTGGTGATGGCGGCGCTCAACCTCCTGCCCGTGGCGCTCTTCCTGTTTGCCACCAGCTTCTTCTTCCGGACAGCGATCTTCTGGGTCCTGATCGGCGGCGCGCTGGTCGCCTTCGCAAACAGCTGGCTGCTGCGGAAGGTCTTCAAAAAGAATTTCGGTCTCGATTGATCGTAAAAAACTATCGCCGGACGCGAAAACGCGTCCGGCGGTTTTTTATTTTGCGTAGATGAGGCCAACCAGGGCGTTGAGCCATCTGGCGGGGAGGACCTTTGCCAGGAAGCAGAAGAATTTGTACTGCAGACCGATGGTATTGACGGGGCGCACGCCCTTGCGGGTGGCGACGCGCGCGATGAACGCGCCCGCCTGCTCCGGCGCCATGCCGGTCTGCTCGTCGCGCTCCATCCCGGACACGGACCGCGCGATGCGGCCGCCGTAGATATCGTCGCCCAGCTGGTTCTTTTCCCGCGCGGCGGTGAAGCCCGTGCGGATATCGCCCGGCTGCACGCAGCAGACCTGAACGCCAAAGGGCTTTACCTCGTTGGCGAGCGCCATCGTATAGGAGTTGATGGCGGCCTTGCTGGCCGAGTAGTAGGTCTGGAACGGGATCGGGATTGCGCCGGCCACAGAGCTGAGATTCACGATCCGGCCATAGCCCTGCTTCCGCATGACGGGCAGCACCTGCCGGTTCATGCGGACCATGCCGAAGAAGTTCACGTCCAGCTGACGCTGCGCCTCCTCGGTGCCGGTGAATTCCACCGCGCCGGAGATGCCGAAGCCGGCGTTGTTGATCAGCACGTCGATATGGTCCTCCCGCTGCAGGATCTGCGCGACTGCGGCGGCGAGCGTCTCCTCCTTCGTGACGTCGGCCACGATGTGCTGCATCCCGGCCACGCCCTCGGCCCGGCGGGAAAGCTCATAGACCGTATAGCCCCTGGCGAGCATCGCCTGCGCCGTGCAGCGGCCGATACCGGAGGTCCCTCCGGTGATCACACATACCTGGCTCACAGCGCATACCTCCTCAAAACCTCCGCGATCACGCCGACGGCCTCGTCGATGAGCGCATGCGTGTGCGTGGCCATCAGGCTCGTGCGGAGCAGGCACTCATGGGGCGCCGCCGCGGGCGGCAGAGACGAATTGACATACACGCCGCCCTCATAGAGCTCCTTCGCGATCGTGAGCGTCGGAAGCGGCTCATAGGTGTAGATGGGAATGATGGGGATGCAGTCGCCGTTGGACGGGCGCATCTTGATGTTCCGCTCGTTCAGAAGGCCGCGCATGTACTTTGCGTTCTCCTGCAGCGTCGTGACGAGCTCGGGATGCGCCTCGAGCTCGCGCAGGGCCGCAAGGGCCGCCGCCGTGTTTGCGGGCGGAATGGAGGCGGAGAAGATGAACGGACGCGAGCTGTGACGCACGAAGTCTGCCACGCGGCTGCTGGCCGCCATATAGCCGCCGAGCGAGGCAAGAGACTTGGAGAACGTGCCCATGTAGATATCGACCTGATCCTCCAGGCCGTAATAGCTTGCCGTGCCGCGGCCGCCCTCGCCGATAACGCCGAGGCCGTGGGCGTCGTCCACCATGACGCGCGCGCCGTACTTCTGTGCCAGCGCGCAGATCTCCGGCAGGTTGGCAATATCGCCGCCCATGGAGAACACGCCATCGGTCACGATGAGGCAGCCGGCGGTGTCGGGCACCTTCTGCAGCTTCTTTTCCAGGTCCGCCATGTCGTTATGCTGGTAGCGGAGCATCTTGCCGTAGGAGAGCTTGCAGCCGTCATAGAGGCTGGCGTGGTTCTCGCGGTCCATGATGACGTAGTCATGCAGACCGACGATCGAGCTGATGATGCCGAGGTTCGACTGAAAGCCCGTCGAGAAGGTCACGACGGCGTCCTTGCGCAGGAACTTCGCCAGCTCGTCCTCCAGCTCCAGATGGAGCTTCAGCGTCCCGTTGAGAAAGCGGGAGCCGGAGCAGCCGGAGCCGAGCGTCCGGTAGGCCTGTACGCCCGCCTCGATCACGGATGAATTCGTCGTGAGGCCCAGATAGTTGTTCGAGCCCAGCATGATGCGGCGCTTGCCCTCCATGATGACCTCGGTGTCCTGCCGCGATTCCAGCGCACGGAAATAGGGATACACGCCCTGCTCCCGTACCTCGTCCTGAATGTACCGCTGATAACATTTTTCGAAAATATCCATAGCTTCCTCCTTCGTTACAGAAGCGCTTCCAGCGCCAGCAGCACACGCTCCGCGCTGTCAAGCTCCGCGGGGGTGAACTGCGCGGCGGCCGTGCGGATCTTCTGCTGCAGCGCGTCTTCCTTGTCCTCGTCAAAATAACCGGTGAATTTTTCCGACGTTGTCAGCACGACCTCGCGCCGGTCGCGGGCCTGCACGTGCTTTTCCAGATAGCCCTTCGCCGTCAGCTGGTTGACCTTATAGGTCGCGTTCGGCTGAGAAATGCCGATGGTCTCGGCAAACTGGGACACGGTCGGGCTGCCAAGCAGGTGGATGATGTCCGCAGAAAACGCCTCTGTCGCGCTGAGACTGCCGGGCTTTTCCCGCACGGCGGCAAACAGCTTCCGGTAGCAGAACAGGCGGTATTTTCGGAACAGCTGCGCAAACGTCTCGCCAAGCATGCATGGCCTCCTTTGATTACATAAAAATTTTTAATTAAATTTTTTGAAGTAGTTAGAGTATAATGCAGCCAGTTTTCTTTGTCAAGATTTTTTTGTGCAATCGGCGCGCATCTGTGCTATACTCAGAAAAAAGGAGGCACGGATATGAAGGTACTTGCCATTATCGACATGCAGAAGGATTTTATCGACGGCGCGCTTGGCACGAAAGAGGCCGTTGCCATCGTCCCGAAGGTCGCGGCGCGGCTCGCGCAGGCGCGGGCGGACGGCGAGACAGTCGTCTTTACGCGCGATACGCATCACGCGGACTATCTATTGACGCAGGAAGGGCAGAAGCTGCCGGTTCCGCACTGTCTGGAGGGCACGGACGGCTGGCAGATCGACGCAGCGCTTGCCGTTGAGGACGCTCCGATCTTTGATAAGCCCGGCTTCGGCTCCCCTGCCCTGATCGAGTATCTGCGGTCGCTTCCGGCACTCGAGGGCGTGGAATTCATCGGTCTGTGCACCGACATCTGCGTCATCACGAACGCGATGATGACCAAGGGCGCGCTGCCGGAGGTCCCGCTGTCCGTGCGCGCGGACTGCTGCGCCGGCGTCACCCCGCAGAGCCACGAGACCGCCCTGCAGGCCATGCGGATGTGCCAGATCTCGATCGTGTAAACGCTTGACAGCCCGCCAAGGTCCGCTATAATAGAAGTCAGACAGATGGTTCACATACGGATGAAGCCGAGGTAATTATTATGCTTGAAGATCAGGATTATCAGGAGATCGCCCATATTTTCAAGGCCATTCTCGAGAGCGATATCGGGCCGAAGATCAATCGCCTCGCAGAAGGCCAGCAGCTTTTGCTCGAGACGCTGGCTCCCAAAAACCGCGTGGAAGAGCTGGAGGATGAAGTTTCTTTTCTGAAGTCCGTCATCCGCATGCACAGCGAGCAGATCGCGGAGCTGAAAAAGAGCATTACCGCATAAAAGAACGGGCTGCCGGCAGGCAGCCCGTTTTGTTTCGTTTTTTACAGTTCTCCCGGGAACATCGCGTCGATGGCGGCCGCGGCAGCGGCCTGCTCGGCGCGTTTTTTGCTGCTGCCGGTGCCCTTACCGCAGGGCTTGCCGTTGAGCAGGACCTCGACATCAAATTTCTTGTCGTGGTCGGGGCCGGACTCGCCGATGAGCTCGTAGCGCAGGACCTGATCCTTCTTGCGCTGCACCAGCTCCTGCAAGGCGGTCTTGTAGTCAAAATTATGCGGCTTTCCGGCCGGGACATCGCAGAGGATCAGGCGGTCGATGATCTCCTTGGCTGCGGAAAAGCCGCCGTCCATATAGCTTGCCGCGATGACGGACTCCATAGCGTCGGAGACGATGGAGTCACGCTTGCGGCCGCCGCCGTGCTCCTCGCCGTGGCCGAGCAGCAGGAAGCTGCCCAGACGGATGGTCGCAGCCGCGCGGGCCAGATTCTTTTCGCAGACCAGATCCGCGCGGATACGGGTCAGCTCGCCCTCGGGCTTGTCCGGGAAGCTGCGGTACAGATAGTCCGCCACGACGAAGCCCAGGATGGAATCGCCCAGAAACTCCAGACGTTCGTTGTCGTGCAGGCCGCGCTCCCGGTTTTCATTGGCATAGGAGCTGTGCGTCAGCGCGTTTTCGAGAATGCTCTTGTCCCGGAACGTGTAGCCCAGCCCGGCTTCCAGTTCACTCAGCATGTTGATACTCCTTTGGAACGACCATATGGTCGATATTTGCTGCCAGTGTCCCGGCGACATCCGCCTCGACGGCGCCGATGGCCTGCCGGATGGCGTTGCGGATGGCCAGCGCGTCGGACGAGCCGTGCGCCTTGATGACAGGCTTGTTGAGGCCGATCAGCGCGGTGCCGCCGGTCTCGCGGTAGTCCATTTTCTTCTTGAACGCCTTGACGCCGTCCATGCACAAAAGCGCGGCCAGCTTGGTCAGCAGATTTTTCTTGAACATGTCCTTCATCATGGAGGCCATGAAAAGCGCCGTGCCCTCGATCCCTTTGAGCAGGATATTGCCGGAGAAGCCGTCGGAAACGACCACGTCCGCGCCGCCCAGCGGCACGTCACGCGCTTCGATGTTGCCGGTGAAGTTGATCTTCCCGGCCTCGCCCGCCTGCTTCAGCAGCGGGTAAACGGCCTTCTGCAGCTCGCCGCCCTTGGAGTCCTCTGCGCCGATGTTGAGAAGCGCCACGCGCGGGTTTTCGATCCCGAGGACCTTTTCCGCGTAATACGAGCCCATGAAGGCAAACTGCAGCAGAAACTCCGGCGTGCAGTCCGCCGTTGCACCGCAGTCGATGAGGACGCACTCCCGGCCGGTCTTCGTCGGGATCTGCGGGCCCATGGCCGCGCGGCGGATGCCCTTGACGCGCCGGACGATCAGCGTCGCCGCAGAGAGCAGCGCGCCCGTCGAGCCGGCGGAGACGAACGCGTCGCCGCCGCCCTCCTTGAGCATGGTCAGTCCGACGACCATGGAGGAATCCTTTTTCTTTTTCACGACCGTCGCCGGGTCGTCGTGCATATCGACGACGTCGTCGGCGTTGGCGATCTCCACGCCCTTGGGAAGCGTCTCGATCCCCTGGTCCTTGAGCGCCTGCAAAATGGCCTCGCCGCGGCCGACCAGTACGGTCTCGCAGCCAAAGTCCTTCGCGGCCTGGATCGCACCGAGCGCGATCTGATCCGGGGCGTTGTCGCCGCCCATGGCGTCTACGAGTATTCTCATTCGGTTCCCTCCTGCCCTGTCATTTGATCGATGATCGCAAGCGAACGCTGTGCGATGGCGAGATTCTTGTTGGCCTTGCCCTTGACGCGGCGGTCCAGCGGCGTCAGAATGCCGAAGTTGACGTTCATCGGCTGGAACACGGTCACGCTTTTATCCGAAATATAGGCCGCCAGCGCGCCGATGGCCGTCTCGCGCGGGAAATCCGGAAGCGGCTCGCCCTTGAGCTTCGCCGCCATGCTGCAGCCGGCCAGGAAGCCGGAGGCCGTCGACTCGACATAGCCCTCGACGCCCGTCATCTGCCCGGCAAAGGCGACCAGCGGGTCGCGCCGGTCGGCGTAATAGCGGTCGAGCAGGCGCGGGGAGTCGAGGAAGGTATTGCGGTGCATCACGCCGTAGCGGACGAACTCCGCATCGTGCAGCGCGGGGATCATGGAAAACACCCGCTTCTGCTCCGGAAATTTCAGGTGGGTCTGGAAGCCGACGATGTTATAGACCGAGCCTGCCGCATTGTCCTTTCGCAGCTGGACGACGGCATAGGGCTCGCGGCCTGTCTTCGGGTCCTTCAGGCCGACGGGCTTCAGCGGGCCGTAGCGCAGCGTATCCACGCCGCGGCGGGCCATGACCTCCACGGGCATGCAGCCTTCAAAGACATGCTTGTCCTCAAAGCCGTGGACCGGTGCCTCCTCCGCCGTCCGTAGGGCCTCGACAAAGGCGAGGTATTCGTCCTTTTCCATCGAGCAGTTTACATAATCCGCATCTCCACGGTCATAGCGGGAAGCGAACCAGGCTTTTTCCATGTCGATGGAGGAAAAGGTGACGAGCGGCGCGGCGGCGTCAAAGAAGCTCATGTATTCCTGGCCGCCGAAGTAGCGCTGGATGGCGGCGCTCATCGCATCGGAGGTCAGAGGGCCGGTCGCAACGATGACCGGACCGGCGGGCACCTCTGTCGCCTCGGCTTCCACAACGGTGATATTGGGATGCGAACGGATCTTTTCCGTCACCATGCCGGAAAACCCGTAGCGGTCGACCGCCAGCGCGCCGCCCGCCTCTACGCGGTTCGCCTCCGCGCAGGCGAGGATCAGACTGTCAAGGCGGCGCAGCTCCTCCTTGAGCAGGCCGACCGCGTTTTCCAGCCGGTCGCCGCGCAGGGAGTTGGAGCATACGAGCTCGGCAAAATCCGCGCAGTGATGCGCAGGGGTCATCTTCTTCGGCTTCATCTCCGTCAGCGTCACATGGATGCCGCGCTGCGCCAGCTGCCATGCAGCCTCACAGCCCGCGAGACCTGCGCCGATCACGTTTACTTCCAGCATGCAAGCTTCCTCTCTATCTCTGCTCAGAACGGAAGATCGTCTTCCGGTTCCTCCTTTTTGGTGGTCTTCTTCGCTGTAGATCTCTTTGCGGTCGTTTTCTTTGCGGCCGGTTTCTTCGCGGCCGTCTTTTTGGCCGCCGGTTTTTCGGCTGTCTTTTTTGCGGCGGGCTTCTTCGCGGCCTTCTTTTCCTCGGCCTGCTTCTGGGCGGCTTCTGCCGCGGCCTCGGCGTTGGATTCCGCGGTCGCCGCCTCGCCGGAGGCGGTGGAGCGGCGGCGGTAGCCGCGCTTATCCTCCGGCAGGAAGTTGGAGCATTCGGGGTTGGCGCAGAACGGCTTCATCGCGCCCTTGCCGGAGCGCTTGAACATCGTCTGGCCGCAGACCGGGCAGTCCTGATCCGTCGGCACATCCCAGGTCATGAAGCCGCAGGCCGCGCCGCGCTCACAGGCGTAATAGGCATAGCCGCGCTTGCTCTTGCGCTTGAGGATGGCGCTGCCGCACTTCGGGCAGCGGCCCGGCATTTTTTCCGTGATGGCCTTCGTGAACTTACACTCCGGATAGCCGGGACAGGCGAGGAATTTGCCGAACCGGCTCGTCTTCACGACCAGATTGCGGCCGCAGATCTCGCACTTCTCCTCGGAGACCTCATCGGGCACCTTGAGCCGGGTATCCTTGAGCGCCTCCTCGGCGTCGAGCATCTCCTGATGAAAATCGGTATAGAACTCCTCCAGCACGTTTTTCCAGCGGCGCTGACCGGCCTCGACCTGGTCGAGCTGCTTTTCCATGTCGGCGGTGAATTCCACGCTGATGATATTGGGGAACCGGTCCATCATCAAGCCGTTGACGACCTCGCCGAGCTTGGTCGGCGAGAGCTTTTTATCGGTCTTGACGACGTATTCGCGGTCCTGGATGGTGGCGATGATGGCGGCGTAGGTCGACGGACGGCCGACGCCCTTCTCCTCCATCGCACGCACGAGCGAAGCTTCGGTATAGCGGGCAGGCGGCTGGGTAAAGTGCTGCTGCTTGTCGAAGCCTGCGGCCGTGAGCGCTTCGCCGGGGGTCAGGTCCGGCAGCGGCGAGTCGAGCTTTTCCTGCTCATCGTCGCGGCCTTCCTCATAGATGGCGGTAAAGCCGGAGAATTTCATGCTCTGGTGCGTGGCGCGGAAAACGTGCCTGCCGCAGGCGGCCTCGATGGCCGTCACGTCGTACAGGGCGTTTGCCATCTGGGAGGCGATGAAGCGGCTCCAGATGAGCTTGTAGAGCCGGAACTGCTCCTTGGTCAGATCGTGCTCGACCATCTCCGGATACAGCGCGACGTTCGACGGGCGGATGGCCTCGTGCGCGTCCTGTGCGCCGGATTTCGGCTTGTAGCGGCGCGGCTCGCCGCTGGCGTAGGCGTCGCCATAGCGGCTGCGGATGACGCTGCCGGCAGCGGCCAGCGCCTCCTCAGAGATGCGCAGCGAGTCGGTACGCATGTAGGTGATAAGGCCCACGGAGCCCTCGCCGGAGATCTCCACGCCCTCGTAGAGCTGCTGCGCGATCATCATCGTGCGGCGCGGGGTCATGTTGAGCTTCCGCGAAGCCTCCTGCTGGAGGGTCGAGGTGATGAAGGGCGGCGCGGGCGTGCGCTTCTTTTCGGATTTTTTGACGCCCGTGACCGAGAACGCGCCGGACTGCAGCTCGTCCAGAACGGCCTGCACATCCTGTTCGCTGGCAAGCTCGCGCTTCTGCGGGTCGCCGTAGTAGTGGGCCGTAAAGCTGCCGGGCTTGCCGACGCGGCTGAGATTTACATCCAGCGTCCAGTATTCCTGCGGCTGGAAGGCACGGATCTCGTTTTCCCGGTCGACGACCAGGCGCGTGGCGACCGACTGCACACGGCCGGCAGACAGGCCCTTTCGGATCTTCCGCCACAGCAGCGGGCTGAGCTGATAGCCGACGATCCGGTCGAGCACGCGGCGGGCCTGCTGCGCATCGACCAGGTTCTGGTCGATGGGACGCGGATGCTGGATGGATTCCTGCACGACGCCGCGCGTGATCTCGTTGAAGGTCACGCGGTAGGTCGCATCGTCCGGGATGGACAGCAGATATTTCAGGTGCCAGGAGATGGCCTCGCCTTCGCGGTCCGGGTCCGTTGCGAGATAGACACGGTCGGCGTGCTTTGCGGCCTTCTGCAGCTCCGAGATGATCTCTTCCTTGCCCTTGAGCGGATAGTATTCCGGCTCAAAGTCATGCTCGATATCGACGCTCAGCGTGCTCTTCGCCAGATCGCGCAGGTGGCCCATGCTGGCCTTGACCTGATAGTCGGGACCGAGATATTTTCCGATGGTTTTGGCCTTCGACGGAGATTCCACGATGACCAGATTCTGTTTTGCGTTCGGCATAGACGCCTCCATGTTATTTTTTCGCCAGCTCGTAATATCTTGCCGGCAGCCGCTTGACATAGCCCTTGACCTCCAGCAGCGTGAGCGCGGACAGGATCCGTCCCGCGGGCAGCTGGGTCTCGTCGATCAGCCGGTCGACCGGCTGTTTGCCGTCTTCGAGCAGCCGGAGCACAGCGGCTTCGTCCGGCGATACCTGCGGCAAAATTTCCTGTACGTCAATATAAGCCCTGTTTTCCTGCTTGTCAACGGCTTTTGTGTCAGTTTTTTCCGGCGCGGCGGCAGTTTCCGCCACAACGACGCTCCCGGCAGCCTCCTGCGCGGTGAGCGTCATGGGCCCGGCGGGCCGCTGCCGCTGCGGCAGCTCCGGATAGAGATAGGTATATTCCTGCAGGATATCCCAGCCCTCTTCCACGAGGATCGCGCCCTGCTTGAGCAGCTGGATGTTGCCCGCGCAGGTGGGATTGCCGAGGTTGCCGGGGAGGGTGAATACGTCCCTTCCCTGCTCGAGCGCGTGGCGGGCGGTGATGAGCGCGCCGCTCTTTTTCGGTGCCTCGACCACGACGGAACCGAGGGCAAGGCCGCTCAGGATGCGGTTGCGGGACGGGAAATGCTCCGGCAGCGGCGGCGTGCCGGGCGGAAGCTCGCTCATGACGCAGCCGTTGGTGCGAAGATCCTCAAACAGGCTCCGGTTGGCTGCCGGATAGTCGACGTCCACGCCGCAGGCGAATACCGCCACCGGCGGCGTCCCAGAGGAGACGGCGCCGCGCAGCGCCAGCGTATCGATGCCCGCCGCGCCGCCGGAGACGATGATCGCGCCGTAGCGTCCGAGCTCGTAGCCGAGCCGCTTGGCCTGCAGCAGGCCGTAGGCCGAGGCCCGGCGCGTGCCGACCATGGCGATGACGGGCTCGGCGTCAAAATCGGGCAGAACGCCCTGATAATACAGCACGAGCGGCGCGTCGTCAATGTTTTTGAGCCGCTGGGGATAGACGGCGTCCTGCAGCGTTACGATATGGATGCACTGCCGGTAGCACTGCTGCAGGATCTGGCGGGCCGGGGCAAGCTCCTTATCGGCGAGCGAGGTACGGCCGTCTGGCCGGATATCGGACGGATATTCCGCGTCTGAGGCGCAATAGACCGCCTCCGGTGTGCCGAACTGCTCAAGAAGCGCACGCAGCCCGCGCACGCCGAGCCCCCTGCGCCCGGACAGCCACAACCAGTACTCCAGCATAGGATTTCCTCTGTCTTTCTCTTTTCTATCTCAATTATCGCTTCATCTGCCACAGCACGATCGCTGCGGCGACGGCTGCGTTCAGCGATTCGCAGCGGGGCGACATGGGGATGATGATCTTGCCCTGCGCCGCGTCAAACAGTTCCCGGCAGATCCCCTGCCCTTCGCTGCCGATGATGACGGCGGCGCTGTGCAGCTCCGCCTGTCGCAGGTCGACGGCGTCGGCGGACATGGCCGTCGCCAGAAGCGGGATCCCCGCGTCCCGGCAGGCAGCGATCGCCTGCTGCCTCGTCATGCGGACGGGCTGGGTGCGGAATACGGCGCCCATCGAGGCCCGGACCGTCTTGGGGTTATAGGGGTCGGCGCAGCCGTCAAGCAGAACGGCCGGGATCTGCAAAGCGTCGGCCGTGCGCAGGATGGTGCCGAGATTGCCCGGGTCCTGGATGCCGTCGAGCAGCAGCGTGCCGGGCACCAGGGCCGCAGGCGCAGCCTCCGGCAGGCGGCAGAGGAAAATGGCCCCCTGCGGCGCGTCCATCAGGGAGATGGACTGCATCACGTCCTTCGGCACGCGGACGACACGGGTCCGCTCCGGAAGTTTACATAATTCTATTCCATCCTCCGCGATCACAGTCGTCAGGCCCGGATACCAGCGGGCAGCCTCCGCCAGGAGCTTGACGCCGTCGGCGGCAAACTCGCCCGTCTTTTCCCGGTAGGACCGGGAGGTCAGCAGTTTTTTCGTATGCGCCAGAAGCGGGTTCCGGCGGCTTGTGATCCGTTCTTCCATCACGGCTTCACCCGCGCCAGACGGTCGTTCTCGCCCAGAAGGACGAGAGTGAGCTTGTCATCGAGCGGCCGGTTGGCGTCGAGCGTGACGTGGACCTTGCCGTTTTCGCGCACAGCGATGACGTTGACCCCGTATTTTGCGCGGATATCCAGCTCCCGGATGCTCTTGCCGCACCATTCGGGCGGCGTCTGCAGCTCGGCGATGCCGCAGTCGGGCGAAAGCTCGATAAAATCCAGAATGCTCGACGAGGTCAGCGACTGCGCCAGCTTGATGCCGGACTCACGCTCCGGCACGACGACGCGGTCAGCCCCGATCTTCTCAAGCGCGCGGCGCTGCGTCTCGTCGGTGGCCTTGCACACGACGGTCTGCACGCCGAGTTCCTTGAGGTTCAGCGTCGCCACGACGCTGGTGGCCAGATCGCCGCCGATGGCGACGACGGCGCAGTCATAATTGCGCGCACCGAGCGCGCGCAGCGCGTCTTCATCCCGCGCGTCGCAGACGGCCGCGCAGGTGACCTTGCTTTCCATTTTTTGCACGAGCTCCGGGTGCAGGTCCACAGCCATGACCTCGCTGCCGAGCTCGTACAGCCGCTGCGCGACCGCGGAGCCGAAGCGGCCGAGGCCGACGACCAGATATGTTTTTTTCATTGTATCATCCTCATTTCAATCAGCCGATCATGATTTTTGTTTCCGCATAGCTCACGCGCTCTTCGGCGCGGTTGGCCGCCATAAAGCCGACGCTGATGGTCATGATCCCGAGCCGGCCGAAGAACATCAGCACGATCAGAATGATCTGCGACGCCGTGCCGAGCGAGCTCGTGATGCCCGTCGTCAGGCCGACGGTGCAGAGCGCCGAAATGGTCTCATACAGCGCGTTTTCGAGGCTCACATGGTCTGCGATGCTCAAAAACGCCGCGCCGAGGCCGGACAGCAGCAGCACCAGAATGAAAAGCGCCGAGGCGTTTTCAACTGCCTGCCGCGGGATCCGGCGCTTCATGACATGCACGCTCGTCCTGCCGCGCGCGGTCGACCACGCGGACAGCAGGATCACACCGACCGTTGCGGTCTTAACACCGCCGGCCGTCGAGCCGGAGGAGCCGCCGACGAGCATCAGCAGATCCGACGCTGCCTTCGACACGTCCGACAGCGCATTCTGGTCAAAGGTCGCAAACCCCGCTGTACGCAGTGTCACCGACTGGAACAGCGCTGCCATCAGCTTCTGCGGCACAGTCAGATCGCCGATCGTATTGGGATTGTTCCATTCCAGCGCGGCAAAGACGCCCGCGCCGCCGAAGATCAGCACCGTCGTGATGATCACAACGAGCCGGGAATAGACGCTCAGGCGGGAAAAACGGCGGTGATGCCGGATGTCGCCCCAGACGGCAAAGCCGAGGCCGCCGATGATGATAAGGGCCATGATCGTAAAATTCACGACCGGATCCGTCGCATAGCGGCAGAGGCTGCCGCCCGCGTCCACATCCGCCAGCACGTCGAAGCCCGCGTTGCAGAACGCGGAGACGGAATGGAACACGCCGTACCACAGCGCCCTGCCGAAGCCGAACTCCGGCAGGAAGCGGAAAAACAGGATCAGCGCGCCCACGCCCTCGACCGCGGCCGTGCCGCGCAGGATGTTGCGCACGAGGCTCACGATGCCGCTGTAGGTGTCGCTGCCCAGCGCCTGGGCCAGCACCATGCGCTGCCGCAGACCGATCCTGCGCCGCAGCGCAAAGAAGAACAGGCAGGCGATGGTCATGAAGCCGAGACCGCCGACCTGGATGAGCAGCAGGATCACCACCTGGCCGAACATCGTCCAGTGCGTACCGGTATCGACGCGGATGAGGCCCGTGACGCAGGTCGCGGAGGTCGCAGTGAACAGGCTCGTCAGAAACGGCGTCGGCCGGCCGGACCTTGCCGCGGCGGGCAGACACAGCAGCCCCGCCCCAAGCAGGATGATCCCGAGAAACACCAGCACGATCAGCTGGCCCGGCCGGATCCTGCGGAAAAACATTCGAAGCATAGTAGAAGGCCGTCCCTCCTGATGAAGTTATACTATATTATAGTCAGCAGCCGCACCGCCGTCAAGGAAAACCGTTTTTCGGGCTTGTTTCTGCCGGAAAAACATGATAAACTGATAAAAAAGCGTGAAACGAGGACATCCCGTATGCGTATCTCCCGTCTGCTCGTCTGTCTTTGCCTGCTGGCGCTGCTGTGCGCCTGCGCCGCGCCGGAGGCGGCTTTGCCGGAAACCCCGGCAGAGGCCACGGCTGCGCCGGAGCCGGTCCCGACCGAGCCGCCCGTGCCCGCCGAACCGGTGGAAGTCCCTGTCGCCGCAGAAGAACCGGAGCCGGAATATGCGCTTTTGCCGGCGGAGCCGGTATGGCTGCTGGGGCAGCTGACGGAGGTCTTTTCCGCCGCGGAGGCGGAATGGGCTGCGGCAGACGATGTGCTGACAGCCGCCGCGCCGCTGCAGGCGGACGCGGACGTTCTGGCCGGACTGGATACGATCCGGGCGCAGGATCAGGATTATGTAAACATCAAAGATGCAGCGGCGGCTCTCGGCCTCGAATGGGGGCAGGCGCCGGACGGGAGCCGGTATCTGGCGAAGCGGCAGACCGTCGGCGAGATCCCGGAGGGGTGGAACGTGCCGGTGCTGATGTACCACGCGGTGGGTGACGAGATCTGGGGCTATTCCGATCTGTTCGTCAGCGCGGCTTCCATGGAGGAGCAGCTGCAGTATCTGCAGGAGAACGGGTACGAAGCGATCTGGTTTTCAGACCTGGCGCACATCGAGGACTATGAAAAGCCGGTCATCCTGACCTTTGACGATGGATATGACGACAACTACACTGTCCTCTATCCCCTGCTGGAAAAATACCAGACCAAGGCGACCATCTTCGTCATCGGCAATGCCATGGGCAGCACACACAAGATGACGCAGGAGCAGGTGTATGAGATGGCGGCCTCCGGCCTCGTCAGCATCCAGAGCCATACCTACACGCATGGAAATCTCAGCGCCATGGACGAGGCTGCGCTCCGGCAGGAGATGGAGCGCTCCAACGCCGCGCTGGCCGCCGCGACGGGCCAGATCCCGTATGTGCTGTGCTACCCGGAGGGAAAATACAGCTACCTGACGATGGATGTGGCAAAAGACTATTACACCTTCGCCCTGCGCATGGACGGCTGGACATACCAGACCGGCACGGATCCGTATCAGGTGCCGCGCAGCTTCGTCTCCCGCCGCATCACGCTGCCGGATTTTCTGTGGTTCGTCAATCCATCGGGCAAAACAAATTAAACAGCAGCCTGCGCCGCGATCTGTGCGGCGCAGGCTGTTTTTTACAAGGTATGATAGTAGGGGCAGATATCCTCGTAATGGCCGTCCTTCATGCGGAAGCCGCCGGGGATGACGCCGAGCTGGGTAAACCCGAGGCGCTCATACAGGTGCCGCGCGTGCGTGTTGGACGCGACGACGGCGTTGAACTGCTTTTCCGTTTCAGTTCTGGCGGAAGATCTGCTCGCCGGTCACGAGCGGCCAGCTGCTGAGGGCTTCCCCGTCCAGTTCCGCGCGGTGCAGGTCGACTGCGGTGATCTGGTGGTTGTCATAGGTCGTGTAATAGTAAACGCCGCGAGCCGCGTTGCAGCAGGAGGTATAGATCGTGTATTCATATGCGCCGGGCTCGACCTCGCAGCAGCCGCGCTGCTGCTCTACCGCGCCGAGGATGTGGAAAAACTGGCTGACGTTCTCCGCCTCCGTGTCCCTGCAGACGGCGTTCAGCTTCGTATAGGCCACGCGCACGAAGCGGGACATGGACGACAGATCGCCGGGCAGGCCCAGCGCGCCCATGCCGCGGCTGTAGCAGTGCAGTCCCAGTGCCCCGGAGAACCGGTTTTCCGGCTGCCGCGGAGAGAGCGCCATGTAGTTATTCAGGTTGAACAGCTGCTGCGGGAACGGCGGGTTATTTGTCAGGACGCCCGCCGGGTCGTCATAGACGTGCAGGCCGTCGGCCATCGACTCAATGACGACGGCCTCGTCCTTGTCTGCTAGCAGCCAGTGCAGCTGCGCGGCGGGATAGCGCTCGCTGAAGGGTGTGCCGACCAGATTGAGCGCGTCCAGCCGCGCCCGCGCCTCGCGGACCGTGGCGCAGCGGCCGAGGATCCATGGGATCAGCTCAAACTGCGCCACGTTTTCCTTTCCCTCCTGTACCTCGGCATACTGCGCATTGCCGACGAAGTTCAGCCCGGCCATACCGAGTCCAGCTTCGTTGACAGCGTCATAGTACAGCGGATACCCGTCCGCGACGTGCGCCATGCCGATCATGGCGTAATGCGCGTCCAGCCGCCCCATGTGGCGGAACGAGAAGGGATAGCGGCGCGGCGTGACGGTCACGCACTCGCCGTAGGAGCATTCGTAGTCCAGCGTCCGGCCGAAATAAAAGTCCTTTGTCTGAAAAGCTGCTGCAGTACACATGGGTCTGGTTCCTTTCTAAAAAGCTTTTCTACTACTATACCACATCCGGCCACGAAAATCCACCGGCATATATTCTGTCCTCAACTGCACGCCAGGAATCGGAACGGCTGCGCAGCATCGCCGGTCAGGCAGATGGTCACGGTGTGCCCGGTGTTGTTCCCTTCCAGCGGAAGGACACCGGCAGAGAACGCCTGATAAACGGCCGCCCGGAACGCCGGCGGCTGCAGCTCTGTCGCACCGGCGTAGTCAAAGACCGCGCGGATGCTCGCGTCCGCGGTCTCATATTCCATATCGGCCGGAAGCTCCAGCGAGTCGAACCGCAGCTCGATCGACCCGTCCTGCTTGCATTGGACGCCGCGCAGATAGCAGTACCGGCTATGGTGCCCGTCGTCGTAGACCGTGCGGGTGTAGATCCCGTCCTGATACGTCAGATAGTGCGAGCTGCGGTCCTGCCACGTGCTGCTGTCCAGTGGGAAATAGCTTGCAAAGGTATCGCGGAGCGCCTCTGCCCCGATCATCAGCGGCCAGCCGTTTTCGCGCGCATAGCGCTCGTAGGCAAACAGCGACAGCGCGTCCCAGGTCTCGTCGTCCATCGGCTGCGTGGCGATCGCTTCGGCGCTGAACGCCGGTAACTCTTCAAAGAGGCTGCCGTTCTGGCCGTCATAGGCCCAGAAAAGTGCGGCGAGGTCCTCTGTTCCCTCCCCGGTGCTCTGCTGCAGGGCTGCGCGCAGCTTGCCCTCTGCCTGCGCGAACCGCGCCGCATCCTGTTCGGTCTGCGGCATAGTCGCAGCCGCAGCGGCAGACTGTGCAGGCTCCGACCCCGGCTGTACGTTTTCTGGCTGTTCGGTTTCGGGCTGTACAATCTCCGGCGGCGCGTTCTTAGCCGAAGACAGATACGTCCCATCAAAAAGCGTATCCACGACCCAATCCGGAATATTATGAAGCTCCATTTCTCCATCCTTTCGCGGAACAGTCCATACGGACGATTCTCCTGTCTCAGGGTTGAGCGTCAGTTCCTGCACGACAAAATACTCCCGCAAGCCACCATCGCATACGCGCCACCAGATAAAGTCGACGTACAGATTCGGATCACCGGGTGTCTGCCTCTCTGCACCGTAGGGTGCGCTGCTTGCTCGCAGGATTAGCGTATACGAAAACGGCCAGATCTCTTCATTTTTACGGATGTAGGACACAATCTGGTCTCTCGCTGCGTAGAGATCGAAGTCGTACTGACCGACCCTGTCCAAATTGGCTGTAACGGAATTTTCCCATGTATCGTGGTGATCCATAAGCGAATAAATTGCGGCATAAGAAGCCGGATACTGTGCTTGCAGTCCTTCTGCGTCTGCTTCATGAATATGTCCGAACGCCCAGATAAACCACGTCCGGAACCACTCGAGCGGTGTCTCGGCTTCCCGCTCCAAATCTTCCGAGCCAAGAAGACTCCGGAATACTTCAAACGCCATACCGGGCAGATCACGGTCGCCCCATGCGGTATCCCGAAGACTGAGGCTGTCCTGCCCGTGGTAAAAGCTGCGAATCAGTTGACTGAGAACTTTTTCCTTTTGCGCCGTGATCATCTCGTATTCCGGGCTGCTTTTCCAGTCCTCCAGTGTTTGCAGCGTTTGAAGGACTTCCAGAAGCTCTTTGTAGGTGCCGAGATCCGGAGCAACGCTCTCCTGTTCCGGTTCTTCCGCCGGTTCGGCTATCGTTTCTTCTGCGGCAGGCGTTTCCGGTTCCGGCAGACGGATATCCGCCTGCCTTTGCTGTTTCTGGCAGCCGGTCAATATCAGCAAAAGCGCCAGCAGCGCAGCAAACAGTTTTTTCATTTGTTTCTCCTTTTCGTCAGGAAGCTGATGTTCTCGCCGTCATCATAGCACACCAGCGTGGAAGAAATTTCTTAAAAATTCTTAATTTTCTCCGAAACAGTACACAAGCCGCAGTTCCTGACCGTGTTCGGGCGTGATGTGGAGGATGGTGGTATCGGTTCCCCCTTCTACCTCCCAATGCGCCGTTTCCGTGCAGGCGGCAAGGAGGTCTTCGCGCGTCGCTCCGGCGGGCTCGATATGAAGGCGGTCGTCTGCCTTGCCCTCTGCCAGGAAATCATAAAGCGCAGAATGGTCGGCGTCACACCGCTCGTTGTCTACAGGGTTTACATAATCAAAAAGTGTCGCGACATGAAGCCGCTTCGGGCTGCGCAGCAGGGCGGTCATGCACTGCTTTTCAATGGGGTGCTCATCGTAATAGACACTGTCCAGCGTAAAACCTTCCTTTGCGAACGCGATTCCTCCCACTACGCCCCAGAACTGGTACAGCCATTCCTCCGGGGAGAACGTATGAAGCAGCAAGGCAGACAGCAGCGACGTCGAGTCGTTATACGTCTCCATGAGATACTGCATCGAAAGAACGTAGAGCCGCCCCAGCGCGGTCAGCGCGAAATCCGTCGTGTAGGGCTCATTTTCGCCATCGCCGTACCACATGTTTTCGACCAGATACGTCGCGCAGCAGAGCGCCGCGTCCTCCGGCGTATCGCGCAGGACGCTTTCCAGCGCCGCATCTTCCGCCAGAACGTCCGGGAAGGTGTCGATGGTCAATTCCTCCGCCGTCTTCCCGTCCGAAAGCGCCAGCATGTGCGCCTCAAAATCTGCCTGCGGCATCACTGCCGCCGGTTCCTGCATGGCTTCTGCTGCGGCCAGATACTCGCCCAGCATACTGCTGTCCGACGGGAACCAGTCTCCGGCCGTTTCCGGTAACACCCACGCCCCGTCCGCGTCCTGCATAGCCAGTGGGGCGCAGTAGTCGCGGATCCAGTCGCTCAGACTTCCGCTCGGGTACTCCGCAAAGCCAGTGCAAATCTCCGCGCCACTTCGCGTTTCAAGTTCTGCCCGCAGATATGTGGTCGCGCCGCCTCCATTCCACTCCCACCCAGGACCAGTGTAGTCATAGTAAAAATCATAATGCAGATCGCAGATGACCACGGTTTTGCCGTCTTCTTCAAACGATCCGCGCACGCGAAGACTCGGCAGAACGATGTCGTTGTCGCTACGCGGATATTTTTGGGAGACCGCCGCGTCATACAGGACGGCCTCGCGCCCGGTCAGGGAAAACATGGACGCGGACGGGACCGGGAGCGCCGGCCGCTCCTGCGTCTGCTCTTCCTGACTTGCAACTGTATCCGCGGTTTCGGCTGCGGGTGGGGCGGGTTCCGGCTCTGTCGGCACAGGCTCCGGTTCCGGCTGGATGGGCTGCGGTGCGGTCTGCGCGGTGCAGCCAGCCAGAAGCAGGCATATGCACAGCAGCAGGAGCAGGGCTGTCTTCTTCATGGTAGTCTCCTTTCTGGATGCTAATTGTAGAATTTCTCTTCGATTTTGACGACAACGCCGTCCTGCAGGGTCAGGGTATAGGGCGGGACGCACAGGCCTTCGTTGGCCTGGAACGCGGCGACGAAATCCTGCCATGTTTCGAAGGTGTACAGCCGGTCGTCACCCGCTCCGTAGACCTGAGAAATGTCATAGATGGTGACGGGGGTATCCGGGTCGACCTTGTAGGTGTAGATCTCGCCGGAGTCCTCCCGATAGTAGCCGTATTGGTACGCTTCGGGTGGGATGTTCAGGCCTTTGAGCGTGCGCAGGTCTTCCTCGAGAGCGGAATTGAGCAGCGTGATATGCTCGACCGTGACGGAATCCGCGCGCACCTCCCGGAGGATCGCGGTCTGGCGCTTGCTGCCCTCCGCGCCCTGTGTGTACCGGTCAATGACCGTCTGCAGGGTTTCCGCGTCGGCGTCGGTCAGGCGCTTCTGGTAATAATCGTAGTGCTCGGTATCCATCCACACGATCATCTCTACCGTATCCAGCGTTTCATCCAGCAGATAGCTGCGATTCCGGATGTCGAACTGGTACACGCATACCGATTCCGGGTCGTTCTCGAGCATCGTCATGGAATCGTCGGAGAAGATCTCCTCCAGAGCCGCCGCATCCTCCTCCGACAGCGTGTATTTTTCGCCGGACGGAACCGACAGCGTCATGGTCTGCGCCCGGGCAGCCGTCTCTTCACCCGCCTGCTCTGCTTCCTGCCAGTATGTTTCGGCATAAATGACGATATGGAACACGCGCTGCTGGACACGGGAGAAGTCGACGGATGCGCGCCACTGACCGGCGATACCAAACGACAGAGAATAATAGCTGTCCCCGATCAGGTGCAGGACCGCGTAATCTGCATCGCCCGCCTGCCCGTACACATACTGCGTCTGCTGGTATTTGAGTTCCCGGTCCGTACACGGGAGCTTCGCCAGCACGTCGCCGATCGGATCGCCGAGACAGATGCCGCGGAAGGCCGGCGCGTCCTGTGAGGTGGTATAGACAAGCTCATCGTTTATCGCTTTTCCGCTCCAGGTCATTTCCATCAGCTTCGGTTCGCCGCCGCTGTGGTCCCAGAAGCGATAGGAGATGTTCTGATCGTCCACCAGGACGCCGTATTGGTTCTCGGTGAGCGGCCCCGTGATCGCTTCGACCTGCGCCTGCGTCATGCCGGTCTGCACACCGTCGGCGCGGGCCAGCTCCCAGGCTTGCAGGGGCTGGGACGGGTCATAGGTCCCGTCGTTGTGAAGCAGCTGCGGCTGGTCCTGCACCGGTCCTTCCTGCCGGGCGGTGGGATCCGCGGCCGCATCCGCGGACGGGTCGGTCTCCCCTGCCGCTTCGGGCAGAGTGATCTCCCCAGATTTCTGCCGCGTCAGCTCGGCAAAGGAGCAGCCGGTCGCGGACAGGACGAGGATCATGGCCAGAACGACGCACAGGACGCTCGTGCGCTGCCTTTTCGTGAGGAACAAAATGCGCTCTTTGACCGGCGGCCCGGCAAGGCTCAGGGCTGCGCCCCTGCGCGGGGCCTGGGCCAGGATCGCCCTTGCGTAGGCAATGCGCTCGCTGTCAAGGAGCCCCGCGGCGACGGCCTCGTCGCACGCCAGCTCGGCATCGCGCTTGGAGACGATCGCGGCGAGCCAGACCAGTGGGTTCCACCAGTACGCGACCACAGCGGCCGTCCGGCAGAATGACCACAGCGGGTCGAGATGCCGCAGGTGCGTCAGCTCGTGGCGCAGGATCAGTGCTGCCGTGTCGTCCTGCAGCACGTTCCGCGTCAGATAGACGGCCGGGATGAGGCCTGCAAGGCAGGGCGACGGGATGCGGCTTGAGACGTAAATACTGGTTTTTCCGTGTCTTCCGAGGAATTTCCGGCTTCTGCGCAGCCGGATCGTAAAGACCAGCCACGAGCCAAGCATCCAGAGGCCGAGCAGCGCGCTGCCGCTGAACCAGATGATCCGGAATATCTGCGTGGCCGTCAGCGGCTTCGCCGCCGGGTTTGCCGGTTCCTGCGTGACTGGCTGCGCGGGTGTTTGCGGCTGTACCGCCTGTGCGGGCGGTTGGGTGACCGGCGCGGTCTGCGCCGGGAACTCCGCGCGCTGCACCGGCGCGGCGGTCTGCTCTGCCGGAAGGACCGGCAGGGAGAACAGCGTCCCCGGCAGGCAGAGCTTCAAAAGCACCACGAGCCAGAGCGCATAGATCATCCGCTTCGGCACGCGGTTTTTGAACACCGCCCGCACCAGCAGGACGGCTGCGATCAGCGCGGAGAGCGTCAATGTTTCTCGTATCATGGCAGCTCCTTTCCCTCAATTCCCCGGCCGGCTGTCTGCCGGGCGTACCGTAAACGCTTCGCCGGGGCCTCCCGCGTCATAATAGGAGAAGAACCCCATGCGGCAGATCGCGCCGTCCTGCAGCTCGTATTCAAAGCTGCCCCAGAGCGCGTTCATTGTTTCTGCTGCGTTGGCCTCCGGGTCGCCGACGCGCAGACCGCGCGGCGAGGGGTAGTCGGGGCTCGTCGTATAGACGCAGCTGACATAGCCGTCCAGCCCCTCCCAGTCCTCCTTGCCCGCCTGCAGGCGCAGCACGTGGACATACAGCCCGTCACGGCCGTATTTGACCACATCATAGTCCTCCCGCGAAACGCCGACCACACCAAGCTCCGCAAAGCCTTCGGTCACCGTCTGCGGAAGAAAACCCCACCTGTCCCAGACGGAAATGCCGCCGAGCGTATGTTCCCCGTCAGGGCACATCATGGAGCAGGCGTGCAGGAGATAGAAGCCGCCGTCATAGGATTGCAGCGTGTATTCCTTCCGCGCGTACGCACGATGCTCTGCCTTGGCAGCCGCATCCGCGTAAAAGTCGATAAGGTAGGTCACAAGGTCTCCGTCCTGCGCTTTTCCGACGAGCCGCGCCGTCCGGCCGTCGTCAGACCCGGAAACAGACGGGACGACGACCATGCCGGTTTGCCTGTCGTACGCCCTGCAGGCTGTGATATCAAAGCAATAGCCGCTGAAATAGCAGTCGAGTGTCCGGCAGATGACCGGGGTTGTGAAATAGAAGTTTCCGTCATCCGGGTCCTGATATTCCTTCAGCGTAGCTTCATTCGTCCACGCCAGAAACAACTGAAACAGCTGCTCCGGGGAAAGATCTTCCGGCGTGTTGAACGTCAGGCCCCGTTCCTGCGCAAGCGCCGTTTCCGCGCCGCGCAAAAAGCTTACGACCCTGCGGTCCGGCGCCTGCACTGCGGGTCCCCGCTCCACGGATACAAACTTCGCGCGCAGCTCCGCGTCGCGCAGGAAAGTATCTTCCGTTTTCCACCAGTCGGCGACAGCCGGTTCGCCGTAAATTTTGCGGAAGCCCTGCGAGCAGAGCAGCGGCTCCAGGTCGTTATAGTAGTACCGGATGCCGGAGTCGACGCCAAAATCCAGCTCCAGCATGCCCCAGTAGGTGCTCTTGTCCGCAGGATCGATGTTCCGCGTCTCGATGTAGGTCTGCGCCTGCTCTGCCGCAAGCTCCAGAAAGTCCGGATCGTCCATGGTCCAGCACAGCTCGTGATTGGAAACGGGGAACAGCAGAAGGTCCTCCGCATCCGGGCGGACCTCGTCATAGAAGACGTCCAGCTTCCCTTCGGGCGCGTACAACCGGCAGAGGCGGATGCTGAGCTCTCCCTGTTCGGCAAAGAAGAGCGCGCCCCCGGCAGCCGCCATCTGCAAAATCGCCCCATCCGTCGCGCGGTAAATCGGCTCTGCCGCTTCCCCGCCATAATCGAGCCGGTAAATGGTCTGCTCGTCGAACGCATAGAGACAGGCCGGGCCGGCCGACCAGCCGAGCGGCGCTTCCACCGGGTAAGCAAACAAGCGGGTCAGAGTCCCGTCTTCCGCCTGGTACAGGGAGAGGACGCTGTCCTCTGATAAAATTTCATAGTTTCCGTCCTTCATCCAGTCCGGCACGTCGTTCTCTGCCGGGTCATAGGGGCGGAGCTCCGCGAAATAGTCTTCATAGGAAAGCGGCGCGTCCGCTTGTTCGTCTGCCCACGGCGCTTCCGCCGGCTGCGTTCCAGGCTGGGCCTCCGGCGTTTTCTGGCAGCCCGATAAAAGGAGGCTGATACAGAGCGTCAAAAGGAGAATCCATTTTTTCATTGCGCGCGCTCCTTTTCTGCTGCGTCCAGAATGGCTTTCAATTCCTGAATGTCCTGCTCGGACAGTGTGCCGCGGTCGACGAGGTTCGACACCATCATGCCCACGCTTCCTCCGTAAACCTTCGACAAAAATGCTTCCGTTTCCTCGGGTTCAACATCTGAATACGTGATCGCGGCGCTGTATTGCTGAAATCTTCCGCTGTCGTCCATCGTGACCGCGCCTTTGGCGATGAGCCGCTTGAGCATCATGAAGATCGTCGCCCGGCTCCAGCCGGTCTCGGCGTCCAGCGCTGCGACCAGCTCCGCAAGCGTGCGCGGCTGGCACTGCCAGAGTGTTTTCATCAGCTTCCATTCCCCGTCGGACAGTCTGAGATGTTCCATGCGTTCCGCTCCTTCCCGTGTGTTAACATATGTTATATTTCGAGGATAGCACAGGTGTTAACGTTTGTCAACAGAAAATGTAGCGTCACCCACGCGCGCTTTCTCCCCCTCCGCTCAGCTGTTTTCGGCGATGAAGAGGGCGGCGCGGCTGTCCATGATGCGGGCGGCCTCCTGCGCGGTCTTTCGGCCCTGGAAGAAGGCGTCCGCCTCGTCGAGGATGATGGTCAGGATCTCCTGATTGCTGCAGGCGCGGCAGTCCACATGCTCCAGTACGTGCATGAGGTCCGCCGCGACGGCTTCGTCAAACAGGAAGGTCTGCGTCCCGGCCTCGCCGACATCGACGCGGCCTTCTTCGCGAATGGCAGTCTGCTGATAGGTCTTCTGCGCGTCGATCTCCTGCTGCAGCTGTGCCTGCAGGACGGCCGTGCTGACCGGGAAAGCGTCCGCGATGGTCTTCTGGAAGCTCTCTGCGAGCATGGCCCGCAGGGCCTGCGCCGCGGCCTCCTGCACAGAAGAGGCTGCGCAGACACCGAGCTGCAGCACAGGCTGATAGGTCACGCCGCCATCCGCGCTGAGGGAAAGCACGCGGAACGCGTCGCCGGTCTGCTCGTACCAGCTGTTCTGCATCTGTCGGTACACGGAGACGGAACGCATGGGCTGCTGCATGATGCTGTCCGGGCCCAGCTCCGACGGCTGGATGCGGGCGCAGGCGGTCAGAAGGTCCAGAAATGCTTCGCTTTCAAACGAGGCTGTGCCCGTATCGTAGTCCAGAAAGCGCTCTGCTGCGTGGCGGCAATAGACGCCGAGCAGATCCCTGCCGCCCCAGACGAAGCGAACGTCCGGGACCGCGCCGCGCAGCACGTCCTCGACCGAGGTCTGCAGCGACGCGCCGAGCTTGGACGCGGGGCCGAACAGCGGGTCGAGCGTGAACGCGCCGACGATGGAATAGCGCTTCCCCTCCACCTCACAGGGCTGCTGCACGCCAGACAGCACCCCTTCCTCTGGCATCCCGTCCAGCGGCAGCAGGATGCCGTTCTTCGCGTACCCGGCATACTGTGCGCCGCTCAGGTCGCTGCAGTCGAGCAGGTCGGGGACGTTCCCGGCCATGAGCTCGGTCGTGCGGCGCGTGACGGCGTCCGCATAGCTTTCGGCGCCGTCGGCGTAGTTGACGATCTCGATGCGGACGGGCGCGCCGGAGGCATTATAGCTCTGGATCAGGCTGCGCAGCAGCTCCTTGTCCGCTTCAAAGTCGATGAGACCGAGGGTCAGGGTCTGCTCTGCCTGCTCCGGCTGTGCCGGGCTGGCCGCTGCCTGCGGCTCCGGCAGTTTGATCTCCGGCTGGGGCTGCTTCTGACAGGCAGCGAGCAGAAGGACGGGCAAGAGCAGCAGGAGGTATAACATCGTCTTTTTCATCATGGTCTCTCCTTTTCCGGCGTGTTTTGTGCTTCCACTATATCACAAATTTCCGGTAAAATTTCTTAATTATTCCTAAAATCGCTTCACTGGATCCGGTAGCCGGAGAGGACGAGGGTCAGGATCAGGGACCAGAATTCTTCTCCGGCGGCGCGGAAATAGCGGGCGGCGGGGATTGCGTGAAAGGATACGACCCGGTTCGTCTCGTCCAGCCAGGCTTCGTAGGTGCAGTCTTCATTCATGGTTCAGCGGTCTCCAGAAAATCGAATATTGTCGTAGTATATACTACGACAATAATGATTAAAATGCAACGATTTTTCAAAGTATAATAAACGAAAAATCGTAGGTGGTGATCGCGTGACAGACATTCTCGGCCTGATCCGGAAAAACCGCGAGGCCAGAGGCTGGACAGAATATCAGCTCGCGGAGCGCTCCGGCCTGCCGCAGTCGACCATTTCCTCCTGGTACAAGAAGGGCATGACGCCATCGTTTTCCTCGCTGGAAAAGATCTGCGAGGCCTTTGGGTTGACGCTCTCGCAGTTTTTTGCCGACGCCGAGGACCGGCTCGCGCTGACGCCCGCGCAGCGGGCGCTGCTGGACAAATGGAGCCGCCTGACCCCCGGCCAGCAGAGCTCTTTGCTGGCACTGATGGACGCAATGCTGGAAAAATAACAGATCAGCGCCGGACAGTGATCGCTGCCCGGCGCTCGTTCGTATGCTTTTGGCTCCCTGAAAGAACAAGCACCCCGGCACTGCTGTGCCGGGGTGCTTGGGTTTCTCAATACATTTTTGCGCCTGCAGGGATGTGGGGGTCGAGCATGAGGAGGTGGAGCTTTTCTGCGCCTTCCTCGTGGTGAACGGCGCTGATCAGCATGCCGCAGGAGTCGATGCCCATCATGGGTCTGGGCGGCAGATTCACGATGGCAACGCACGTTTTGCCGACGAGTTCTTCCGGTTCGTAGTATTCGTGGATCCCGGAAAGGATGACTCTGTCGGTGCCGGTACCGTCGTCCAGCACGAATTTCAGGAGTTTTTTAGACTTTTTGACCGCTTCGCAGGACTTGACCTTCACGGCGCGGAAGTCGGACTTGGAGAATGTCTCGAAGTCCACGAAGTCCTTGAACAGCGGCTCGATCTCGACGTTAGAAAAATCAATCGGCTCGTCCTTGACCTCGATCTCGACTGTGCTCGTCGCGCCGCCGATGATACCAACTTCCTCTGGCTTTTTTGTCTTGGGAGCGTCGAGTGGCTTCATCGTCGGGAATATTACCTCAGTATCATCATAACTTCTCATAAGTTCTTATAACCCTTGTGCCACAACGTTTTGAGGACTTTTACAATAACGTAAGTTCTCATAAATTCTTATAACTTTTCGGTCAATTGGTGTCAAAACTGGTGTCAAACCCAGCTTAGGACACTCTGATTTTTCCTTCAAGATTTGCGAAGCTGGACATCTTCTTTTCCTTGGTCGCTTCGTTGTAGACATCCATCGTTGTCTCGATGTTTCGATGCCCCATAATCTCTTGGATTACCTTTAGGTTTGTTTCGTTCTCGCAAAGGCGAGTACAGAATGTGTGTCTGAGATTGTGTGCGCTGAAGTGTGGAAGTAAAACTGGTTCTCGGTGTTCTTGTTCTGCACGCTCTGTTTCCTCGGCATTGCAGTCACGAATAATTCTCTCAAGCGCTCTATTGATGACGTGTGGATTTAGCATCTCTCCGAACCGGTTCTTAAAAATGAAGTTCGTGTATCCATCAACCTCGCACTCGTTGAAGCCTTCCTCCATATGTTTCAATCGAATCTGGAGTAAAGCTGCTCGCACGTCAGAAAACATTGGAATGATTCGCGTGCCAGCCCGTGTCTTCGGAGTAGTGATGTGGAGCTCCATCTTCCCGCTTTCTTGTTGACGATATATCAAATTAAGGCGTGCCGCCACAGTTGGCGGTCTGCATGATGTCTTTGGATACGATGATATGTACAAAGCCGGAAAGAAATGCTGCAACGGTGTTCGTTGGAAGAATAGCACTCAACGTTTTGAGATGCACCTGTTCTCTGGAACAGCACGCAGACGACGTTTATTACTTGAGCGAAAATGGATTCCGGGTGCATATGTACATTTCACGATTTCAGAGCGCGGCAAGACCCGCCCTATTGATGCACCGAGAATCCAAGACCGTCAAGTCCACAAGGTTTATACCAAGAAGGTACTTTTACCGTTGTATCGTCCTGAGATGATTTACAACAACGGCGCCAGTCTTGAAGGCAAGGGCTTTGAGTTCTCAAAGAGAATGTTAAAAGAGGACTTGCGCTGGCACTTCCGTCGTTATGGACGAGATGGGAATGTGATTCTGATTGACTTCAAACAGTTCTTCCCATCTGTGTCCCATGCAGAAATCTTCAAGCGGCATGAGAAGCTATTGCTGAACCCAGATATCAGAAAAATCGGAGACGATGTTGTCAACACTGTTTCGGGCGGAGTTGGTCTACCGCTTGGTGTCGAGCCAAGTCAGGCAGAAATGATTGCGTTTCCGTCTGCACTGGACAACTTTATCAAATGCCAGCTCTCTATCAAGTGCGCCGGTCATTACATGGACGATTATTACGTCATTGTTCCGCCTGACCGAGACGCCAAAGAAATCATGGCTCTGATTGTGGCAAAGGCAGAGAGTCTCAAGCTAACTGTTAGCAAATCAAAGTCAAGAATTGTCCCGCTCACAAAGCCTTTCCGTTATTGCAAAGCAAAATTTATTTTGACCGAAACTGGTCGTGTTGTGATGAACGGAAATCGTGATGGAGTAAAGCGGGCACGAAGAAAAATAAAAGCATTCCGTACAAAAATCCAGAATGGAGAAATGTCATACGACGACCTCTGGACTTCCGTAAACGGAAAGGCTTCGTCGAAGACCCAAGCTGGGAGAGTCCAGCAATCTAAGGTGAAGGGCGGCACCTGAAATCCGCCCCACTATCTTTTAGAGAGGAGTTTGCATATGGAATTTATTGTGGAGAATTGGTATGTAATTGTTACTGGCATTGTGTTTATCGTTGGCGGCGTTATGGCTGTCCTGCGTTGGCGCAACCTGTCCACCGACAAGAAGTACGAGCAGATTCGTGGATGGCTTCTGCAGGCTGTTCTTGGCGCTGAGCGCGAGTTCGGTTCCGGTACGGGCAAACTGAAGCTGTCATCCGTTTACGACAAGTTCTGCGAGCGTTTCCCTTGGTTGGCAAAGGTCTTGCCATTTGAAACCTTTAGCAAATACGTTGATGACGCCCTTAGCGAAATGAAAGACGTGTTGAAACAGAACTCTGCTATTGCCTCCATAGTGGAGCCGAAGGAAGGGGAAAAATAATCATCCGAGGAGGTTTCTCTTATGACCGAGCAAGAGACCGTACTGTTAATTGAGACTGAGCAGCGATGCAAGTCCAATACACACAGAATTGACAACTTAGAAGGTGAGCTGAAGGAAATCCAGAGTGAGCAGAAGGCTATCTATAAAATCGCTACTTCCGTTGAGCTCATTGCACAGCGTGTCAGTAATATCGAGGGCAAGGTGGATGACACCAATCGTAAGGTAGATGCGCAAGCAAAAGCATGGCAGGAGACCGAACGTAAATTGTCTGAGAAGGTTAATGAAACCGAGAACAAACCGTATAAGCAAATCGCCAACAATGTCAATACTGTCAAGGTTGCAATCATTACTTGCATCTCTACCTTGCTTGTATCTGGCATCATTGGCGCAATCATCGCATTTGGAAAATAATATCTAAGAATATTTTGTGGGTGTAAATATTCTATGAGTAGGCTGCAGCAGGTCTGTCAGCCGTAGCGTTGAAGCAAGTGATGGGGTCAGCATCCGTACACTTGCAGAGCTTGACTAAGGGTTATGCGGTTCCCACAGGCTGACGTAGGAGAAATCCGAAAGAAAACGCTAACAGAAAATTCATTTGACAAATACCGTTGAAGTAGTCTATAATAATAACACAGAGAGCGCCTGCTGGTAACAAGCGCCCCCTGCGGTGGAAACCCAGACGGTTGCCACAAACATACATTCTTACTGGGAAGAGGGTTTAACCCTCAAACGACAGTGAGCCGCTCTGCTTGCGACAGACGGCTCACTTCTTTCTGTTACGGAACTTGTCCCATGCTTGGATAAGAATCCAGCAGATAGACGCAATCCAAAAAACTTCTTGAAGAGTTATGTATGGTCACCTCCCTGAGAAAAATTTCCCGCGAGGGCTACATACACGCCTCCATTCCGCACTCGCGGGATGACAGGCAACCGTCTTTTTAACCGTACACCGTCTACAAAGGAGATGGGCTATGACTGAACCCGGAAACTCGACGCGGACGGTGGATTCCACAAAAGCCATTATAAAGGACTTCGGTGTAAATGTCAAATAGACAAGATATATGAGAGCTGCTGTTGAAGCACGCTCTCATTTTTTGTGCGTTGTCACGAATACTATATATTTTTCGGTACAGATTTTGCTAAAAAGAAAAGGGCAGGAATGGGATTTTGATTTCCCAAACCTGCCCTTATTTTTTACGCTGATATATGTATGATGGCTAAAGAAAGCACCCCGTCAAAGACGGGGCACTCCTTAGTAGCCATGTTGAATTCAAAGTGAATTGGTGTAAAAGTGGTGTCAAACCAGAGGTTGTATCACCTGTAACCGTTGTGCCACAATGCTTTCTTAGCTCTGGGGCTTCATTGTCGGGATTATTACCGTAGAAAAACGTATCGTCTCACAGGTTCTTATATCCCCACTTTTCCGCACCCCGTTCATGGCTCTACCCACGTAACTACTCATAACTTCCCATAACTTTTTACCCAAAATGGGTAAACGCATGGGTAAATCCATTGGTGTTAACTAATCTTGATTTTTCCCTCAAGGTTGGCAAAACTCGCTACTTTTCGTTCTCTGGTCGCTTCGTTGTAAACGTCCATTGTAGTCTCAATGTTTCTATGCCCCATAATTTCTTGAATGATTTTCAGATTCGGCTCATTCTCGCAAAGCCGTGTGCAGAATGTATGTCGCAGATTGTGGACGCTGAAATGCGGCAGCACAACGGGTTCTCTGCGCTCCTGCTTTGCCCGCTCTGTTTCGTCCAGATTGCAGTCTCGGATAATCCTCTCGATTGCCCTGTTGACTACATGGGGCGTTAGCATTTCGCCATAGCGGTTTTGGAACACAAAGTTTGAATATCCATCGACCACACACTGATTGAAGCCGTTTTCCATCTGCTTTCGCCTTGTCTGTAGCAGCGCAGTCCGAACATCCGCAAACATAGGAACAATTCGCGTACCAGCCTTTGTTTTTGGCGTAGTGATATGCAATTCCATCTTTCCGTTGTCCTGCTGACGATATATCAAATTGTGGTTAATGTCAATGATATTCTGCTTAAAATCGCAGTCCTCCCACCGAAGTCCAAGAACCTCTCCGATTCTCGCGCCTGTGCCAAGCAGCACCGTAAATAGCGGTTTCCAGTGGCAATAGGTCGATGATTCTGAGATAAATTCTATGAACCGTTCCTGCTGCGGCTCTGTCAATGCGTGTCGCTTTGGCTTTTCCCAATTATGGCTCTTTTTTATTTCTGCCATAACCCCATCCGTGGGATTGCTTCTGATGAATCCATCACGGACAGCTACGTTGAACACTGGATGAAGAATCGTGTGAATTGTCTCCATACTGTTTGGCTTGAACCCAACATCATTGATAAGATGAATGTAAAACTTCTTTATGTCACTGTACTTGATTTCAGCAACATTTTTCATGCCTATCTCATCGCGGACGTACTTTCCGTACATATACTTGTAGTTTGTCCGTGTTGACTGTTTGAGTTCGTACTTGGTTTCGATGTAAGCATCATAAAAGCTGTTCAGCGTTGTTCTGTACGCCGTGTAGCTATTTACGTTATCCTCCAAATCTCGAATAATGCCCTTTTCCAGTTCCCGTAAAGGCTTTCCGTTTTTCTTGCCTTTCGGGGTGCTGTCGCTCTCTACCAATCGCCAACTGTAGACACTTCTTGTTTCCCCATGCGCGTCCTTATAGCGGTACTCATATCTTCCGTCCTCGCGCTGGCGCTCACCCTGCCTTAATACTCTGCCTTTTTTATCTCGCTTACCTGTCATTACGGCTCCTTTCATACGAAAGAATCCGCTTATAGGCTGTATCACAGCTTACCACAAGCGGATTGCTTTTTCAAGTTTTTCTCTTATACCATACTCAAACAGTCTATAAACTGCTCGAACTTCTTCCGTTTGATTTGGGGACGGTTGCCGTTCCATAACAGATAATCTGCATCCTTATTTTCGTTTACCATTTTTCTCAGTTTGTTTTCACCAATTCTGAAATACGCTGCGGCTTCAGCTATCGACAGCGTATATCGTTCCCACGCGGGAATCGTAACAGTGCTATTCATTATTTCCTCCTTACTTGCACTGTTGCCCTCCTGCCTTTGGCGAGGATATGACCGTGCAAGGCGGTTGACGGTTCGAGCTAACCATTATTTATTGCGCTGACCTTTGGTGCAGCGTCTATGCACCGATAATCGGTGGTATTTTCACATTTGATTTCAAAGTTGTCCAAAATCCCTTAACCATCAATTTTTTCTGGACAAATAATACCGCTTGTCTCGTTATTGTGCATTGTGGCACAACGGTTTCCAGCCATATTAGCACGAAGAAAAAAGATGTTGACGCAATGCAATAGTATTCTTCTTTGGTTCACTATATATGATACGAAGTCTCATTCCAGCGAAAAACCGTCTTTCTCTTGTGTCTCAATACTTCTGCCGATTTATGTTTTCCCTAAAATGAGGTATCGCCCCAAATTTGAAAAATCGCATAACCAAGCCACTTTATCCATATGTAGCATAGGTAAATCTGCACTGTTATGCGATTTTATAGCGTTTTCTAAAATGAACCGCGATTATGCGTCTATCCTGCAAAACTTTCCAAGCAATTCTACCTGCTTCGGGCACTTTCCAAAATAAAGGATATGGGGATTGATGAATATTTTTGATGTGCCTATATCTGCACCATTTGTCACAAAAGAGCATAGTTGCTCCAAATGTCCGTTTACTAAAAAGGTTATCTCGGCATACGTTTGCAACAGCCGTGCCCGATTTGCCACGTTGTACCCAATAGTTGCGCAGAAGTCATTCACAGATAACGGCAGCACATAGTTAAGGTCTTTTTCCGTTGGATTGTAGCAAAGAATATTGTATTCGGTGTTTACAAAGGGAAGCATTTGGAACACATAGCCGAGATGCTTATGCTTTTTCGGTGCTGTGTTTCGATAAAGCGTGCGTACCGCATCAATGAAAAACTTTTGATATGGTGCATACCCGTTTAATTGTCCTCTTTGGAAATAGCCTCCCAACATCCGCATCCTCCCTTGGTCATCCTCTGTGATATATGCACCTTTTACCTCGTTCCAAAATCTATAAACCTCTGTAGTGGAAAGATTCAAAATGTCTTTCAGATTTCCAAACTTCATCGGTATGCGCTGGGACAACGCTAAGTAGCCATCATATCTTAGGTAAGTCGCAAGGTAAACCAACCTTGCCTTGGTTGCTGGACGCAACGCTGCATCCCCGTATTCTTCCAATACAAAGAAGAATTGTCCTGTCTCCTTACGCCATTGCCGTCGCTCATCCTCCTGCTCTTTTCGCCTTTTGTATTCTTCTTGCTGTTCGGGAGTATAGATGATGCTGCCAACCGGAACATTTACTGCAATCGCTGGTAGCACTTCTCCGGTACTCCGCTGGACGCTCAGCATTTCGCCCGTGTTCGCGTCAAGCACTGTATCGTAGCCCTTTATTATTCTCAACTCCTATTCGTGTTCAATAATTGTCCATACAAAGCATCCATGCAATTCCCGCACACTCTGACCTTTGCCTTTTCACCGTCATGGACGCTGCCATAACCAGCTTGCAGCGTCACGAAAGACGCATAGCAAGGCGATTTCTGATTGCAGACAGGGCATATAAAATCCGCATTTGGGCGAGTGTATTCTTCGATATGCCGCTGCCCGGTCTGAAGCCTTTTCAGTAATTCCGACATTTGCTTACCTCCCTTCATTTTTTCTATGCAGTAGTGGCGTTGGCTCCTTGGAGCGCCGCACCCTCGGGTGAACGTTTCCTACTGCCCCTAACCGCAAGGGGTGTACCCTGCATCGTTAACCACAACAGGTACACCCTTTCAAGTAACAAAAAAGACACAGCGTGTGTCCTAACCGTTCCCGTAAAGCCTTGTCTCGCAACGTTTTCGCAGATACGCTCTATAAAAAGTATTGAGAAAAGAATTGAATTCCAATGTACAGGATATTCAAGTTAAGTTTTAGGCGCTGCATAGATAGCGACAGTATAGCCAGCCGAGCGCCTTTTGTGTGTCCTAAAATATAAAAGCCGTGCTTATCGGGCAGTTATTTTCTGCTCAATAAGGCACGGCTTCTTTTTGCAATTCCCACGGTTACATCGACCGACTACATATGTTTTTCTTCTGGACAGGCGGCAGAAATACCAAAACCGCCCCCCGCCTGTGCCTGTTCCCGCTCCATGCGTTCTCTGATTGCTTGCAGGACATACGCCTGCACAGACTGTCCGGCACTTGCAGCGGCGGCGCGTATTGCCGCACCTTCTTCTTTCGTCGGGCGCACCATTATATTATCCTGCTTACGATTATAATTCGTGCTTGCCCGCTTCTGCGCTTCTGTTGACATAGTATCACCCCCGCTTCATTATACCTATTATAGAAATATCAGTAAACTGATATATTGCACAAGAATGTCAGTTAACTTTTATGCACTCTGCCATCTTTACAAATTATCAGTTAACTGATATATTGTAATCACACAAGGGAACACCGGGCAGGTCAAGGCGGACGAAAGTAAGCGCAAGCCGAAACCAAGAACGCAAGACAAAAGCAGAAATGGATAAGAGAGATTGAGATTGCCAACGGGCATAGATGTTTAACGCCACCTGCTGCCTGTCCAAATCCCTAAAAGAACGAAAGGAAGATACGAAAATGTCAGTAACCGAATTAGAGACCCGTATTGTCAAAATGCAGGAGTGGGAGCAGCTTGCGCAGGATGCAGCCGCCGAAGCCGAAGCCATCCGCGACACCATCAAAGCGGAAATGCTGGCGCGTGATACCGAGGAATTGACCGCAGGACGTTTTATCGTCCGTTGGCGCTCTGTATTGACTTCACGCTTCAATAGCAGCGAGTTCAAAAAGGCTATGCCCGATGTTTACGCTGCATTTACGCGACAGAGCCAAAGCCGCCGCTTTTCCGTCAGCGCATAAAGAAAGACCACTTGTCCGAACGCCGACCAAAGCAAGCGGACAAGCAGCCTAACACCAACCCTTGCGGGGTGGTAGTGTGATTATAACACGCCGCCCCGCTCCAAATCAAGAAGAACAGGAGCGTTTATAATGGCAAAGTTTGATATTTACGAAGCCGTAACCGAAAGAATCATCCAACAGCTACAGCAAGGCGTTATTCCTTGGCAAAAGCCTTGGACCGGTACACAGCACGGCGCTATCAGCGGAACAACCGGAAAACCGTACAGTCTGTTGAATCAAATGCTGTTAGGCAACCCCGGCGAATACTACACCTACAGTCAAGTATTGTCACACGGCGGCGCTGTCCGCAAGGGCGAGAAATCACAAATCGTTGTGTTTTGGAAACAGGTCAAAGTGTCCGATATGCAGGACGATGAAACGCAATCGCCCGTTGACCGTCTGATTCCTATGCTGCGTTACTATAACGTGTTCCATATCGACCAATGCGACGGTCTAACCCCGCGATTCAATCAGCCCGCAGAACCGACACCAATACCCGCCGCCGATGAAATCATCGACCACTACAGCCAACGGGAGCATATCAAAATCCACCATCAGTTAGGCGATGAAGCCTATTACAGCCCATCAAGAGACTGTATCGTTCTGCCGCTCGTTGAGCAGTTCCGGAGTATGGGCGAGTTCTATTCTACCGCTTTTCACGAAATCACACACAGCACCGGACACCGCACACGCCTAAACCGCCTAAAAGCAACCGCACACTTTGGAAACGCAGAGTACAGCAAGGAAGAATTGACCGCTGAAATCGGCGCTGCCGCGCTTCTCAACTATGCGGGAATTGAAACCAAAGGAACATTCCGCAATAATGCCGCTTATATTCAAAGCTGGCTAACTGTCTTGAAAAATGATAAACGGATGGTCGTTGCCGCCAGCAGTGCAGCCGCAAAAGCTGTTGATTATATTTTGGGCTAAATATCGTACATAGAAAGGAAACCATATCATGGGAAAAGCTATCGCCTGTATTCTTATCGCCGTTCTTGCCTGTGCCTGTCCGCTGCTTGCACTGCTGCTTCTGCTTGCGTTTGGGCTGTTCAATCTCTGAGTTTGGGAGCGGGGAGAAATCCCCGCTTTTCCCACACTGTTCCTATAACATCAGAAAAACGAACCGCAAAGTCAAGCATTTTCAAGCGTTTTCTGTTGGTAAGCGAAAAAGTTCGTTTTTTCTTCTTCAAGACTTCGTTTTAGGGGGGGGTACTTACATGAACAAAAGAACAATCGCACTGAGCGCAGAACAATACAAAGAAATCATCCAAACCATGAAGCAAGGCTTTTCCGGTTGCCGACCAAATGAGCGCATCGCTGCGGCGCTCATGCTTGAAGCAAACTTAGGCTTGCGTATTTCTGATATCGTCCGACTGCGGCTCTCTGATATCGTAAAAGATGGTGAACGCTATCGGCTCTCTATCATTGAACAGAAAACAGGTAAAGCCCGCGTATTTACCGTTCCGCTTGCCTTGTACCAGTTCATACGGCTTTACTGCATGGACAACAACATTTCCGCAGACGCACAGATATTCCCGCTCACTACACGGCAAATCCAAAAGCATCTGCAAATCGTCTGTGACTACCTCGGCTATACCGGAATCAGCACACATTCATTCCGAAAGTTCTACGCAACAGAAATCTACACAAAGAACGGCTACAATATCGTTCTTGTTCAAAAGCTGCTACAGCATAGCAGCGCCGCAGTCACACAAGCATATATCGGAATCCAGCAAAGGGAATTAGAGCAAGCCATAGAAAATCACTTGTGTCTGGACGTATGAAAAGGGGCGGGGATTTTCCCCGCCCTACTTCTGCATATAAGTTTTAACCCGTTCAATAGCAGCACCTACATCGACGCCGTCCATCCTCGTCCATGTTCTGCGGTACATTTCACCCTTTTCATTGCCGTCTCGGTCTATTTCAACTTCCGCGATACTGCTGTAATCATCAGATACAGTCCACTTATAACAGTAGTTCATAATGCAACCGTCCTCAGATTCATCAGTCTGTGACATTTTTATTGGTTCGATATAGCGGTTAATGCTTGGATACTCTATCCATTTTACAGCGCTATAATAATTATGTGCAGTATAAAAATATATCTCCGTTCTAACCCATAGATATGAAACCGAAGTTTCGTCCTCGCACTCATAGACCGTATTTATTGCCTTTTCCAGTAGAGGGAGGATTTCAGAAACATTCTCATAATCTGGAATTTCGCACAGCTTGTTATATGCACCCTCATAGTCATATTTTCTTGTCAAAACCTGCGCATCAAAATAAGCCTGTTCTTCTTCTGTTTTGGGTTGTTCTACTACGATTTGCGGCGTTGCAGGCGTTTCTTTCCTTTTGGAAATTTCTTCATCCGTCAACCCTATGATATTTTTATCATACTCTATCGAGAAGTTTGATGAATCGACCGAAAAGCGGTATTGTGTTGTAGTATATTCAGAATTTTCAATGTAAAAGCTTACCGTCTCGCCAGAGCGCAATGCCTCCATTGAATCAGCGATATCCTGCTTCCCATATATTTCTATTCTATCAGAATTGAGTTTGCCGATTACGTTTCGCTTGGACGTTCCATATTTGATTGTAATGTGATAGCTGCTATCAAGATTGCTTTTTACTTGGTACTTTCCATATTCGTACAGAATGAATGATACGTTTATGGAATCAACAATTATATCTGCTGTCAGTTTCTCGTTTGTAGCAGCGGTGTTGCTGAAAGTGCCTGTTAATTTACTTGTCGTTGTAACATACCGCATATACGTTGGTTCATTAAATTCATCCACATAGTTTCTTGTTGTCCAAACACCAATGGACTCTCCGCATCTGCTGCATATTCCAGCATTTGTTGTATGTCCTAAAGCAGGAATGATTTCCTGTTCTTTCAAGACTTCACCACAAATAGAGCAATGTACTCCATCTGTCAGTCCGGGTTCAAAACAAGTAGCTTCTTTTCCAGCGTCAATCACTTCGACATGGTGACACGTTTTGGGTGTTCGCACTACTACCGCAACAATAACCAGCAATGCGATAGTTCCTACTATACCCCAAAGAAGTCCATTCTTTTTTATCTGTTTCATTTACTGCTCCCGTCTCTGTTGCTATTCACAGTATTATTCACTAAGTAAAAAATCCGCTTCTTTTTCCGCTTTGCATAGGCAAGCGTTTTTGCAGCCCCGCCGATTGGTGTATTGACATAGGCAATGACCGTTTCGGCGCGGTCTACCATATACTCATTTGCACGAACAATCCGATATTGATACGGAACGTCCTCCAATGCAGGAACGATAACATCGTCAAACCGCGCATGGTATTCCTTTTCATAGCTATCCAACTTTGGACGATAGTAGGGAATCACAAGGCAGACCCTTATAAATGGGTGTTCCTGCTTTTGCGCCAGACACACCGATGCTGCCAGCCTGTCAAATTGCCCGTAGTTTCCAACAAGAAAACAATCGTAGCCTTCCTCCTGCATCAGACGCGGCACGATGCTCTGCAACGCTCCCTTTACCTCCGTATAGGTTGCGGACAGCTTGCTATGACCGCAAAAGGTACAAATTCGCACATCATAGCACCCCTAACAACAAGAAATCACTATCTGCGTTCATTTTACTACGATTTCCCCTTGAAATCAATATACCGTTGATTGCAGTCTATGATTTATATACCGTTTTTGCGGTAAACTATCCGCAAGGCGGTGATGCTATGTATTACTCTGAATTTGGAGAAAATCTTAAAAAGCTCCGAACTGCCCGCGACCTCACGCAACAGGAACTTGGTGCAAAGGTTAGTCTTTCCAAAGCGGTTGTCAGCAAATATGAAAACGGTCTTGGCTATCCAACATTCGATGTTCTGATTCGGATTGCTGCATACTTCGGTGTTACAACGGACTATCTGCTCGGTGTGACCGGAGGAAAGACGATTGATGTTTCCGAACTGTCCGACAGTCAGATTGATACGCTGCATCGCATCATAACAGAGTTTAAGAAAGTTGGAAAAGAATAACCACCGTAGGCTGGGCGATTCACCCGCTGCGGTGGTTTCATTTTTGTATTCATTTTCCGTAATCGGATAGAGTACCAAGCGGCGCTGGACGGGTTTCTGCCCGTCCTTTTTTGTTGCAATTTGCAGCAGAACGCGACACCACGAGTAACGCCGTTTGCGGTAGAATTTAGGAGGATTGTACTTGTTATGACCTGTTTTGCCGCTCGGCTGAAACAATTACGGAATCAACGGGGATTGACCCAAACGGAGGTTGCTGCCGCTATCGGCGTGACCCGCTCGGTTGTCTCGCTCTATGAGAATGAAATGCGCCAGCCAAGTCCGGAAATCATTATTGCACTGGCTCGGCTCTACGGCGTTACAACGGACTACCTATTATGTGGAAACCGTCGTTTCTTTGTGGACGTTTCGGGGTTAAATGAACAGGAAATTGCGGCGATTGTAAACATGGTCGGCTTGCTGCGCTCCAAAAAATAAAGAAAGGTCGCTGCACCCATGAAAAGAAGAAACCGCTTGCTCTCCGCGCTGCTTTCCTGTTTACTGCTCTTTTCCCTGTTCTCAACAACCGCGCTTGCAACAGAAGATGAAGAATCTTCCGACGATTCACAATCTGAAACGCCCGTAGTCGTTTCATCTTTGGAGGAATTGCAAGCCGCGATTGCTGCCGCCAAGGATGGAGATACCATCGCTCTCAGTGGCGGAATAAACATCATCGAAAACTGCATAGTTGGCGATACCGAAAAGCAAATCACAGTCGTACCGTTGGACGAAACTATAAATACATATTTCAGCATTTATGGAGATAACGTCAACAGCATTGTATTTCAAAACATTATTCTGGACGGCATGAATTATCCGTGTAGTGCCGCCATTGATGTAAATAAGTATAATACAGGTGAAATAAAAACGAACCTCTCGCTGCTGAATGTCACCGTTAAAAACGTTTCGTCAAACTGGGTTCCCATATCACTATTTGCAACTGCCGCCAAAATTGAAAATTGTCATTTTGAAAATAACCAAGGAAAACGTGCGGGCGCAATATGGATAAGTGGAGCATCGTCTATCGATGTGTGCAAATCAGCATTTTGTTATAACAAATCGACCGGCTGTGGTGGTGCAATAACCTGTCAAGGTGAACTTGAAATTAGCGATTGTACTATCAAGGGAAATGAAGCTGCGTATGAAGAAACGATGTCATATACTGGCGGTGGGATTCAAATAACGGGAACTGCAAACATAGCCGGCTGCACCATTACAGCGAACGTTGCAACTTTAGGTGGTGGCGTTGCCGTTGATGGAGACACAAATATTATTGATACCGCCATCTACGGGAATATTGGCAAAAATGGCGCTGACGATATACAAATTACAACGAATACAGCCTTTAGCATGAGTTACACCGAAAGTATGGATAGCGTCTATACTGAAAATCAACCCGTCGGATTCTATAAAGACTATATGGGAAGCCGCTTTGACGCAAGCACAAACGCCGCTTTCATCGGTGAAGTCATTAACTGTGAAATCGATAGTCCTGATTTTGGTGCAAAGTTTGTCTTTGCATCTGACCTCACCAAAGAATCCGAACAACCAGAAATTCCCGAAGAAACACCGCCTGCACCCACGCGCCCCTCTCATTCTGGACACCATCATTCCACGCCAAGCGTGACCCCACAAAAGGATGAAACCGTAAAACTATGCGCCGGTAACGCAGAACTTGACCCGGACAAGCCTTTTGCACTTGCGGGCTATGGCGATGGACAGTTACACGAAAATGACCCCATCACAAGAGCGCAGTTTGCTGTGCTGCTCTATCGTTCCCTGACCGATGACAGCAAGGCTATTTTAACGGGCAGTACAAGCGTTTTTACAGACGTTCCCAAGGATTCATGGTATCACGATGCTGTTTCTGTATTCGCGTCTGTGGGCGTTCTGAATGGCTGTAACGGCTTCTTCCGTCCAAATGATAACTTGACTTACGGACAGCTTATCGCCATCCTGACCCGCTTTGTGGACGCTAAAACTGCACTCATGCCTGACGTTCCTTATGCTGCACATTGGGCTTACAAGAACATTGTAACCGCTGCTGCCTATGGCTGGATTCAAGACGCTGCATCTGTTCAGCCTGACCGCATCGTAACGCGCGGTGAAGTTGTCTTACTTGTAAATCAAATCTTCTCTCAATGCTGATAGCATGACATGAAAACAGCCGCCCCTGCCTGTCATGGCAAGGGCGGCGTTTTGTCCTATAAGCGTATTCTTTGTTACAGCAAAATGGGTAAAGTGTGGGTAAAAACAGCTACGTCTTTTCCAAATCCCGTTGCGCTGCAACGTTCTTTCAGCCTTGCGGTTTCATTGTCGGGAACAGGATGACGTCGCGGATGGTGTCTGCGCCGGTGAAGAGCATGACAGCGCGGTCGATGCCCATGCCCATGCCGCCCGTGGGGGGCATGCCGTATTCGAGGGCGGTAAGGAAATCCTCATCGAGCATTTCGGTCTCGTCGTCGCCGCGTTCGCGCTGCTCGACCTGCTTCATGAAGCGCTCGCGCTGGTCGATGGGGTCGTTCAGCTCGGAATAGGCGTTGCCCATCTCCGCGCGGCAGATGAAGAACTCAAAGCGCTCGGTCAGGCGCGGGTCCTTGGGGCTGCGCTTGGTCAGCGGGCTGACCTCGACCGGGTACATGGTGATGAACGTCGGCTGCACCAGATGCTCCTCGACCTTCTGGTCGAAGCAGGCGTAGAGGGCGTTGCCCCACGTCTTTTCAGCGGCGTCGGCAAGCTCAACGCCGACTGCCTTTGCCGCCGCAACGGCCTCTGCATCGTCGGTGATCGCATCGAAGTCGACGCCGACATACTTCTTGACGGCTTCCACCATCGTCAGCCGCGGCCAGCCGGGGGTCAGGTCGACCTTCTCGCCCATCCATTCCAGCTCATAGGTCCCGAGGTATTTCTGTGCGAAGGTGGTGTAGACGCCCTCGGCGATGTCCATCATATCGTGGAAATCGGCGTAGGCCTGATAGAGCTCGACAGTGGTGAACTCGGGGTTGTGCTTGGGATCCATGCCCTCGTTGCGGAAGATGCGGCCGACCTCATACACGCGCTCCATGCCGCCGACGATCAGGCGCTTGAGGGGCAGCTCGGTCGCGATGCGCATGTACATGTCGATATCGAGCGTATTGTGGTGGGTAATGAACGGACGCGCGGCCGCGCCGCCGGCAATGGTGTTGAGGACGGGGGTCTCGACCTCGATATAGCCCATATTGTCCAGATAATCCCGCAGATGCTTGATGAACTGCGAGCGGATGATGAAGTTGCGCTTGACCTCGGGGTTCACGATCAGGTCGACATAACGCTGACGATAGCGGGTCTCCTTGTCGGTCAGGCCGTGGAACTTCTCGGGCAGCGGCAGCAGGGATTTGGACAGGAGCGTGATCGTCTTCGCGCGCACGGACATTTCGCCGCGCTGGGTGCGGAAGATCTCGCCCTCGACGCCGACGATATCGCCGATGTCATATTTCTTGAAGCGGTTGTACGCGGCCTCGTCCATCTCATCCTTGCGGGCGTAGAGCTGGATGCGGCCGGTCTTGTCCTGCAGATCGCAGAAGGAGACCTTGCCCATGCCGCGCTTGGACATGAGACGGCCCGCAATGGAGACAGGTTTGCCCTCCATCTCGTCAAAATGGTCCTTGATCTCCTGTGCGGTCGTGGTGCTGACGAAGCGGGTGATGGTAAACGGGTCCATCCCCTCGGCCTGCAGCTGCGCGAGCTTTTCGCGGCGGACCTTGATCTGGTCGCCGAGGCTGACCTGCGGAGCCGCGTTCTGCTGATTCCTGTTTTCCTGTTCCATATCGTCCCTCTTATCTGTTTCTGTGATTCGTTACTTTTCGACCGTCAGGATCTTGTACTTGAGCACGCCAATGGGCGCTTCGACATCGACGATATCGCCGACCTTATGGCCGAGCAGCGCCTTGCCGAACGGAGAGTCGTCGGAGATGCGGCACTCCATGGGGTTGGCCTCCTGCGAGCCGACGATGGCGTAGAGCTCCTCATCACCGGTCTCCATATCCTCGACCTTGATGGTGCAGCCGAGGCTGATCTTGCCTTCGGAGTCCTCGGTCTCGTCGATGATGACGGCGTGGGCGAGGATGTTCTCGACCTCGGCGATGCGGCCGTAGAGCTTGGCCTGCTCGTTCTTGGCCTCGTCGTATTCGCTGTTTTCGGAGAGGTCGCCGAAGGAGCGCGCCTCCTTGATCTGCTCGGCTACTTCCTTCTCACGCGTCGTCTTCAGATAAAAAAGCTCCTGCTCCAGCTCTTTAAGGCGGAGCGCACTGATCTTGAATTCTTTTGCCATGATTGATCGTTCCTTCCATATTCGGTCGGGCTGGAAACGCCCGGTAGTTACAGGGATTCAGCAGACATTATATCGGTCAAAGATATGGATGTCAAGAGATTTTCTGGCGGATGGCGCGGATTGCGGCCTGTAATTGTGCGTCATCCGCGTGTGCCAGCTGGCCGTAGAGCAATTTCGCCGCATCTTCGTCGGAAAGCTCCACGGACTCGTCCGGCGTGACGCCGATATCGGTCAGGCTGCATCCATTCGGGGTGAAGTACTTGCCGATGGAGAGATTGAGCATGGAGCCGTCGGAGAGCGTGAAGGCAGTCTGGAAATTGCCCTTGCCGCAGGTCTTCGTGCCGACGACGGTCGCCCAATCGTATTCCTGCAGGGCGGCGGCGAAGAACTCCGCGGCGGAATAGCTGTCCTGGTTGACGAGGACGGCCATGGGCAGCTCGATGCAGGCCGCGTCGGAGCGGTCGGTCTGTTTGGTCCCGCTATAGTCCTCGCTCTGGAACAGGATCCCCTCCGGCAGGAGCCGGTCGAGGATCTTGACGAGCTCGTCCTTATAGCCGCCGCCGTTATTGCGCACGTCGAAGATCAGGGCCTGCGCGCCGTCGGCGAGCAGAGCGTCGATGGCGGCGGAAGTCTCGTCAAAGCAGCGGGTATCGAAGTTGGCGATCTTCACGTAGCCGATCTGATCGTCCAGCATTTCATAGGTGGCCACAGCGGTCTCGATGCTGCGGCGTTCGACCGTCAGGGTCAGGCGCCCGCCGCCGCGAAGGATGGTCAGGGACACGGAGGTCCCCTCCTCCCCTCTGACCTTTGCGCGGGTGCCGGCCATGCCGAGCGTGAGCGTGGACTCGCCCTCGACCTCGGTGATGATATCGCCGACCTGCATGCCGGCCTCCTCGGCCGGACCGCCGGCGGTCACCTGCTCGACGCGCATACCGCCGTCCTGCTCCTGCAGGGTGATGGTGACGCCGATACCGACGTAGGCGTTCTGCATCTGCTCGTCATAGCTGCTTTTTTCCTCGGCGGTGAGGTAATAGCTCCAGCGGTCGCCGGTCGCCTCGACCATGGCGGCGGCCGCCGCATCGGCGAGCGCGTCCTCGTCATAGTCGTCGATGAAAAAGCGGTCAAGGTAGGCGCTGACCTCCGCGGCCTTGTCCTCTGCGGGGGTACGGCCGCGGGTGAGCAGCTGCATCGTCACGATAGACGAGCCGAGGATGGCGACGGCGAAAGCGAGCACGAGGAGGAGGATCTTCTGCCATTTTTTCACGATGGATACCAGCCTTTCTGGAATGGGATGTTTCTTTTTTTGCCTCCGGCGGCCCCATCTTTTCTCTCGCAAGAGAAAAGATGGGGGAGAAAAGAGTGCTTGGTTACGGTTTGATGCCTGCTGCATCTGCATTCAGGCGGGGACCAATGTTTCGGGTGTCGTTCCACTCGATACTCACCCTACGGGCGTCTTGGTACGCGCCGCCTGATACGGGACACCAGATTTGTGGGCAGCTGCGTTTGAATATTTGCGGTAAAACATCCTGCGGTTGAGTTTTTCGGCGTGGTGCGGATGCGCCGGGCGATTGCAGCAGATAAAAGCTTTCCCACAGCCTGGGGGCAGGCTGTGGGAGAGGGGTTTGGATCGGGTCAGCCGATGTAGTTGAAGGGGTTGACGTCGGAGCCGTTGTAGTAGATGGTGAAGTGCAGGTGCGGGCCGGTGGAGTAGCCGGTGGAGCCGACATAGCCGATGGTCTGACCTTGCGTGACGTAATCGCCGACCGACACGGACAGGGACGGCTGGTGTGCGTAGAGGGTGGAATAGCCGTCGCCGTGGTTGATGACGACGTAATAGCCCCAGGCGCCGGAATAGGCTGCGGTCGTGACCGTACCGGACTTCGCGGCGAGGATGGCCGTGCCGGCCGCCGCGCCGAAGTCAACGCCGTTATGCCAGCTGTACTTCTTGGTCAGCGGGTGGATGCGGTAGCCGTAGGAATCGGTGACCTGGCACTGATACGGCAGTGGATACAGCCAGCCGCCGGTATTGGTCGCGCCGGAGGAATTGCTGCTGGAGCCTTTGTTGTTATTCTGGCGGTTGAGCGCGGCGATGCGTTCGGCCTCTTCCTTGGACAGGGCCGCATAGTAGGCAGACTCGGACTTGGCGATCTCCTCGGAAAGCGCGGCCTCGTCCGCCATGTTCTGCATGTAGTCGGCGTTCATTTCTTCATACGCCGCCAGCATCTCGGTCAGAAGCGTATCCTGCTCCGCGCGCTGGGCCTCGAGATCCTGCTCCTGCTGGTCGAGCTCCTGACGCGTCGCGTCGAGCTCTGCCATCTGCTGCTCGAGCTCGGCACGCTCGGCCGCGATCTGCTCGGAGACGGCCTTCATCTTATCCATCATCAGTTGGTCGGCCTTGGCGATCTCCTGGATGACGTCGATCTTGTCGAGCAGGTCGGAGAAGCTGTTGGCGCCGAAGAGGATGGCCCAGTAGGAGATGCTGCCCGTCTCCTCCATGGAGCGGATGCGGGTCTTGTACTGCGTGTTGAGGCGCTGTTCCTCGGCCTGTGAGGCCTCGAGGTCGGCCTGCTTGTTGGCGATGAGCAGGCTGTACTGCTGGACCTGCTCGTTGAGGTTATCGATGGAAGCCTGCGTCATGCTGATCTGCTGGTCGATATCGGATTTCTTTTCGACGAGCGTCTGGGTCTTGGACTGGTTTTCCTTGATCTTTGCCTGCAGGGCTTCGCGTTCTTTCTTGAGTTCCGCCTGTTGGCTGCGAAGGCCGTTGAGCTCTTTTTTGATCTCGGAGCTCGAAGCGGCGTTGACCATGATGATGAGGGCGCTCGAAATGAGGCCCAGGAGCATCACGGCGACCAGCACCAGGCAGACGATCCGGCGGCCGGAGCCGCTGTTTTTGGGTTTCATAAGTGCGGATACCTCCCGGTTTACACCTTCAGGAACTTGCGGATGGAAAGTAAGCTGCCGAACACACCGACGAGGAAGCCGGTGAGCGCGTAGGCGATGGCCACGATCTCGATGACGTCCGTAAAGGGCGTGAGGACAAACAGCTTGAGCGTATCGAGCTGCTGGATCTTCGTCAGGACGAAGTCATACAGGCCCCATTCGAGGAAGAAGGCCGCCGCCGCGATGATACCAATGATAAAGCCTTCCACGACAAAAAGGCAGTCGGATAAAGGCGTTCGTCGCGCCGACCATCTTCATGATGGCGATCTCCTCGCTGCGGGAGTACATGGCGAGCTTGACCGTATTGGAGATGATGAACAGCGAGACGACGAACAGGACCGTCACGATGACGAGCGAGGCGATGTTCAGCACGTTCTGCACGGTCTGGAAGCCCTCAGCGATCTCGAAGTGTGCAACGACCTCGGCGACGCCCTCGATCTGCGTGAGCTTGTCGTAGGTCTGCTTCAAAAGCGAGTTGTCCTCGACGGTAACGACGTATCGGTCGCGCAGCGTATCGGGATCCAGACCCGCGAACGCATCCGGATCGTTCAGGGTCTCGACAAAGTCGTCGAGCGCCTGATTGCGCGAGACAAAGGTTGCAGAGCGAACGTTGGTGATGAGGTTGATCTGTGAGCCGACGGATTTGGCCTTGGCCTCGGAATAGCTCTCGTCGATGTAGACGAGCATCTCGTTCTCCTGCTCGAGCTCCTTGACCATGGCGCTGGTATTGTAGAGGATGAGGCAGAACGAGCCCATGATGATGAGGCACGCCACCGTGACGCAGATGGCCGCGAAGGACATGAAGCCGTGCAGGAACACGCCGCGGAAGCCTTCGCGCAGTAAGTAACCGATATTATTCTTCTTCATTGAGATAGTACCCGTCCATTCCGTCGCTGATGATTCTGCCCTCGCTGATGGCGACAACACGCTTCGTGAAGCGGTTGACAAGCTCCCGTTCGTGCGTGACGACCAGGACCGTGGTGCCGAGGGCATTGATCTGCTCCAGCAGCATCATGATCTCGAGCGAGCGCGCCGGGTCAAGGTTGCCCGTCGGCTCGTCGGCAATGATGACGCTGGGGTTATTGACAAGGGCTCTTGCGATGGCGACACGCTGCTGCTCGCCGCCGGACAGCTCATTGGGCAGACGCCGGCCCTTGGTCTCGAGCCCGACGAGCTCGAGCACATACGGTACCCGCTTCTGGATCTCCTTCTCCGGCGCGCCGATGACGCGCATGGCGAACGCGACGTTCTCATAGACGGACTTGTCGCTGATGAGGCGGAAATCCTGGAAGATGACGCCGAGCGTGCGGCGCAAATACGGCACGGCGCGGCCGCGGAGCTTTTCAACGGCAAAGCCGTTGACGAGCGCGCTGCCGGAGGTCGGGCGGAGCTCGGCCGTGAGGATCTTGATGATGGTGGATTTGCCGGAGCCGGACGGGCCGACCAGGAAGACAAATTCCCCATCGTCGATCTTCATGGAGATGCCGTTGAGCGCCTTGGTGCCGGTATCGTAGGTTTTATGCACATCCTGTAATTCGATCATTGTTTATCTCCGATTTTCAAGGCTTGCGCCCGGACTCAGATGAGCCGGTTCTCGCGCGAAACAAGATACTTCTTGACCATGAGCGCGACCTTGAAGATGATCGCGTCGTCAAACTCACGCAGGTCAAGGCCGGTGAGCTTCTTGATCTTCTCAAGACGGTACACCAGCGTATTTCTGTGGACGAAGAGCTTGCGGGAGGTCTCGGAGACGTTCAGGTTGTTCTCAAAGAACTTGTTGATGGTGAACAGCGTCTCCTGATCGAGCGTATCGATGGAATTCTTCTTGAACACCTCGGACAGGAAGATCTCACAGAGCGTCGTCGGCAGCTGGTAGATGAGGCGGCCGATGCCGAGGTTTTCATAGTTGATGATCGTCTTTTCCGTCTCGAAGACCTTGCCGACCTCGATGGCGACCTGTGCCTCTTTATAGGCATCGGCCAGCTCGCGCAGGTGACCGGCGACGGTGGAGATGCCGATCACGGTCTTGACGAACAGCTCGGACCGGAGCGTCTGCTCGATGGTCTGAGCCGTCTGCAGAAGCTCTGCTTTCTCCGTGCCGGGGGCGAGCTGCTTGACGATGGCGATGTCCGTTTCGTTGATGGAGAGGACAAAGTCCTGCTGCTTGTCGGGGAACATGCCGGACAGCACGTCGACGGAGGCCACGTCGGCCCGGCCGACCTGCCGGACGAGAAAGACGGCGCGCGGCGCGTCGGTGACGAAATGCAGTTCCTTGGCGCGGATATAGATGTCGCCGGGGAGGATATTGTCGGTGATGATATTCTTGACGAAGGTGCCCTTGTCGTGCTTTTCCTCGTAGTAGGTCTTCGCACCGTTGAGCGCGACGTAGGCCATGACGCAGAGGCTTCTGGCAGTCTCATCGTCGCCCTCGGCGAACACGGCATAGTCAAAGTAGGCGCTCCAGGAAACGAGCGGCTTGAAGGTCTTTTTGTCGACGACAACGACGGAGTCCGGGGCGCTGTTGAGCTTGATGACTGCCTCGGGCCATTTTTCGCCGATCAGCGAGGTGTCGCTGCAGGAGATCACGTTGCTGTCAGCGTCAATGACGCCGATGACGCGGTCGGTGGCCTCCTTCATCTGGACGATCACACTCTGAAAAACGCGACTGGACATAGTACGCCCTCCCTAATTTTCAGGCAGCGCCGCGCCACATGCCTGCGGCCCGCCCTTGCTTTTTACACAAACAACCATTGACATAATACTACGTTTTCGGCAAGAGCGCAAGGTCTTTTTGACATTTTATTTGAAAACGACCATCTTTTTTTGTGGCATTTTCATAGTTTTTCGTCATTTGCCCCAAATTCAGGGGCCTACACTCTCAAATTATGCAAGTTTTTTCTTCCGTCAAAATCACAAGATATTCAAAAGAAGCTGCTCCGCTTCCACAATATTCAGTTCTTTTGTCTGCCCGAGCGGCAGATCTCCGAGGGTCAGCCGGCCCTCGGCCTCGCGGCGCAGGTACGTGACCGGCAGGCCGCGGCTGGCGAGCATCCGCCGCACCTGGTGGTACTTCCCCTCCTGCACCTCAACGACGGAGCGGCCGGGGCCGAGCGGCGTGAGCTTCGCGGGCAGGCAGTGCAGGCCGTCGGCGAGGACGAGGCCTGCCTCAAAGGCGCGGACATCCGCGGGGCCTGCCGTGCCTTCATGCTCGGCATAGTAGCGCTTCCAGACGCCATGGCGGGGCGAGAGGATGCGGTGGGCAAGGTCTCCGTCGTTCGTCAGCAGGAGCAGGCCCTCGGTATCCTTGTCGAGCCTGCCGACCGGCATGACGCCGAGCTTCCGGTATGCCTCCGGGACGAGGTCCATGACGGTCTTCGCTTTCGGGTCGTCCGCGGCGGTGAGATAGCCCGCGGGCTTATGGAGCAGGATGAGGACCGGCCCGCGCAGACGCACGGGGCTGCCGTCGACCGTCACGCAGACGGCGGTCTCGTCAAATTTCCGACTCTCGTCGGTCACGGCTGCGCCGTCGACCGTCACACGTCCGGCGCGGATCATCGCGCGCAGCTCCTTCCGGCTGGCGACGCCGGCTTCACTTAGAATTCTGTCGAGTCTCTGCATCCAATCGGCTCCTGTCATAAACAAATTTGATCTGCATAGGTTGTACCATCTCTAAGGCAACACCGCACAATTCGGCAAGCAGATTCGGCGAGAGATTTTTCGTCAAGCCAAGGTTTGAAAAGCGCAGGATTGGCGGAAAAGATCCGCCGAAGCGTGCAGGCGCAATTGCGCGGTGTTGCCCTAAAAAAGAAGATCGGAGGAATCGTACCATGGTGATCATGACTGCGAAGGTCCCCAAGCGGAGGATTTTGCTCGTGGTGCTGCTGCTTCTGGCGGCGGCGGTGGTATTGGCGCTGTGTCTCGGCGGCGCGAAGCATGGCGGCGAGAAGCCGCAGCGCACGGATGCGAAGGGCGGCACGAACGAGGCGCGCATCGCCTTTCTGGCGGAATACGGCTGGGAGGTCAGCGCGGAACCCGTGCAGACCCAGCAGGTCCGCGTGCCGGAGGAGCCCGGCGAGGTCTTCCTGCGCTACAACGAGCTGCAGGTCTCGCAGGGATACGACCTGCTGCAGTACAGCGGGCAGGAGCTGACGCGCTACGTCTACCAGGTCACGAACTACCCGGACAGCAGCGGCACGTACTATGCGACCCTGCTGGTCAAGGACGGGCAGATCGTCGGCGCGGATATCGCTTCGAGCGCGAAAAACGGGGTGATGCACGGGCTGAAGATGCCGGAATAAAGGCAGAAAGGCTCCCCTTCCAGGGGCCGATTCCCCCTATCAGCGGGAAATGTCCCGAAGGGACAAAAGGGGTAGGGATGCTGTCACCGAAGGTGACTGAGAGGTTGCCGCAAATCTGATACGACCTCTCCGTCTCGGCTTCGCCGAGCCACCTCCCCTGGGAGGGGAGGCCTTGGGATCGCGCCTGCCAAGGCTGCCCCTATGAGGGGACGGCATTTTTCCGCTACATCCACAGTGGGAGGATCTCGATGCCCTGTTTGGCGGCGAAGCGGAGGGTGGAGGCGGTGCCGCCGGGGGTGCCGTCGAAGACGGAGATGAGGAGGGAGGCTCTTTGCACCATGGCGCGGTTGCGGCGGAGCATGCAGCCGGGAGTATAGACCGGCTCGAGCACCTCGACTGCGCTGCAGGCGGCAAGGAGCGCGTCGTAGCGCGCCTGCTCCTCGGCCGGCCAGCCGTCTTTCTGCGAGGGGCACGGGACCATGGCCGTAAGGATCGCCTCCGGCGCAGTCCCGGCGGCGCGGCAGGCAAGGACGGCCTCGGCAAAATACTGGTCGCAGCCGCGGGCCATGCCGCACAGGAAGGTCCGGAAGCCGCAGTCATAGACCTGCTGCACCGTGCGGCGCAGCAGGATCTTCAGCGCCCGGCAGCGCGGGTCGTCCTCGTCCCGGCCCCAGGGCAGATGCTCCGGCCGGTGGCCGGTAAAGGCGCAGATCATGGCGGCTCCCCTCCCCGTCGCGTTTTCCACAGTATAGCAAAAAAACAGCCTCTTTACAAGCGGCCCCCGGCGTGCTATGATGAGGACGAAAAGTGAACAGATCTTCAGGGCAGGGTGCGATTCCCGACCGGCGGTAAAGTCCGCGAGCGAAAGCTGAACCGGTGTGATTCCGGTACCGACAGTACAGTCTGGATGGAAGAAGATTTTCTTTGGCGGGACCGGTGAAAAATCGGACCGTCCGACTGCAGCACCTGAAGATCTCTTCAGGTGTTTTTCATTTTTATCGCAAAGGATGGTCTGTATGCACACATTTCTGGAAACCCTCTCTGAAAACGCTCAATTCGTCCTGCTCTGCCTGGGGATCACGGCGGGCGTCCTGCTGCTGGCCTGGGTCAGCGAAAAGCTCGTCATGCGCCGCCGTCACCGGCTGAACGCCGCGCACACGATCACCATGATCGCCATGCTGGCCGCCATCTCCGGCGTGCTGATGGTGATCGAGATCCCGCTGTTCTTCGCGCCGTCATTCTACAAGCTGGATTTCAGTGAGCTGCCGGTGCTGATCTGCGCGTTTTACCTCGGGCCGGTGTCGGGCGTGGTGTGCGAGTTTCTGAAGGTGCTCATCAAGCTGCTGCTCAAGGGCACGTCGACCGCATTCGTGGGGGATCTGGCCAACTTCCTGGTGGGCTGCTCGTTCGTGCTGCCGGCGGCGATCGTGTATCAGAAGACGCTGAGCAAGAAGGGCGCGGTCATCTCGCTCGCGGTGGGCACGGCGGTGATGACGGTGTTCGGGAGCTTCTTCAACGCCTGGTTCCTCATTCCCCGCTTCGCGGTCATGTACGGGATGCCGCTCGAGGCCATCGTCTCGATGGGCACGCAGATCAACGGGGCCATCACGAATCTCTCCACGCTGGTGCTGTTCGCGGTCGTGCCGTTCAACCTGCTCAAGGGCGTGCTGGTGTCGCTGCTGACGTTCTTTTTGTACAAACGCGTGGAGAAGCTGTTCTTCCGGAAAAAGCATACCGCGTGATTTCGGACAGAATTTTATTTCTGCCCAATCTTCATAAAAGTTTAACAAACGGAATCTTGTTTTTTTCGCGCGCATCGAGTAGTATTCTCTTTACCAAAGAAGGAGAACGAAGGATATGAAGGAAAAGTCCCGCCAGAAGCGTCTGCGGCTGCTCGCAGAGGCGAAGAAGAAGCCGGCCGTGTTCACGGTCTACGTCGTTTTGCGATTGATCGTCGTTGCGATCCTCGTTTCTTCGATCCTGCGGGGAGAATATGAAAACGCGGCGATCTGCCTGCTGGTGCTGTTTCTGTTTCTGCTGCCGCTGTTCGTGCAGCGGAACTTCGGCATCGAGCTGCCGGGCACGCTGGAGATCATCATCCTGGTCTTCATCTTTGCCTCGGAGATTCTGGGCGAGCTTGGCTGCTTTTTCATCAACGTACCGAACTGGGATTCGATCCTGCATACGACGACGGGCTTCCTCTGCGCGGCCTTCGGCTTTGCGCTGATCGATATCCTCAACCGCAACGACAAGATCAAATTCCAGCTGTCGCCGATCTACGTGGCGCTCGTCGCGTTCTGCTTTTCGATGACGATCGGCGTGCTGTGGGAATTCTTTGAGTTCAGCGTGGACCGGCTGTTCCACATGGACATGCAGAAGGACACGATCGTGCACACGATCTCCTCCGTCATGCTCGACCCGACAAACAAGAACATCCCCATCACGATCGACGGGATCACCTCTGTTGCCGTCAACGGCAAAAACCTGGGCTTTGACGGGTATCTGGACATCGGCCTGTACGACACGATGGAGGATCTGCTCGTCAACTTCATCGGCGCTTTGACCTTCAGCATCTTCGGCTACTTCTATATTAAGCGCCGCGGCAAGGGCCGCATCGCAAAGGCGTTTATCCCTACCATCACCACAGAAGACAAGGAGCTTGATGCACCTCATGAGCAACTCCAAGCACAAGACCGGCCGGAAGCCCCTGAAGCTCGGGACGGTTGAAAATTATCACCACCACTGGTATCTGCTGATCTGGCTCGTCTATCTGACGCTGTTCGCCATTGCGGAGCATGTTGTGACCGACAATTACTGGGTCTCCTATCTGCCGCTGGACGACAAGATCCCCTTCTGCCGCTATTTCATCATCCCCTACTGCCTGTGGCATCCGCTGCTGTTTCTGATGACGCTCTATCTGATGTTTTACGACGCGGAGGGGCTCAAGCGGTACATGCTCTATATCGGCCTCGGCTTCGGCGGGTCGATCCTGTTCTGTCTGATCTTCCCGAACGGGCAGGATCTGCGGCCGACAGAATTCGCGCAGCACGATCTGTTCACCTGGCTGGTGCAGCGCATCTATGCCGCCGACACCAACACGAACGTGCTGCCGAGCATGCACGTCATCGGCTGCGCGGCGCTGACACTCGCCTGCTTCGACTCCGAGCCGCTGCGCAGGCGGCACCTGCAGTGGGTCATGCTGCCGCTGGGCCTCGTCATCAGCATGTCGACGGTGTTCGTCAAGCAGCATTCCATCCTTGACGTTTTTGTCGCCATTCCGGTGTGCGTGATCCTGTATTTCATCATCTATCACCGCGCCTTTGTGAAGAAATTTGGGAAGGCAGCAAACCGGGACGCATAAATTTCAGAAAAAAGCGCGGGAATCGCGCTTTTTTCTTGACTTTCTCCGGAACCTTTGAGATATTAACAAAACTTCTCTGTAAAGGCTGTGTAAGATATGAGTATTCTGGAAATCCTGCTGCTGGGCATCGGTTTGTCGATGGACGCGTTCGCCGTCTCGATCTGTAAGGGACTTTCGGCCAAGCGGCTGCAGACCAGGCATTATCTGATCATCGGCGCATGGTTCGGCGGCTTTCAGGCGTTGATGCCGACCATCGGATTTTTTCTGGGCTCGACGTTCGAGCAGTACATCACAGCCTTTGACCACTGGGTCGCGTTCGTGCTGCTGTCCGCCATCGGCGCGGGCATGATCAAGGAGAGCCTGTCCAAGGAAGAGTCCAACGGCAACGACTCGTTCAGCTTCAAGACGATGCTCCTGCTGGCGCTGGCCACGAGCATCGACGCGCTGGCCGTCGGCATCACGTTCGCGCTGCTGCCGGACGTCAATGTGCCGCTGGCGGTCTGTCTGATCGGCATAACGACGTTCGTCTGTTCCGCCGCGGGACTGAAGGTCGGCAATCTGTTCGGCCTCAAGTACAAGGCCAAGGCGGAGCTCGCGGGCGGCATCATCCTGATCCTCATCGGCCTGAAGATTCTGCTCGAGCACCTCGGCGTCATCAGCTTCTGAATCTTTCCCGCCGGCAGCAAAAACTGCCGGCGGGTTTTTCTATGCTGGAAATCCGGTGGGAAATGTGCTATGCTGGATACAGAAAATATATAAATAAAGAAAGGGATACGCTCTATGATCTATAAAGCGTTTCAGGATCTGCAGCTGTCGCAGCTCGGCTTCGGCACGATGCGGCTGCCGCTGCGCGAGGACAAAAGCATCGACGAGGAACTTGCCGCGGCCATGACCGACGCCGCCATCCGGCAGGGCGTCAACTACTTCGATACCGCCTGGCCCTATCACTCCGGCAAGTCGGAGCCTGTCATCGGGAAGATTTTGCAGAATTATCCGCGGGAGAGCTTCTATCTGGCGGACAAGTTCCCCGGCCATCAGATCGCGCCTACATATGATGTGGCGGATATCTTCGAACGGCAGCTGAAGAAGTGCAGCGTGGAGTATTTCGATTTCTACCTGCTGCACAACGTCTACGAAAACTCCATCGGGGTCTATGAGGACGCGCGGTGGAACATCATCCCGTATCTGCTGGAGCAGAAGAAAAATGGCCGGATCCGGCATCTGGGCTTCTCCACGCACGCGGGTCTGCCCGCGCTGGAGCAGTTTTTGCAGCGGCACGGAGAGGAAATGGAGTTCTGTCAGATCCAGCTCAACTATCTGGACTGGACGCTGCAGCAGGCGAAGGAAAAATGCGAGCTGCTGAATCGGTACAACATCCCCATCTGGGTCATGGAGCCCATCCGCGGCGGCAAGCTGGCGAATCTGCCCGAAAGCATGACGGCGGAGCTGCGCGCGATGCGGCCGGAGGCGTCGGCGGCATCGTGGGCGCTGCGGTGGGTGCAGCAGATCCCGGGCGTGACGATGATCCTCAGCGGCATGTCGGATCTGGCGCAGATGGAGGACAATCTCGCAACCTTTGACCATCCGCAGCCGCTGAGCGAAGAAGAGACCGCCTGCCTGCTTCGCTTCGCCGAGCAGATGAAAAACGCCGTCCCCTGCACGGCCTGCCGCTACTGCTGCGACGGCTGCCCGCAAAGAATCAATATCCCGCAGATGCTGCGCGTGCTCAACGAGATCCGCATCGCCCCGTCCACGAACGCGATCATGGCGGTCGAGGCTCTGCCGGAGTCGCAGCAGCCGTCGGCCTGTCTTGGCTGCGGCGCATGCGCCGCGATCTGTCCGCAGAAGATTGATATCCCCGGCTGCATGCAGGAGCTGACCGAGCGGATTGCAAAGATCCCGAGCTGGGCCGAGATCAGCCGCCAGCGCGCAGCCGCGCAACCGTGAATTATTTGTGAATTCTTCATTTGGGAGATGATTTTCGCGGCGCCTGCGCGTATAATGGGTACTTGAAATCTTAAGAGGATTTTCATAAAATCTTTATCAAATCTTCATCTTCGGCAGGTGTTCGTTGATCATGCTCTATGTATTTCTCGTGCTCGCGCTCCTCGCCAGCTGCGCGCTGACGTGGGCGGCGTCCGGGTTCGCTACGCTCCACGCGCTGTGGCAGGTGCCGGTATTTTTCGCGGGGAGTTTTCTGGCGCTCGTGCTGCTGTTTTTGCTGGTCGTGCTCATCTCGTGTCTGTTTGTCGACCCGAAAAAGCTGCTGGAAAAGCCCAGCGGCTACTTCCGGTTCCTGCTCAACGAGTTCTGCCGGCTGGCGCTGGCGCTCGGCGGCGTGCATGTCAATGTGACGGGGCTTGAAAAAGTCCCGCGGGACAGCCGCTTCCTGCTCGTGAGCAACCACCGCTTCGCATTTGACCCGCTGGTGTTCTATTCGTCCATGCCGTGGGCCGATCTGGCGTTTTTGTCAAAGAAGGAAAATTTCTCGATCTTCGTCGTCGCGCAGATCATGCGCAAGGTGCTCTGCCTGCCGGTCGACCGGAATAACGACCGCGAGTCGCTCAAGTCCATCCTCAAGGCCATCCAGTTCATCAAGGACGACAAGGCCTCCATCGCTGTGTTCCCCGAGGGCCGGACGAACCGGACGGCCGATCCCCTGCTCCCCTACCGCTGCGGCGTATTCAAGATCGCGCAGAAGGCCAATGTACCCATCGTGATCTGTTCGCTGGTCAACTCCCGCGCGATCCTGCGCAACATGTTCCGCAAGCATACGGAGGTGTGGCTCGACGTGCTGGACGTCATCCCGGCAGAGGAGCTCGCGGGCAAGACGACAATTGAGGTCGGCGAGCGTGTCCACGCGGTCATGGAGGCGGGCGTTGTGCGCCGCGAACAGGCGCAGGGGCTGCGCTGAGGCCGGTTTCTCTGAAAAAAAGAACGCCGGATGCATTTTTTTGCTGTATCCGGCGCTTTTTTACTTGTTGTTTTTCCGATTTCATGCTATGATATACACAATTTAAAGTGTAAAAAAGAAAGAAAGGGAGTGTTTGCGATCGCACTTACCAATGCAAGCCTGCCGGCAAAGCGGCGGATCCTGAAGGTCTGCGTCAAGCTGTTTCTGGAGCAGGGCTACAAAAAGACGACCGTCGCGGAGATCATCCAGAAGGCAGAGGTCTCCAACAGCAGCTTTCAGAACATTTTCCGCGCCAAGGACGGCGTGCTGACCGAGCTGGTCGGCTTCATGTTCTCCAATCAATTCAGCGCCGCGAGGCAGGCGGCCGGGACGAAGCTGCCGCCCGTGTTCGTCTATGCCATCGAGACTGCTCTGCAGATCACGCTGACGGAGCTGAACGAGAATCTGCGCGAGATCTACATCGAAGCCTATTCGCAGCGCGAAGCCTCGGAATATATCTTCCGCGAGACAGCCAGAGAGCTGTATCAGATCTTCGGGCCGTACCAGCCGTCGCTCACGGCGCAGGATTTTTATACGCTGGAGCTCGGCTCGGCGGGGCTCATGCGGGGCTATATGGCCCATCCGTGTGATGAGACGCTGACGCTCGAGCAGAAGCTGGAAGCCTTCCTGTCGCTCAGCCTGCGCGGCTACTGCGTACCGGAGGACGAGCTGCAGAAGGTTTTGCAGTTCATCGCGGGAATGGATATCCGCGCGATCTCCGAAAAGGTCATGCAGGATCTGTTCCAGGCGCTGGCCATGCGCTACGATTTCACGCTGCCGGAAACGGTGTAACGACATAAAAGCTCCCCGATCCTTTGGATCGGGGAGCTTTTTTCAGCTTTCTTTCTGCACAGGCTGCTTTTTGCCGGCGGCTTCGCCGGAGAAAAAGAGCCAGATGCGGCCAAAGAAGGGGCGGTTGAAGTAGAACAGCCAGACCGCGAGCGCGCCGAGGCCGATCGTCAGCAGCGACGAAACACACACGTCCGAGAGGAAATGCGCGCCCATACGCAGTCTTGTAAAGGCGACGACGGCGGTCCAGGCTGCGCCGATGGCCATAAAGAGCTTTTCCTTGTCGTGCAGGCGGCGGCAGATCGTCGGGACGAGGATCATCAGCATGGCGCAGGCGGCGCAGGCCGTATGGCCGGACGGGAAGGAGCGGAACTCATCGGACGAGACGCCGTCGGCAACGAGCTTTTTCTTGAGCGCCGTGCCGGCCTGCCACCAGTTGGTGAAGTAGGTGTCGTTGCCGGTCGAATAGATCAGGCGCATCCGCGCGCGGCCCCAGGGGACCTTAATGATGTTGATGAGCAGCATGATGCCGACGCAGACGAAGATGACTGTGCACAAAAAGCGCAGAAGCGTCTTGGCCTGGCAGCCGCGCGTCATAAAGAGAAAGGCGAAGGCCGCAAGCGCGTCGACAAAGAGCGTCACCAGCAGTGCGACCGCCGTGGGGAGCGCAGGGACGTTGTCCGTCGCCTCATGGATGGAGAGGAAGACGCTGCCCGCGATCAGGCAGACGCCGAAGGCCAGCAGGATCATGTGCAGCTCCGGGCGGAACTCATCGCGCCGCACGATCAGCAGCACGCCGCAGCTGGCCAGCAGCGCGAAGGCCGGCAGCTCGCCGAAGGCGGCGAAAAACTGGCCGAAGGAGCTCTCGTGGCCGGGATAGAGGAAGCGGGAGATCGGCAGGTCGGCAAACGATCCGGCGATCAGCAGCGCAAGCAGCACCAGCGCCGTCAGACCGGCGCAGCGCGTATAGGTTCGTTTCAGTTTTTTCATGGAATACCTCGGAATCTGGAAAATCGTGCTGTCAGTATAGCACAAAAAGTGGGCGCTGGCAAGTTGACGCGGGGAAAGAAAGCTGATATCATCGGAAAAAGAAATGAGGCGAGGATATGAAGCACGCGCAATTTGATTATGTTAACCATTTTCACTGTCTGGCAGGCGACTGCCCCGATACCTGCTGCAAGGACTGGCAGATCATTCTGGACGAGGACGCGCTGGCGCGCTACCGCGCCATGCCCGGTCCGCTTGGCGAGCAGGTGCGCGCGGCGCTGGTCACGGAAAACGGCGAGACACGCTTCCAGGAGGAGGGCGGCCGCTGCGTCCTGCTGCGGGATGACGGCCTCTGCCCCATCCAGGCGGCATACGGCGCGGAGGCGCTCTGCCGGACGTGTTACACGCACCCGCGGTTCACAGAGGAATATGGGCAGACGGCGGAGCTGACGCTGTCGCTGTCATGTCCGGAGGCGGCGCGGCTGCTGCTGACACACGAAGCGCCGCTGCGGATCGAGACGCAGGACGACGGCGGGCCCGTCGTGCCGAATGAGCTGGACCCGGAGCTGTATCCGGCGCTGCTGGCGGCGCGGCAGGCGTTTTTCCGACTGGCACAGGACCGGTCGCGGCCGATCGAGGACCGGCTGGCGCTCATTCTGCTGCTGGCGCGGCGGACGCAGCGGCTGCTGGACGAGGGCCGCGAGGAGCTGGTGCCGGTGCTGGCGCGGCGGTTCTGGGGGCGCGGGTATCAGGACCGGAGTCTGGTGCGGCTGGCGCGGCTGCGCAGCCGGGCGGGGCGGTTTTTCCCGTGCTGGATGGTGCTGAACAATATGGAGCACCTGACGAAGCGGTTCGAGTCCATGCTGGATGCCGCCATGCATCAGGATGCGCCGCCCGCGGCGTTCCGGGCAGAGCTGGCCGTGCCGTATGAAAATCTGCTGGTCTATTTCCTGTTCCGCTACGCGCTCAAGGCCGTGAATGACCGGCAGCTGCTGCCGCGCGTCGCGGCGTGTGTGTTCCACCTGCTGTGCCTGCGCGAGCTGCTGGACGACGCAGGATCCGAAACGGCCCTCTGCGCGGCGGCCAGCCTCTACAGCAAGGAGGTCGAGCACTCGGAGGAAAACCAGCAGCTGCTCCTGAAGCTCTTCCGCCGGAAAACGCTGACGTGGCAGTACCTCGTGTCGGTGCTGGACGCGTGAGGGAGATAACCTCTCCGTCTCTGCTATCGCCGAGCCACCTCCCCTGGAAGGGGAGGCTTTGGACTTCGGCATTCTCATGGCTTCCCCTGTGAGGGGAAGCCATTTTTACGCTGCGGCGGATATAGAAAAGCCTCCCCGGGTGGGGAGGCTTTGGGGTCAATGGTCGGATTTGAGACCGGCGCCGCACATGGTGAGGAGGGTGTCGGGGGTGGGGCCGTTGAGGCGGCGGTATTCGAGGTAGGCGGCGTAGTTAGCTGCGGTGGTATGCTCGCAGTAGACGCCTTTGCGGGCGAGGGCGGCGCGGGCCTCGAGAATTTTGTCCTCCGGGGCGTGGACGAAGCGGACGCCGTGCTTTTTGGCCAGCCGCAGGATCTCCTCGCCGCGCATGGGCTTGCCGATGGCGATGCCCTCGGCGATGGTGGGCGTGGGGGTGACGGCCGCGGGCTCCGCGGCCCCCTGCGCCGCGGCGCGCAGAAGCGGGTCGCAGTTCTGACTCTGCAGGGCGATGATCTGCGGGAAATGGTCGATGACGCCGCTATTTTGCAGGTGCTCGAGCGCGTAGATCGCGCCGAGGAAGAGCGTGCCGTTGCCCACGGGGATGACGAGGTTGGCGGGGATGCGGCCGAGCTGCTCGAAGACCTCATAGATATAGGTCTTCGTGCCCTCGTAGAAGAAAGGGTTATAGACGTGGTTTGCGTAATAGACGCCCTCCTGCTCGACCTTTGCGCGGCAGACGTCGGCGCAGTGGTCGCGCGAGCCGGGGACGACGGTACAGACTGCGCCGTGGGCGCGGATCATGTCGATCTTCTTGGGGCTCGTGCCCTCGGGCACGAAGATCTCGCAGGCGATGCCTGCCTTGGCGCAGTAGGCCGCGACGGCGTTGCCCGCGTTGCCGCTGGAATCCTGCACGACCTGATTGACACCGATCGACTTGCAGTGCGCGATCAGCACAGCCGCGCCGCGGTCTTTGAAGGAAAGGGTGGGCATGAAGTAGTCCATTTTGAGCAGCACGTCCTCGTCCAGACGGACGACAGGGGTCATGCCCTCGCCCATGGTGACGGCGCGCCAGCTCTCGTCCTCCAGCGCCATGAACTTCCGGTAGCGGAACAGGCTCCATTCGTGCGTGTCGACGCCGGAGAGGTCAAACGCGGGCAGATCGGCTTCCAGTTTCCACAGGCCGCCGCAGGGGCAGTGGGCGGCGCGGGTGGTGACGGCCTCTTTGCGGCCGCATCTGGTGCAGACAAAGTTCATATCGGTTCCTCCCTTTCAGTTTTTCAGTTCTGCGACGGCTTCGATCTCGACCAGTGCGCCGTGGTGCAGCGCCCGGGTGGGGACGACGACGCGGGCGGGCTTATGGCTGCCGAAGAAGGCAGCGTAGACCGCGTTGACCTCGTCCCAGAGGGCGATATCGGAAATGTACACGCGGCAGAGGACCACATCTTCCCTGCCGCAGCCGGCGGCAAGCAGGACACGCTCGACGTTGTGCAGGGCGTCCTGCGTCTGCTGCGCAAGATCCGGGGCCATGGGTGCGCCGGTCTCATGGTGGACCGGGAGCTGGCCGGAGATATAGAGCGTTTGGCCCGAGATCATGCCAGGGACGTAATGCCCGGCGTTGGGCAGCTTCGATTCTAATGTGATGGCTTTCATCCGCGTTTCCCCCTGACTTCGTCCAGATAGCTGTAGATGGTGACTTTATTGACGCCGAGCTTTTCCGCCGCCTTTTCGATGCTGCCCTTCATGAGGAAAATGCCCTTGCTGTCCATGAAGCGGATCTTCTCAAGCCGGGCCTCACGCGTGAGCGGCGGCTCGTCGCCGATGATGCGGTCCATGAGGTTTTCGATCATCACCGCGACATGCTCCGCGCCGGTCTGCGGCTCGGGCGGCTCCGGTTCCGGCTCGCGCGGCTGCGGGAGCAGCGACTGTAGGTAGGCGATCTGCTGCGTGAGGCGGGTAGTATCAAGATTGAGGCAGAGCGCACCGGTCAGGCGTCCATCACCGTCGCGGATCAGGAGGGTCGAGGAGCGGATGCGCTTGCCGTTTGGGGCAGTAAAATAGTAATTGGCGACGAAATCCTCTTTCAGCTCATTCGAGAGGATGACCTGACGGACGAGCTGGTCGAAGCTCTGGCCGACTTTCCGGCCGGTGACAGACGGGTTTTCCACATGGACGACGGAATGCTCCGGGCAGTCCAGATCGTGCAGCACGACCTCGCAGTCCTGCCCGAAGGTCTGCGCCAGCATCCGCGCCAGCAGGACATAGGGCGCAAGCGCCGGTCTGATCTCCATAGGTTTTTCCTCCTTACTGCAGCTTTCCGCGCCCGGCGATCGGGAGCGTCTGCACCACGTCGTCGCCGGAGATCAGGTATGCCTGATCGTAGAGATTGCAGACGGGGCAGATATGGACGGGAATGACGCGGACCTTCTGGCCGATCTGAACGCGGTCGTGGAAAGCACGGTCGAGAATGATCGCGTGCTCGTCGAAAACCTTTTCGATGTGGACCTCCGGGCAGTCGTAGAGTGTGCCCTTCCCCGGCACGGCGCAGATGCCCTCGGTGCGGGACTGCATGGTCAGGCCCTTCGCGCCGACGTCCAGAATGGTGCGCGTGTCAGTGGGCTTGCTGATGACCGTCGCCAGCACGGTCGCCGCGCAGCGGTCCAGCGTGCCGATGGCGTGGCCCTGCGAGGCGTCCATCAGGGCGTAGGTGCCGGGGCGCAGCTCGGTGATGCCGGGGAGGATGGGGACGTGGTTCATAAAGGTCGGCGTCGCGCCGTAGCTGACGGTCCGGCAGGGCATACCGTGCGCGGCAGCCAGAGCGGCAAAGCGCAGCGTGCGGCGCTGCGCGCCCTCGGACAGAGCGAGGAGCGCGGGAAGATCCGCCGCGCCGTAGCTGTTGCCGTCGTGGGAGAAGATGCCGCCGAAGATAACGTGCGGGCAGGTGCGGAGCGTATCGAGAAGGGTCAGGAAATCCGCCTCTTCGATGACACCGGAGCGGTTCTCCCCGACCTCGATCTCGATCAGGACGGGGACGCTTACGTTCTGCGCGGCAAAGACCTGCTCGGCCTGCGTCACCTGGCAGGGCGTATCGACGCCGAAGGAGATCGTTACGCCGCGCGCGGCCAGCGCGGCGATGCGCCGCAGCTTCTGCTCGCCGACGATCTCATTGGCGATAAAGACATCCTGCAGGCCGTTTTCCGCCAGGACCTCCGCCTCGCCGGTCTTTGCAGCAGCGACGCCGCAGGCGCCCTGCTGCAGCTGCAGCTTGGCGATGGCGGGCATTTTATGCGTTTTGGTGTGCGGGCGGAGCTGCACGCCATAGCTGTCGGCATAGCGCTGCATGTCCGCGAGATTTTTCAGCAGCCGCTCCCGGTCGATGAGCAGGGATGGCGTATCGAGCTGATCGAGCTTCATGATGGTTCCCTCCCGGTGATCTGTAATTTTTTCTTCTTGTATAAAAAATTATATGCACAGGTTTTTCATTTGTCAAGAGAGAATTATAAAAAATTATATGGTGTGGATAAATTCTTCTTTCCATTTGCAGATTGAATAGGCAGACCGCGTAATTTTTGTGAAAACTTACAATTTTAACAAACGAGTGCATTTTTTCTTGCATTCTTTTGATGATTATGCTATGCTAACATCAGAAAATCACAAGAGGATACCTGCCCGGAGTGTTGAGCATGGGGACAAGCGGACTAATCGTGCCGTCTGTTTTGCATGCTCTTTTTCATTTTTTCAGAAGTCAGATATTGGATAGGAAACAGGATTCCCGGAAGAAAGGCGGATCAGATTGGAACAACGACTCTATGAAGCCCTGCAGTCGAACCCCATCATTGCCGCGGTCCGCGACGACGAGGGGCTGGAGGCCTGTCTGCAGGCAGACGTGCAGACCGTCTTCGTGCTCTACGGCGATATCTGCGGCATCGCCGGGATCGTCCGGCGGATCAAGGACGCGGGAAAGATCGCCATCGTCCACGCGGATCTGATCACGGGCCTTGCCGCGAAGGAGATCTCCGTCGATTTTCTGCACAGCACCACGCTGGCCGACGGGATCATCTCGACCCGCACCAACATGATCCAGCGGGCGAAGGAGCTGCAGATGATCGCCATCCTGCGGGTGTTTCTGATCGACTCCATGGCGTTCGACGCGGCTCTGGGCGCACGGAATCTCAAGCCGGACGCCATCGATATCCTGCCCGGGCTGATGCCGTCGATGATCCGGAAGGTCCGGCAGATGACGGGCATCCCGGTTTTGACGGGCGGGCTCATTACGGAAAAACGGGAGGTCATGCAGGCGCTCGAGGCCGGTGCGCTCGCCATTTCCAGCACCGCGCCGGACGTCTGGCAGATGTAAGGAGGATGCGCGATGTGCAGCGATACCAAGGAAAAGATCGCAGAAGCCGTCGAACAGATGATGCTGACGAAGCCGGTCAGCAAGATCACCGTCCAGAGCGTCATGGAACAGGCGCAGATGAAGCGCCAGACCTTTTACTATCACTATCAGGACATTTACAGCGTACTGGAATGGATCGTGGTGCGCGAGATCTGCACGCCGCTGCGGTATGACGAGAGCGTCAGCGCGGAGGACTGGTGCATGCAGGCGCTGGCGCTGCTGCGGGCCAGACAGCCGCTGCTGCGCAGGATCTCCCCTGCCCTCGGCCGCGAAAAGCTCTACCAGCTCACCGCCGGGATCCTCCGGCCGCAGCTGGCGCGCTTTCTTCCTCCCGCCGACACGCAGGACGCCGAGACGTACCGGCTCGCGCTGGATATGCTCTGCTACGCCGCGTTCTGCACGCTCGACAGTCTTGTCGTCAGCCGGACGCCGCTCAACGTCGAGACGTGCGCGCGGAACATGCGCGCGCTGTTCGTGACGATGCGGCAGGCGTCATGAATTTTACGGAAGCGCTTCTATTTTCCGGTTTTGCGCATACGATGTTATGTGCATATCCGCTATAAATCAATCGATAGAATTTTATTTTTTGGTGATTTTGACATTTCCCCAAGCTTGTCTAAAGACACCGGGCGGTTTTTCCGCTATACTGTTTTTTGAAGATACCACCATGGAGTGATCATAAAAATTTGCAAGAAAGATAAGGAGGACGTATTCATGGCAAAATACATCATGGCCCTGGACGCCGGCACGACTTCCAACCGCTGCATTCTCTTCAATGAGAGCGGCGAAATGTGCAGCGTCTCGCAGCGCGAATTCCCCCAATACTTTCCGAAACCCGGCTGGGTCGAGCACGACGCAAATGAGATCTGGGCCACGCAGCTAGGTGTCGCTGTCGAGGCCATGCAGAAGATCGGCGCGACTGCCGCCGACATCGCCGCCATCGGCATCACCAACCAGCGCGAGACCGCGATCGTCTGGGATAAGGTCACCGGTGAGCCCATCCACCACGCCATCGTCTGGCAGTGCCGCCGGACGAGCGAATACTGCGACTCGCTCAAGGCCAAGGGCCTGACCGATTCCTTCCGCGCCAAGACTGGCCTCGTCATCGACGCCTATTTCTCCGGCACGAAGGTCCACTGGCTGCTCGAAAACGTCCCCGGCGCGCGTGAGCGTGCGGAGCGCGGCGAGCTGCTGTTCGGCACGGTCGAGACGTGGCTCATCTGGAAGCTGACGGGCGGCAAGGTCCACGTGACCGACTACTCCAACGCCTCGCGTACCATGCTCTTCAACATCAACACCCTGCAGTGGGACGACGACATCCTCAAGGAGCTCGATATCCCCCGCTGCATGCTCCCGACTCCGATGCCCTCGAGCTGCATCTACGGCGAGACCGATCCGTCGCTGCTCGGCGGCCCGATCAAGATCGCGGGCGCAGCCGGCGACCAGCAGTCCGCCCTCTTCGGCCAGGCCTGCTACCATCCCGGCGAGGCCAAGAACACCTACGGCACCGGCGCGTTCCTGCTGATGAACACCGGTGAGAAGCCCGTGTTCTCCAGGAATGGTCTGGTCACCACGATCGCCTGGGGCCTGAACGGCAAGGTCGAATACGCGCTCGAAGGCTCCGTCTTCGTTGCCGGCGCCGCCATCCAGTGGCTGCGCGACGAGCTGAAGATCATCGAGTCCGCGCCGGATTCGGAATACTATGCCGGCAAGGTCAAGGATACCAACGGCTGCTACGTCGTCCCGGCGTTCACGGGCCTCGGCGCGCCGCACTGGGATCAGTACGCGCGCGGCACCATCGTTGGCATCACCCGCGGCGTCAACAAGAACCACATCATCCGCGCGACGATGGAATCCCTGGCCTATCAGGTCAACGACATCCTCGTCGCCATGCAGGCGGACTCCGGCATCAAGCTGGCCGCGCTGAACGTCGACGGCGGCGCTTCGGCCAACAACCTGCTGATGCAGATGCAGTCCGATATCTCCGGCGCGCCGGTCCAGCGGCCGACCTGCGTGGAGACGACCGCCATGGGCGCGGCGTATCTGGCGGGTCTTGCCGTCGGCTACTGGGCAAGCAAGGAGGACGTCGTCCACAACCGCGCGATCGACCGGGTCTTCCATCCGGAGATCTCCGCCGAGGAGCGCGCAGCCAAGGTCAAGGGCTGGAACAAGGCCGTCAAGTGCGCCTACGGCTGGGCAAAGGACGAATAAGACACGTTTTCATAACACAAAAGGAGAATCCACGCAGAAAAGGAAGTATAAAGGCAGCAAAATCGAATATTGATGTATGACAGGGAGGAAAATTCATGTTCTTAAAGTACTTATGTGAGTTCCTTGGCACAATGATGCTGATCCTTCTCGGCGACGGCGTCGTTGCAAACGTAACCCTCAACAAGTCCGGCATGAAGGGCGCAGGCTCCATCCAGATCACCATTGCCTGGGGCCTTGCGGTCATGGTTCCCGCGTTTATCTTCGGCGAAGCCTCCGGCGCAAGCTTCAACCCGGCGCTGACCATCGCACTGGCGGTCGGCGGCATGTTTGACTGGGCGTTGGTCCCCGGCTACGTCATCGCACAGATCCTCGGCGGTATCGTCGGCGGCATTCTCGTCTACATCCTCTTCAAAGATCATTTCGATGCAACGGAAGATCCGGGCACGAAGCTCGGCGTCTTCTCCACTGGTCCTTCCATTCCCAATACCGGCCGCAACATCGTGCAGGAAGCCATCGCGACCTTCGTGCTGGTCTTCGCCATCTGCGGTCTGAATCAGGTCCCGGAGCTGGCTGCCGGTGTCGGCAAGCTGCTGGTCTTCGGCATCATCGTGGCCATCGGCATGTCCCTCGGCGGTCTGACCGGCTATGCGCTGAACCCGGCGCGTGACCTTGGCCCGCGTATCGCGCACGCCATTCTCCCCATCAAGGGCAAGGGCTCGAGCAACTTCAAATACGGCCTGATCGTGCCGATCTTCGGGCCGATCGTCGGCGGTATCGTCGCTGTCCTGCTCTACAACGTCATTCCCTGGTAAGCATATTTGAATATTCTCTGCTCTAAGTGAACGTGTCGGGCAGTCCAACCCTCCCACCGGAAGGCTTTCTTGGGCTGCCCGACATTCTTTGGCAGAAAAGGAGGAATCTTTTTGTACGACATTATCATCATCGGCGCCGGTGTGACCGGCTGCGCAGTCGCGCGGTATCTGTCGCGCTACGAGGGCCGGATGCTGGTGCTGGAAAAGGCGGAGGACGTGTGCTGCGGCACCTCCAAGGCCAACAGCGCCATCGTCCACGCGGGCTTCGACGCCGCGCACGGCAGTCTGATGGCGAAAATGAACCTCGAGGGCAATCTTATGATGCCGCAGCTGGCGAAGGATCTGGATTTTGCGTTCAAAATGAACGGCTCGCTCGTCGTCTGCATGTCCGAGGAGGATCTGCCGAAGCTGCGGGCGCTGTATGAAAACGGCGTGAAAAACGGCGTCAAGGAGCTGGAGATTGTGGACGCGAAGCGCCTGCACGAGCTGGAGCCGAACGTGTCGAAGCACGCGGTCGCCGCGCTCTGGGCCCCGACCGGCGGCATCGTCTGCCCGTTCAATCTGACGATCGCGCTGGCAGAGAATGCGTTCGACAACGGCGTGGAATTCCAGTTCAACACCGAAGTCACCGGCTTTACCTGGGAGGACGGCTTCTGGACCATCCACACGAACCACGGCGATTTTGAATCGCGGTACGTGATCAACGCGGCGGGCGTCTACGCGGACGTGCTGCACAACATGGTCTCGACGCGCAAGCTGCATATCACGCCGCGGCGCGGCGATTACTGCCTGCTGGACAAGAATACCGGCGATTTCGTCTCGCATACCATCTTCCAGCTGCCCGGCAAGCTCGGCAAGGGCGTGCTGGTCAGCCCGACGGTCCACGGCAACACCATCGTCGGCCCGACGGCCATCGACATCGACGACCGTGAGGGCACGAACACCACCGCCGAGGGTCTGAACGACCTGATCGAGAAGGCGGGCGCGACCGTCGAGCATCTGCCCATCCGCCAGACCATCACGAGCTTCGCCGGTCTGCGCGCGCATGAGGATCACCACGAATTCGTCATCGGCGAGGCCGAGGGCGCGCCGCAGTTCATCGACTGCGCGGGCATCGAATCGCCTGGCCTGACCTCCTCCCCTGCCATCGGCCTGCATGTGTCGGAGCTGATGCGGGATCTGATGGGTCTGAGAGAAAAGGCGCACTTCATCGCCACGCGCAGGGGCGTGCTCGACCCGAAGACGCTCTCCAAGGAAGACTATCAGCAGCTCATCCGCGAAAAGCCCGCCTACGGCCAGATCATCTGCCGCTGCGAGCAGGTCACGGAGGGCGAGATCCTCGACGCCATCCACCGTCCGCTCGGCGCAAAGAGCCTCGACGGTGTCAAGCGCCGCACCCGCGCGGGCATGGGCCGCTGCCAAGCGGGCTTCTGCAGCCCGCGTGTGATGGAGATCCTGGCGCGGGAGCTGCACGTGGATCAGAGCGAGATCACCAAGTGCGGCGGGCAGTCCCGGCTCATTACCGGCACGAACAAGGATTCCATCGGGGAGGTGCAGGCAAAATGAAATATGACATTGTCGTCATCGGCGGCGGCCCTGCCGGTCTGTCGGCCGCGATCGCAGCGTATGACGCCGGGTGCCGCAGCATTCTGATCCTGGAGCGCGACGTGCAGCTGGGCGGCATTCTGAACCAGTGCATCCACAACGGCTTCGGCCTGCACACCTTCGGTGAGGAGCTGACCGGGCCGGAATACGCCGCGCGGTACATCACGCAGGCGCTTGAGCGGAAGATCGAATACAAGCTCAACACCATGGTCCTCTCCATCAGTGAGGACAAGCACATCACGGCCGTCAACCGCGAGGAGGGCCTCCTTGAGATCGACGCGAAGGCCATCCTCCTCACCATGGGCTGCCGTGAGCGCAGCCGCGGCGCGCTGAATATCCCCGGCTACCGCCCGGCAGGCATCTACTCGGCCGGTACGGCGCAGCGGCTGGTCAATATGGAGGGCTATATGCCCGGCCGCCGGGTCGTGATCCTCGGCAGCGGCGATATCGGCCTCATCATGGCCCGCCGCATGACGCTCGAGGGCGCGAAGGTGCTGGTCGTGGCGGAGCTGCTGCCTTACTCCGGCGGTCTGAAGCGCAACATCGTGCAGTGCCTCAACGACTTTGACATTCCGCTGAAGCTCAGCCACACCGTCGTGAACATCGAGGGCAAGGAGCGCGTCTCGGGCGTGACGATCGCCGAGGTCGGTCCGGACCGCAAGCCCATCCCGGGCACGGAGATCCACTATGACTGCGACACGCTGCTGCTCTCCTGCGGCCTGATCCCGGAGAACGAGCTCTCGCGCGGCATGGGCGTGGAGATCTCCCCGGTCACGAACGGCCCCGTGGTCGACGAGAGCCTGCAGACGAGCATCCCGGGCGTCTTCGCCGCGGGCAACGTGCTGCATGTGCACGATCTGGTCGACTACGTCTCGGAGGAGGCGGCGGCCGCGGGCCGCGCCGCCGTGCGCTATCTTGCGCAGGGCGAGACCGGCGAGCGGCATGAGATCCCCGTCACGTTCGAGGGCGGCATCCGCTATACCGTCCCGGCCAGCATCGACCCGAAGCTGGTGCAGGACGATCTGGTACTGCGGTTCCGCGTGGGCGGCGTGATGAAAAAGCGCGTGGTGAAGCTGTATCTGGGCGACGAGGCTGTGGTCTCGCGCAAGCGGCCGGTCATGGCCCCGGGCGAGATGGAGGAGCTGAAGCTCACGAAGGATATGCTCGCCGCGCATCCCGGCCTCAGCCGGATCCATATCACCGTGGAGGAGGCATAACGATGGAAAAACGAGAACTGACCTGCATCGGCTGCCCTCTCGGCTGTTCGATCACCGTGACGCTGGAAAACGGCGAGATCCGCGACGTCACCGGCTACACCTGCAAGCGCGGGCATGACTATGCAAGGAAGGAAGTCACGAACCCGACGCGCATCGTCACGAGCACGGTACGGCTGACCGGCAGCCGCACCGGCGCGTGCGTCGTCAGCTGCAAGACGGCGCAGGATATCCCGAAGGGCAAGATCTTCGAGATCGTCGCGGCGCTCAAGGGCGTGACAGCTACCGCGCCCGTCCATATCGGCGACGTGCTGCTGGCCGATGTCGCCGGGACCGGCGTCGACATCATCGCGACCAAAAACGTCCAATAACCTCCTTCTCTTTCTTCCCCCAGCGCCCCGGCTTCCCTTGGCAAGGGGAGCCGGGGAATGCAAATGTTCACAAATCCTTTGGGATTCGTTCATAGTTCTGACATGATTGGCCGATATACTCATACTCGTAAGCAAGCCAATCTTTTCTTTCCTCTCTTCTCTTTCTTCTTTCTTTTTTTCTACACCAACGGAACCAGCCTGCCGCGATGCGGCAGGCTGGTTTCTGTTTTTTCTGCGGACAGCGGCCCGGCCGCAGCGGTGTGGGCTGCGGCCGGGCGGGTCAGGAGAACCAAATGGGATTGGGATCAGATGATGTTGTACTCCTTCAGGAGCTTTTCGATGTCGGTGCCCTTGATCTTGCTGAGGGCCTTATCGAGGGCGACCTTCTGGACGAGGGAGAGCTTCATGTCGGTAGGCTTTTTGCCATCGCGGAGCTTGACGGTGGCGTCGAGCAGGTCGCGGACGTCGTAGACGCTGCCCCAGACCTCCGGCACGCCGCGGTCGACGTTCAGGAGGGTATAGACAGCCTCCATGCCGGTGCGCATGGAATACTCGGTGGTGAAGATGGTGTCGCGCGGGGTCTCGGCGAACTGGCCGAGGAAGGCGAAGTTCACGGAGCCGTCGGGCACGACCTTCGGGCGGTCGCCGTAGGCGCGGGGCATAAAGAACGCGTCGATATACGGCATCATGACGGGGACAGTGTTGGCGCTGTTGGTGGCCAGCTCCTCGATCTGGTCCTCGGGCACGCCGATGTGGTAGAGCCACTCCATGCAGATCTCCTTGCCGGTGCATTCGCGCATGGGCTTCTTGATATAATCGCCGGGCTTGTCGGTAAAGAGCGAGTAGACCCAGACGAGGCAGTGGTCCTTGGGCTGCGCGCGGAACTGCGGCTGACGGTTGATGGTCCAGCTCATGAGCCAGCTCGAATCCTTGACGGTGACGATGCCGCCGGTGACGACATGGCCGGTGAACGGATCGCGCTTGCAGATGTTCTTGATATAGGGGATGATCTTCTGGTCGAGGGTCTCGACGGTGGCGCTCATCCAGTTGGTCTGCTCGGGGTCATAGCAGAACTTGTCGGGATGGCCGAAGGACGGATCCTGCGCGGCGATCTTGCGCCACATGTCCCAGCCGCCGCCGGGTTTGATCTCGGTGTTGTAGGGGGCGGGCTCGTTCTGGCTGCCGCGGGAGGAATTTTCGACGCAGCCGCCGTTGGTGATGAAGACGAGGTCGTTCTCGGTGAGGTCGATGGCGTCTTCCTTGCCGTCGCGGAGGATGTCGATGCGCTTGGCGAGCTTGTGGGCCGGGTCGGAGCAGTCGAACTCCACGTTCACGACCTGCACGCCGTAGTGGAACTGGACACCGAAGCTCTCGAGATACTTGATCATCGGGAGGATCATGGACTCATACTGGTTGTACTTCGTGAAGCGCAGCGCCTTGAAGTCGGGCAGACCGCCGATGTGGTGGATATAGCGCTGGATATAGAGCTTCATCTCGAGCGCGCTGTGCCAGTTTTCAAAGGCGAACATCGTGCGCCAGTAGAGCCAGAAGTTGGAGTTGAAAACTTCATCGTCGAAGAAGTCGGTGATGCGCTTGTCCTGCAGGTCCTCGTTCGGGGTGAAGAAGAGCTTCATGATCTCCATCGCGCCCTTGTCGGAGATGTCGAACTTGCCGTCGGTGTGGGCGTCCTGGCCGCGGTTTTCGGTGGCGCGGCAGAGGGAGTAGTTCGGGTCCTCCTTGTTGAGCCAGTAATACTCGTCGAGGACGCTCACGCCCTCGGTCTCGATGGAGGGGACGGAGTGGAACAGGTCCCACATGACCTCGAAATGGTTGTCCATCTCGCGGCCGCCGCGCATGACGTAGCCGACGTTTTCGAACTTGTAGCCGTCGCAGGCGCCGCCGGGGATGGAATCCTTCTCGAGAATGTGCACCCGGTCTCCCTTCATCTGGCCGTCGCGGACGAGATAGCAGGCCGCGGTCAGCGCGGCCAGGCCGCTGCCGACGATATAGGCCGATTTGTTGTCCACGCCCTCGGGCTTTTTGGGTCTTGCAAATGCTTCATAGTTGCCGCTCGAATAATACATGATCAATACCTCCATAAAAAGTCTGGAAACGATGTTTTATGTTTCCCTTTCGATGGTATGAGCATACTACAGGTCCAGAAAAAGCGCCATAAGCAGAAAATGCCCGGTGATAAAGTTCTTATCACCGGGCGGGAAATTGTATAGTTTTTTATCAAACAGGTGGATCTGATGGGGCGTCGAGGCGGAAGCGCTCCAGCGCGGCGGTAACGCTGCCGTGGATGACACGGTCGAGCCGGTCGATGATCTGCTTCGGCTCGCCCTTCATGTCGTGCTTGATCCAGTCGAGCATGAGGCCGACGAAGGCGTATTTATAGACGTTGGCGATGAACGCCTTGTCCTCCGGGCGGACGGACATGCCGGCCGCCTGCTCCTCCACCACGCCCTCGAGCAGGTCATAGGTGAGCTGGTAGAGGTAATTTTCCACCTGCTCGCGGCTGACGGAGTGGTAGACGTTCATGATGAAGGGCTTGTTGGCCAGCACGGCCTCAAAGATCTGCTCAAAGCCCTGCTGCCAGGTCTCGTAGGTCTTCTTCCCGGCCAGGGCCTTGGCCGCGTCCTCCTGGCAGGACCACTCGACAAGGTCATAGATGTCCTTGAAGTGGTAGTAGAACGTCATGCGGTTGATGCCGCAGTCGTCGGCGATGTCGCTGATGGTGATCTTGTTGAGCGGCTTCTGCAGCAGCAGATTCTTGAGCGACTGCTCCAGCGCGCGCTTGGTGAGTTCAGACATGGGGACCTCCTGTAGGTGGATGATCGTAAGGGACGCCCGCATAAAGGAACAGGCTATCCGGATTTCTTCTGCACCTTCTATTGACGGCAGACATTCAAAGGCAATCAGTTGCAAATTTGCTTCCTACATATCAGGCGGCGCGTAGTATGACGCCCGTAAGGTGACTATCGTGTGGAACGACGCCTGAAACATTGGCGCTTGCTTAAATTCAGAGGCAGGAGACGACCTCTCAGTCAGCCTGCGGCTGCCAGCTCCCCTGAAAGGGGAGCCTTTTCTTTTTCAGAGTATCCGGTTTCGGGGGAAATGTCAAGGGTGGGGTTGACAGAGAAGTGTGTTATCTGTATAATACAGTTGTCAAGTGTATGAGTCGAGTAATACGGTGGTGAGGATATGGTTTCATTTGACGCGTTCCGGGCCGTGGATGGAACGCCGGTGTATCTGCAGATCATCCGGTATATCAAGCGCGGCGCGGTCGCCGGGACGATCCGGGATGGCGATGAGCTGCCGTCGCGGCGCGTGCTCTCGGCGCTGCTGGGGATCAACCCGAATACGGTACAGAAGGCCTTCCATCTGCTGGAGGAAGAACAGCTGATCGAATCGCGCACAGGCGCGAAAAGCTGCATGACGCTGCCGGAAAAAACGCTCGCGGCGCTGCGGCAGGAGCTTTTGTCCGAGGAGCTGCGCAACGCGGCGCGGACGCTGCGGCAGATGGGCATCACGAAGGAAGACGCGCTGTGCCTGCTCGCGCAGGCGTGGGAGGAGGAAGAGACATGAAAAAGCAGCTTTCGGTATTTGCGCTGCACGCGCGGGCCGCGATCGGGCGGCTGGCGCTGGTGCTGCTGGGGATGCTGGCGCTGGACGCGGCGGCTTACGCTCTGTTCGGCCTGCGTGGGTTCCGGGCTTCGCTCACGGGCAGCGAGCTGGTCACGGCGCTGCGGGTGATCTTTTCGCTGGGACTGGTCGCCTGCCAGCTGCTGCTCGCCGGCTGCTTCGGCGCGGGCAGCCGGTACGGCTACACGCTGCGGCGGCTGCAGATCCCGGAGACGCGGGTGCTGCTCTGGAGCGGCGTGTGCAATGCGCTCTGCTTTGCGTGCGTGTGGTGCGTGCAGCTGATGGCTTCGGTCGGCACGGCGGCGCTGCACGCGGCGGACGCGCGGTATGCGGAGGGCGCGCATGGCATCTTTGTGGATTTTTACCGCAGCGAATTCCTGCACGGGCTGCTGCCGCTGGCGGACGGGTATCTGTGGGTGCGGAACGTGGTGTTCGTGTTGGCGCTCGGGGTATTGACCGCATACATGCAGCTGGGGCTGCGGCGGAAGAACGGCGGGCGGCGGCTGGCGCTGGTCGTGCTGACCGGACTGATGCTGCTGGTGCTGCCGGTCGGGTTCGGCTCCGGCCGGACCGCGGGGATCCTGCAAAGCGTGGCGGCGCTGTTCGCCGCGGGTATATGCGGATACCTCGGCTTTTTGCAGGCGCACAACGGAAAGGAGGGGCCCGAGGATGAACTGGACTAAGAAGCTCGCCCGCTTCGCCCCGCCGGGCGACGATCTGCGGACGGCGTTCATCGCCTACGTGCTGGCGCTGCTGGTGTTTGTCGTGTTCTGGGGGCTGGGATTCTTCAGCGGCTATCGGCAGGCGCTGCGCGAACTGTATGAGTTCCGCTACGGGGCGCTGGTCTTGCGCAATGGCGCGGTCATGGCGAGCCTCAACAGCCTCATCCGGCACCGGCTCTCGGGGTTCTGGGTGTATCTGCTCGTCTGCGGGTTCAACGCCGCGGCGAACTACGCGTCATTTTCCCGGCAGACAAAGAGCATTTACGTCATGAAGCGGCTGCCGAGCGCAAAGGAGCTGCACGTGCGCTGCCTGACGATCCCGGCGGTCGCCTGCGCAGTCGGTTTTCTTGTAAGTCTCATACTGCTCGCGATCTTCGCGACGGTCTATCACCACGGCGTCCCGGCGCGCTGCATGCCGCCGGCGGAAACTTTACAGATCTGGGAGGCGTATTTCTGATGCTGGAAATCAAGGATCTCTGCAAGCGCTATGCGGACAAGCAGGCGCTCGATCACGTGAGCCTGACGGTCGGGCCCGGCGAGATCGTCGGCCTGTTCGGCGAGAACGGCGCGGGCAAGACGACGCTCATGAAGTGCATCCTGTCGCTCATCCGCTATGACAGCGGCTCGGTCACGCTGGACGGCGCGGCCATCACGCGCGCGAATATCGGCCGGTTCTCCTTCGCCACCTGCGAGCACAGCTTCTTCCCCGCCCTTTCGGCCCAGGCGCACCGGGAATTTTATGAGGAGCATTTTGAGACGTTCCTCTCCCGCCGCTTTGAGGGGCTGATGGAGTTTTTCGGTCTGCCGATGGACAAGCCCATCCGCAGCTTCTCGACGGGGCAGAAAAACCAGTTTGAGGTCATCATGGCCCTGTCGCAGGGGGCGGACTATATCCTGATGGACGAGCCGTTCGCGGGGAACGACGTCTTTAACCGCGAGGATTTCTACAAGGTCCTGCTCGGCATTCTTGAGCCGCACGAGACGGTGATTTTGTCCACGCACCTCATCGAGGAGGTGACGGGGTTCATCGGGCGAGCCGTGCTGCTCCACGAGGGGAAGATCGTCGGCGACGCGCAGACCGCGGCGCTCGACGAGCAGGGGCTGACGCTGATGGAATACGTGAAGCAGACGTTCAGCTATCAGTCTGACCGCGTCTCAAAGGCGCTTGCCGAGCTGACCGGCAGGGAGGACGACGATGCGTAAGACTCTGATCGTATTTCTCGCGCTGGCGCTGGTATGCGCGTGCGGCGCGGCGGTCTGCACGCACGCGGTGGCCGCGCCGCGCGAGGACGTGACGTTCGACGAGCATGTCTTCGCCGGGGACCCGGCGGCCGCCGCAGGGCTGCAGGTACAGCTGCAGGCCGCGCTGCGGCAGAATCTGTTCTGGGACAGCACGGTGCGCTTCTCCGGCCGGGACTATACCGCGGACACCGCGTTCCGCTTCTCCCCTGTCGCTGTTTCGCGGGAACAGCCGCGGCAGTATTCCGGCGTGGAGGTCGACACGCGCGTCAACGTCTGGACCGACAGTGACACAAACCCCTTCGGCTACAGAAAGGCCTATCAGGAGATCCTCGACACGCTCGAGCCCGGGCAGACCGGCACGAAGGTCATCCGCGTCGCGGATTATTATGACGAGTATCCGCTCTGGTTCTCCGTCGATCTGCCGCACCTGTTTATCACCACGCTTGACAGCTGGGACGATCACGACGCATACGCCACCGATGCAGAACGGGACGCCATCCATGCCCTGCGGGACTTTTTCCGCATCCCGGTGCTTCCGGACGAGTACGTGGAGCTGCAGATCGACAAGAATATGGACGGCAGCAGCTCCAGCTATGGCGCCTCAAGCGTGCAGCAGGGCGACCGGTACTGGCCAAGCTCAGAGAGCGTCGTGACGGATGACGCGTGCTTCTTCCGGCTCAGCAACCGGACGGCAAACGGCAAGCTCGTCGACATGAGCCGCATTCCGGGCGGCTATGGGATCTATATCCTGCCTTATGTCCAGTCGGAGGCGGACAACTTCCCGGACACCTATCTGTGCACCGACCAGCTCGCCTGCTTCTTCCCGCTGGACCCGGCGGTCGAGATCCGGCACCTCGGGCTGACGCCGGACGGGTCGGCACTGGTGCTGCATACGGTTGAAAATAATATATATTATGTAACCTTAATCGATGTCAAGACCGCCGCCGTCCTGCAGAAGCTGGCCGTGATGGACGACTTCACGGACGAGGATTACACAAATATCACCGAGACGGACGATTTTACCTGCATCCGCGTGTCGGAGCGGCGCATCTGCGTGCTGACGCAGGAGGCAGACGGGCAATTCCAGGTCGCGCTGACGTCCGATTTTGATTCGGAGCTGCCGTTTGCCGTCGCCTACTCCAGCATCAGCGAGATGGCGTTTGACGGTGAGCGGCTGGCCCTCGTGCGCAACGACGAGACGGTGCTGGTCAACGGTGCGGCGTCCACCAAGCGTTATCTCACCGGGAGCACCGCCGGGCTCATCACGGAGGACGGCACGTATGTCGACAACTGCGGGTTCACCATCGCCGTGTTCGATGCGTCGGGCCTCGCCTACTACGGCGGGTACTGCAGCAGTCTGGAGGGCGTGAACTACGTAAGCAACGATGTCACCTACGACCAGCTCGTCCTGCCCCAGTCGATCCGGCTTTCCTGGGAAGCGTGAGGGGTGCAGGGGATCGCACAAAAAACGGCTGATTATAAAAAACAGGCATGACCGCTTCGGTCATGCCTGTTTCTTTTTTGGCGGCACATCCACGGGAATGTGGCTCACAGAGTCATATTCGATATGTAATTTTTATTCCTCCAACCGAAAGGTCAGTCCATCATAACATTGCCCGTCGACCTCTCGTGTGCCTATGTTGCGATTGCATTCAACAAAGCCGAGCTTTTCGGCGCAGCGGATCATACGAACATTGCCTGACCAGGTCTGCGTGTAAATTTCGTCCGCGCCGATTTTTAACTGGTAATTTATAAAGGCACGCAAAGCGTTTGTGCCGATCCCATTGCCCCATAAATCATGTTCGCAAATACCAACGCCGACAGCCAGATGGACCATCTGCCCACTCTCGGCTGCTCCGATCCATTCGTAGTTTTCATCAATGTGATAGGCGTTTACCGAGCCGATATGCCTGCCGTTCCATTCGATCTCAAGCCTGTAACGGCGGACATCATCTAGAAGATTTTTCCTGGATTCATAGCGTTCCGTCCAGCTTTTCCGCTCAGCTTCCGCATTTGTGTCCTCTTTCTCCCAGGGAGCATCCCAGTTTTCCCATTCACGCTCCACGGTGAACCAGCGCACATAGTCTTCAATGTCGGACTCTATCATATCCCGAAGGACGATGTTTTCAAATTCGATTCTCATCATGAACTCCTATTCTTTCATCTGTTTTACTTTCATTCGCCCCCGCCCTGTACACAGGATAGCACAAAAATATGGTATGTGCATCCATCTGAGCACTTTTTTTATTTGGGGGGTTGACTTTTCTGTTGCTATCTGTATAATAATATTAGTAACAATTATTATTATTTTAATGGAGGAACACAACATGAATCAGAAGAACACATCTTTCGGTCTTGCCAACATGAACGGGATCTCGGATGACAGCGGCCGCAGCTGCGCGCTGGACGATATGAACTGCCGCAAGGGGCAGCCGGAGCAGTCCCCTTCCCTGCAGGATATGAACGCCGCGAACGCGCAGCCGGACAGGACCTGCAGCCTCACGAACATGAACTGCCGCCGCGATTGAGCCTTGGCCCCGCCTGTTTTTCGGGCGGGGCTGCATATTTCGCTTCTGTGCCGGGAAAACCAGCAAAAAGGAGGCGCTTGATATGCCGAAGGGAAAAGAGCCGTTCAGCCTGAAAAACATGAACGGCATCTCACACGACGATACGCGCAGCTGCGCGCTAAGCGACATGAACTGCCGCCGGGGGCAGCCGGACGCGCCCGCGTCGCTGCAGGACATGAACGCGGCCAAAAAGCGGCCGCACAAAAAATACTCCCTGACAGACATGAACGCGCAGGAGGGCCGCTGAGGCGCTCCTGCGCGTTTGTTTATCGCGTTTTCTTCATTCCCAGCAAACAGATGAGCATCAGGGCCGGGAAGATCAGCGCGGCGAGGATGCCCGCACGCAGACGGCCGCCGCAGGCGCTCGAGACGAGGCCCGCCAGCGTCGGCCCGCCAGCGCAGCCAAGGTCCCCGGCCAGCGCCAGCAGGGCGAACATGGCCGTTCCCCCGTCCCGGATCGAGGCCGCCGCGCGGCTGAACGTCCCCGGCCAGAAAATGCCGACCGAGAAGCCCGTGACCGCGCAGCCGATCAGACTCAGGACCGGCGAGGGCACGAAGACGATGCAGCCGTAGGCCGCGATGCACAAAAGCGCGCTGGCCTGCATATACCGCCCCAGGTCGAGCTTCCCGCCGTACCTGCCGAACAGTGCCCGGGAAATGCCCATGGCCGCGGCGAAGGCCATCGGGCCCGCCAGGTCCCCCACCGTCTTCGACACGCCGAGGCCCTGCTCGGCAAAGGCGGAGGACCACTGGCTCACCGCCTGCTCCGCCGCACCGGCGCAGAGCATCATGAGCATGAAGACCCAGAACAGCTTCTTCCGGCACAGCTCGCGCAGCGGCAGGGCCCCGGTCTCGCCGCTCTGGATGGGATAGAGCGGCGCGCCGGCGAAGAAAATACCGTTGGCCAGCGGGACAAGCGCCCACAGAAGGGCCATGATCTTCCACTTTTCGATGCCGAAAACAGCGAAAAATGCCGTGGACAGCAGCACGACGGCCATATGGCCCCAGCAGTAGAACGAGTGCAGGAGGCTCATGTAGCGCTCCTTGTTGTCCGTCGGGCAGGACTCCATGATCGGGCTGATCAGCACCTCGAGGAGCCCGCCGCCCAGCGCATAGACGGCGACGGCGGCCGTCAGCCCGGCCGCGGGATCCGGAAACACATCCGGCAGGATCGTCAGCAGCACGAGCCCCGCCGCGGAGAACGCGTGCGAGAGCAGGATCGCCGCGCGGTAGCCGATGCGGTCAAGAAACCAGGTCGACAGCAGATCGACGCCCAGCTGGATGCAGAAATTCACGGTGATGAGCAGCGTGATCCTGGACAGCGGGATCTGATAGCTCCGCTCGAACATAACGAACAGCAGCGGGACAAAATTATTGACGACCGCCTGCACGACATAACCGGCATAGCAGGCATAGATCGTCTTCTGGCAGGAGTTTTTCATGGCGAGGCCCCCGAATAAGCAATATCTCCGCTTTTTATAGCATATGGGCGCGCCATTTGCAAGCATCTGGATAGCCGAGGAATTTTGTCGGTTTACTGAAAAAAACACTTGACAAACCAGTTTGGCCGCTGTATAATCCGAGCCAAGATGAAACCGTTGATGCAGACGAGTAAGCAGACAGGATTTCTCCCAGAGAGCTGCCGGATGGTGTGAGTGCAGCAGAAAGACGTTTGCCGAATGGACTGCGGAGGGCAGGTTGAACGCGCAAGCAAGTAGGTCCTGACGGAGTTCCCACCGTTACAGGGGAAGATACGTGTCAGCGTATCATGAGCGGACAAGCAATTGTCAATTTGGGTGGCACCGCAGAAGTTTTCAGACTTTTGTCCCAAGAGATCAAACCGAAACCGGTTTTCTCTGTGGACGAAGGTCTTTTTTGTTGCCCTTCTCCCGGAGAGACCAACATGCGAAAGGAGAAGCAACCATGAAAACCGAAAACATTCCTTACAAGATCTATCTGTCTGAGTCTGAGATGCCCCAGAATTGGTACAACGTCCGCGCGGACATGAAGAACAAGCCCGCGCCGCTGGTCAACCCCGGCACCGGCAAGCCCATGGGCTTCGACGATCTGCGTCCCGTCTTCTGCGACGAGCTCATCGAGCAGGAGCTGGACAACGACACGCCCTATATCCCCATCCCGCAGGAGATCCGTGATTTCTACAAGATGTACCGTCCGTCGCCGCTGGTCCGGGCCTACTGCCTGGAGGAAAAGCTCGGCACGCCGGCGAAGATCTATTACAAGTTTGAAGGCAACAATACCTCCGGCAGCCACAAGCTGAACTCCGCCATCGCCCAGGCCTATTACGCGAAGAAGCAGGGTCTCAAGGGCGTCACGACGGAGACGGGCGCCGGCCAGTGGGGCACCGCGCTTTCCATGGCCTGCGCGTATCTGGGCCTCGACCTGAAGGTGTTCATGGTCAAGTGCTCGTATGAGCAGAAGCCGTTCCGCCGCGAGGTCATGCGCACCTACGGCGCGAGCGTCACCCCCAGCCCGTCGAACACCACGAACATCGGCCGCGCCATTCTGGCGAAGGACCCGGATACCACCGGCTCCCTCGGCTGCGCCATCAGCGAGGCCGTGGAGGTCGCCACGACGACGCCCGGCTACCGCTATGTGCTCGGCAGCGTGCTCAATCAGGTGCTGCTGCACCAGTCGGTCATCGGTCTGGAGACGAAAACGGCCCTTGACAAATACGGCGTCATGCCCGACATCATCATCGGCTGCGCCGGCGGCGGCTCCAACCTCGGCGGCCTCATCTCCCCGTTCATGGGCGAGAAGCTGCGCGGCGAAAAGGACTACCGCTTCATCGCCGTCGAGCCCGCCTCCTGCCCCAGCTTGACGCGCGGCGTGTTCGCGTATGACTTCTGCGACACCGGCATGGTCTGCCCGCTGGCGAAGATGTACACGCTCGGCAGCGGCTTCATCCCCTCGGCCAACCACGCGGGCGGCCTGCGCTACCACGGCATGAGCCCCATCCTCTCGCAGCTGTACCACGACGGGCTGATGGAGGCCCGCAGCGTCGAGCAGACGAGCGTCTTTGAGGCCGCGGAGTATTTCGCCCGCACCGAGGGCATCCTCCCCGCCCCCGAGTCCAGCCACGCCATCCGCGCCGCCATCGACGAGGCGCTCAAGTGCAAGGAAACGGGCGAGGAAAAGACCATCGTCTTCGGCCTCACCGGCACCGGCTATTTCGATCTCGTCGCCTACCAGAAGTTCAACGACCACGAGATGACCGATACCATCCCGACTGACGAACAGCTGGCCGCAAGCATCGCACAGCTGCCGAAGGTGGAAGGCTGAAAATTTCCGCATACAGCCTGTTGACATTTGTCCGTCAGGTGTGTATAATAACGCCGTCAATTGAATACAGGAATCCCGTTGATCGTCTTCAGAACGCCCGCGCGGACTGGAGACAGAAGGAATCTCTGGAGAACTCATTGAGTTGAGTGCCGAAGGTGCAAGGCGTGAGCCGAATCTCTCAGGCAAAAGGACAGAGCCGCAGCTACAGCAATTGTAATACGGCATTTCAATGAGCAGACCGGAGACGGCCTGCTCATTTTTTCATTTCTATCGTATATCAAGTAAGGAGACACATCGCAATGGCTAACGTACTCGAAACCAGCATGAACTTCCTGCAGACGCAGGACCCGGAGATCGCCGCCTGCATCGAAAACGAATTTCACCGTCAGAAGCAGAACATCGAGCTGATCGCCTCGGAGAACATCGCCTCCCCGGCCGTCATCGCCGCCATGGGTTCCGTCCTGACGAACAAATACGCCGAGGGTTATCCCGGCAAGCGGTATTACGGCGGCTGCGACTACGTCGACGTGCTGGAGAACATTGCGATGGAGCGCGCTAAAGCGCTCTTCGGCGCAGCCTACGCCAACGTGCAGCCGCATTCCGGCGCGCAGGCGAATCTGGAGGTCTACGCCGCCCTGCTGCAGCCCGGCGACACGCTCATGGGCATGGATTTGGCCAGCGGCGGCCATCTGACCCACGGCGCGCGCGTGAACCTCTCCGGCAAATACTACAACAGCATCAGCTACGGCGTCGACCCGCAGACCGGCCGCATCGACTACGATCAGGTCGAGGATCTGGTGCGCCGCTATCATCCGAAGCTCCTTGTGGCAGGCGCGTCGGCCTATCCCCGGGCGATCGATTTTAAGATCTTCGCCGACATCGCGCACCGCAGCGGCGCGCTGCTGATGGTCGACATGGCACACATTGCGGGTCTGGTCGCGGGCGGCCAGCATATGAACCCCGTCCCCTACGCCGACGTTGTCACCACCACCACGCACAAGACGCTGCGCGGCCCGCGCGGCGGCATGATCCTCTCTCGCGACGAGCAGTTCGCAAAGAAGCTCAACAGCGCCGTCTTCCCCGGCACGCAGGGCGGGCCGCTGATGCACGTGATCGCAGGCAAGGCCGTCTGCTTGCGCGAGGCGGCGCAGCCGGCGTTCAAGGTCTACGCCGAAAACGTCGTCAAAAACGCGAAGGCGCTGGCTGCGGCGCTGCTCGAGCGCGGGTTTGACCTTGTCACCGGCGGCACGGACAACCATCTGATGCTGGCGGATCTTCGCAAGAAAAACATCACCGGCAAGGACCTGCAGATCAAGCTCGACGAGGTCCACATCACCGTCAACAAGAACGCCATCCCGAACGACCCGCAGAAGCCCGGCGTCACCAGCGGCGTGCGCATCGGCACCCCGGCCTGCACCACGCGCGGCTTTACCGAGGAAGACATGCCCGTCGTCGCCGACTGCATCGACAAGATCGCGACCGACTACGACGCAAACCGCGAAGCCGTGCTCGCCGCCGTGGCAGCGCTCGTCAAAAAGCACCCGATCTACGAATAAGCATCATAATAAAAACCACGCTGCCCGATTCTGAACAGCCCCCCCATTTGTTAGACAAGTATGGTAAAATACTTGTACTAAGAAATGGGGTGTTTTAATATGCCGAAAGGGCAGCACAAGTATAAAGGAACACAGAAAGTAGAGATCATAGAGCGGATGCGCAGGGAGCAAATGAGTTTTCACGAAGCATCGAGATCATATGAAATCCCCAGACGCACCCTTCAAGACTGGGAACGAATCTATCTGGAAGAGGGAAAAGAGACTCTTCTGGAAGAACGGCGTTGCAGAGCCTGTGCAGCCAGTGGAACGCAGAAAGGTCGAAAGCCAAAGCTGGATAAGAAAACGGAAGAAGACCTTATTGCAGAGAATCAGCGTCTGCGCATGGAGAACGACTACCTAAAAAAATTGAATGCCTTGGTGCTGGAAGAGGAACGCCAAAACAAAAAGCACAAGTAGTCCAGGAACTAAGGCAGAAGTATCCTCTGAAGCCGTTGCTGCAACTTGCCGGGCTTCCTCGCAGCACGTTCTACTATTATTTGCACCAGTCTCAAAAGCCGGAAAAGTACCATATTGTGAAAGAAAAAATCATTGAAATCTTCAACAAAAATAAAAAACGTTATGGTTACCGCAGAATCACACAAGAGCTGCACAACAATGACGTTCGTGTGAACCACAAGACAGTACAAAAGCTCATGAAACAGATGGGATTAGTCTGCCACGTCCGTGAAAGGAGGAGGTACAATTCTTACAAAGGTGAGGTCGGAGAAGTGGCCCCGAATCTGTTGGAACGACACTTCAAAACGAATGAGCCAAACCGTAAATGGGTTACAGATGTAACTGAGTTTAAGGTCAACTATCAGAAGCTCTACCTGTCACCAGTTATTGATCTGTTTAATGGAGAAGTAGTCAGTTATAGCCTTAGTCGCCATCCCAATTTCAAACAAGTTACAGATATGCTTGAGGATGCTTTTCAGAAATTACCGGATAAAGTGGACGAGCTTATCCTGCACTCTGATCAAGGCTGGCAGTACCAGATGAAAACTTACCAGAAGATGCTGAAAGCAAAAGGTATTACGCAAAGTATGTCTCGCAAAGCAACTTGTTTGGACAATGCTGTCGCTGAAAATTTCTTTGGGCTGCTCAAAACAGAACTGTTCTATCTCGAAAAGTTTGATTCCATTGAGCAGCTTGAAAAGGCCATTGTCGAGTACATTGACTATTACAACAACCGCCGGATTAAATTAAAGCTTAACGGCCTGAGTCCTGTGCAATACAGGACTCAGACCGTTACGGTCGCTTAATTCTATTTCTTGTCTAACTTTTTGGGGTCACTTCATTCTTGGGCAGCGTGGTTTTTTATGATCTATGGCGGTTGGAGAGCCAGACGACGAGGGCGAGGAGCGCCAGCGCCGCTGCGGCGAGCCAGCCCCAGGACAGGCCGCCGGATACGAACACGGTGGTCGGGCCGTCCGCGCCGCCGATGATGCCGATGGAGGGCAGCATCTTATGCGTCCTCCCCTGCTTCGGCCTCTTCGGGCTCCTTTGCGTCGGCCGGGCGCAGCTGCTTGGTCACAACGACGGCCTCGGCCCGGTGGATGGGCGTGCCGAGGGCGTAGAATTTTTCCTCATAGCCAGTCATGATGCCGACCGGGCCGTTCGCATGCAGATCATCGGTGACATTGCGCAGCTCGAGGAAGCAGCTCTCCATCTCCGGCAGGCTCCAGGCAAAGAGGTTGGCGTTGTCGGTCTTGAAATGGATCTGGCCGCCGAGCTTCAGGACCTTCTTGTATTTTTCCAGGAAGGTGTGGTAGGTCAGGCGGCGCTTGGCGTTCTTCTTGCGCGGCCAGGGGTCGCAGAAGTTGATGTAGAGCAGGTCGATCTCATCGTCGGCGAAAAACTGGTCGATGTTCGCCGCGTCGAGCGAGACGAAGAAGACGTTTTTGAGGCCCTTGCGGATCGCGGCCTCCATCGCGAGCACCAGCGCGTCCTGCACGCGCTCGATGGCGATGAGCAGGACATCGGGTTCGGCCTCCGCGGTCTCGACGGTGAACTTGCCCTTGCCGCAGCCGACCTCGACGCGCAGCTCACGGCAGCCGGGCATGAGGCTGCGCCAGCTGCCGCGCAGCGCCTCCGGCTCGTGGATCCAGACGGACTCGCAGGCCTCCATCCGGGGCGCGAGGTTGTTTCTTCTTCTCATTCGCATGGCGGTTTCCCTGCACTTTCTGATAATTGGTTTTACTATATCATGGATCCGGCGAAATTGCAACGCGCGATTGCGCCGCACAGGCAAAACGCGCAGCCCGCGGATGCGGACTGCGCGTTTTCTGCTGTTTTTATTTGCAGCTCTCCGCCCAGGTGCGGAGCGCGTCGGCGCTGGCGCTGAGCTTGAAGACCTTGCCTTCGAGCAGCTTTGCGCCCTTGCAGCTGGGCGCGAGGGCCTTGTTGGTGCTGCCCATGCCGCTGCCGCCGGAGGTGGCGAAGGGGATGACGGTCTTGCCGGTCAGGTCGCAGCTCTCGAGGAAGGTATTGACGATCGTCGGCGCGATATACCACCAGATGGGGAAGCCGACGAAGATCGTGTCGTAGCCGGAAAGGTCCGGGCCGCCCTCGGCGATCTCCGGCCGGGAGGACGGACTCTGCATCTCGATGGTGCTGCGGGACTGCTTGTCCATCCAGTTGAGGTCGGCTTTGGTATAGGGGATCTTCGGCCGGATCTCAAACAGGTCCGCATCCACGGCGGCAGCCAGCTTTTCGGCAAGCTTCTTCGTCACGCCGGAAGCGGAAAAATAGGCGACAAGTTTTTTGCTCATAAAACATACCTCCTGTGGTTGGTTCCTGATTTCAGTATAGCAAGGCTGTCAAGCACCCCAAAAGGCTCCCCTTTCAGGGGAACTGTCAGCCGAAGGCTGACCGAGAGGTTGTCGCTGATTTGCATAGAAAAACCCAAACCGCAAGTTTCGCTTGCGGTTTGAAAAGGAAAAAACGAGCACAGAGGATAAGAAGCCTTGCCTGCAAGGATTCGTTCCGTCGTGGTCGTTTCTGACGCGCCTCCGGCGGCCCTATCTTTTCCCTTGCGCGGGAAAAGATAGGGGAGAAAAGGGGCGCTTGGACGCGTTTGGTGCGTCCTGCCTCTGAATTCAGGCAGATCCCAATGTTTCGGTCTGGCGTTCCACTCGATGGTCACCTTACGAATTTTTTACTACGCGCCGCCTGATACGGGGGGCATCAAGTTTGTAACTAGTTGCCTTAGAACGACTGCCGTCAATAGAAGGTGCAATCAAAATACGGGCAGGCATTAGATAGGCGGCGATACAAAACCCGCCCGGCGGGGCCGGGCGGGTTGGATGGGTCATTTGGCTTTTCGCACCTTGGAGGCGACGATGGTAAAGGCGGGGATGACGACAATGGGGATGGCGGCCCAGCCGACGATGGAGGTGCCCTGCTGCAGCATGGCCTGGAAGCCCAGGGCCGCGCCGACAGCGGCGATGCCAAGCAGGATGGCCGTGATGACAAAGCGGCGCAGCTGCGCGTTTTTGATAAACCGGAACAGGCCGTCAAACCGGACATTGCCGGCATGCGCGAGTCCGGCCGCGCTCGTGAGAACGGCAAGCGTCATCAGGATCACGTACAGCCACTGCAGCCATTTCATTCCCAGGCGGTTCAGGACGGACATGACCGGCAGCGTCTCAGCGCAGACGTCAAAGACATTCGTATAGCTGAACAGCGTGAAGATCAGGCAGACCATCAGCAGGATCGTGATCAGATAGCCCGCGCCGATGGCCTTGCGCGCCTCCTTTTTGTCCTTCACCACGTCCGAGACGGACATGACGTTGAAGACGATGGTGGACTGGAAGCAGCCGTACTGCATGGCGCTGAGGATCGCGTCCAGGAGGCTGGGGTCCTTGGCGTTGGCCGCGGAGTTGGCGAACGCGCCAGGCACGTCGCTGTCACCGCAGGTCAGGGCCAGCACCGTGATTAGCAGGACGACGCCGACGATGGCGTACATCATATAGCCCGAGGACTTTGCCAGCAGCTTGGAGCCATAGAGGCAGAGGGCGGCGGAAATGAGGATCGTGACGATGGCCGTCGCCCAATAGTTGACGCCGAGGAAGCCCTGCAGGAGCTTGCCCTCACCGGAGAAGGCAAGACCGCCGGCGCACATCATGGTCATCAGAAAGCAGATATCGTATAAGACGGCGACCACGCCGCCCAGCTTCTCGCCGTAGCAGGACCGGGCGAAGGGGCGGTAGTTCGGCGTGCCGTGCTCGCGGGCGTATTCCAGCATGAAATACATGACGCCGCCGGTGATCAGCATGGCGAGCAGGGGCGTCACAAGGCCGACCCAGCCATATTTGACGTACCAGCGGACGCTGAACGCGCCGGTGGCGAAGCCGGGGCCGAAGTGGCTGCCGATCCAGACTGCGGCCACCCCCAGGTAGGTGGGAACTGCTGTTTTTTTCTTCTGCATAACGTTTCTCGTCTCTCTTTTTCGGATTCGCGGAAGTTATTCCGCGTCAAACGACATTCTGGCAGCGATGCTGTCCTTCATCCCCTGCGCCAGGGCGACATGCTTCGGGTGCTGCAGATACGCGCCGAGCTGCTCCGGCCGGTCGATCTGCATGATCATCAGGATATCCGCGTTGGAATCGCGCACAGTGCAGCAGCGGATGACTTTGGCGTCGTGCAAAAACGGCAGCTCCGCTTCCAGCGCGGCATAGACCGCTTCGCACTGCGCAAAGATGGCACCGGCATCCGCGCCGGGCTTCAGCTTCAGGAGATTGTAATGGGTCATGTTTTTCGCCTTCTTTTTTTAATATCCCATAAAATACCGCGCGGCATTCCGCTTGTCAAGTGCCCGAAATGCGGCATTGCCGAGCGTTTTGGTGTGAAATGTTCCAGAAAGAATCACTTTAGCGATTTTAAGCTTTGCATAGATAAAGAATCATGTGATTTTCGGAGAAAAAATTTTTTGATGTTTTTTGTGCCTGCAGCGGGCCGCTTTCACGCCGCTTGGTGGATTTTTCCGATGGTTTCTGTTATAGTGAAAGCAGCAGTACACGAATCCGTTATCAGTTGACATAACATACGATCAGGAGGAACGCAGATGCAAACGCGAAGACTGGGGAAAACAGGGCTGCAGGTCAGCGAGATCGGCTTCGGCGCGGAATGGCTCGAGCGCCATCCGGAGGAAGAAGGTGTGGAGCTGATCCATTACGCCGCCGACGCCGGCATCAACATTCTTGACTGTTGGATGCCGGACCCGAAGTCCCGGGACATCATCGGTCTGGGCATCCGGGACGACCGCGCCCACTGGTACATTCAGGGCCATCTGGGCTCGACGTGGAAGAACGGGCAGTATTACCGCACGCGCGATCTGATCTATGTGCGCCCGGCGTTCGAGGATCTGCTGACGCGCCTGCAGACCGATTACATCGACCTCGGCATGATCCACTACGTAGACTCCGAGGAGGAGTGGGAGCAGATCCTGCACTCCGACTATCTTTCCTACGTGATGGAGCTCAAAAAGACCGGCGTCATCCGCCACATCGGCCTCAGCTCGCACAACCCGAAGGTCGCGGTGAAGGCGGCGGAGTCCGGCTTCGTGGAAATGATTTTGTTCAGCGTCAACCCGGCCTTCGACATGCTCCCGGCGAGCGAGGATATCGACACGATGTTCGCCGAGCGCTTTGACACGGGGCTCAAAGGCATCGACGCGGCGCGCGCACATCTGTACAGCGTCTGTGAGCAGAACGATGTCGGCATCACGGTCATGAAGGGCTTCGCGGGCGGGCGGCTGTTCGATGAGAAACGCTCGCCGTTCGGCGTCTGTCTGACGCCGGTGCAGTGCATCCACTACGCGCTGACGCGCCCAGCGGTCTGTTCCATCCTGTGCGGCTACGACACGAAGGAGCAGGTCGACGCGGCCGTCGCCTACGAGACCGCGTCGGCCGAGGAAAAGGACTACGCGTCGGTGCTCGCCAACGCGCCGTTCCACTCCTACCGCGGCCAGTGCACCTACTGCGGGCACTGCAAGCCGTGCGCCGCGGAGCTGGATATCGCGATGATCAACAAATTCTACGATCTTGCGACCATGCAGCCCGAGGTCCCGGCGACCATCCAGTCGCACTACGAGCTGCTGGGGCATACGGCCTCCGAATGCATCGGCTGCCATGCGTGCGAAGCGCGCTGTCCGTTCGGCGTGCCGATCGCCCGGCGCATGGAGCAGGCCGCCGCTCTGTTCGGCCGCTGAATCCGGTATTACGCGCAGATCTGCGCCTAATATAATCGCAGGATAAAAACGCAACGTGGGCTGAGTCTTTGGTCCGCCAGAGCTGGTAGGTAGCCCAGCCGTCTGCGGTTCAGTCCGTCTGTTGCCGCGGCCATCCGGCCGGACGCGGCAAATCCGAAGCGGATGCAGCGCCAGATCCGGAAGCAGACCGCCGCCGGCACCGTCGGCACCCGGTCACAGCAGGCGCTGCAGCTGCAGCGCGAGGCGCAGAAGCTTGAAAAGCAGACCCGCTCGCGCGAGCAGCGGGAAGAAGAAAAGCAGCGCCGCTTTACCTGCCGGCAGCAGAAACGAAAGGAAAAGCACCGGGGCAAATAGCTGGGTGTACGTAAGACAGTATTGCGCTAAGATTGACGAAGCGGCACGAAACCGCATGGAGCTGATCGTGCGGTCACTGGCAGAGCAAAACGGCGTGACCGAACAGCTGAAAGCCGAAAACCAAATGGAATGGGTGCGGCAGATGAACGCTTGCAAGGCACAGGCAGAGGAAGTTGTGAAGTTTGAGCTGATTTATGACTGATACTGAGAGCGCCTGGACAAATAAAGTTCGGGCGTTCAGAATTTCCTGAACGAACTGTATCTTTTTCACAAAACCTATTGACAAGAGAACTTGGCAAAGGTATAATTAGGATATGCAAAGAAAACTTGGAGCGGAGGTGTTCATATGAAAAAGGACGATATCTTAAACGCAAGTCGAAAAGAGCATAAGAACAAAGACTTAGCAGAAATAGAAGTGATATATCAAGCAGGAAGTCATGCAGGCAGAGTAGGTGCTTTAGTGTGTTGTCTCCTGTCCTTACTATCCTCTATGCTTGCTCATACCATGATTTATAGTCCGTGGGTTATATACTTCAGCATTCTTTCAACGCAATGGTTAGTTCGCTTTATCAAAATGAAACGAAAAAGTGATTTGGTGCTAACCATCCTATTTTTGATTCTTTCCGTCTTGGCATTTGCCGGATTTATTCGTCGCCTTTTAGAGGTGAGAGTATGAAAGAGCAGTTGCATCTGAAAAATCACTTAAAGGAAGTTCGTATGGCAGCAAATCTTTCTCAAGCACAGCTTGCAGAAATGGTGGGTGTGTCGAGAAACACTATCAGTTCTATCGAAACAGGGCAATTCAACCCAACAGCAAAGTTAGCTCTTATCCTTTGCATTGCCTTAGATAAGAAATTCGAAGAACTATTCTATTTTTAGGAGGACAGCATGGATAATTTGATATTATTGATTTTGGGGTTGTTTATTTCTGTGCTTGGCATTACAAACATCAAAGGTAATATCAGTACGATACATTCGTACAACAGACGAAAAGTAAAAGAAGAGGATATACCTAAGTACGGAAAAGTCGTTGGCACAGGCACGCTTATAATGGGAGTATCTTTTATCTTAGGGTACATTGCTTTGTTTTGGAGCGAGACCGCTATGGCAGTTATCATCCTACCGGGAGTAGTTGTTGGTTTGGGATTTATGCTCTATGGACAGTTCAAATATAACAAAGGAATTTTCTGAAAAGCGAAAACGGAAAATCCCTTTAGGAACTAAAGGGCGCACTTCTATACTCTCTGTCGAGAGTAGTGCGTCCTGCGGAGCTTCATTCCCGGTCAGCAGAAGAAAACTGCCCGACCGAGAATGTTTCGACACTTCGTTCCGTCAAGGGAGCTACACTCCCTTGCGACGCTTGTGCGTCTATCCCTTGTGGACTTGCCGTCCGCAAACGGTTTTGACAAACCGTTCGCCGCCAGCAAGTTTGAAGATTAGACATAAACAAATCCTCCGCATGGTCTAAGCCATACGGAGGATTAACTGTTTTACGGACACCCGTCTATAGCCCCGGTGCCTTTTTCGCAGCAGCTCATGCTTTTCTTTATTCGCCTGTGATCTCCCGCTGTTTCTTTTTGGGGAGGGCGTGGAGGACCAGGCGGTAGGCTTCGTCGAGGAGGTTTCTCAGCAGATCGTCGGGGACGGAGCCCTGCGCGCGGACGGAGTTCCAGTGGGTCTTGTTCATGTAGTAGCCGGGCAGGATGTCTTCATACTGCCCGCGGAGGAAGTCGCCCTCGGCGGGGTCGAGCTTCAGGGTGATGTAATACGGCTGGTCCTGATCGTCCAGGCAGACGGCGGCGAACAGCTTGCCGCCGATCTGATAGCGGATCCAGTTCCAGTCCGGCTGCAGGTCCTTTGTGACACCGGGCTTCTGCAGGAGATAGTCGTCGATCCAGGGATATGGCATAGAGGTCTCCTCTCTTTCAGCGGTCAAAGGTCACGGTATGGCTCCCAAGGACCTGCGTGCAGGGGATCTTTGCGGCGATCTCGGCCGTGCAGGCCGTCTTATGGATCGCATGGTGCGCCTCCGTTTTGCTTCTGATAATCCGTGCCCCAGGCCACCATAGAGTCGAGGATGGGCCGCAGGCTGTAGCCGGTAGCGATCAGGGTATATTCCACGCGCGGCGGTACCTCGGCGTAGACCTTGTGCGTGAGCAGGCCTTTGGCCTCCATATCGCGCAGCTGCGCGGTCAGGACCTTCTGCGTGACGTGACCGATGGACTTTTTCAGCTCGCCGAAGCGCTTCGTCCCGCTCATCAGATCGCGCAGGATCAGCACCTTCCACTTATCGCCGATGAGCATCAGCGTCGTCTCTACCGGACAGGCAGGCAATTCCATGCTGCTGGCCTCCTTTTCTGGTTTTACAGATACCGGCCGGTGACGCTGGCGGGATCCTGCCGGATCTCGTCCGGCGTACCGGCTGCAATGATGCGGCCGCCGGCGTCTCCGCCGCCGGGGCCCATGTCGATGATGTGATCGGCATTGCGGATGACGTCCAGATCGTGCTCGATGACGACGACCGTCGCGCCGCTGTCCAGCAGCGCCTGAAAGACGCCGAGCAGCACCCGCACGTCCAGCGGGTGCAGGCCGATGGACGGCTCGTCGAAAACGAAGACGGAATCGGTCTGCGTTTTGCCGATCTCGCTCGCAAGCTTCAGCCGCTGCGCTTCGCCGCCGGAGAGGCTCGGCGTTTCCTCGCCGAGCGTCAGATAGCCGAGGCCGAGCCGCTTCAGAATGCCAAGCTTCTGGCTGACGGTCTTCATATCCCTGCAGAAGTCAAGCGCGGAAGCTACATCCATGTCCATGAGCTCCGGCAGGGACACGCATTTGCCGGTCTTATTTGCGAGCTTCACATCATAAGCGGCTCTTGCGTAGCGCGAGCCGCGGCAGTCGGGGCACGGGATGTTGACGTCCGGCAGGAACTGCACGTCCAGACTCACCTCGCCCGTCCCGTCACAGCCGGGGCAACGGAGGGAGCCGGTGTTGTAGGAAAAGTCGCTCGCCTGATAGCCCCTTTCCTTTGCGTCGGCAGATCTCGCATACAGCTTCCGCAGCTCGTCGTGGACGCCCGCGTAGGTGGCGACCGTCGAGCGGACATTGATGCCGATGGGCGTGGCGTCGATGAGCTTGACATGCGCAATACCGTCGGCTTTGACTGCGCGGATATGCGCGGGCAGGGCGCTGCCGCTGATGCTTGCCTCCAGGGCGGGAATGAGGCTCTCGAGCACCATGGTGGTCTTGCCGGAGCCGGACACACCGGTGACGACGGTCAGCCGTCCCTTCGGGATCTCGACCTCCAGCGGCTTGACGGTATGGATCTGAGACGTGGACAGATGCATGGTCCCATTTGCAAACACAGCTTCCTTCGCCGCCCGGGGCCGCAGCTCCGTCTCGGCTTTTCCGGAGAGGAAGGGACCGATCTGGGACGCGGGGTTTTCCTCGATCGCCGGGATCGTCCCCTGCGCGATGACGTGTCCGCCCTTCGCGCCCGCTTCCGGACCCATCTCTACGATCCAGTCGGCTTCCTTTAAGATCTGCGTGTCGTGGTCGACCAGAATGACGGAGTTGCCGTCATCCACCAGATCGTGCATCACGCCGGTGAGGCCGACGATGTTGGACGGGTGCAGACCGATGGACGGCTCATCCAGCACGTAGAGGACGCCCGTCGTGCGGTTGCGCACGGCACGGGCCAACTGCATCCGCTGGCGCTCGCCGGTGGAGAGCGTGGCAGCCGAGCGGTCGAGCGTCAGGTAACCGAGTCCCAGGTCCATGAGCCGTTTGGCGGTACTCTGGAACGCCTCGCAGATGCTCTCGGCCATCGGGCGCATGTCCTCCGGCAGGCTGGCCGGGACGCCCCGCACCCATTCGACCAGCTGCGCGAGCGTCATCGTGCAGGCTTCGTCCAGCGAGATGCCGCGCACCTTCGGCGCGCGGGCGGCGGCGGACAGGCGCGTGCCGCGGCAGTCCGGGCAGACATCTTCCTTCAGGAATTTTTCCACCCGCTTCATTCCCTTCTCGTCCTTGACCTTTGCTAGGGCATTCTCCACGGTGTAGACGGCGTTATAATACGTGAAATCCAGCTCGGCAAAGTCGTTGGAGCCGGCTTTTTTTGCGTGGTAGAGGATGTGCTTCTTCTCGGCCGGACCGTGGTAGACGATGTCCTTTTCCTGTTCCGTCAGGTCGCGGAAGGGCACGTCGGTGCGCACGCCCATCGCGCGGCAGATATCCGTCATCAAGGACCACATCAGGCTGTTCCACGGGGCGACCGCGCCCTCGTCGATGGTCAGGGAGTCGTCCGGCACCAGTGTATCAAGATCGACGGTGCGGACGACGCCGGTGCCGCCGCAGGTCTGGCACGCGCCCTGTGAGTTGAACGCCAGCTCCTCAGCCGACGGCGCATAAAAATGCGCGCCGCACGTCGGGCAGACGAGCTCCTTTCCGGCTGCAACGAGCAGCGACGGCGCGAGTTCATGCCCGTTCGGGCAGCGGTGGCTGGCAAGGCGGGAGTACATCAGGCGCAGACTGCTCAGCAGCTCCGTGCCCGTGCCGAAGGTGCTGCGGATGCCCGGCACGCCGGGGCGCTGGTGCAGGGCCAGGGCGGCGGGGACATGCAGCACCTCGTCCACGCTGGCCTTCGACGCCTGCGTCATTCTCCGGCGGGTGTAGGTAGAAAGCGCCTCGAGATACCGGCGCGAACCCTCGGCGTACAGGACACCCAGCGCCAGCGAGGATTTTCCCGAGCCGGACACGCCGGCGATGCCGACGATCTTGCCTAGTGGGATCTCGACGTCGATATTTTTGAGATTATGGACTTTTGCGCCCCGGACGAGCATGGTATCGATCATGTTTGTTGACTCCAGATAGGATAGATCTTGTGGTTATTTGTTCTCGGCGATCTGCCAGTGCTTGAGCTTCGGCAGCAGGTCCTGCAGGTAGGCGCGGACCTGGACGGGCGGAAAGGCATCGTTTGCCATGTGGGCCGCGCAGAAATCGATCAGCGCATCCATGCTCTGATACGTGAATGCGCCGTCCGTATAGCACCACTTGCAGTAATCCTCGTTGAACGAGCCGTCCGGTTCGCGGCTCATGTTCCCGTCTTCGAGCGGCATGCCGCAGCACTGGCAGATGAGCTGCCGCGGCGCACCGAGCAGCGTGTTGATCGAGACGTCAAAAAAGCGCGAGAGCAGCTTCAGCGTCTCGGTGTTCGGGACCGTCTCGCCGGTTTCCCAGCGGGAGACGGCCTGCCGGGTCACATAGACCTTCTCCGCCAGCTCGTCCTGCGACAGGCCTTTTTTCGTGCGGAGCTCCAGGATCACATCTTTTGTATTCATAAAAAATCACCTCAGATCCAGATTACCACGCCGGCCTGCCGCGCGCAAGCAACGCGCAGTTGCGGGGGCAGCTGACGCTATGCTTCGGGAAGGTCCATGATGGGCCTTAAAATAAGTCCAGCATGGCGTCTAGGTAGATCGCCTCGCGCACGCGCAGCCGGTATTCCGGTTTGGTCAGGTAGTAGAGCAGAAATTCCAGCAGCATGGCGCTGCCGAGGCCGCGGCCCTCGAGCTTGAAATTGGAAAAGCCCATGGGCAGATAGACGTTCCGGATCGCGCCGACGCTGAGAAAGCCGGGGTTCTCCATGGCGCTGGAAAAGCGGTAGCCCGCGGACGCGCCGGGGGCCGTGCAGATATGCTCCGCCGGCTCGCCGAGGTTTTTCCGGCTGACGGCCTCGTAGCACGCGCGCCGCTCCCGGCATCCGAACGAGCAGCACTCGTTGCAGAGGAATTCCGTCTTGTCCTTGAGCGGCTGCGGCAGCGCACGGAGGTCATCAAAGGCCCTGTTCAGGCGGAAATCCGGCACGACGGAAGAAAATCCGCCCGTTCCAGCTCCTGCCGGAGCTGGCGGAAGTTTGTCAGGACCTTGGTGGTCGAGGAGATGAAGCTCAGCTGCGGGTAATTGGCTTTCAGGTAGTCCAGCAGCAGGTCCGAGTGGACGATGACGCCGTTCTGCGGGCCATCGCTCCGGGCAAACGCACGGCAGAGGGCGTTGCAGCGGCCATCCGAAAGGTGCTCCGGGCGGAGCAGCGAGTTGCTGAACGTCAGGCGGGCAGACAGGCCATAGGCCCGCGTCAGGGCCAGGACCTCCTGCGCCGACCATTCGCCGGAGCCGACGCGGCCGCCGCCCCAGATGCAGTCCGCCGGCGCGCCATAGAGCGAGCCGATGGCGCACCAGTCGTAAAAATATTCCCGGTGCTCAAAAAAACAGCGGCAGGAAGACGCGGTAGAACGCATACGCCTCAAACAGGCCGGGAAGATGAAAATATGCAATCGTTTTGCGCATCCCATCCTCCCCTTCCGCCGCGCAGACATCGCGGACGTGTTTTTCTTTATTCTACACCATCTGTTCGGCGATTGCAATTTGATCCTTTGCGTGTGGGGGCTTCTGCGCGGAGTCCATGTGCCCTCTTGCAAAATACGAATGATTCTGATAGAATTATCATAGAATTCTACAGGAGGTGTTGACCCGTGATTATCAAATCTTCGACCGCGCTTCGCAATGACTATGGCTCCATCTCTGATCTGGCGCATGATGAAGCGGAACCTATCTATATCACTAAGAACGGCGAGGGCGACCTTGTCGTGATGAGCATCGAAGCCTTTGAACAGCGCGAAGAAGCCTTGAAGCTGCGCGCAAAGCTGGAGGCCGCAGAAGCAGCCCGGCTTTCCGGTCTACCAACCTATACGCTGGAGGAATCCAGAAAACGGCTGGAGGCAATCTATCAGCGTGGCTGATCTTGTAATTCTGGAACCTGCCCAGCGGGAGCTTGAAGAAATCGCGCAGCTCCATAGGAATCTTGTGGGGCCAAACTCGGCAAGAAATATCACCGATCTGGTTTTGGATACGCTTTCCCGTCTGGAAATGTTCCCGCTGTCCGGCCATATCCCGCAGGATAAGGAGCTGCGAAACGGCGGATACCGCTATGTGATCGCGGGAAAGTATATCTGCGTGTATCGGCTGATCGCTGAAACAGTCTATGTCTATCATATCGCCCACGGCACAAGCAATTACCCTATGCTGTTCAAACGGCTTCTGAAAGAAGAACACCCATAGCCGTTATGCCTGTCGTCCTTAGATAAGAACACTTTCGGGCGGAGCAGAGCCCCGCCCCTACAGAATGCTGCGCATCTCAAAGCCTCCCCTTCCAGGGGAGGTGGCTCGGCGCAGCCGAGACGGAGAGGTTGTCACCAATTTGCAGCAACCTCTCAATCCGCTTCGCAGACAGCTCCCCTGAAAGGGGAGCCATGGGTGCCTGTAAATTAAAAAACCAATGCAAAAAGGTGCAGACCATCAAATCCGGTCTGCACCTTCTATTTATTGCAATCGTTCTAAGGCAACTAGTTGCAAATCTGGAACCCCCGTATCAGGCGGCGCGTAGCAGAAACTCGTAAGGTGTCCATCGTGTGGAACGACGCCTGAAAGATAGGTTCCCACCTAAATTCGAGGCAGAATGCACTAAACGCGTCCCCAGCGCCCTTTTCTTCCCTATCTTTTCCCGCGCAAGGGAAAAGATAGGGCCGCCGGAGGCGCCGGCAGCTGCAAATCTGCAGCAGTCAATCCCCCAAGCGCGTAGTTTATGCCATTATTGGTACGCCAGCTCCCTTTACACAAGGGAGCCTTTGAAACGCACCGCCAGAAGTACGGCAGAAATGTGGAACAACCTCTCAGTCAGCCTAGGGGCTGACAGCTCCCCTGGGAGGGGAGCCTTTTTATGTGCAAAGCAACGTGCAGAGAGCGGCTGCGGCGGCGCTGGCGGGGAGGTAGATGGCGAAGTGGATGAGATGGGTGCGCTTGTTATAGCCGAACATGTGCGGGCCGACCACGCCTTTGAGCTCGGGGTAAAAGTGGGGAAAGAAATTCGAGCGGCAGAGCAGCACACAGTCGAAGAACGCGATATCGTAAACCTCCATGGCATAGAGCATGAACAAAAACCGTGCGAAAAATGCCCCAAAGCCGAACTGGTTCCTGACGCCGTCCCACACGGCAAGCGCGGCCGCGCCGAGAAAGAGCAGCACGGCAAGCCCCTCGATCACCCAACCGAGGGCGTGCGCGCCGCGGAAGCGCTCCTTCCGGTCGGGGATGGCGGCCAGATTCTCCTGCGGGGCGGAGGCAAAAAAGCGCTTGTCCTGAATGAAGCCGACCGCGCCATAGAGCAGGAGAAAATAGGCTAGAAAGACCAGGAGCGTCGCAAGGATGGTGATCTTCATTGCAGATACTTCCCGGCTTCCCGCTCAAGCGCCTGCCAGAGCGGATCGTCTGCACCGGCTTCCTCAAAGAAGCGCTTCAGATCGCAGTCCAGGGCGCTCATCTCGTCGACGGCGTTCATGGCGTGGTCGGACACGCAGATCTTGCCGAGGCTCGTGGCACATATGAGCTTGAAGAAGCGCAGGCAGGTCTTGCGGTAGGCCGCACTTTCAAAATCCGTGTCCTCTGAGCTTGAAGAAGCGCAGGCAGGTCTTGCGGTAGGCCGCACTTTCAAAATCCGTGTCCTCCTTCGGCAGGATCGTATGTCCGACGCTCCGGATGGCGCGGTAGCCCTCGATGTTAGCGTCGATCATCCGGCTGAGGTAGGCGGTATTGCCCTTGAGCTTTTTGAGGTCGCCGTCCGTCTTGTAGCACGCAAATGCCGCGGGCTGCACGAACGCCGCGTGGCAGAGCAGATAGTCTCCCATGTTCGGCTCGTAGGCGACCTTGTATTTTGTCCCCTCGAAGATCCGGCCGATCAGCGCCTCGTTGGAGGGCGCGGAGGCGATCTGGCCCATGGTGCCGCCGAAGCGCCGCTTGAAGCAGACTTTTCATTTGCTCACAGCTTTCTGTGTATGATGCGTTTTAGTTAATGTTCTCTAACCGAATTGCATCAAAAACCTGCTGGAAAGTCAATCTGTCTGCAGCAAAGGAGAACATCACTGCGAACCGATCATCTGTAAAGACTGTAAACGGATAAAGCAGGGACAGTCTTCTGATGTCCCTGCTTTATCCCATAAACAAGCCTAAAAAGCGGTGCAATCAGCGGAGCATACGTACTTACACAGACTTAATCCGGTTGGAGGATCGTTACATAGGTTTGCTCCTCAACCATATCAAACCGCAGCGTCAGTGCGGGAATATTCCGGGCCGTTCCTTTGCCGCGTACCGAGAGAATGGGCTCCTGCCATGCAACATCAAAATATCCTGTACTCTCATAAAATGCCGAGATCTCCTGCGGAATATCCTCCCATGCCTGACCCTCGACTGTGACGGGATCGCAGAGGTAGGGCGTATCATAGGAAAGCTCAAGTATGTCATCATCCGGTGCATTCAGGCAGAATCCCGGAAATAGAATAGAGTCCGTGCTTTCCCTGTCATTGTAAAGCTTATAGCATAGGCCGGAAAAGAGATACCAGTTCTTTTCGCCGCCCTGGCCGACTTTTTCCAGATAATATACATCGCGCGTGCCGTTGCCTTGCGGAACCCAGATCAGAGCACCGATACTCCCCTGTGAAGGAGTGGAGACGGTCTGAAATACAGCGTCGTCGCGGTATATTTTCTGTACCAGCGCAGATAATGACAGATCGGTTGAAAACTGATTCGCGCCATAGGCAATATAGAGCCCCGGATTCAGCTCCGCTCCCGTGCTGATTTCAAGTACGTCTCCGCTAGGAAACGCTCTGGCGGGGATACTCCGATCATAGCCTGTCCCGTAGCATCCCGAACACACAGATAACATGAGACAGACCGCGATCGCGACGAGGAAATAACGAACTTTCATCAAACAAATCGCCTCCAATGCAAACTTTGTTCCGGCTCCGCATATACGAGTACATAGGAAAACAGAGTTTTTCCGTTGTGTAAAGGAAGGATGCCGTAATGCCGGTATAAGCCTGAAATATCCAGCCATGATCCGACAATCCCTCTTTAATATTATAGCATGAATTTCCTGACATAACAAATGTATCAAAACGTTTTCATCCCGGGGCGGAGATCGCGCTGTCAAAGCGAGCGCGATTGCAGCGCGGCACACATGAGTCGCTCCCCTTTCCTCTGCCCCCGCAAAGCTCCCTCGCTTTGCGAAACAGGCGGGCCCCGCGTTTCCGGGATCCGCCTGTTTCTTTCGTTTCGGGACCGCCCGACGGCGATTGCGTTTGGAGTCCGGGTTTGCTATAATGAAGCAAATTGCGATCGGGAGGGACCACGCAGATGAACAAAAAGCTGAGCGCCGCCGAAGTTTTGAAGGAAGCGGCGATCCTGACCGCGGCGGTGGCGATCATCGCGGCGGCGGTATATTTTTTCCTGGTGCCGAGCCATACCTCGGTCAGCAGCATTTCCGGCCTTGGCATCGTGCTGTCAAATTTCGTGCCGCTGCCGCTGTCGACGATCACGATGATTTTGAACGTCGTCCTGCTGCTGATCGGTTTTCTCACCTGCGGGCGGGAATTCGGAGCGAAGACCGTCTATACGAGCGTGATGCTGCCGGTGTTTCTGGGGCTTTTTGAGCGGCTGTTCCCGGATTTCTCGTCGCTGACGGGCAGCCAGACGCTCGACGTGCTGTGCTACATTCTGGTGGTGAGTATTGGCCTCAGCATCCTCTTTAATCGCAACGCGTCTTCCGGCGGGCTGGATATCGTGGCGAAGATCCTGAACAAATACCTGCGCATCGAGCTTGGCCGGGCCATGTCGCTGGCCGGCATGTGCGTGGCGCTGTCGGCAGCGCTGGTCTATGATTCGAAGACAGTAGTCCTGAGCGTCCTCGGCACGTATTTTAACGGCATCATTCTGGACCATTTCATCTTTGACAACAACAAAAAAGCGCCGCGTCTGCATCATCACCGAGAAGGAGGAGGCGCTCCGCCGGTTCATCATCGACGACCTGCACAGCGGCGCCACGATCTACGAAGCGATCGGCGCCTATAACTTCGAAAAACACAACGAGATCATCACCATCGTCGACAAAAGCGAATACCAGAAGCTCATGAACTTCATCAACCGCGAAGACCCCAAAGCCTTCATCACCATCTATAACGTCTCCAACATGCAATACCAGCCGAAGACCCGCGCATGAGCGTGGGTCTTTGCCCGCTGGCGGCTTGACAGGGGGCGGGGTTTTTGTTAGTATAGAGATAAGAATGCGGCTGGGGCCGTGTTGTTTTTTGGGCGGCGGTTAGGATTGTCTAACCGTTTGATTTTAGGCGCGAGTTAGATATGTTTAACAATATGAGGTGGGGAACATGAAGGTTCTGGAGCATGGGGGCAGGATTGGGCGGACGCTGCTGTTTTTGCCGTGCACGGCGGAGCCGGTCTGGGCATTTGCAGAGACGATCGCGCTGCTTTCGGAGCAGTGGCACGTGTTTCAGGTGGTCTTTGACGGGCACGAGCCGGAGGAACCGGGCGATTTCACCTCCGTGGAGCAGACCGTGGACGAGGTCACAGAATATTTGAAAGCCCACGGCATTGCCCGGCTGGACGCGGCCTACGGCTGCTCGCTTGGCGGCGCGTGCCTGACCCGGTTTCTGGCGCTGGGCGAGATCCCGGTCGGCCGGGCGATCATTGACGGCGGGATCACGCCCTATCAGCTTCCGTACCTGCTGCGAAAGCTGATCCTGGCCCGCGATGTGCTGTCCTTCAAGCTCGCGGCGAACGACCGCAAGGTTCTGGAAGCGGCGTTTCCCCCGGAACGGTTCACCATCCCCGGGCACGACCCGGTGAAGGAATACGACGCAATGGAGGCCTATCTCAAGACCTATTCCGACCGGACGATCCGCAATGTGTTCTGGTCGGGCAACAACTACGCTCTGCCGCAGATGCCCGCCGCGGGCGGCACGAAGATCACCTACTGGTACGGCGACGACGAAAAGAAGGACCGCCGGAGCAACATCCGCTTCATCAAGCGCTATTTCCCGCAGATCCGGATCCACGGGATCCCGAAAATGGCGCACGCGGAGCTGGTCATCGTGCATCCGGAGGAATTCTGCCGGTACGCGGAGAAATTCCTGGCCGGGCCGGCGGAGGCGGCACAGCCCGTCGGGACACAGGATCGGAGGATGACCAGATGAAAGACAACGAACTGCAATTTGACCGCAGCTGCCACGTGCTGTATTCCAAGCCGTGCAAAAAGGAGATCCTGGAAAAGATCGCGCTGCACTATCCGGCGGCGGAGCGGGAGGCCGTGTGGGAGCAGGTGCAGCGACAGTATGTGGACTTCCTCTCCGACTGGCGCACCGACCTTGGCGGCAGGAAGAATTTCCACAACGGCTTGGGCGGCACCTATGACTGCATTGCGATCCTGAGCTACTATGTGGCTTGCCGGGCCGTCACATCGTTCCGGGAGATCGAGGCGATGGAGGAAAACCTGATCCTCCCCGCTTTCCGCAGGTTAAAGTTCGTGGACTGCAACAAGCCGTTTTTCAAAAAGCTCATGTACAAGGCGTTTACGCGGGCAAAGTCGCTCTGCGACCAGTGGCACGATTACGAGATGGCGGTCTCCCCTTTTGACAAGGACAAGCCCATCTATTATGAATTCACGGCCTGCCCCGCGGCAGAGTTTGCGATCAAGCACGGGTTGACGGATATCATGCCTGCGCTCTGCAATGTGGACTATGCGTCGATGGAGCTGATCCACGCGCGGCTGGTACGGACAACGACCTGCGCGAACGGCTGCAAATGCGACTACACCATCTGCGGCGACAAGGACCCATATCTGCGCGATCACCCCGAATACCGCGACGAGACGGGCTACCGGCGGAACCGGTGAGCGGCCGGAGAAATGGAAACGGAGAAACCAAATGAAACGAGCTTACGCAGCATCGAAATACGCCAAGCCGTGCGAGCGGTACTGCCGGGAGACATATCCGGAGGAGGCAGAACAGATCTGCCGGAAGGCCGAGGCGTATTATCTCGACTTCATGCAGGACATGCCGGATCTCGGCGAAAACATGATGGCGAAGAACATGCTGGACTGGTTTACGATCCTCGCCTTTTATGAGGCGAGCGGCCATCGGATGGACGGCGAGACGCTGCTCGAGATCAAGCGCCGGGCCGTCGAAAGGCTGAAATTTCTCGGGAAGCTGGTCGACGGCAACAAGCACCAGTGGCCGTACCGGCTGTTTGAAAAGACGTATGCGAATTTCATCCACATGCAGCAGGAGCGTCAGGCGCGCGGCGAGTGGATGGACAGCCGGAAGATTGAGCTCAACCCGGATCACCGCACGGAGGGCTTCTGCTTCCACCTGGTGGGCTGTCCCATTGCCAGGCACGCCAGGGTGCACGGCTATATGGACCTTCTGCCCTATCTCTGCAGGACCGATCACTTCCTTGCCGAACTCATGCACGCGAAGCTCATCCGCACGCAGACCGAGGCGCTCGGCGGCGAGTGCTGCGATTACTGGTACGTCGGCGATCAGAGCCCGGTGCTGGAGCAGTACAAGGATCTGGAACAGATCTGACCATGACCTTCCGGAGGGATTTGGGATGAAATACAACGGCTTTTATTTCTGGATGTTCAAAGGCTCCATGAAGCAGGTGCCGGCTGAAAAATACAACAAGGCCTACGCCGCGCAGATCATGAAGCAGAGCAGGCAGGTCTACCGCCAGCTGGTCGAACAGGCGGACGATATCGGCGATGACAACCCGATGGCCTACAACGAGCTGTTCGCCCTCGCCTTCGTCGCGCCGTACATTGCAAGCGGGAAAAAGATCCCGCCGGAGACGGTGCAGGAAATGATGCGCCGCTCGCTGTACCACATCCGGTGGTACTTCGCCAGGACCGACCTGAACACGGCTCGCGGCAAGGCGGAGAACAAGAAAAGCATCGTGAAATACGTCCGGTGGTACACGCCGGAAAAGGCGCGGCAGTACCCGACGTCGTTTCAGGTGGACTTTGTGGGCCAGCCGTACGAGGGCGCGTGCTATTACCGCATCACCCGCTGTCCGATCTGCAGCTGCGCGGAATCGCTCGGCGTTCAGGAGCTCATGCCGCCGTTCTGCGAGCTCGACAAGGTCATGATCACGCTGCAGCACGGCGTCCTGCACCGCAGGCAGACCATCGCCGCCGGCGGCCAATATCGCGATTATTTTATTACAGGCGATAAAGAGTAAGCTCCACCGCAGCCGCCCGGAACGCTCCGGGCGGCTGCGGTTGTGTTTTGGGGGCGGGTTTGCTATAATCAGATCAAACAGAATCCGGGGCATTTCATTTGATAAAGGAGAGACGCATGTTGTTTCTGGTAGAGGCAAACGAAACATATAAATGAATAACCCATTTCTTTTGCAGCCTTTTTCGCACGGTTAAAAAGTTCTTTTCCGATTCCCTTGCGGTGATATTCTTTTAAGACGCCCATAACCGCAAGCTCAACTGTATCTTTTCCCGTTTCTTTGAGATACAAAAATCCCAAGTCTTTTTCGTTTTCCATGGCACAAAAGAAGACTTTCCCTGCGCTGTCGCGGATATATTCTTCTCGTGCCTCAGGGATTCCGAACCATTCAGGCAGTTCTTCCAATATATTTCTGGTTATGCTCTTTTTATCCTCATCATTTGCTATTTGAATGATATGCATGTCAAAAGCTCTCCTCCAAAAATTCCGCTTTGTTTCATGATAGCAAACGATCTGCCAAAGCGCAATCGCAGCCATCCGAAGGCCATGCTCCGGGCGGCTGCGATTGCGCTTTGGCAGATCGTTTGCTATAATGAAACTAATCGAAATTTATAAAGGAGAATATTGATGAAATTATTTTTATGTTCGCACTTTTCAAGTGTAGGAAGTCTGATAAAGGAAGAAATTGAAAATAAGAAAGTCGCATTTATTCCAACAGCTTCACTGCGTGAAGGCTACACCGGTTATGTCGGCTCGGCTCGAAAATTATTCAAAAAGTTGGGAGCAATCGTAACTGAAATTGATATTTCAACGGAGGCTTATTCAACGATACAGTCTGTTTTTGAAGAAGCAGATGTGATATATTTTACCGGCGGAAATTCTTTCTTTCTTATGGACCAGCTCCGTAAAACGGGAACTGATGGACTGCTGAAAAAGGAATTGGCAAATGGAAAATTGATGATCGGCGAGTCGGCAGGCGCAATTATATGCGCTCCAAGCATCCAATATATCGAGCAAATGGATGAAAAGCCGGAGGACTACTCACAAGAAGATGATGCAGGGATTGATTTGATTGATTTCTATGTTCTTCCGCATTATCTTACAGCACCATTTAAGAAAGTTACCGAGAAAATAATGACTGAGTTTTCGGATTTGAATCTATGCCCAATTAACAACCGTCAGGGAATTGTAATTGATGGTGAAGATTCAAAGGTTATTTGCAAAGACTAATTTGAAAATTCCAGTTTACCGAATCCGTGGTGCAAATCCTGCGCCGCGATAATCAAAGAATAGCGTTTCGCGAAACTCAAACAATTTACATAGGAAACCCGCTGAAATCTTATGATTTCAGCGGGTTTCCTGGTCCGAGTGACTGGTTTCGAACCAGCGGCCTCGTGGTCCCAAACCACGCGCTCTACCATCTGAGCTACACCCGGGTATGAAATTGGGGGGCGGGCTGTCTGTGTAAGAACCGCCAAGACAGCTTGGGTGGGATTATTATAGCGGATGGGCGGGGGAAATGCAAGGGGCGGGGAGAAAAAACAACCCCCGGTGGGGCTTCCGCGGGGCGGCGGGAGCTGGTATAATGGCGGCAACGACATGAAGAAGGAGTTTCCCCATGAAAAAGACTGTAAATGCAAAGAATCTGGCGTTCTGCGCGCTGTGCATCGCGCTGTGCGTGGTGCTGCCGATGGCGTTCCACGCGATCGCGAACGCCGGGATGATCTTCCTGCCGATGCACATTCCTGTGCTGCTGTGCGGACTGGCGTGCGGGTGGCCGTATGGGCTGATCTGCGGCGTGCTCGGGCCGCTGCTGTCCGGCGTGCTGACGGGAATGCCCGGGCCGGCGGTGCTGCCCGGGATGATGGTCGAATGCGGCGTGTACGGGCTCGTATGCGGGCTGATGATGCTGCGCGTGCACACGGGCAAGCTGTATGCCGACCTCTACATCAGCCAGATCACAGCGATGCTGCTGGGCCGGGTGCTCTCCGGCGTGTGCAAGGCGCTTCTGTTCGCGCCGGCGACGTTCTCGATCGCCGCGTGGGCAACGGCATCGTTTGTGACGGGTCTGCCGGGCATCATCATCCAGCTCGTGCTGCTGCCCTCGCTCGTGGTGGCGCTGACGAAGGCGCGGCTGCTGCGCGTCCGGTACGCATAAGATGAAGCAGCAGGATGTGATCGAATTTTTCGATCAGGCGGCCGCCGGCTGGGACGCACAGCTGCGGCGCAATGAGCCGGTGATCGCGCGGATTTTGGACAACGCCGGGGTCCGGAGCGGTGTGCGGGTGCTGGACGTGGCGTGTGGGACGGGCGTGTTGATCCCGGACTATCTGCAGCGCGGCGCGGCGCAGGTGACGGCCATCGACATTTCGCCGGAGATGGCGCGCATCGCGCGCGAAAAGTTCCCGCAGGAGAACGTGACCGTGCTCTGCGGCGACGCGGAGCAGGCGCACTTCCCTGCCCCGTTCGACTGCATTGTGATCTACAACGCGTTTCCGCATTTTCCGGAGCCGGAGCGGCTGCTGGCGCATCTGGCCGGGCTGCTGGCCCCGGGCGGGACACTGACCGTGGCACACGGATTTTCCCGCAAGACGCTGGACGCGCACCACGCGAAAACCGCGCGGCAGGTCTCGAACGGGATCCTGCCGGTGCAGGAGCTGGCTGAGCTGTTTTCGCGGTACGTGCACGTGACGGTGCAGATCTCCGACGAGGAGATGTATCAGGTGGCGGGACGGTATGCCCCTTGACAAATCTTCCCGATGCAGTATAATAAAAATAACCGAAGGACGCCTCGACAAGCGGTCATCCCCGGTTAGAAAGCAGATTCTTAAACTATGTTAAGAAACCGTCACTTGGCCGAGTGGCGGTTTCGTCCATTTATGCGGACCGTGATCGTCAATCCAAGGAAATGGAAAGTCAATGTGATCGGCATAAGAACACCTCCTTTCGGAGGGATTCCGGGAACGAACCGCCCGGTAAAATACTTGTACTAAGAAATGGGGTGTTTTAATATGCCGAAAGGGCAGCACAAGTATAAAGGAACACAGAAAGTAGAGATCATAGAGCGGATGCGCAGGGAGCAAATGAGTTTTCACGAAGCATCGAGATCATATGAAATCCCCAGACGCACCCTTCAAGACTGGGAACGAATCTATCTGGAAGAGGGAAAAGAGACTCTTCTGGAAGAACGGCGTGGCAGAGCCTGTGCAGCCAGTGGAACGCAGAAAGGTCGAAAGCCAAAGCTGGATAAGAAAACGGAAGAAGACCTTATTGCAGAGAATCAGCGTCTGCGCATGGAGAACGACTACCTAAAAAAATTGAATGCCTTGGTGCTGGAAGAGGAACGCCAAAACAAAAAGCACAAGTAGTCCAGGAACTAAGGCAGAAGTATCCTCTGAAGCCGTTGCTGCAACTTGCCGGGCTTCCTCGCAGCACGTTCTACTATTATTTGCACCAGTCTCAAAAGCCGGAAAAGTACCATATTGTGAAAGAAAAAATCATTGAAATCTTCAACAAAAATAAAAAACGTTATGGTTACCGCAGAATCACACAAGAGCTGCACAACAATGACGTTCGTGTGAACCACAAGACAGTACAAAAGCTCATGAAACAGATGGGATTAGTCTGCCACGTCCGTGAAAGGAGGAGGTACAATTCTTACAAAGGTGAGGTCGGAGAAGTGGCCCTGAATCTGTTGGAACGACACTTCAAAACGAATGAGCCAAACCGTAAATGGGTTACAGATGTAACTGAGTTTAAGGTCAACTATCAGAAGCTCTACCTGTCACCAGTTATTGATCTGTTTAATGGAGAAGTAGTCAGTTATAGCCTTAGTCGCCATCCCAATTTCAAACAAGTTACAGATATGCTTGAGGATGCTTTTCAGAAATTACCGGATAAAGTGGACGAGCTTATCCTGCACTCTGATCAAGGCTGGCAGTACCAGATGAAAACTTACCAGAAGATGCTGAAAGCAAAAGGTATTACGCAAAGTATGTCTCGCAAAGCAACTTGTTTGGACAATGCTGTCGCTGAAAATTTCTTTGGGCTGCTCAAAACAGAACTGTTCTATCTCGAAAAGTTTGATTCCATTGAGCAGCTTGAAAAGGCCATTGTCGAGTACATTGACTATTACAACAACCGCCGGATTAAATTAAAGCTTAACGGCCTGAGTCCTGTGCAATACAGGACTCAGACCGTTACGGTCGCTTAATTCTATTTCTTGTCTAACTGCTCGTGCGCCTCGTCCTTGCTGCGGCCGAGGACCTTCATCTGGCCGACCATGCAGTTTTTGAGGACGGTCATGTTGTTGAAGAGATTGAAGGACTGGAAGACCATGCCGACGTGAGAGCGGTATTTGGCGGCGTTGACGCTCTTGCCGGTAACGTTTTCGCCGTGGTAGAGGATCTCGCCGCTCGAAGGCGTCTCGAGCAGGTTGATGCAGCGCAGGAGCGTCGATTTGCCGGAGCCGGAGGCGCCGATGATGGAGATGACGTCGCCCTTGCTGACGGTAAAGTCGATATCGCGCAGGACCTCGTGCGTGCCGAAGGACTTGCTCAGGTGCCGGATCTCAAGAATGTTGTCTGCCATCTCAGCGGCCCTCCCTTTCCGCGCCGTATTCCTTGCTGCGCTCGTCATAGTTGCTGCCGCGCTTGGGGTGCGAATAGGTCCCGGCGGTCATGGTGAGCGGATCCTCCTGCACGAGCTCGTAGCTGTCGGAGCCATCCATACCCTTTTCGACCAGACGGAGGATGCCGGAGGCGATCAGGGTCATGAGGAGGTAGCCGGCCATCTCGATGACGGCGGACGGGAAATACTTGTTGTTGATGCCGACGATATAGCGGTGCGAGGCAAAGAACTCCGTGAAGCCGATGATGAACATGACGGAGGTATCCTTGACGTTGATGATGTAGTTGTTGCCGATCTGGGGGAGGATATTGCGGATGGCCTGGGGCAGGATGACGCTGGTCATGGTCTGGAAGTGCGTCATGCCGATGGCCTTCGCGCCCTCGGTCTGGCCGGGGTCGATAGAGATGATGCCGCCGCGGACGGACTCGGCCATATACGCGCCCGTATTGATGGAGACGATCAGGATGGACGCGGCCCAGATGTTATCAAAGCGCAGGGCGTTGTCGGTAAAGTACGGCAGGGCGTAGAAGATGAAGACGGCCTGCAGCATCATGGGCGTGCCGCGGAAGACCTCGACGTAGATGCGGATGATGACGCGGAGGATCTTCAGGAGGATGCGCTTGGGCCAGGGGTCGTTTTTGGCGCAGGGGATGGTATTGAGGATGCCGCAGGCAAGGCCGATGATGCAGCCGATGGCAGTCGCAGCCAGGGCAAGGCCGAGCGTGCTGAGCATGCCTCGCAGGTACATCGGGTGGTATTTGTCCCACAGGATGGCGATATCCTGCATGAGCTTGGCAAGCTTATCCACGGGAGAGAGCTCCTTTCAAGAATTCAAGACGGGAATACGCGAAGTCAATGCCTCCCCTTCCAGGGGAGGTGGCTCGGCGGAGCCGAGACAGAGAGGTCGCTGCAAATTTGTGACAACCTCTCAGTCAGCGTGCGGCTGACAGCATCCCTACCCCTTTTGTCCCTTCGGGACATTTCCCCCTGATAGGGGGAATCGGCCCCTGGAAGGGGAGCCTTGGATTTGCGTCCCTTGAAGCCTTCCCCTATGAGGGGAAGGTGGCATGGCGAAGCCGTGACGGATGAGGTGGAGGCACTTCGTCTACACAACTGCGCCCACCTCATCAGTCGCCTGCGGCGACAGCTTCCCCTCATAGGGGAAGCCATGTCCGCTGCGGCGGGGATAACCTCTCAGGCCCTTCGGGCCAGCTCCCCTTGACAAGGGGAGCCTGGTGAGAAGGTTTGCTGATGGTTTAGACCTCCGGCTGGACGCGGATGGCTTCGTCCATGAGCTGGTTGAAGTCGTCTTCGGTCATGGTGGAGAGGACACTGTCGATGGCGTCCTTGAGGACGGTGTTGCCCTTGCGGACGGAGATGCCGATGTTGACGTTTTCGGCGCGTTCAGCCTCGGAGGCGAACTGGAAGTCGCCGTCGGTGCCGGAGAAGTTGAGGATGACGAGGTTCTCGTCCTGCGCAGCGGCGCCAATGGCGGTGGGCATGTCGGTGCAGATGAAGTCGACGGAGCCGGTCTGCAGCTGCATGATCATGGCCGGTGCGGTCTCAGCGGGGGCAAGGAGGTCGGCGTTTTCGATCTGCGGCAGGCAGGAGTCATACCAGATGGTGCCGGACTGGGCGGTGCACTTGCCGCCGGCCAGGTCGGCGATGGAGGTAGCGCCAGCGTAGGGGCTGTCCTTGGTGGTGACGCAGACGATGGTGGCGTAGTAGTACGGGCCAGCCATGTCAACTTCCTGCATGCGGTCGGCGGTCATGGACTGACCGGCGATGTTGGCGTCCATCGTGCCGGACTGGACAGCCGGGCAGAGGGAATCCCACGCGGAGGAGACGATCTCAAGCTCCCAGCCGTTGGCCTCGCAGATCTTCTTGGCGATCATGACGTCGTAGCCGTTGGCGTAGGCGCCGGGAACGTTGGAGATGGGAACGGCGCCGTTGGAATCGTCCATCTGGGTCCAGTTGTAGGGGGCGTAGGCACATTCCATGCCGACGGTCAGAAGGCCGTCTTCCACGCCGGTGGCGGGGGTATCTGCGGTCTCGGTGGTTTCAGTGGTTTCGGTCGATGCGGTGGTCTCGGTGGCTGCGGGGGTGGCGGTGGTGGAGCTGGCGCAGGCGGCCATGCTCAGCAGCATCAGGGCTGCAAGGACGAGGGCAAGGATTCTTCTCATTGTTTTCATTCACCTTTCGTTTTTTATTTTCCCAGACAGGCTTCACAAAAGCAACAAAAAAGTGGGTCGCTTCTGTAAAGCGATCCACGGAATGAACAGAAAACGGAATTCCCCGCCCCTGCCGCTTCCATCGATAGCGCTTCACAAAGTTTTTCTTTGTGACAGTCCGGCAGATCTTATCTGCCGAGCCAACACCGCGGGTACAGGCAGCGCCTGCGGCATTTCGGCGGTCTCCCCTTTTCCGAACGGCCACTGCCTGTGCTTGCCGCCCGGTACTTTTGAAGCCCGCGCCTCTATCTGGAATGATTGTCTGGATTATAGCGTATCACTTTGCATTTGTAAAGCTAAATTTTCGTTAGAAAGCAAAAATATTTTTCCGTGTTTTTGTGCAGAGTGCATAAGGAGGCGTTTTTTCCTGTCGGAAATCATTTTTGGAATTTGATTTGCTTTTACAGGGATTCTTTGCTATACTATAGGAAAATGAACATCAGGAGGTTCGTGTATCATGGCTGACGAAAAAACGATCCTGAGCTACAAGGGGCGGCCCCTCATGCGCAAGGACAATTTGGTATATTACGGTTCGATGGCAGATTCCCACATCGTGATGCTGCAGATCCTGGAGACGAAGAAGGTCGGCGACACCGACGTGGCGAGCAAGGTCTCCGTCGAGCTGCAGCTGACCGATCCCGGCGTGCGTGCGCGCGACCGGATCGTCAAGAAGAGCGAGAAGGACGGCTTCTTTACCGCGCTGGACCTTGGCTCCGTCTGGCTGGCCCGCGCGCTGAAGGACGCAAAAAAATAATTTTGTCCGTGTTTAAACGAGAGGAAGCCGCACATACTATCTGTGCGACTTCTTTTTCATTTTTCCATTCCTCTTTGGCCCGCCGCGTGCGGGCCGGCCGCCGGTTTTTGACGCCGGCGGTTATTTTTTTCGCCGCGGTACATACTAAGGACAAATGCTGACAGGGAGTTGATCGCCATGCGCAAGGGCGCGCAGACGCTTGTATTTGAATCGAAGCCGGTCATTTTGTCCCACGCCGCCATCGGCGGCAAAAAAGAGGGCGAGGGGCCGCTGGCGGCCTATTTTGATTTTCTGGGGAAGGACGCGAAGCTGTCGCAGAAGACGTTTGAGAAGGCGGAGAGCAAGCTGCAGGAGCTCGCGCTCGACACGGCCAAGCGCAAGCTCGGCGTGAGCTATGAGGATATCGACGTGCTGTTCGCGGGGGATCTGCTGAACCAGTGCATTTCTTCGTCCTTCGCCGCGCGCGGGACGTCGATCCCGTTTCTGGGGCTTTACGGCGCGTGCTCGACGATGGCGGAGTCGCTGCTGCTGGCGGCAGCGTTCGTCGACGCGGGCTTTGCGCGGACGGCGGCGGCGCTGACCTCCTCGCACTTTGCCTCGGCGGAGCGGCAGTACCGCTTCCCGCTTGGCTACGGCGGGCAGCGGACGCCGACGGCGCAGTGGACCGTGACGGGCTCAGGCTGCTGCATCGTGGGCGGCAGCGGCAGCGGTGTGCGCATCGAGGCGGCGACGATCGGCCGCGTGCAGGATCTCGGCATCAAGGACGCGAACAACATGGGCGCAGCCATGGCCCCGGCGGCTATCGATACGCTGCAGGCGCATTTCCGCGATCTGCGGCGCGTGCCGCAGGACTATGACCTGATCGTGACCGGGGATCTCGGCGCACTGGGAAAGAAGATCGTGCTCGACCAGTTCCAGCGCGTCGGCGTCGACCTGACGCCGGTGTATGACGACTGCGGCGTTCTGATCTACGACCCGAAGCGGCAGGACGTGCACGCGGGCGGCTCGGGCTGCGGGTGCGGGGCGAGCGTGCTGTGCGGGTATCTGCTGGACCGGCTCGAGAAGCGGGAGCTGCGGCGGCTGCTGTTCTGCGCGACAGGCGCGCTGCTCTCGCCGACGTCGAGCTGGCAGGGCGAGTCGATCCCCGGCATCTGCCATGCCGTGGCGATCACGGCGGAAGGAAGGTAAGGCTATGGACTATCTCAAGGCATTTGTCATCGGCGGCGCGATCTGCATGCTGGGGCAGGTTCTGATCGATTTGACGCGGCTGACGCCGGCGCGGATCCTGGTGTGCTACGTGGTGCTGGGCGTGATCCTCGGCGGGGCCGGGGTGTATGAAAAGCTGGTGGAGTTCGCGGGCGCGGGCGCGACAGTCCCGCTGACGGGCTTCGGCAACACACTGGCCAAGGGCGTGCGGGAGGCCGTGCAGGAGCAGGGCATCCTCGGCGCGCTGACCGGCGGGCTCAAGGCCTCGGCCGCGGGGATCGCGGCGGCGGTGTTTTTCGGATTTCTCGCGGCGCTGGTGTGCAGTCCGAAGGATAAATCCTGACGCAGCGGGCAAACTACCCCTGCGGCAGCGCCGCAAGTTATCGCTGCAGAAGGCACATCATGAGCAAGCAGAACAAGACGAACAAGGCCACGCAGAACACCGAAGACGCACAGCAGAGCCAGTCCTCGAAGAACTGCAAGTGACAAAAGGAAGGTACCGCGGAGCGGTACCTTCCTTTTGTATGGTGCCTTCTCCCCATCGGTGGTGCCCCACCTCATCCGTCACGGCTTCGCCGTGCCACCTTCCCCTCATAGGAGAAGGCATGGGGCGCTGCGGCGGGGAACAATCCCTCAGTCAGCCTACGGCTGACAGCTCCCTTTACACAAGGGAGCCTTTGGAGTGCCCCGCGAAAAGGTAACATTCATCAAAATTTCGATTGCAGCTTCTATTGATGGCAACTGTTCAAAGGCAACTCGTTACAAATTTGATACCCTCGCATCAGGCGGCGCGTAGTACGATACCCGTAGGGTGAGTATCGTGTGGAACGACGCCCGAAAGATTGGTGCTTACCTGAATTCAGAGGCAGAGAGCACCAAACGCGTCCAAGCACTCTTTTCTCCCCTATCTTTTCTCTTGCGAGAGAAAAGATAGGGCCGTCGGAGACATCCGGCAGTCACAAATTTGCAACAACCTCTCAGTCTCGGCTTCGCCGAGCCAGCATCCCTACCCCTTTTGTCCCTTCGGGACATTTCCCCCTGATAGGGGGAATCGGCCCCTGGGAGGGGAGCCTTGGGGTGCGTCAGATCTCGATGGGTTGGTTGGCGGAGAAGAAGTAGAGGATGGTTTTTTTGACCGGGGTCTGGAAGATGCGGGAGAGGGCGGCGGCGTAGGCGTGGAGCTGGGGGGCGTAGCGCTCGGCCTTCTGCTGCAGATCGCCGTCTATGTAGTCGGTCTTGAAATCGAGGATGACGATGCCGTCCGGCTCCTGCCAGAAGCAGTCGACCACGCCCTGCAGCATGACCTGCTCCCCTGCCGCCTCCGGGCTGTAGGCTTCGGCGTCGGTCAGGATGGAGAATTTGAATTCGCGGCGGAGCGTTTTCGCCGACAGGAGCGTTTTGCCGAGCGGCGAGGAAAACAGCCGCAGGATCTTTTGTACATCCACAGCCTCCACCTGCCGGGGCGTCAGGAATTTCTGCGCCTGCAGGCGCTGCAGCTCCGCGCGGACGCCGGGCTCGTCCGTGCAGGCCTCATAGCGCACGAACTGCATGAAAAGATGCGTCGCGCTCCCCTTTTCGCGGCCGGTCAGCGGCCGGTCCTGCAAAAACTGCGGCGTGCGCCAGGGGCGGCGCTGCGGCTCCGCGGGCGCCTGCTCGGCGGCCTCGGCGTCGAGGAAGCGGCCCTTGAGCTGGGTCGCGGTCAGCTTGGAGGGCAGGCGCGTCGCGGCCTCGTGGGCGTAATGGAAGCTGGCGCTCTGCTCGACCTGCGCGCGGTCGAGCGACGGGATCTGCGCGGGCTGCTCGGGGCTGGCGCCGCGGACAGCGGGGTCGGCGGGCGCGGTCTGCTGCAGCGTCACGCGCCACGGCAGCGCGCGCACGCGGCTGCAGTCACAGGGGCCGGAGGCCGCGAAGAGTGCACCGGATTCCGTGCGGCAGAGGGCCGCCATCAGGATCCAGTCGTCCGGACGCCGGGCGGCCGCGCTCACGCAGGGCTGCAGCGGGTCGGACAGCAACAGGCGCAGCTTTTGCAGGCGGCTCTCATACCGGGCCGCGCAGCTGGTCATGATGAGGCGCTCTTTTGCGCGGGTCATGGCAACATAGAGCACGCGCAGCTCCTCGGAGACGGTCTGGCTCGTCTTGCGGCGCATGATCGCCATGCGGGCAAGACCGGGATAGAACGAGCGGCTCGCGAGGTCGACCACGTTGCCGCCGAGCAGCAGCTCTTCGTCGGTGAGGACAGCGGACTGGCTGTCCTGCAGGTTGAATTTGCGGGCGAGGTCCGCGAGGATGACGATGGGGAATTCCAGACCCTTGGACTTGTGGATGCTCATGATGCGCACCGCGTCCTGCCGGGCGGGCGTCTGCTGGGCGGGCAGCGAAGCGCCCCTTTCCAGCAGCTGCCCGCACAGCTGCACGAGCTCCGAAAGGCTGTGGACGTCGGTCTGCGCGCTCTGCGTCACGAAGGCGGAGAAGGCGGCAAGATCCGCCTGCCTGCGCTCGGCGTCCGGCAGGGCGGCAAAAACATCCTCCAGCCCAGAGGTGCGGATGACGGTCTGCAGCAGCTCCGGCACGTCCACAAGGCGGCCCTGCCGCCGCATGGCGGTCAGCCACGCGGTGAAGCGCTGCAGATGGGCGGTCGGCTCCGGCTGGGCGCAGATGCAGGTGTAGAGGTCGGCGGACTTGTCCACTGCGCGGATGCGGGCCAGCTCCTCCGGGGCAAAGCTGAAGACGGGGCTGGCCATGGCGGCGGCCAGCGGGATATCGCGGCGGGGATTGTCGATGATCTGCAGCAGCTGCAGGAGGATCTCGACCTCGGCGGTCTGCAGCAGATCGCCGCCCGCGCCCGCGTCGCAGGCGATGCCGCGCTTTTGCAGCGCAGCCTGGTACACGCCCGCGGTCATGCCGGGCGAGCGCATGAGGATGACAATATCAGACGCGCGCGCGGGGCGCAGCGCGCCGTTCTCCGTTACAAACGTGCCGTCGTTCAGAAGCTCCGCGATGCGCGCGGCGACGAACTCGGCCTCCGCGCCGGTCTTGTCGCCGGTATCGTCGTCCGCGGCGGTCAGGTCAAGGCAGTGCAGCTCGACCTTGGGGCTCCCCTCCTCCGGGAAGCTCGCGCCGGGGACGAGGGCTTCGGCCTGCGTATAGTCGAGCTCGCCCGCCTCTTTTTTCATGACGAGGGAAAAGACGTCGTTGGCAGCCTCCAGGATCTCTGCGCGAGAGCGGAAATTCTTCGACAGCAGGAGCTTGCGCGGCTCGCCGAGGGCCTGTGTGCCGCGCATGGGATAGGCGGCGTATTTCTGCAGGAAGATCGTGGGGTCGGCCAGACGGAAGCGGTAGATCGACTGCTTGACGTCGCCGACAAGGAAAAGGTTCTTCCCTTCCCGGCTGACGGCCTGGAAAATACACTCCTGCACGGCGTTGGAGTCCTGATATTCGTCGATCAGGATCTCGCGGTAGGTCTGCGCGAGGCTCCGCGCGGCGGCGGTGGGCGCGCCGGTGTCCTTTTTCGTCAGCAGACGGATCATACAGTGCTCGAGGTCGGAGAAATCGAGAAGATGGCGGCGGCGCTTCTCCTGCGTGAAACGCTCGTCAAAGGCTTTGAGCAGCGCGAGCAGGCCGCGCAGGGCCGGGACGGTCCGGCGCAGGTCGTCCGTGACCTGCCGGGACGGGGCGTAGAAGCAGCGCTGGATGTCCTTGACCATCTCCCAGGCCTCTTTGCGCAGGGCCTTGACCTGCTCGACGGCTTCGGCGTCCTTGGGCGGGCGCATGGCTCCGAAGGACGCGATCTTTTTTTCCATGCAGCTGTCCCAGGTCGTCTCGGCGAGAAGATCCCGGATGGCGGCGCGGTTTTTTTCCAGAACGGGGGTGCATTTTTCCTCGAGCTTCGGCTCCCGCCGGCAGAGATCCTCGGCCTGCCGGAGCAGCGCGTCGGCGTTTTCCAGCACGCGCGTGCGCTCCTGCAAAAACCACGCGCCCCAGAGTGTCTGCTCCGCTTCCGCGTCCTCCGGCAGGTCATAAGCCTGCAGGCAGCGGCGCGTCCAGGCCGCGGGGTCGACCTGGCAGCGCATGACGCCGTAGCTCTCCTCGGCAAGGGCGAGCAGACGGCGGTCGTCGCGGCCGTAGCCGAGGGTATCGATCATGGCGGCAAAGTCGGGGTTCGCGTCGAGACCGGCATAGAGCTCCGCGAGCGTATCCTGCAGCGCTTCGGCGCGCAGGGCGGCGGCCTGCTGCTCGTCGGCCACGCGGAAATCCGCGGGCAGGTCCACCTCCGCCGCGTACTGGCGCAGGACGGTCTGGCAGAAAGCGTGGACGGTGGAGATCTGCGCGAGATAGACGCGCGTGAGCTGGCGCTGGAGGTGCTTGTTGTCGGGGTCTTCGGCCAGCATCTCACCGAGGCGCGCGGCGATCTTGCCGCGCAGCTCGGCGGCAGCGGCGCGGGTATAGGTGATGATCAGAAATTCGTCCAGATCCGCCGGGTCGTCCGGGTCGGTCAGGTAGCCCATCAGGCGGTCGACGAGCACCTTGGTCTTGCCGGAGCCTGCGGCCGCGGCGACGAGCAGCGCGCCGCCCCGGTCCTGCGCGGCGGCCTGCTGCTCGGGAGTGGCTTTCCATTCAGCCATGACGCTGCCTCCTTTCGATCTCCTGCCAGAACTCGTCCGCCTTCACCGCCGCGAAGCGGCGCGGGGAGACGGCGCAGACGTCCTTGTGGCAGGCGGAAGAATAGTCGCACCAGCGGCAGGCGGAATCCGCCGGGCCGCGGTCGACGGGGTTCGGCTGGGTCTTGCCGGAGAGGATCTCGTCGATCATGGCTGCGACCTGGCCGGTCACGAAACGTTCGAGCGCGGCCAGCTGCGCGGGCGTGGCAAGATCGCCGGTCAGGCCATCCTTTTTGCACTGCACGGGCAGGTACTGCGGCTCGTCATCATAATGCTCCATGGCCTGCAGGATCGCCTCGTCCTGCAGGACGAGGCCCTTGCGGCGCAGCTGCTTGCGGCGCTCGGCGTCGGCCTCGCCGACGTCTTCGCCGGGCTCGAGCCGGATCATATCGCAGCGGCCCGGCACGTAGAGCGCCCCGGCCGGCTGCATGGGATGGCCGGCCTTTTTCTGGTTCTCCTGCAGGGCAAAGAGATACAGGAGCATCTGCAGGTCCTTGCCGTAAAGCAGGTCGGTATAGGAGAAGTCCTTGCGGCCGGTCTTGTAGTCGACGATGCGGAAGTAGGTCGTGCCGTCCTTTTCGTAGGTGTCCACGCGGTCGATCTTGCCGGTGAGCAGACCGTCGCCGCGGGAGGCATGGTAGACGATGGGCGGCATCTGGCCGCCGGGGGCGAAGGTCAGCTCCTCCGCCGCGGGAGTGAACTGCGACAGACGCAGCTCGCGGGCCACGTCCAGCACGACGGCGGCAGCCTCCTGCCGGTTGCGGGTGGAGAGATATCCCTCGCGGCTGGCGCGGGCGTCACCCTGCGGGAGGTAGGTCTGCATACACGCGTCCATGCAGCGCTCGGTGAGCGCCGCGACCTGCGCGTCGGTGAGGGCCGCGAAGCCGCCCTGCGCCTGGGCCTCGCGCACGACGTGCTCGAGAACGTCATGGACGAAGGAGCCGAACAGCGGCGCGTCAAATTCCGCCTGCTTCCAAGGAAGCGCCCGCAGGCCGTACTGCAGGAAGAAGGCGTAGCGGCAGCCGGCGAAGCAGTCGAGCTTCGAGGCGGACAGAGGGAGCGTCTTTCCATAGAGCGCCTCCACGGCGGCGGGGGCCATATCCGCAAAATGATAGCTGCTGCGCGCCGAGAGGCTTTCAGCCTCGGCCCGGACGGCGTCCGGGAGCCAGGGCGGCAGCGAGGGCTGGCGCAGGGCGGCGCCGGCTGCGGCGGCGCAGTCCGGCAGAAAAACTTCGTCCTCCGCGCGAAGGACCTGCAGCGCGGGGAAGATCGACTGTGTTCTGGTATAGAGGAAGGAGGGCTGCGCGGCGGTGGTGACGAGGCATACACGGTCTTCCGCGGCGCTGAGCGCGGCGCAGACCCAGCTCATCTCGCGGTCGACAGCCGTCTCGCGGCCGGGGCTCAGGTCCACGCCGAGGCTGCGGAGCTTCTGCCGCTCCGGGTCGGCGAGCAGACCACTGGGGTCGGAAAACGCGGGCAGCAGCCCGTCGTCCGCGCCGAGGACGATCAGCACGCGGCTGCGGCGGTGGCGGAGCATGGGGAGCGTGGTGAGCTGGACGGCGTCACAGACGGAGGGGATGGTGCCGACCGCGGTATTGGCGATCAGCATGGAAAACAGCTGCACGAACAGCTCCGGCTCCAGAGATGTACTGCCGAGCACGCGGTCCATCTGCTCGAGCGTCGAGATCAGGGCCTCATAGAGCTGGCCGCACTCCTGTGCCTGCTGGGCCTGTCCGGCGGTGGCGAGCGCTTCACTCTGCGCCTGCAGGCGGCCGGCGACGTCCAGCTCCTCCCAGAAGCTCGCGATGGCGCGCAGGCGCGCGTCGGTGTCGGGAGCCTTGGCAAAGGCGAGGCGCAGCCGCCGCAGGGGCGCGACGGCCTGTTCGCGGATGCGGTCCAGCTCTTCGAGCGCCTGTGTGTTCTCCGGCGTCATGGGAAGGCCGAGGCCGCGCGGGTGCATCTGCCACGGCTTTTCCCAGAGCTGACCGCGGATGTTCCAGTAGTGGACATAGCGCTCGAGCCGGTCGCATTCGTCTTCGCTGACGGGCGAAAAGCCGGATTTGAGGAAGGCGAGCATCGGCCCCTGCTCATAGCGCAGGATCGCCTGCAGGGCGCTCAGGAGAGCCGCGACAAGCGGCTTTTTGAGCAGCGGCGCGTTCGCCGCGCTGTAGACGGGGATGCCGGCGCGGGAGAGAAGCGTCTGCATGGGAAGCGTGCAGGCGGCTTCATCGGTCATACAGACGGTAAAATCGCGGTAGCGCAGGCCGGAGGCCGCGCCGCTGCGGATCTGCCGCGCGGCATAGGCGCAGGCGGCCTGCCAGCTGCCGGCCTGGACGAGCGAAATATTCTGCGGCGCACCGGACTCTGCCGGGCCGCCGAAAAACAGGCCATCCAGCCAGGACTGCACCGCCGGGTCGCGGGGGGCCCGGGTAGTCACGCGGCAGACAGCGGCTTCGACGCCCTGCCAGGCAGCCAGCTGCTGCAGGCGCTTTTTCGTCTCGTTGCCGGTCTGGCAGGCAGCCTGTTCACCGCCGCTGGTCAGGACGCTGACGTGGATGGCTTCCGCGTGGGCGAGGATGGCGGCGAGGATCTGCTGCTGCAGGGCGGTAAAGTCGGAGAAGCCGTCGAGGAAAACGGTGCGGCCGTCCAGAAAATCCGTCTCGTCCAGCAGATCGCGCAGGCGCATCTGGCGCGTGACGGGGTCGCCGCGGCCGGTTTTGCAGACGGCAAGATAGCTCTCGTACAGCAGGGCCAGCTCCGTCACCTTCTGCGCGAGCCGCCCTTCGAGCCGCGCAGCGGCGGCGTGCAGGGCGTCGGGCGGGATGCAGGAGGTCAGCAGCTCCTCCATGAGCGTGCCGAGCTGGCGGAGAAAATCCGGCCGGGTCATGACGGCGGCATAGAATTTCAGCTGCTCACGTACCTGCTGGGCGGCAAGATAGAGGGTCAGCACACGGCCGTTTTCGTCCAGATATTCCTCGCAAACGCCGCCGCAGACGGAAAACACCCGCGCAGCCAGCCGCGTGAAGCTCAAAACCTCCGCATAGCGGCTGATGGTATCGCCGCCGCGGGCGCAGAGCGCGCGCTCGGTCTCGTGGGAATACTGCTCGGGGACGATGAGGATCTGGCCGGCGACGCCGGCCCTGGCGTTTTCGCAGATCTGATCGAGGATCCGCATGGAATTGGCCGTCCGGTCCGGCCCGCAGAGGATCTGCAGCATGGACGCGCCTCCTTTGAGTTTTTTCTTATTTTAACATGTCGGGCGGGGAAAGAAAAGGGGTGGAAATGCAGGGTGCCCCACCTCATCCGTCACGGCTTCGCCGTGCCACCTTCCCCTCATAGGGGAAGGCATATCCGCTGCGGCGAGTTCACCCCTCAGGCGCTCCGCGCCAGCTCCCCTTGACAAGGAGAGTCTTGGGTGCGTGCGCTCCCGTTGGGCCTCCCCTTCCAGGGGAGGTGGCTCGGCGCAGCCGAGACGGAGAGGTTGAGCCGGATTTGTGACAACCTCTCAGTCTGCTCCGCCCGCGGGTGCCGATCTCGTCGGAAGAACGGGCGGAGCAGAGCCCCGCCCCTACAAACTGCCCCGCAAGAAGGCAACACTCATCATAATCTCGGCTGCACCTTCTATTGACAGCAGTCGTTCTAATGCAACTAGCTGCAAATTTGATGCCCCCGTATCAGGCGGCGCGTACCAAGACGCTCGTGAGGTGAGTATCGTGTGGAACGACGCCTGAAGCATTGCTTCCCACCTAAAATCAGAGGCAGGATGCACCAAACGTAACCCAGCGCCCTTTTCTCCCCTATCTTTTCCCGCGCGAGGGAGAAGATAGGGCCGTCGGAGACACGCCAGAAACGACCACGGCGGAACAAGCCGCCGCAAGCGACGTCTCTTATCCTCTGTGCTCATTTCTTCCTTTCCAAACCACAAACTGAATTTGCGGTTTGGGTTTTTTCCATGCAAATCTGCAACAACCTCTCAGGCGCTGTGCGCCAGCATCCCTACCCCCTTTGTCCCTTCGGGACATTTCCCCCTGATAGGGGGAATCGGCCCCTGGGAGGGGAGCCTTTGGATATAAAAAACGCTCCGTGCGGGTGCACGGAGCGTTTTTTGTCTTATGAACCGGGAAGGGATCAATAGAACTTCTTTCTGTTCTTGCGAGCAGCTTCAGACTTCTGCTTACGCTTCAGGCTGGGGCTGACATAATGCTCTCTCTTCTTGACCTCTGCGATGACGCCGGCCTTTGCACAGCTGCGCTTGAACCGCTTGAGAGCATTCTCCAGGGACTCGCCTTCCTTGACGCGAACTTCAGACATTGTTTTCCCTCCCTCCGATGCAGCCGGCTAAATCCAGGCTGCTTTCAGGGCCAACATAATTGGCTTCATTATTATAGTGAACAGGCGTTGTAAAGTCAAGCATTTTTTTCGCCTGTCCGGCAAATTTCAAAAATTTTGTTTACTTTACGATCAGGTTCACGAGCTTGTTTTTGACAAGGATGACCTTGACGATGGTCTTGCCGTCGATGGCGCGGGCGACCTTCTCGTTCTGCTTGGCGGTCTCGACGATGAAGTCCTGCTCGGAGTCGACGGGGACGTTGATCGTGCCCTTGAGCTTGCCGAGGACCTGGACGGCCATCTCGACGTGGGAGGCGACGGTCTTGCTCTCGTCGTATTCCGGCCAGGGCTGCTGCATGGCCATGGTGCCGGTCTTCGCGGCCTCGCCGGTCAGCTCCCACATTTCCTCGACCATATGCGGGGCGAAGGGGCTGAGCATGAGCATGAGCATCTTGAGGTCGCCCTTCGTCAGGCCGTTGGCGTAGAACTCGTTGACCATGGTCATGAGGGCGGCGATGGCGGTGTTCATCTTGAGCTCGTCGATGTCCTGCGTGACCTTGCGGATGGTCTTGTGGATGATGGCCTCATTCTTTTCGCTGAGTGCTTCGGAGTCGGAGGCCATGTCCATGAGGTTCCAGCAGCGGTCGAGGAAGCGCTTGGAGCCCTTGACGGCCTCGTCGGACCAGGTGGCGACCTTTTCAAAGTCGCCGATGAACATGATATACAGGCGCATGGTGTCCGCGCCGTAGGCCTTGACGACATCGTCGGGGTTGACGACGTTGCCGAGGGACTTGGACATCTTGACGGCCGGGCGCAGGGCCTGATTGCCGTATTTTTCGATGAGGGCCTGCTTCTCGGCCTCAGTGGAGACGTTGCCGACGTAGTGCGGGTTCTGGCCGAGGATCATGCCGTGGCTCGTGCGCTTGGCATACGGCTCCTTGGTGTGGACGACGCCGATGTCATAGAGGAACTTGTGCCAGAAGCGGGAGTAGAGCAGGTGGAGCGTGGTATGCTCCATGCCGCCGTTGTACCAGTCGACGGGGCCCCAGTACTGCTCGGCTTCCTTGGAGACAGGCGCCTGATCGTCGTGCGGGTCCATATAGCGCAGGAAATACCAGCTGGAGCCGGCCCACTGCGGCATGGTATCGGTCTCACGCTTGGCGGGGCCGCCGCAGCACGGGCAGGTGGTGTTGACCCAGTCGGTCATCTTGGACAGGGGGCTTTCGCCGTCGTCGGTCGGCTCATAGCTCTCGACCTGCGGCAGAACGACGGGCAGCTGATCCTCGGGGACCGGCACCCAGCCGCACTTCGGGCAGGAGACCATCGGGATGGGCTCGCCCCAGTAGCGCTGGCGGGAGAAGACCCAGTCGCGCAGCTTGTAGTTGACCTTTTCGTGGCCCCAGCCCTGGTCGATGGCGTACTGCTTCATGGCGGGGATGGCCTCTTTGACGGTCATGCCGTCCAGGAAGCCGGAGTTGACCATGATGCCGGTATCGTCCTTGAGGGTAAAGGCTCCCTTGGTGATGTCGCCGCCCTTGACGACCTCGACGATGGGCAGACCGAACTTCGTGGCGAAGTCCCAGTCTCTCTGGTCGTGGCCGGGCACGCCCATGACGATGCCGGTGCCGTAGCTCATGAGGACGTAGTCGGAGACGAACATCGGCACGACCTTGCCGGTGGCGGGGTTCGTGACCTCGATGCCCTCGAGGCGGACGCCGGTCTTGTCCTTGTTCAGTTCGCCGCGCTCAAAGTCGGACTTGCGGGCAGCAGCCTCTTTGTAGGCCTCGACGTCGGCCCAGTTGGCGATCTTGTCCTTCCACTTGGCGAGCAGCGGATGCTCGGGCGAGATGACGGTATAGGTCACGCCGAAGAGGGTGTCGACACGGGTGGTGTAGACGGTGATATCGTCTTCGGTGTTGGTGTGGAAGGTGACCTCGGTGCCGGTGGAGCGGCCGATCCAGTTGCGCTGCTGGGTCTTGACGCGCTCGATGTAATCCAAATCGTCCAGATCGTCGATCAGACGGTCGGCGTATTTGGTGATACGGAGCATCCACTGGCTCTTTTCCTTGCGGATGACCGGCGCGCCGCAGCGCTCGCACACGCCCTCGACGACCTCTTCGTTGGCCAGGACGCATTTGCAGCTCGTGCACCAGTTGACGGGCATGGTGGTCTTGTAGGCCAGGCCGTGCTTGTACATCTGTAGGAAAATCCACTGCGTCCACTTGTAGTACTCAGGGTCGGTGGTGTCGACGACGCGGTCCCAGTCGAAGCTGTAGCCGAGCATTTTGAGCTGGCGGGTGAAGTTTTCGATGTTCCGCTTGGTGACGATGGCAGGATGGATGTGGTTCTTGATGGCGAAGTTCTCCGTCGGCAGGCCGAAAGCGTCGAAGCCGATCGGGTTCAGGACATTATAGCCCTGCATCCGCTTTTTGCGGCAGATGATGTCCATCGCGGTGAACGGGCGCGGATGGCCGACGTGCAGGCCCGCGGCCGAGGGGTACGGGAACTCGATAAGGCCGTAGAACTTGGGCTTTTTGTCGCCGGTGACGGCGGCGTAGGGCTTGGTCTGCTCCCACTTTTCCTGCCATTTCTTCTCGATGGCTGCAAAATCGTATTTCATAACAAACTCCTTTGTCTGATAATTCTGACGTTAAAAACGCCCCTGACCATCCGGTCAGGGGCGTAAACTACGCGGTACCACCCTGCTTCGGCTGCAGACGCAGCCCTCAAGCGGCCTCTAACGCGGCCATCCGTCTGTCCTTACTGCGGTTCGGAACAGCGGCTCCGGGGCGAGAGCCGTCCGCGCATCCTTCCCGGCTCGCACCGGCCGCCGGGTCTCTGAGAAATTCGCGCGGGGCATTCCCCTTCTTTGCCTTTTACCGGGTTATTGTACTACTTTTCGCGGATTTGTCAAGCGTTTTCGCCCAGAACGGACGAAAGATTCACCTGATGGCCGTCCTGCCAGAGGCGTTCGAGATCATAGAACTTCCGGGCATCGGCCGTGAAGACGTGGACGACGAGACTGCCGAAGTCCATGAGCACCCACGTGCCGCCGCGATGGCCCTCGCGGGAGAGCATCGGCTCGCCGGCTTCGTCCATGGTCTCTTCGACGGCGTCGCAGAGCGTCTTGACGTGGGTGGAGCTGGTAGCGGTGCAGATGAGGAAATAATCGGCGAGGGTCGAGATATCGGTGATGCCGATGAGGCGGATGTCCTCGCCCATCTTGGCGTCGAGCGCCTTTGCCGCGCGCGCGGCGACTTCTTTTGCACTGAGCATAGTTTGCTTCCTTTCTATTCTTCAGGATCGGTGTCTTCCCAGAGCGCGTCGCCCGCGAAGGGGTCGTCCGGGAGCGGCTGTTCCGGCTGTACAGGGTCGGCGGGGTCCTCCGCGGGATCTTCCGCGGGAAGGTCCGGGGTCTCGTCGGGGACCTCGGCGGCTTCCGGCGTTTCGGGGATCTCCGGGGCGGGGTCGGCCTGCTTCTGGTAGGAATAGGCCGTCTCCGGCGTGATGACGGTCAGGCTCCCGGCGCTGATGGGCGTATCGTAGGGGTTGAAGGCTTCGTTCACGACGCTCAGCAGCTTTCCGGCGTAGAGGGGGTAATAGGACGCACCATTGATCATCGCGCCCTCGCCCTCGGCGGTGTAGGTCTTCATATTGTCAAAATCGCAGCTGAGCAGTTCCTTGCCGAACCAGACCATGTTGCCGGTCGTGAGGTTCGTGGTGACGTATTGGGAGAAGATATCCGCGAATTCCCTGAGCTTCGTCAGGCTGCTGACGGACAGGCACTGCTTGGCCAGGGCCTTGAGGAACTGCTGCTGGGTCTGGGTGCGCTGGATGTCCTGTGTGGCGTAGCCCTTGCGGAAGCGGACGAGGCCCATGGCCTGTTCGCCGTCGAGCGTCTGCAGGCCCTTCTGCAGGTGGATATAGAGGTTTTGCGAGGGGTCTTCGTAGTTCATGTCCATCGGCACGTCGAATTCGACGCCGCCGACAAGGTCGACGGTCTTTTGGAACGCCTCAAGGTCCACGAGCACGTAGCCGTCGACCGGGAAGCCAAGCAGGTCTTTGAGCCTGGCGGCCAGGCGCTCCATGCCGTCCTTGCCGCCGCCTGCGTAAACGGAGTTGATCTTCATGAGTCCCCCGCCGCCGGTCGCGACCGGCGTGTCACGCGGGATGGACAGGAGCGCGACCGTATGGTCGTTCGCGTCGAGATGGGCGATGATGATGGTGTCGGTGCGGGTACCGTCGTCGTCGGTGCCGCAGATGAGGATGTTGTAGACGCCGTCCTGCAGGGCCTTGGGCTGCTCGGTGGGGACGTCCGGCTCGGGTTCCTCCTCCGGCTGCTCCGTCTCATGCGGCGTGACACGGATGACGGAGGGTTCGGCCTCGTCCGGCTCGGATACCGGCTCCGGATCCGGCTGGGAGAGGCTGGGGCGCTGCACGGGCTTTACGAGCAGCTTCCAGGCGGCGAACACACCGCCCGTCAGCGCCAGCACGACACACACGGCGATGATCGCCGCCCGCGTGCCGCGCGGGAGCTTCTGCCGCGGCGCGGCATGGGCTGCGCGGCGGCGATTGCCAAACAATTTCATTCAGAGTTCCTTTCGGGCTTGCAGGAGCCAGTCACGCGCGTGGATGGAAGTCTCGCACACGGCCGCCCGCTCTTCCTGCAAAAAGGCGATGGTCTGCTCGAGCGCGAGCAGCACGCCCGCGTCGAGATCGCGCGCCGCAGCTTCGCGGATGGCGTCCACGCCGGGATAGGTGCGGTTCGGCTCGATCATGTCGGCCAGATAGATGATCTTTTCGAGCGCCGTCATATCGGGCTTCCCGGTCGTGTGGTACTTGATGGCGCTGACAACGGCGTCGCTTTCGCCGAAGATGCTCTGGGCGGCCGCCGCGCCGGTCTTGGCGTGCAGGAGCTGCGGATTTGCGCGCTCAAACTCTGTCACGGGCAGCTGCCAGCGGCCGATGAGCGCTTGCTGCTCGCCGGGCGTGAGCGCCTTGGTGACGTCGTGGAGGATGCCCGCGCGGGCGGCCAGCTGCGTGTCTGCGCCGTATTTCTGCGCGAGCTGCACGGCTGTGTCGGATACGCCCTGCGTGTGTGCGCGGCGCGTTTCCTTATGGAGGGAGAGGCTGACGCGGCGCAGGTCTTCAAACGGCAGGCCGCGGTAGTCGCCGCCCACGCCGTAGAGCTTTTCCCGCTCGATCTTCGCCAGCACGTCCGGGTGCAGAAGCCCGTCCGCGATGCCGAAGAAGAGCAGCCGCCGGGCCTCGGTGGAGGAGATCTCCAGACACTCGTTCTGCAGGACGATGGGACGGACGCCGAAGGCGGTCTCAACGGCCTTCGCCTGCTGCTGAAGGGCGGCGGAAAGCGCGGCATCGGCGCGCACGCGGGCCATGCAGACAGGCGTCGCTAATTTTGCGATGGCCTCCGGCTCGCGCCACTGGAAGAAGGAGAGGAACATGTCGGTCCCCATGAGCAGAAACAGCTCGTCCTGCCCATAGCTTTCCCGGAGCGCGCGCAGCGTATCCACGGTATAGCTCGGGCCGGGGCGGTCGAGCTCGATGCGGCTGACGGACATGCCGGGCTCGCCCGCAATGGCGAGCTCGGTGAGCGCAAGGCGCGTTTCGCCGTCCGGCGAGCCGCCGGCCACGGCCTTATGCGGCGGGATGGCCGCCGGGATGAAAAGGATCTCGCCCAGCTGCAGAAGCGCGCGCGCGTTCCGCGCCGCCAGCACGTGGCCCAGATGCGGCGGATTGAAGCTGCCGCCGTAAATGCCGATCCGTCTCATATCCAGCTCCTCCCCTGCACGTTGTTAATCTTGTTCTTCCTTCTGCTGGCGGCTGCGCTCGATCGCGGCGGCGACCGCCTTGTCGTGGAAGTACTGCTTGCGCTGCTTGCGCTGCTGCTCGGCCGCCTGCTTGCGGGCACGCAGGCCGGCCTTGACGGGGTTGTCGTTGCCGGAGGGCTTCTTTTTGGCGGGCTTTCTGGCCGCGGCCTTTTTCTTTTCCTGCGCGAGCTTTTCCGACTTGCGCCAGATCACGAATTTCGTGCCGACGCAGGCGATGCCCTCGGCGCCGAGCGCTTCGCAGAGCGCGTCGGACACTTCCCGGGCTGTGAGCCCGGCGGTCTCGAGGACGCGGCCCTTGACGAGCTCGTGGCTGTCAAGCAGGATGACGGCCTCGTCCAGAAGGGTCTGGGAAATGCCGCTCTTGCCGACGATCAGGGTGACCTCCAGCGGATTGGCCTGCGCGCGCAGCGCGGCGCGTTCTTTACTTGTTATCATGTTCCAATTCCTCCTGATAGATTCTGCAGAAGGCCTGCAGGGCCCGTGCGCGGTGCGAGATGGCGTTCTTTTCCGCCGGGGTGAGCTCGGCGTAGGTCTTGCCGAGCTCCGGCAGGAAGAAGACCGGGTCGTAGCCGAAGCCGCCGGTCCCCTGCGGGGCAAAGAGGATCTCGCCGGGGCATTCGCCGCGGGCGACGATCTTCCGGCCATCCGGCCACAGGCAGGTGATGACGCAGACGAACTTCGCCGCGCGGCTGCCCGCCGGAACGTCCTTCAGGTTTGCAAGCAGATAGTCGATGCGCTCGGCATCGGAGTTTTTGTGGCCGTAGCGGGCGGAATAGACGCCCGGTGCGCCGTCCAGGCTATCGACCATGAGGCCGGAATCGTCGGCCAGGACGGGCAGGCCGCTGGCCTTCATGACGGCCTCGGCCTTGAGAAGAGAATTTTCCTCAAAGGTCGTGCCGGTCTCGTCGACGTCGATATCGAGGCCGTATTCGGACTCGAGCGCGATCTCAAAGCCGAGGCCGGACAAGATCGCCGAGAGCTCGGTGAGCTTATGCTGATTTTTGCTGGCCAGGATCACTTTCATATGAGCGCCTCCGCGAAGCTTTTCGCGTCGAAGGGCATGAGATCGTCGATCTGCTCGCCGACGCCGATGAATTTGACCGGGATCTGCAGCGCCTGCGCCACGGCGATGACAACGCCGCCCTTGGCCGTTCCGTCGAGCTTGGTCAGCACCATGCCGGTGACGCCCGCGCACTCCTGGAACTGTTTGGCCTGCAGGAGGCCATTCTGGCCGGTCGTGCCGTCGAGGACGAGCAGGACCTCTTTGCTGGCGTTCGGCAGCTCGCGGTCCAGGATGCGGGAGATCTTGTTCAGCTCGTTCATGAGGTTCTGCTTGTTGTGCAGACGGCCGGCGGTATCGCAGATGATGACGTCGCTGCCGCGGGCCTTGGCCGCGGCGATGGCATCATAGACGACGGAGGCGGGGTCGGCGCCCTCGTGCTGGCGGATGATGTCGCAGTGGGCGCGCTCCGACCAGATCTCGAGCTGGTCGGCCGCGGCGGCGCGGAAGGTGTCGCCCGCGCACAGGAGGACCTTTTTGCCCTGGTCGCGCAGCTGGTGCGCGAGCTTGCCGATGGTGGTGGTCTTGCCGACGCCGTTGACGCCGATGACGAGGATGACCGACGGCTTCGTGTCGAGCCGCAGGCCGGAGTCGCCGACGTTCAGCATGTCGGCGAGGATGGCGCGCAGGGCGATCTTGGCCTCGTCGACGGTCTTGATGTGCTGCTCGCGGACGGTCTGGCGCAGGCGGTCCATGACGGTCTCGGTGGTGTCCATGCCGAGGTCGGAGACGATGAGGCTCTCTTCCAGATCGTCGTAGAAGTCGTCGTCCAGCTCGCTGGCGGTGAAGACGCTGCTGATGGAGCTGGCAGTCTTGCTCAGCCCCTGCTTGAGTTTTTCAAAAAATCCCATGTATCTGAATCCTTTCTGGATGGTTTGGCAGTGGAAAAGGCAAAGCCCAAGGCCCCCCCTTTCAGGGGCCGATTCCCCCTATCAGGGGGAAATGTCCCGAAGGGACAAAAGGGGGTAGGGATGCTGTCAGCCGCAGGCTGACTGAGAGGTTGTCGCAAATTTGAAACGACCTCTCCGTCCCGGCTTCGCCGGGCCACCTCCCCTGGGAGGGGAGGCTTTGGAACGTGATATCCGTCTTACGCCGTGATGCCCAGCTGTTTGGCGAGTTCGTCGAGGCTCAGGCGGAGGATCTTGGAGACGCCCTGCTCCTGCATGGTGACGCCGTAGAGGACATCGGCGGCTTCCATCGTGCCGCGGCGGTGGGTGATGACGATGAACTGGGTCTTATCGCTGAGGGTATGGAGGTAGCTGGCGAAGCGCTCGACGTTGCGGTCGTCCAGCGCGGCGTCGATCTCGTCGAGCATGCAGAACGGCGTGGGCCGGACCTTGAGGATGGCGAAATAGAGCGCGATGGCGACGAAGGCCTTCTCGCCGCCGGAGAGCAGCGTGATGGTCTTGACCTGCTTGCCGGGCGGCTGGACGCGGATCTCGATGCCGCATTCGAGCGGCGCGGACTTATCTTCCAGAATGAGCGAGGCCTTGCCGCCGCCGAACATCTCGGCGAAGGTCTTACCGAAATACTCGTCGATGCGGGCAAACTCGCGCACGAAGATCTCCGTCATCTCGGTCGTGATGGAGGCGACTATCGTTTCCAGCTCCGATTTGGCGTGCTGCACATCGTCGCGCTGGGCGGTGAGGTATTCGTAGCGCTCGGACACGCGGGCGTATTCGTCGATCGCGCCGAGGTTCGGCGTGCCGAGGGCGGAGATCTTCCGCCGGACCTCGCCGATGCGCTTGTTGGCGGCGGGGAGATTTTCGATCTCGACGATCTCCTTTTCGGCAGTGCCGGGCGTCAGCTCGTAGGAATCCCAGAGGCGATCGACGATCTGCTTTTCCTCGAGCTCGCTGGTGGCCTTTTTCTGCTCGAGACGGGCCGTTTCGCGTTCGAGCTGGAGGATGGACTGGTTTTTCTCCTGCGCCTGCTTTTCGGTCTGGTTGCGTTTGGCCTCAAGCTGGGCGCGGGCGTCGACGGCGGCTTTGAGCGTCTGCTGGGCCTCGTCCAGCTCGCGCTCGCCTGCCGCGAGCGCGGCGGTCTTTTCTTCGATCTGCACCTCGAGCGCGGATATTTCGGCCTCGTATTCGGCGATCAGGTTCGTTTTCTGGGTCACGTCGCCCTGCATGGCCTCGCTGAGGGCCTGCAGCTGGGCGATGGTGGTCTCGGAGGCGCTGCGGGCCGCCTCGATGGCGGCGGCCTGCAGGCGCAGGCGGGTCATCTCGTCCGCAGACTGCTGCCGGCGGGCGGAAATGGAGGACTGCTCCGCGTCGAGCGCCGCTTCCTGCTGCGCAAGGGCGGACTGGGCGTCCGTCTGCTGCCGCAGCTGGTCCTTGAGGGTCTGGAGCTTGCCTTCCTCGCCGCCGGTGCGGGTGGTGAGGCGGGTAAACTCGGCTTCGAGATTCTGCAGGTTCTCCTCGACCGTCGCGGCCAGGAGCTGGACCTGCTTGGCTTCCTCGGTGCGGCGCAGGACCTCGTCCTCCGCTTCGCGGAGGCGACCCTGGACGGCGGTGATCTCAAACTCGGTCTTCGCGGCGAGCGAGGCGGCTTCGGCTGCCTGCTGGCGAAGGGTCTCGGCGCTGGCGGCGAGTGCTTTGCGTTCTTCCGCGAGGCGCGAGAGCGTATTGGCGCGGGTCAGCACGCCCGCGCTTTTGGCGGCGGAGCCACCGGTCATGCTGCCGCCCGCGTTCATGACCTGCCCGTCGAGCGTGACGATGCGCACGCGGCTGCCGCTCGCGCGGGCCATGGGCACGGCGTGGTCGAGCGTGTCGCAGATGACGGTGCGGCCGAGGGCATTTTCCACGACGGCGCGGTACTGCGCATCGCAGGAAACGAGACTGGAGGCGATGGCGATGAAGCCCGGCTGGCGCTGGCAGACGGTATCCTGCAGCGTCTGGGGCCGGATGGTGGTGAGGGGCAGGAAGGTCGCGCGGCCGCCGTCGCGGCGCTTGAGCATCTGGATGGCGGCTTTGCCGTCTTCCTCGGAGGAGACGACGATATTCTGCATGGCCGCGCCGAGCGCGGTCTCGATGGCGGTGGTATAGCGGTCTTCGACGCGGATGAGCTTGGAGACCGGGCCGTGGACGCCGCGCAGGCGTCCGGCGCCCGCGTCCTGCATGACGAGGCGGACGGCCTTGGAAAAGCCCTCATAGTCGCGCTCAAGCTCCTGCAGCATGCGGATCTTGGAATCGAGGGTGTCGAGCTGAACGCCGGCGGCGCTCGCCTGCTTCTGCAGGGCGTCGCGCTTGTCCTGCCGGGTCCTGAGCCGGAGCTCGTAGCCGGCGATGGTGTTTTTCGCGCTCTGCGCGTCCTCCTGCGCCTGGGCAAGGCTCTTTTTGCAGGCGGACTGCTGGTCGGCGATCTGGGCTTTGCGGGCGCGGGCGGCGGTCAGGTCCTCTTCGAGGACCACTTTGCGGGCCTGCACCTCTTCCATGGAAGCCTCCATGGAGGCGATCTGCGCTTGGGTGGAGGCGCTCTGCGTCTGCAAAAGCGCCTGCTGGGCGTGCAGGGCGGTCAGCTTCTGGCCTGCCGCGGCCGCTTCGCCGGAGAGGGCGTCCGCCTGCGTCTGCGCCTGCGCGAGGGCCTGTTCGGCCTCGGAAAGCTCCTGATCATTTGCCGCGATCTTCTCCTGCTCGGCCGCGATCTGCCCGGCGATGCCGCCGCTGCGGGTCTGCTGATCCTGCAGCTCCTGCTGCACGCGGGCGATGTTGGTGCGGTGGTGCTGGATCTCGGACTGCAGGAGGGTGATGTCGTTCTGGGTCTGCTGGCGGGCGGTCTCGAGCTGGCCGATGGTCTCGCGCTGGTGGTCAAGCTGGAGGGTCTGCTGGTTATACTGCAGGCTCAGCTGCTCGGAGCGGCTGTAGAGGGTGGTCAGCTCGTCGTGCGCCTGTTCGAGGATGAAGGCGGCGGAGGCGTAGTCGGTCTCGGCCTTGCGGGCGGTCTCGGCGATCTTTTTGAGGTTTTCGAGCCAGACCGTGACCTCGAGCCCACGGAGCTCGCCGCGGAGCGTCAGATATTTCTGCGCCTTTTCCGCCTGCTCTTTCAGGGGGCCGACCTGCAGCTCCAGCTCGGAGATCTTGTCGCCGATGCGCAGGAGGTTATCCTCGGTGTTGGCCAGACGGCGCTCGGTATCCTCCTTGCGGTGGCGGAATTTGGAGATACCGGCGGCTTCCTCGAAAATTTCGCGGCGGTCGGTCGATTTGAGGGCGAGGATCTCGTCGATGCGGCCCTGGCCGATGTTGGAATAGCCCTCTCGGCCAAGACCGGTGTCCATGAACAGCTCGTTGATGTCCTTGAGGCGGGCAAGCTGCTTGTTGATATAGTATTCGCTCTCGCCGGAGCGGAAATAGCGGCGGGTGATCATGACCTCGGGGGTCTCGATGCGAAGGCTGGCGTCGGAGTTGTCGAGGACGAGGGTGGCCTCGGCGTAGCCGACGGCAGGGCGCTTGGCAGTGCCGCCGAAGATGACGTCTTCCATCTTCGCGCCGCGCAGGGCGCGGGTGCTCTGCTCGCCTAGGACCCAGCTGATGGCGTCGGATATATTCGATTTTCCGCTGCCGTTCGGCCCGACGATGGCGGTACAGTCACTGCCGAACTGCAGAAGCGTCTTGTCCGGGAAGGACTTGAAGCCCTGGATCTCCAATGATTTCAGATACACGCGGATACCTCTCCAATTTATTCTATCATGGTATTTTAGCATTTTTCTGCGGGAAATGCAATCATAGAATACGAGGAGCGTGGAGATGGGGCGCAGATCCAAAGCCTCCCCCTCCCAGGGGAGGTGGCTCGGCGAAGCCGGGACGGAGAGGTTACAGCAAATTTGCGGCGACCTCTCAGTCAGCCTGCGGCTGACAGCTCCCCTGCAAGGGGAGCCTTTGGTGCGGCGTATCCTGGTGTCTTCCCCTATAATGCGAATCAATAGTAGAAACCGAAAAAAAGATGACAAAAGGCGCAAGAAGAGAGATAGTAAGGTGTGAACAAACTGATCGAACTCTATTGCGCGATTTGCCATCACAGTCAGGATAGCAGAATCGCGGAGAAAATGCAACACGGAAGCAACAATAAGTCCGCCCAATTTACAGACGTGGAGTTGATGACCGCATACTTATGGGGCGCGCAGCAGGGCTTATTGACGCGGAAGAGTATCTACAATTTCATCAGAACATACCATCTGGGCGAGTTCCAGAAGCTGCCCAGCTATCAGGCGTTCTGCCGCCGGCTGAACCGGCTGGCAGAAGCCTTTGCCGCGCTGGCCGAGGTTCTGTTTGAGCAAAAGCTTGCCAGCAGCGAGCCGACGCACGGGTATGTGCTGGATTCCTGCCCGGTCATGGTGTCTGTCGGTTCCCGGTCAAATACTGCGAAAACGGCACGGGATCTCTGCAATTTAACACGAAATCCCACGAAGAACCTGTGGTATCACGGCGTCAAGCTGCATGTTTTTGCGCAGCTGCGGCCGCGCAAGCTTCCCATCCCCTGCGCCGTACAGATCAGCAAAGCCAGTCTCTGCGACCTGTGGGCTGCAAAGCAGATCGATCTGGACTGCGCACCGGTCACAGACGGCCGGCTCTATGCAGATCGTGCCTATATCGACGCAGAATGGAGATCCCATCTGCAAACCGAGCGAAACGTCGCGCTCATCACGCCGCGAAAGCGGAAAAAGTACGATGTTCTTGTTTCCGAAGATGCCGTGTCCACCCGCATCAGTGCCCTGCGGCAGCCGATTGAGGTCTTTTTCAACTGGCTGCAGGCCAAAACGCACATCCAGTCTGCTTCGCACGTCCGTTCCTGCGCCGGTCTGCTCTTCCACATCTTCTCCTCCCTCGCTTTCGCCGCCCTCCTCTTGCGGTTCAACTATTGATTCGCATCTCATAGTGGCAGCCCCGCCCCTACAAGGTGCAAAGCAATGAAAGAAAACTTCCCCGCAAAAAGGTGCAGACCAGCAAATCTGGTCTGCACCTTCTATTTTTAGCAAATATTCTAAGGCAACTAGCTGCAAATTTGGAACCCCCGTATCAGGCGGCGCGTACCAAGACGCCCGTAAGGTGACTATCGTGTGGAACGACGCCTAAAAACTAGGGCCTTGCCTGAATTCAGAGGCAGGACGCACCAAACGTAACCAAGCGCCCCTTTTCTCCCCCTTCTTTTCCGGCAAGACGGAAAAGAAGGGGCCGCCGGAGGCGCGTCAGAAATGACCACGGCGGAACGAGCCGCTGCAAGCGACGTCTCTTTTCCTCTGTGCTCGTTTCTTCCTTTCCAAACCGCAAACTGAATTTGCGGTTTGGGTTTTTTCATGCAAATCTGCAGCAACCTCTCAGTCTCGGCTGCGCCGAGCCAGCATCCCTACCCCTTTTGTCCCTGCGGGACATTTCCCCCTGATAGGGGGAATCGGCCCCTGGGAGGGGAGCCTCGTGGTGAAAAATCGCCCCCGCGCGGTGCGCGGGGGCTTCTTTTTACTGTTTCAGCTTGGTTTTATCCGCAAAAAACTCTTTCGTGAGCTTCGCCACGACGCCGGAGAGGGCGAAGAGGGCGATGAAGTTCGGGATGGCCATGAGGCCGTTGAAGGTATCGGCGATGTCCCACACCACGTCGAGCGAGGCGACCGCGCCGACGACAATGATGATGATGAACAGGACCTGATAGCCCTTCGCGACCTTGAGACCGAACAGATACTGCACGCAGCGGCTGCCGTAGAGCGACCAGCCGAGGACCGTGGTGAATGCGAAGAGCGTCAGCGCCAGCGCGACGAACACAGAGGCGAATTTGACGCCGAACATGGTGGCGAACGCGCTCGTGATGAGCTCGGAGCCGACCTTCTGGCCGAAGGTGATGTCGACGCCGCTGCAGATGATGGTCATGGCCGTCAGCGTGCAGATGACGATGGTGTCGGCAAAGACCTCAAAGATGCCGTACAGGCCCTGCTGGACGGGGCCCTTGGTATCGGCCGCCGCGTGCGCGATGGCCGCGGAGCCGAGGCCCGCCTCATTGGAGAAGGCGCTTCTGCGCAGGCCCCAGACGATGGTCTGCTTGAGCGCAATGCCGCTGGCCGCGCCGCCGAGGGCCTTGGGCGTGAAGGCTGTGCGGAAGATCTTGGCGAAGGCCGGGCCGATGTTGCCGGCGTGGCCGAAGATGACGACGAAGGCGAAGATGATATAGAGGATGCTCATGACCGGGACGAGCTTTTCGGCCACCGCGCCGATGCGCTTGATGCCGCCGAAGAGGATCACGCCGATCAGGCCCGCGATCACAAGGCCGAAGATGAAGTTCAGCAGCTTCCGCTCCCCTTCTGCCGCGGGGATGAAGGCGTCGATGGCGTCGTTGAGCGAGCCGACGATGGAGTTGACCTGCGACATGTTGCCGATGCCGAAGGAGGCGATGGCCGCGAACACGCAGAACAGCACGCCGACCCACTGCCAGTGCTTGCCGAGGCCGTTTTTGACGTAATACATCGGGCCGCCGACCCAGTCGCCCTTAGCGTCACGTTCCCGGTACTTGATGGAGAGCGTGACCTCGGAATACTTGATGATCATGCCGAGCAGCGCCGCGAGCCACAGCCAGAACACCGCGCCGTAGCCGCCGAGGGCGATGGCCTGCGAGGTGCCGACGATGTTGCCGGTGCCGACCGTCGCGGCCAGCGCCGTGGTAACGGCCTGCAGCGGGGTGACGGCGCCCGCGCCGGCCTCCTGCTTCTGGAACATCTTGCCGACCGTGTTCTTCATCGCGTAGCCAAAGCGTGTGAACTGGATCCCACGGTTGCGGATCGTCAGGTACAAACCGCCGACGATCGTACATGGCAGGAAAATATACAGCCAGGCGACGGTATTCAATGTACCGGTAAAGAAATTGATGATAGCTTCCATATGTTCTCCTTTCCGGACGCCCCGCGTCCATCCTTTTCTTTCTCCTGAAGAAAAAACTTCCCGATTATGATACCATAAACTTACTTTCAATTCAATTTAAATCGCTACATCGAAATATAGAATTTTCTCGCGGACATTTGTGCATATTATAGAGACATTTACAAAAACCGGCTCCCCCGCGAAAAAAAGATTGACGCGGCCGGGAAAACGTGCTATATTATTTAGGCAATCGGGATGCTAGTGTGGCTCAGTCGGTAGAGCAGCTGATTCGTAATCAGCAGGTCGCCGGTTCAAGTCCGGCCACTAGCTCCAGAAACCGGTGAAAATCGTAAGATTTTCACCGGTTTTCTCTTTTATTTGTTCGAATTTTTGAGTAGCGAAATTGCCTGACCCACACCGTGACCCACACGGCGAAATGTCCAAAGAGCGGCGGAGAGGATGATCGTGTCATTCTCTCCGCCGCTCTTTTGTTTTTACATGACCTGTGCCATGAAATTGCCCATCTTTTCGGCTGCGCTTTCCTGCATCTGCCGTGTGACGTGGGTGTATGTCCTCAGTGTAAAGCCCGCGTCGAAATGGCCGAGCATACTGGACACTGTTTTCACGTCTACGCCATTCTGGAGCGCCAACGTTGCGAATGTGTGTCGCAAGTCGTGAAATCTCAGGTGTTCCAGCCCTGCGTCTTTCAGAATCTTCTTGTGGATGTTGACCACCGAATCCGGATGGTACATCTCGCCTGTTTTCGGGGATGGGAACATCCATGGGCTGCCGGGATGCTTTTGGTGCTCTGCGACCAGCAGATCGACGGCATCCTGCGGAATGGAAATTTTGCGGATGGAGTTTTCCGTTTTCGGGCGCGTGATGTCCGGTTCGCCTGCGTTGTTTCGTCCGGCCTGCTTGCTGACGGAAATCGTCTTGTTTTCAATGTCCAAGTCCGACCATTGGAGCGCCACCAATTCGCCTTTGCGCAGGCCGCTGATGAGCTCCAGATAGAACATCGGCAGGACGCCGCGCTGGTCAGCTGCGGTCAGGTAGGACTTGATCTGCTCCGGCGGCAGGATCTTCATTTCGTGCTTCGGAATTTTCGGCGGTACGCAGTCGTCCGCTGGATTTCTGACAATCAGGCGTTCTTTGACTGCCCGGTCGAGTGCGTTGTGCAGCATCGTGTGAATGCCGCGAATCGTCGAATCGCTCAGCCCCGGCTGCTTGCCTTTCTGTGCTTCGCGGAGCCGCCCATGTTCCTGTAGGTCCTTGTAGAGCCATTGCAGATCGCGCCCAGTCAGCTTTTTCAGCGGAATATCTCCGATGCGCGGCGTGATATGTAACTCGATTCCGCGTCGGTAATACTCGGCAGTTGAGAATCGCAGATGTGGTTTCGCATAGAGTTCATACCACGTTTGCAGCCATGTGCCGAGGGTGTACTCATCCGCCCGTCGCACATCGACGGTTTCTGCTTCCGCAACTGCCTTCGCCAGCTTTTCTTTTACCTCTGCCTGTGTTTTGCCGAGGACGTTCTTGATCAGCCGCTTTCCAGTCTTTTCATCATACCCTGCGGTATACCGCCCTTCCCAGCGCCCATCCTTGCGCTTTCGGATGTTGCCTTCCCCGTTTGCTCGTTTCTTTGCCATACCTGTGCCTCCTTCGTTTTGGTAGCACAAACAACTACCACAGAACAGGCACAAAGTCTACTGATTTTTTCGAGAGATCGGAATATTTTTTAGGGCTTGCTCAACACGCTGAAAATCCCTATTCTTTGTTTACTGCGGCGCAGTTTTTGTGCTGTCTAGTTTCCATCTTCATCCTTGACTTCTTCGCTGCCTGCTTTATAATGGCATTATGTAAATTAAATGCTGTATGGATTTGCAAAATAATTCAGAGAGCAACCAATACTTGCGTAAAAGCAACCGGTTTTTGGTTTACAAAAATTGCGGTATCCCATAAAATCAGGAGAGAGAAAAACATGACACTTGGTGAAAAGCTGACACAAGCGCGAAAAGCGGCAGGGCTGACACAGGCGGACGTTGCCGCAAAACTGAATGTTTCTCGGCAAGCGGTTTCTCGTTGGGAGAGCGGACAGTCGAAGCCGTCCACGGAAAGGCTGCTTGCGCTGGGCGAACTTTACGGTGTGTCCATCGACCAGCTTTTGAACACAGAAAACGTAGAGATGCCTGCTGTGGAGACCGTTTCCGCTCCGCCGGAAATGGAACCACGGGAACCGGTCATTCCGGAAAAGCGGCGCACACGGGTATGGCTGAAATACGCTGTTGCTGTGCTTTGCGGCGTAATTGTAACACTTTTCGTCGTCTGGCTGTTCAGTAAATCCGGCCCGATTGGGAAACTGCGTCCGAAATCGATAGAAGACTTAAAAACGAAAGATATTTCCGATATTTCCAGCGAATCAGAATCCTATTTTGATTTCACATGGGACTGAATTCAGGTAAATAATTGATCATTTTAATTATTTGGAGGTCTCAAATGAAGCGACGCATCGTTCTTTTGCTAATCGTATCAGCTATGCTTTTGGCTCTTATGGGCTGCTCGTTTGCGGAGCTGACGCAGCAGAAATCGGAAGAACCTACATTGCCAGATCATTCAGCCGATTCCAGCTCAGAAGCAACGCCGCAAGAGGTGGATTCTGAGCTGCCGGTCATGGATACGGTTGAGCTGATTGGATATGTTGCCGATTCGCAAACACCGTGGATTGAACTGTACGAAAGCACGGACAACAAGGAGCCGCTTGCAAAGGTTCCGTATGATCTGATTGCGGCGCTCCCCGGCTGTGACAGGAGAAGTGAAGCCTTTCCCTTTGGCTATCTGGATTCCATCACATTTTACTATGGCGAAATCGGCACATTCTGTTGGTGTGTCGCCGCTTTGCCGCCCGCAGCTGGAACAGGCGCGGCGAACGTTTGTACTTCGCTGGACAGCGGCGAAACGTGGAGCATTTCTGACCCAAACGCGCTTTATACCGGCACGGTTATAGGCGCTGGCTTTGCGTCTGAAGCAGTTGGATTTATCAGCTACCGGTACTTCTTTGACAACGGCCCCGAAATCGCGCGGACGCTGGACGGCGGCAAAACATGGGCGCGGTTAGAATTGGATATTCCGTCAGAATATGCGCAGTACAATATGCAGCCGCAGAATCCAACGTTTTCCGGCAATGACGGCAGTTATCCGGTCATACTGCTTGGCAAGAACGGAAACGAGCACACCACGACACTTCAAACGCACGATGGCGGCATGACTTGGACGTGGGATGGTATTCCGGCAAACGACGACGATTCACTTGATCTTCCGGAAGGAGCTGCCGCATGGGTCAACACATATCTTTCTGCACAGTACACTGTATTAGACACGCAGACCTTTGATTTCGACGGCAACAACTATATTCTGCTGCTCGTTGGCAGTGAAAATCCCTCAGTTACCGGCTACCAAGTATTCGCCTTGGAGCAGAATGACGGCGCATACATTCTCTATGCGTGGAATGAATCGTATGGCTGGGATTCCTCGCTTGAAGATATGGTCTGCGCGATGCGTACAGACACATTTGCCGCTGTCTACGGTTTTACAAGAGGCAGCGATCCGGCATTCGATATGCTTGAGCTTACGCTTGACGATGGAAGCGAAGAAACTGTTTCCATCGAGCCGAATACGCCATTTCTGCACGTTATCCCCGGTAAGCTGAAAAAAGTTCAGAACATTACACTTTCCGGTAGCGAAACGAATACGAAACAAAATATTGGTCGCGGCTGGAATGCACGCCCAGACAGCGTTGAGGACACCTATCCGATGAATGACAGCATCTGGTCAAGAGTTCACGCAATGCTGGATTGCGGACACTGGGTGCCGGAATACGAAGACGGTGTCCGGGAATTTGAGTTGGAGGACAGCAAACGGAGCGACCTGCCCGGCGATTTTTTCCAATGGCCGCGCTATTATTCTGCATTCGTCGATTATTTCAGCGGCATGAACGCTGATCTGAGCTATCTGGATTGGGATTCATTCTGGACGAAGGATTTGTCAGAGGATGGTCAGACGCTGATTGTCACAATGACACCGGGAAATGGAGATCATGCAGCGTTGACACTTTCCTATTCGCTCCAAACACAGGAAATCAGTGTCGGAGATAACAATGGTCTTTGAAGCTTGGCTGGATGAAGAAAACCGCATCGTATCTTTTCACGAAATTCCAGACAGCCGGTATTACAGCGCAGAAGAACACGACTTCTGGCAGGTGATCGTTGGCCTGATTATGACCGGATATCTGGTGCAGTAAAGCGCAGATTTTTTAGAAGGCAGTTTGCAAGTTTTATGTCTTGCAAGCTGCTTTTCTCTGTAAACTCAGAGTTGTTTCATCTGCCTATTCACCTGCTGATATTTGTTCGATTTCTACGCGCTTTTTTCGTGCAACCCCGTCGTTTTCCTTGAAACGGCGGGCTTTTTTCAAATTGCGACCCCACAGGTGCTATTTTTGCCCTCTCAGCAACCCCCTCGTAAATCCCCAAAACTGCCCGCACGGCGGGCAGATGTGACCGCCGCGGGGCGCGCACGACCCCGCGGCTTTGTCCTGCTTCGCCGCTTGCGGCTTCTCCCGCTGCTGAAACCCGCCCGGAGGCGTTCTTCTTCTGCGCTTGGCATTCCCGCAACGCTCCCGCGTAGCGGCGCAACGTCCGGTTTTCTGCTGCTGGATGGGTACGCGCTCGGCTGTGTTGCGAAAGCCGCACAAACCGCCGACACGGGCGCGACGGGCTGTGACTGGCGTTTTTGCTGTGCGTTCAGCCTGTGTTTTCAATAAAATCGGCATATTTCCTCCTTGTCGCGTCCTCAGTAAGTTTCTGCATCTGCCGGTCGTAGTCCTGCTGGAGCGCCACCTGAATTGGCCGGATGGTGAATCGCAGATTGCCGTTGCGCTTGCGATCATCCTTTGTTGTAACTTGCGTTGGCTCTGTGATGAGCAGACCGCGTTCTTCGAGCGACCGGATGTGTTTGCGAATCGTGTTCGGACTCAGCCCAACCGCTTCACCGATTTTTCGGTAACTTGGCCAGCATTGGAACGTCTGGCGATCCTCGCAGAACAGCAGGTAGGCGTAGATAGCAATTTCCGCTGCACTCAAGCCCAGCGAGAAAATTTCTTTCGGCAGCGGGAAGTAGTCTCTGACAGCATCGCGTGTCGGCCAGAGACTGCGCTTCACTCTGTCCCTCCCGTGTGCTGCTCCACCCAGCGGATGAACGCTTCTTTCGGAACGACGATCCGATTCCCGATTCGCAGCGCGGGAAAATCCTTTTCATGCATCAGCTCATAGCTGCTCGACGGTGCGATGCCCAGCACTTTCGCTACTGTCGCCGCGTTCAGGAACAGCGGCAGTTCGTCATAGCTTTTGTAGTTTGATTCTTTCATGTTGTCCTCCTTTGTTCGTGTTTGTCTTTTCGATTGATTTTGTCTTTCTGAAAAACACCTCCTACCCTTTATCCGTATTCAGAGGGCTTTTGTACCAAACTTTTTTCAAAAGATTTTCTCCGCACCTTTAATTGCACAACTTTTGCGACGTTTGTACGAGAAAATTTTGGTTGTCGCAAAAAATCCTCTCATTACTAGTAGGGATAAAAATCGCAGTTTTGACAGCCTGTTTTCAAAAAATTCGGAAATTTTTTCGCCGGTCAAAACATCTCCCTATTTAATCCGACACTAAAAGCCGTTTTTGTTACCCTCCTTCGCAAATTTTCTTATTCAGAGGGGAAGATATTTTACGTCCAGCAACAACGCCCTCTATTTGATCCGACAGATTTTTGCGTTTTGAGCGGTGTCTCACCGAAAAAAATCCCCTCACTGCATAGGCCACGGGAACGCGATTTTTAGAAGCCTTTTCGAGAAAATTCACAGATCATTTACATTTCCGCGCCTGCGCTGCCTGTTCGCGTTCCTCCGAAAAAGTCCTTCTATTTAATCCGACAGAAAATCGCGTTTTGAACAGCCTGTTTTGAAATTTTTTTCGATGGCAAAAAATAGCCACCGTCCAAACGGACAGCGGCATCAAGTCAGCAGCTTGTATTCAGCTGCACTTCGAGTTATACTGGTTTTGGAAATTATTTGTTGGGAGGTTGCTAGCCCTCTTTCTTCTGCGTTTGCCGTTCCTTCAACGCTCCCGCACACCGGCGCAACGTCCGGTTTTCAGGCTTTCGGCGGGTACGCGTTCGGCTGTGTCCTGAAAACGGCACAAACTGCCGACACAGGCGTGACGGTGTGGGGATTGCATTTTGTTGTTCGCCTTTTTTGAAAGACGCTTAACTTCGATTTGACTTTCACGCTGATTTATGGTTATAATATCAGCATGAAAGTTGGTGACAGATATGTGTTTTGAGACACTCGACGATTTGCTGCATGAGCGGAACGGAATTCTGCGAACGTCAGATGCGTTGGCTCGCGGTATTACAAAATCTCAGTTTTACGAATACGTCAATTCTGCGAAATTAGAAAAAGCCGCACACGGCATCTATGTGTCTGCGGATATGCTGACGGACGAACTGTACTTATTGCAGGCACAGTTTCCACGCGCTGTTTTTTCGCACGAGGCGGCGCTTTATCTGCACGATCTCAGCGAATATGAACCGATTCCCTTGACAGTGACCGTTCCTGCGAGTTACAACAGCACCGGACTGACTCGGAAAGGCGTGAAAGTCTACTACGTGAAACCGGAGTGGTACACACTTGGTTTAATTGAGATCCCTTCTTTTGGTGGTCATCTGGTTCACGCCTACGACCTGGAACGCACGATCTGCGACGTGATTCGGCGCAGTGAAATGATGGATGTGTCTGCATTTAATTATGCAGTCAGGGAATACACAAAGCGAAGGGATAAGAATTATGCGAAGCTGATTCGTTACGCAGCAGCGCTTCGTGTAGAGAAAAAGCTTCGTGAGAAAATGGGGGTGCTGTTCTGAATGATTGGGACATCTAAGCAATTGAAAGACTTGATTGGAAACCGTGCGCATGGAGACAGCGCAAAATCCATGCTGTTTCTCCGGAACTATGCGATGGAGCGATTTTTGGAGCGGCTTTCTGCATCTAAGTATAGAAACTGTTTTATTTTAAAGGGTGGTATGTTGATTTCCGCAATGGTCGGGATCGACAGCCGTGCGACAATGGACATTGACACCACCCTGCGCAACTACGCTTTGAATTGCGAAAGCGCCGAGCAGATCGTCCGGCAGATCGCCGATGTGGAAATTGACGACAAAATCAGCTTTGTAATCAAGAAAACAGAAGAAATTATGGAAGATTCGGAGTACCAGGGTGTGCGGCTCTCGCTTGATGCGTATCTGGACAAAACGAGGATTCCCTTGAAGATCGATATTTCCACCGGCGATGTCATTACCCCTTGTGAAATATCGTTTTCGTACCAGCTGATGTTTGAAAACCGAACAATCCCCTTGTTGGCATACCCACCTGAGACAGTTCTCGCTGAAAAGCTGGAAACGATCCTTTCACGCGGGGAAGCAAATACACGGCTGCGTGATTTCTATGATGTGTATATCCTGCAAAGAGAGGATTTCGTCGTAACACCTGATGCACTGTGCCATGCGTTACTTGCAACCTGTCGAAAGCGCGGACACGAAGATCTGCTTCACACATATGCGTCTATCCTTGACAGAGTCCGACAGAGCGACACAATGCGTACACAATGGATGAAATATCAATCAGATTTCGACTATGCTGCCGGGATTACCTGGGATACTGTTTTGGACACAGTTGAAACACTTTGTATGAAAACATTGGATGATCATGCATTTGGAGATGAACTGCCACAGGAAAAATCACAATTTGAAATGCACTTGCTTTAACCCCGCTATTCTTTGATTACTGCGGCGCAGTTTTTGAGTGGGCTATTTTCCCCTTGACCCACACGCTGACCCACACGGCGAAAGGAGCGGACGGAAACAGTGGAAACAAGAGGGGCAAAGAGCATTGATTTCCTAGCAGAAAGTGCTGAAAACGTCCAGAAATCGCTATTTTTATATCTTTTCTACTCTTCGTAATCAGCAGGTCGCCGGTTCAAGTCCGGCCACTAGCTCCAGAAACCGGTGAAAATCGAGAGATTTTCGCCGGTTTTCTCTTTTATTTGTTCGGATTTTCAGGCGTCGAAATTGCCTGACCCAAACCGTGACCCACACGGCGAAATGTCCAAAGAGCGGCGGAGAGGATGATCGTCTCATTCTCTCCGCCGCTCTTTTGTTTTTACATGACCTGTGCCATGAAATTGCCCATCTTTTCGGCGGCAGGATCTTCATTTCGTGCTTCGGGATTTTCGGCGGAACGCAGTCATCTGCCGGTTTTCGGACAATCAGCCGTTCTTTGACTGCGCGGTCGAGCGCGTTGTGCAGCATCGTGTGGATGCCGCAGATCGCGTCCGGTCAGCTTTTTCAGCGGAATATCTCCGATGCGCGGTGTGATCTGCTTTTTATTGATTCTTGAAAAACGCTACCACAACAGCGCCGGGGCCCGCATGGGTTCCGATCACACTTCCTACAGTCGTGTAACGAATTTCTTTCAGGTTTCCTTCCCAGATGTGACGGCTGTCTTCGATATATTTTAGCAGCAGCGCGTCAGAAATTCCACTGTAGCCCAGCAGAACCGGCCTGCTGAAATCAATGCCGCCGGCCTTGTCGATCTCCTGAACGAGCAGATTGTTCCCCATTTTGGAGCCGCGTGCTTTTCCCAGCAGGTGAATCTCGCCGTCAATAACGGAAAGCACGGGCTTGATATTCAGTACCCCTCCGGCGAATGCGGCTGTCTTTGAAATGCGGCCGCCCCGCTTGAGGTATTCGAGGGTATCTACCAGCGCCACAACAACGATTTTTTTCTTCTCTTCCTCCAGTGCCTGCGCAGTTTCCTCTGCGGTCATTCCTGCATCCAAAAGGCGGAACGCAAGCTCCACCAGAATCCCTGTTCCCATCGCTGCGCTGGTGCCGTCCACAACATAAATGTTTTCATAATCCGCCGCCGCGATCATGGCGCTTTGATATGTGCCGGAAAATTTGGATGCAAGGGTAATAACAACGGCTGATTCGCCCGCCTGCCTTGCCTTTTCAAATTCCTTTATAAAGGCGTCCGGCGTTGCCTGACTGGTGGTGGGCAGCACATCGCTTTCGATGAGCTTTTCATAAAATGTTTTGTTGTCGATGGTCACGCCATCAATGTATTCCTCCTGCCCGAAATGAACGGTGAGGGGTACCGTAGATACCCGTGCTTTGATCTCAGGAACTAAGTCCGCAGTGGAATCAACAATAATCCTTGTTTTCAATTTCGTCAATCTCCTATTCTTCGCTATTTTGAGCGATGGCCTCAAGACTTATGCTGATGGCAGAAAGGCTGCGGTAAAATGTCGCTCGTTCGTCCTCCGTAAGGGTACGGCTGACCGTATCAAGGACGGCGCTGATTTTCTCCGCGATCCGTTTGCCGGCCTCCTGACCTTTTTCAGTCAAGCGCAAAGGGCTTCTGTACCGTTTGGCCCGTTCAGAATTCCGGACGATAAATCCGTTACTTTCAAGATGCTCCAACGCACGGGAAATGGTTGCCTTGTCCTCCTCGCAGTGCTCGCACAGCTCCGCCGCAGTCACGCCATCCAGAGAATATATGTAGTACAGACAGGACACGTGGGCACTTCGCAGATGATAGGCGGCCATCTCCTGATTTTTTATCCTCCGTATGTCGCGGCTGATCCGGTTGATCAAAACCGTAAACGTCTCAAATCGCTCCTGCATGGCTGCGCTCCTCTCTCACGAATGCTTTTGTTGAAATCTCAACTTTCGGACTATACCACATGGATGTTGAAATGTCAACAGCAAAGTTCCGCACAGCCATTACTCTTTGATGATAGCATTCCACGCCGTGAGGCGGTCCCGTCGTAGGTTTTCTGTTATTTTATCGGGTGGAGGGTATGGTCATCAAGAACACTACAAAGCCCTCACCGGAGCAGCTCCGGCGAGGCTCTGCTTTTGACCACATAAAATGCCACAGACAGGTGTGGAACACATGGGGGGACGCGGGTCACAAGATGTTATTCTGCCCAAAGTGCAAATATACCTGTGTGATCCGTTTCAAGGACGGGAAAATTGAAGAAATCAAAACGCCAGACGCATAGACGCAGTGCAGACCGAGAAAATCAGTTTGTACTGCGTCTATTTTTGGGAGTACCATGCAGTTGGTCGATACATTTCTTCGTGAAGTTTTGCACAGCGAAATGCTGCAGACAAAAATGAAAGCTTCGTACCATTGAAATTTTGTACAAAAACAAAATGTCTTTCCTTCGCTGTTTACTCTGTGCCTGCCGTTTTCATCCAGCGGCGCGGCAGTCGGCTGCCCTCTTCCTCCTTGACTTCTTGTTTGTGTGCTTTATAATGGTATTATGTATATTAAGGAGATAAAACGCTATGAATGATTATAAGTTTTCGACTCTGGAATATAAGCGGCCGGATCTGGAGGCGCGGCGGGAGAAGCTTGCCGGGTGGAAGGATGCGGCCGAGCATGCGCAGAGCTATGACGCGCTGCGCGCGCTGATGCTTGAGATCGACCGCGAGACGTGCGAGCTGGCTACGCAGTATTCCATTGCGCACATCCGGCACACGCTCGACACGCGCGACGAATTTTATGAGGCGGAGATCGCCTATCTGCAGAACACGCTGCCCACGCTCAGCGGCGCGGAGGTCGCGCTCAGCGAGGCCATCGCCGCCAGCCCCTACCGGGCGGACATCGAGCAGGAATACGGCAAGCAGTATTTCGTCGCCATGGATCTGCAGAAGAAGCTGTACTGCGAGGAAAACATCCCGCTTCGCCAGCAGGAGAGCCGTCTGACCAACGAGTATCAGAAGATCATGGCCACGGCCGAGATCCCGTTTGACGGCAAGACGCTGAACCTCTACGGCCTGCAGAAATACTTCGAGCATCCCGACCGCGCGGTGCGCGCCGCCGCCATCAAGGCGTACTCCAACTTCTACGAGAGCAACGAGCCGCGGCTGGAGGAGATCTGGGACGAGCTGATCCGGATCCGCAACCAGATGGGCAAGAATCTCGGCTACGAGAACTATATCCCCGTCGGCTATCTCGAGCAGGGGCGCACGGACTACGGCGAGAAGGAGGTCGCGTCCTTCCGCGAGCAGGTGCGCACCGTCCTCGTGCCGCTGTGCCAGAAGCTCTATGACGCGCAGGCCAGGCGCCTCGGCATCGACCACGTCATGTGCTACGATGAAAAGATGGTCTTCCCGGACGGCAATGCCGAGCCTGCGGGCGACGACGCCTTCATGGTCAAGACCGCGCAGAAGATGTATCACGAGATCAGCCCGGAGACCGGCGAATTCATCGACTTCATGATCGACCACGAGCTGATGGATCTGCAGAACAAGCCCGGCAAGGCCTCCACGGGCTACATGACGAGCCTGCCGAGTCTGAAGGCGCCCTTCGTATTCTCCTGCTTCAACCACACGATCTTTGATATGCAGGTGCTCACGCACGAGCTGGGCCACGCCTTCGCGGGCTATATGGCCATGCGCAGCCAGCCCATCTCGGACTATTACAGCGAATCGACCGACATCGCGGAGATCCACTCCATGTCCATGGAGCAGTTTGCCTACCCCTACGCCGAGTGGTTCTTCGGCGATCAGGCGGACAAGTTCCGCTTCGCGCATCTGCAGGAGGCGCTGACCTTCGTGCCCTTCGGCGTGGCCGTGGACGAGTTCCAGCACATCTGCTACGCCCATCCCGAGCTGACGCCGAAGGAACGGACGTATCAGTGGCACCTGCTGGAGGAGAAGTACATGCCGTGGCGGCGCTATGAGAACGACGCGTTCTTTGCGCGCGGCGGCTACTGGTATCACAAGTTGCACATCTACCTCTACCCGTTCTACTACATCAACTACACGCTCACGACGATGGGCGCGATGGAGTTCAAGAAGAAGTACGCCGAGGACCGGGACGCGGCCTGGCAGGACTATCTCAACCTCTGCAAGACCGGCGGCAGCCGCAGCTATCTCGAGACGCTGCGCTACGCGAACCTGTCCAACCCCTTCACCCCCGGCTCCGTCGAGCGCGCCTGCGGGTACGCAGCGGAGATCTTGCTCAAGCAGATCGCAGCGCAGGAGCAGAACGCATGATCGCACACTTCCGGGCCGGAAATATGTGATCATGATGTAACGAAATATACACAGAGCGTCGGAGAGGATGATCGCATCCTCTCCGACGTTTTCTGCATCGGCATATGGAAAGTGAAATTTTTTGAAAATGTGCTGATCGGGGCGGCTGGATTGTTATATGGATGAGGCCTCAAGGAAATGGAGAGACGGTATGGAACAAGAACGCGTGCTGGCGCTTTATGATGCGTATGCGGACGGGGTATATCGGGTGGCACTCGGGTATCTGCGGTCGGCGCACGACGCAGAGGACGCGGTGCAGGCGGTATTCTGCCGGCTGCTGGAGAAGGAGCTGACCATCTGGCCCGGGCGCGAGCGCGCGTTTTTGACGAAGCTGACGATCAATCACTGCAAAAATCAGCTCGCAGCGGCAAAGCGCTTCGCGCCGGAGGCGCTGGACGAGCTGTGTTTGCCGGCGGAACCGGAGGACCGCGCGGTGCTTCGCGCGGTGATGGAGCTGCCGGAAAAGTACCGGCTGGTCGTGGTGCTGCACTGCTTGGAGGGATACTCGTTTTCCGAGATCGCCGGGCTGCTGCAGCTGACGCCGTCCGCCGTCTCCATGCGCCTGCACCGGGCGCGAAAGATGTTGCGTGAACAGCTTGGGAGGGATCAATGATGGAAGAAAATTTCAGGCGCATTGCAGACGCTGTCCGCCTGCCGGAGGGCAGCCGGGCGCGAATCCGGGTGCAGATCGCCTCCCGGGCGGAAGAACAGGAGGCTTCTATGCAGAACAAACCCAAAAAATACCTGCCGCGGCTGGCAGTGGCGGCAATTATCATCGCGGCGGCGCTGACGTTGACGGCGGCGGCTGCGGCGGTCGTCCACCGATTCCGGAATGATATCATTGTCTCCAGCGTCAGCGAGCTTCCGGCACCGACGGAGGATACGCCGACGGCCGTGGCTGAACCGGCAAGCGGCCGCAAAGCGCCGAAAACACTGGAGGAACGGCTTTCTGATGGCCCGAGGTTCACGATGGATGAGTGGCGGAACGGCGAGAAGATTGACGGCACAATCTCGCATCTGTACACCGGATGGGATCATTCGGAGCTGATCAGCGACGATCCGGCGCTGTGCATCCGCCGCATCACGCGCGCGGAGGATGGCGCAGAGAAAATGCAGTATATGGCAGAAGATCCTGCCGACCTTCTGCCCGTGCTGACCGGGAAGATCCGCTTCGATCTGACGTGGCTGGCGGAAAACTATAAAACGGTCATTCCGGACGATCAGGCATTTATCATCCGGGACGCGGATGGAAACCTCGCCAACGAATTCTTCTGGGCGTCCTATGGCGCAAATGACGGGAAGGGCTGGGTAAGACTTGAGATCATGTATGACTCGACCTGGAACCTGTCTCCGGCCTATATCGTGGACAGCTCGTTTGAAGAAGCGTACTATTACACAACGGCAAGCGGCTGTGAATTTCTGATCACCGCAGACGGCGATACCGTCTGGGCAAGCTGCACGACCGTAAAGACGAACGTCAGCCTGTACGGCGCGTATCTGACCACCAGAGATCTGGAACAGATCGTCGAGCACCTTTCGGTTTCGATCGCTGAATAAATATAGCAAAGCGGCGGAGGGGATGAACTTTTATCCTCTCCGCCGCTGGTTTGTTTTGAATGTGGGGCGCACGCTGCTGGCTTCCCCGGTCAGATCGTTGCTGCGCTTGCGATCTGATCGTCGATCGGTACGTTTTGCGCTGCGCCCAGATACTCTTCTTTGGTGATCATCATGTGGAGAACACCGTTTTTGACACCCAATTTCTGAAAGCCTGCTTTGCGATGGGTCTGCCAGGCGGCGATCTCGTTCCGGGCGACTTCGAAGTCGTTATGGATCCTGGAGATCCCGCAGACACGGAACGCGTGATCCAGCATCAGCTTCAGCGCGGGAACGGCGTAACCCTTCCCCCGGAAGGGGGCATAGATCACGATACCCATATCCCACCAATCCTTTTCGGGTGTATAATGAAAATTTACATCACCGATCCATGCGCCGTCGGAGCTGCGTTTGATATAAGCATAGAAACGCTCCGGCTCCTTTCCTACCCATTCGTCGTACCAATCGGCAAGAGCCTCGTCCGGATAGTCAATGCAGCCGGTGTCCCGATGGTATCCCGCATAATCAACATCCCAGCCTGCGTTATAGGACATGGTTTCCGGGTCGGACGTCATCTTTTGATAAAACCATAGATCTTCCGGTTTGGGGATGTACAGTTCCAGTTTTTCCATATTGTTCACTCCTTGTTTTTCGTCCTGGCATGTTTGGCCTGCTGTCATTGGGCGCGGGGCCGATGCGGGCTTTCCGTCTGCCAGCCCCGGCAGAAGGACAGGGCGGTATCGATGCTGCCGATGCGGTAGCCGGCGGCAGCGTGGATAATGTGGCGGGGGCGGTCGCAGAGGAGCAGGAGCGGAAGCGTATTCCGCCGCGCCGCTGTGCGGATCGAACCGCGCCGCTATGCCAAGCGCCCGGCAGACCGCGACGAACAGCAGCCGCTGCGAGCGCAGGGCCTTCGTTTTTATGAGCGTGGATATGCGGTTTTCGGAATGCCGCTCAGTTTTCCCGTGTTCCGTCGCCGTGCTGCTCGCAGAAGCGGGCGAAGAAGGACGGGGCTTCGCCGGCTGCGTCGAGGTGCGAGAGGTCGGCGAAGCGGGACATGCGGAAGATGGCGGTGCCTTTCTCACGCTCTTCTGTGGTGACGACGGTGACGCTGCTCGGCAGGGCCACCGTATGATGCCAGAGCGTGACGGGCGAGCAGTCGAACAGGCGTGAGAGCAGCACGCACTCGACGCCGAAGTGGCAGAAGAGCAGCAGGTTTTCCGTGTTCGGCCGGACGGCGCGGTAGAGATGGTCGCCGCGCTCGTAGCCGTGCTTCGCCAGCAGCGCGTCAAGGCCGTCCGTCACGGCGCGGTAGACCGGCTCAACGCCGGAATCCCGGTAGGCCGGAGCCTGCAGCCAGCGCTCGGGGTCGTAATACAGCGGCTCATGCGTCCAGGTCTTCGGCGGAAAGTCCCAGCCGAAGCCCTTGGGATTGTAGACCGGCGGGACCGTATAGCCCGTGTCGAATTCGCGCAGCCACGGCAGGACCTCCGCCTCCTGACCGACGGCCCTGAGCGTCAGGGACGCGGTGTCTCTGGCCCTTCCGAGCGGAGACGTGTAATAAAATGCGTTCCGGATCTTAGACAGACGATGGCTTAAAAGTTCCGCCTCACGCCAGCCCTTTTCGGTCAGCGAGTCATGCTCGTAGTCCGGCTCCGCGTGCCGGATGATGTAGATGTTCATAGATGCGCCCCCTGATTTGCAGCTTTTTCTGCGCTATTGTAGCGCGGGATGGCGGGTTTGTCAAACGCCGGCTCCGTTTATTTCTGCGCCGTCCGGGCAGCGGCAAACGCGGCTGGACCAGAGCAAAAAAGCGGCTGGCAGCGCGTGGCTGCCAGCCGGGAAAACGGTTTTGCTGCACCGGCCGCTCCGGATCCGGCCGGTGCTCCGGTCACAGCAGCGCCGCCGGGTCGAGCGTGGAAAAATCCGGTGCGCTGGCCGCAATGTCCAGGTCGAGCGCGAGTGCGTAGATCGTCAGGATCGCATCCGTATAGGGCGTCGGCACGCCATAGCGGCGGCCGAGCTTCTGGATCGGGCAGATCCCGTACGGCAGGTCCTCGGTGAAGTGGCGATAATGCGTGGAAGGAGGCCCCATGCTGGTCTTGTAAGCTTTTACGTCCAATAACCCCTCAAGTAAATCGGTATAGCTTGCAGACCAGGCGTCGTTGACGATCTCTAGGCAGCTCTGCCCATGGATCCCCATCGCGCGGATGACGGCCATGCGCTCAGCGTCGATCTTTTCGATATACCCGACGCTGACCGGCGTTGCGCCGTCCGCGTAGAGATATCCTCACTGTGATGGCAAATCGCGCAATAGAGTTCGATCAGTTTGTTCACACCTTACTATCTCTCTCTTCTTGCGCTTTTTGTCATCTTTTTTCGGTTTCTACTATTGATTCGCATCAGAGGGGAAATCTTCGTAAATTGCTTGTTGGGGAAGCATCCCCAATCCCCTTTGAACGCCACCTGGGGTGACGGCTACGCATTCATTCTGAATACTTTTACTTGCTGACTTCTGCGCAATTTGCATAGAAGTTCAATTTTCCATAAACGAAAAAATGAAAACATGGGAGAAGTTGTCTCTGATTATTTATGTGATGTATGGCAATCCACTTTTCCCAACATATTGTCGGGAAGCCTTGTGGGCAACTCGCCCACAAGTAACAAAAGTGGCAATACTCGGATACAACTTCATCCCAAGTTGGGTGAAAAACTTCGTGCCAACTTGGCACAAAGTTAAAAATGTAGGAAACAGAAAAACGAGAATCACTTCGACATAATTGGGGTAGAAGTTGAAGGGCTGAGCTTTATGCTTGTGAACGAATTGGACACAAGACAGTGCTTTTATTTTCTGAAAATCAACTTCGTCCCAAGTTGGGATGAAGTGCTACGGTGTAACTTGCACCAAAGTAAGATGTAGAGATTTTGTATTGTAAATTCCTGATGAGGTGTCCGGAATTTCGTAAATGTCAAAATGACTTCTGGACAATTTGTCCAGAGGTAGGAAACGTTTTCTGTTGTTTCTGTCGCTATGTCCAGTTTGCCCGTGTTCGATTTGTTCACTATGGTTTTTTCTACACAAAAAAATGAGCTGGCCGTTTTCTTTTTCTGTCCGGCTTCCGTTCTTTTCTGCTCACTCGGGTCAAACGAACCTGCCGGGGCGCGGTCGCCCGGACAGCTCTCTTCCCGCAAAAGGTCCTGAACGGAGCCGCAGGGCAGCGGCCTTCCCTCTGAGCGGATATTTTGCCGAAAAATGGCATGGTGTTGGAGCGTGGGCGTGGATGTGGTGTATATTTTGTGCAGGGTGACGAAAATGGGCGGGTGGATTGCAAACATCTGCCAATGGCGGAGGCTTGACTTTTGTAGTATAATACAGATATACTGCTCCGGGCGTTTGACACGGGGCAAAAATTAAGGGAGGATACTATGAAGAAACTGATCGCGCTTCTGCTGGCAGTATGCATGGTACTGGGTCTGATGACCACGGTATTCGCAGCAGATGAGAAATCCAACGACATTGTGATCCTACATACCGACGACGCACACTGCGGCGTCAACGACAATCTTGGTTATGCCGGTGTCGCGGCATACAAGGCCGAGATGGAGAAAACACACAACTATGTCGCACTCGTTGATTGCGGCGACGCTATTCAGGGCGAGTCTATCGGCACACTGTCCGCAGGCGCCTATCTGGTCGATATCATGAATGAGGTCGGCTATGATTTTGCCACCTTCGGCAACCATGAATTTGACTACAAGCTCCCGCAGCTGGCCAAGCTGACCAAGCAGGCGAAGTATCAGTATCTGGCGTGCAACTTCAAGTACATCGGCAAAGGCACGTCGGATCTGAATTACAAGCCGTATGAGATCGTGACCTACGGCGATAAGAAGGTCGCATTCATCGGCATCGTTACGCCGGAGTCCTTCACCAAGTCCACCCCGGCTTACTTCCAGGATGAATCTGGAAACTACATCTATTCCTTCAGTGAAGACGAGACTGGCACAGCGCTTTATGAGATTGTCCAGAAGACTGTTGACGAGGCAAGAGCTGCGGGCGCTGACTACGTCATCGCAATGGGTCACCTTGGCAACGAAGGTATCACCGACCGCTGGACCTCGAAGGCTGTCATCGCCAACACCACCGGTATCGACGCCGTGCTGGACGGCCACGATCATGTTGCTGGTGTTCAGAAGGTTGCCAATAAGGATGGCAAGCAGATCGTTCTGACGGAGCCGGGCACCAAATTCGAAAATCTCGGCAAACTGACGATCAAGACCGACGGCACGATCACTGCCGAACTGATTTCCCCGAAGGAATTCACCGAAAAGGATGCAGGCATCACCGCTTACATCACCAAGCTGACCGACACGTTCAAGGAATACGTGTCCAAGGTCGTCGCCAAGAGCAGCATTGCGCTGCCTGACAAGGATGAAAACGGGAATCGCCTCGTCCGCAACCACGAGACCGCTCTCGGCGATCTGTGCGCCGATGCGTTCCGCGTGATGATGGACGCGGATATCGGCATCATGAACGGCGGCGGCATCCGCAAGCCGATCAAAGCCGGCGATATCACCCTCGATAACATTCTCAGCGTTTTCCCGTGGGGCAATCTGCCTTGCAAAATGGAAGTCACCGGCCAGACTGTCCTCGACATGCTGGAAATGGGTGCGATCAACTACCCGGAGGAGTCCGGCGGCTTCCTGAGCGTTTCCGGTCTGAAGTACACGATCATGGCGGGTGTCCCGTCCTCCATTGAATTGACGGACAAGGGCGAATTCTCCAAGGTCGCCGGTAAATACCGCGTAACCAACGTTCAGGTCCTGAACAAAAAGACCAACGAATATGAGCCGCTCGATCTGAACAAGACCTATACGCTTGGCGGTATCGACTATACGATCCTCTACTGCGGCGACGGCTTCACGATGTTTAAGGACTCTAAGGTCCTCAAGGCCGGCGACGCCTCCTACACGGATGCGCAGATGATCGTTGATTACATCGAGAATAAGCTCGGCGGCACCATTGGCGAAGAATATGCCAAGCCGCAGGGCCGAATTTCCGTCAATACCGACATCAAGGGCAGCGACTGGTTCTATGAAGCTGCAGACTATGTTCTCAGCAATGGCCTCATGACCGGCACCAGCGACACCACCTTCACGCCGAACGGCGCTCTGACGCGCGGGATGCTTGTGACGGTCCTGTACCGCATGGCGGGCTCTCCCAAGGTCGAGGGCAAGGTCAGCGAGAAGTTCTCCGACTGCACGGACGGCAGCTGGTACGCCGACGCCGTTCTGTGGGCCAGCGCGAACAAGGTCGTCGACGGCTATGAGGACGGCACGTTCAAGCCCACCAAGTCCATCACCCGTCAGGAGATGGCCAAGGTCCTCTACGGCTACGACAAGATCGGCGGCAAGACGGCTGAGGGCATCACCGAAAAGCTCACCTACACCGATCTCGATGCCATCGCCGACTGGGCGCTCGAGGCTGTCACCTACTGCACGGCTGAGAAGTATCTGGCCGGTTCCAACGGCGCGTTCAGCCCGAAGGGTACCGCGACCCGCGCCATGGGCGCCAAGGTGCTCATGAACATGACGAAGGAAGCTGCATAAGCGCCTTCTCCCCCGCATTTCCCGTTTCCCCGGAGCCTTCGGGCTCCGGGGAAAATTTTTGTCTTGACAGCGTAACAATGTTATGCTAATATACGACCGTAACATTGTTACGGAAGGAGGTATGGGATTGGAAGAGGAGCTGATCTCCAAAAAGGAGCTGCTGGAGCAGTACCAGATCTCCTACGGGGCGCTGTACCGCTGGAAGCGGATGGGGCTGATCCCGGAGGGGTGGTTCCTGCGGCGGTCCGCGCCGACCGGGCAGGAGACCTATTTCCGGCGCGCACAGATCTGCCCGCGCATCGAGCTGATCCTGCAGAGCAAGGACCGCGTCTCGCTCGAGGCGCTGGCCGCGGAGCTGCAGGGGCAGAAGCAGGCGGCCGCCGCCGAGCGGACGCTGATACTGGAGACGAAATACGGACTGAAAACCTATCCCCTCGATGCGCTTATACACCTGTATCTGGCCGAGGGCGAACACAAAACCGATATTCTGGAGCATCTGAAGGAGGAAACATTATGAACGAACACATCGATATGAAAATTTCCGGCTCGAGCACCATGCCCGGCGGCGAATACGGCAGCGTCTCGATCAGCGGCGCGGGCAAAGTCAACGGCAGCCTCAAATGCGAGGAGCTGCACTGCTCCGGCGCGGCGAAGGTGCAGGGCGACGTGGACTGCGCGGGCGAACTGCACACGAGCGGCGCGGGCAAGATAGCCGGGAGCGTCCGCTGCGGCAGCCTGTCGGCCTCGGGCGACTTTTCCGCGCAGTCGGTGCAGGTAGAGGGGCTTGCGTCCGTCTCCGGTTCCCTGCGGACGGAGCGGGCGCTTACGGCAGACGAGCTCAGCGCGTCCGGTTCTCTGGAAGCGGGCAGCATCCACTGCCGGGCGTTCCGCGCCTCCGGCTCGTGCCGGGTCAGCGGGGATCTTGAGGCAGAGACAGCCGTTCTGAACGGCGCGGCGGAGATCGACGGGCTGCTGAACGCGGAGACGGTCGAGATCTCGGCCAACCGCGCGGTGCACATCCACGCCATCGGCGGCGGAACCATCCGCGTGCTGCAGAAGGACACGACGACGTTCCTCGGCATCTTCCGCACGAGCCCCGGCCGTGCGCGCATCGGCTCGATCGAGGGTGACAATATCGAGCTGGAGAATGTCGAAGCCGAGATCGTCCGCGGCAAATACGTCCGCATCGGGCACGGCTGCCGCATCGGGACGGTCGAATACGGCGAAAATCTGGAGGCCGAGCCCGGCACCGTCAGCCGCAGCACGCAGACCGGCGCGAAATAAATATCAATTCCGCGGGAAATGTAAATATTTCTTAACTTTTCTTCAAATGGTTTGATTCCTGCCGCGATCTGTGATAGAATGCAGTGGTATGTGAATTTCATGATAACTGGAGAGATTCGATGTCACAGGTCAAATTATTCAGCTCGTCCGGCGGCGCACGGGTCGCCAAGCGCTCCGGCCGGCAGAAAAAGCAGAAGGTCAAAAAGCCTCTGAAGACGCTGGCCATCTGGCTGCTCGTCATCCTCTGTCTGGAAGGGCTGTACTTCTTCTGTATCTATACCAACAATTCGTTCGTCAAGAAATGGCGCACGATCTACATCAACACCGCCATGGATACCATGCGGCACCAGTGGCTGGCGACGTATTTCATCCCCAAGGACGTGATCGACGAGGTCCGGTACGAATACGGCCTGGTCAAGGCCGGGACCGTCGGCAAGGAGTCGACCTGGGGCCGGACCGATCCGGTGCCCGCGGACCAGACGCCGTCGACGTCCAATGACAACATCGTCACCCTCGACCCCAACGTCACGCACGAGACCGACCAGCCGGACTCTGAGGAGCTGACGCAGGAGGAGCTCGAAAAGCAGGCGGAGGAAAATTTCTATTCCGTCTTCTGGGAGCTTGACCGGACCTCGATGGAGACCTATCTTGCCGAGCACCCCGACACGCTGGCCAACGGCTGGGAGCATATTTACATCAACGAAGCCGGGTTCGACGACGAGGGCACGTCCATCCAGTCGACCTTCGGCGAGCAGGTGCTGGCCATCGACGCGTATAACGGTGTGCTGCTGCTGCGCATCTCCGGCAAGGGCTACCGCGGCGTGCTGGCTGTGGGCAAGGACCCGTCGAGGCTGTCTATCGAGATGGCAACGACGCTCGGCACCGCCGGTCAGCTCTCCGGCACGATCGCCGAGGCGCACAACGGCGTGCTGGCGATGAACGCCAACGGCTTCCTCGACCCGAACGGCGCGGGCAACGGCGGTCTGCTCGCAGGCTATACGATGTCCAACGGCAAGGCCTACGGCGACCACTTCTCCGCCTACGCCTACAAGCGCATCGAGCTGCACGAGGACGATCTGTTCTACATCAAGGATGCGCTGTCCCCCGTCAGCGAAGACTGCACCGACGCGGCGGAGTTTACCCCCGCGCTGATCGTCGACGGCAAGAAGATCATGGACGATTACTGGACCGGCGAGCAGCCGCGCGCGTGCATCGGCCAGAGTGAGAAATACGAGATCCTGATGCTTGTCATCGAGGGCCGGTATCCGCTCGAGGGCATTCTCGGCACGAGCGTCAACAACTGCTCCGAGATCCTGCTGCAGCACAAGTGCATGCAGGCCATCAACCTCGACGGCGGCTCGAGTGCCATGCTGTGGTTCGACGGCGAGTACGTCACGCAGTCGTCCTCCTCCCCCCTGCGCTACACCGGCGGCCGCCCGCTGCCGAACGCATGGGTATATAAAAAAGCAGAGTCATAAAAGTAACCCCCCGGACGATACGTCCGGGGGGTTTGTCTATGCCTTCCCCTATGATGCGAATCAATAGTTGAACCGCAAGAGGAGGGCGGCGAAAGCGAGGGAGGAGAAGATGTGGAAGAGCAGACCGGCGCAGGAACGGACGTGCGAAGCAGACTGGATGTGCGTTTTGGCCTGCAGCCAGTTGAAAAAGACCTCAATCGGCTGCCGCAGGGCACTGATGCGGGTGGACACGGCATCTTCGGAAACAAGAACATCGTACTTTTTTCCGCTTTCGCGGCGTGATGAGCGCGACGTTCCGCTCGGTTTGCAGATGGGATCTCCATTCTGCGTCGATATAGGCACGATCTGCATAGAGCCGGCCGTCTGTGACCGGTGCGCAGTCCAGATCGATCTGCTTTGCAGCCCACAGGTCGCAGAGACTGGCTTTGCTGATCTGTACGGCGCAGGGAATGGGAAGCTGATGCGGGCGCAGTTGCGCAAAAACATGCAGCTTGACGCCGTGATACCACAGGTTCTTCGTGGGATTTCGTGTTAAATTGCAGAGATCCCGTGCCGTTTTCGCAGTATTTGACCGGGAACCGACAGACACCATGACCGGGCAGGAATCCAGCACATACCCGTGCGTCGGCTCGCTGCTGGCAAGCTTTTGCTCAAACAGAACCTCGGCCAGCGCGGCAAAGGCTTCTGCCAGCCGGTTCAGCCGGCGGCAGAACGCCTGATAGCTGGGCAGCTTCTGGAACTCGCCCAGATGGTATGTTCTGATGAAATTGTAGATACTCTTCCGCGTCAATAAGCCCTGCTGTGTGCCCCATAAGTATGCTGTCATCAACTCCACGTCTGTAAATTGGGCGGACTTATTGTTGCTTCCGTGTTGCATTTTCTCCGCGATTCTGCTATCCTGACTGTGATGGCAAATCGCGCAATAGAGTTCGATCAGTTTGTTCACACCTTACTATCTCTCTTCTTGCGCCTTTTGTCATCTTTTTTTCGGTTTCTACTATTGATTCGCATCCCTATGAGGGGAAGGTGGCACAGCGAAGCCGTGACGGATGAGGTGGGGCAGTGCGTCTACGCGACGCTGTCCACCTCATCCGTCGCCTGCGGCGACAGCTTCCCCTCATAGGGGATGCCATGCCCGCTGCGGCGGGGTTCACCTCTCAGTCCCTTCGGGTCAGCGCCCCTTGACAAGGGGAGGCCTTTGGGGGGCGGATTCTCAAAGGCACTCTGGAAAACCGGCACCTCTGCGAGTCCCTCTGCGTATGCTGACGCAGAGGGGGGATCGATATGTGTGTGAAAACGGAGCAGCTGGGGCTGGTGCTGCTCGGGGCGGGGATCGGGCTGCTGGTGTCGTTTGCGCTGTGCGGGTGGTTTCTGCGGGTGTTGGTGGCCATCATTCTGATCGTGCTCGGACTTTTGCTGCTGAAATGAACATATCCTTGTCCGGCTCCGCGTATAGATATCCCATAACATACAAGGAGTTGAGACTATGGAGCTTGCATTCGAACAAAAACAGCGTTCCTGCCTGAAGCGCACGGCGCATCTGTCCCTCGCGCAGGAGCAGACGCAGGAGCTCATCATACCCGACGCCATGCCCGACGCCGCCCGCACGCTCATCTGCTACGCCGAGCCGGAGCTGCAGAGCAAGACCAGCCGCGCCGGAAGTCTGCTCGTGACGGGCAATCTGCGCGCCTCCTGCCTCTATGCCGACGAGGCGGGCGGATTGCAGCTGCTCACCACCGACGTCCCGTTCACCCTGAAGCTGGAAAGCAGCGACCTGCAGGAGCTGACGCAGTCCGTCGTCCGCTGCTCGGTCCGCAGCGCCGACAGCCGACTCATCAACTCCCGCAAGGTCCTGCTGCGCATCAGCGTGCTGGTCCAGGCGGACGGATATGAGCCGTGGACGGAGGAGGTGCGCGCGCTGACCGACGCGCCTGCCTGCCTGCAGCAGAAGACGCAGTCCTATTCCAACGCCGTCCCGGTCGAAACGGCCGAGCGCGCCTTCCAGGTCAGCGAGGAGCTGAACGTGCCGGAAGGGCGGGCGAAGATCGTCCGGCTGGCCGACTGCATGCTGCAGCCGGTCGTGACGGAGCAGAATCTGGTCGGCAGCAAGGCCGTGATGAAGGGCACGGCCAATTTGCAGCTGACCTATCTTGACGAGCAGAATGAGCTGCGCACGCTGAGCCTCGCCGTGCCCTTCTCCCAGTACTGCCAGCTGCAGGGGGACTATGAACAGAACGAGGACGTGGAGACCGCCCTGCTCGTGACCGGCGTGCAGCTCGAGCCCGTCGACACTGAGACCGGTCAGAAGCTGCTCTTCGGCGCGGGGATCCTCGCGCAGTGCACCGTCATCCAGCCGCAGACGCTCACGCTCTGCGAGGACGCCTATTCCACCCGCGGCGATTTCCAGCCCCAGTGGCAGGAGCAGGAATACAGCATGCGCCTCGACGCGCAGACCCTGCGCGAGCCCATCCGTCCGTCCTTCCCGGCGCAGGCGTCCGCCGTGCTCGACTGCCGCGTCTATCCCGACGCGATGGCGCTCGAGCGCACGGCAGACGGCGTGATCGTCCACGTGCCCCTGCGCGCGGACACGGTCTACACGGACGCGGACGGCGCGGTGCAGTCCGAATCCTTCCGCACCGAGGTCAGCTGCAAGACCGCACTGGACGAGGACTGCACCTGCGAGGCCGTCTTCCAGCTCCAGCCGGAGGGCTATGCCGCGGCCGGCAGCGGTGCGGTCGAGCTGCGGTACGACGCGGTGTTCCAGCTGCAGTCGTTTGCCAAGCAGAAGCTGCAGAACCTGGTGGGCGGCACGCTCGATCTGACGCGGCAGCCGCGCGCGGAGCGCGCGTCGGTCGTCATCCGCCGCACGGGCGCGCAGCAGCCGCTGTGGGACCTTGCCAAGCGGTATAAGACCACGGCGCAGGCCATCCAGACGGCCAATCATCTGACGCAGCCGGAGGTAGAGGCCGGAAGGCTTCTCCTCATTCCCATGTAAGGCAGAGGAGGCGGACTATGGAACACAGATCGATCTATGAGCAGATCGCCGGGCGCACGGACGGCACGGTCTATATCGGCGTCGTCGGCCCGGTGCGGACGGGAAAATCCACATTCATCAAGCGCTTCATGGAGCAGCTCGTGCTGCCGAACATCGAAAACGTCTACGAGCGCGAGCGCGCCACCGACGAGCTGCCGCAGTCCGGCTCCGGCCGGACCATCATGACCGCGGAGCCGAAATTCGTTCCGAACGAGGCCGCGCGCATCAGCCCCGACGGCAAAACGACGCTGCGCGTGCGCCTGATCGACTCCGTGGGCTACATGATCCCCGGCGCGGTCGGCGACACCGAGGACGGCAAGCCCCGCATGGTCACCACGCCCTGGGCTCCGGAGGAGCTGCCCATGGCGCAGGCGGCGGAGCTCGGCACCAAAAAGGTCATGGAGGATCACAGCTCCCTTGGCGTCGTCGTCACGACCGACGGGACCGTCACCGATATCCCGCGCGAGGACTACCGCGAGGCCGAGGCCCGCGCCATCACCGACATGCAGAAGACGGGCAAGCCCTTCGTCGTTCTCGTCAATACGCAGAGCCCTGGCGCGGCCCCGGCGGAGGCCCTGTGCGCGCAGCTGCGCAGCGAATACGGCGTGCAGGCCCTCGCCATGGACTGCATGCACATGCAGACGCAGGACATCGGCCGTCTGCTCGAGGCCGTCATGTACGCCTTCCCGGTGGAGGAGCTGCGCTTCTTCCTGCCGAGCTGGGTCCGGGCGCTGCCGGACGGCCATCCGGTCAAGGCCGCGCTCTACGACGCCATGCTCGAGCGCGCGGGCGCGCTCACCAGCCTCAGCGAGGCCGAAAGCGTCCTCGGGACGCTGCAGGAGCTCGAGCCGGTCGACGAATTCCGCGTGCGCGAGGTCGACCTCGGCACCGGCACGGTCAGCTGCGAGCTGCATCTGCCGCAGGCGCTGTTTTACGAGGAGCTGTCCCGGCAGGCCGGGGTGGAGATCGCCGACGATGAAGCCCTTCTGCAGATGCTGCAGGAGCTGGCGCAGACGAAAAAGCTCTACGACAAGGTCCAGACCGCGCTCGAGCAGGTCAAGGCCACGGGCTACGGCATCGTCATGCCCGGCGCGGAGGAGCTGAAGCTCGAAAAGCCGGAGATCGTCAAAAAGAACGGCAACTACGCCGTCAAGCTCCGCGCCAGCGCTCCGTCGATCCACATGCTGCGCGCGCAGATCGAAACGGAGATCAGCCCCATGGTCGGCGGCGAGCAGGAATCCCAGCAGCTGATCGACTATCTGCTCGGCGAATACGAGGAGGACACCGACAAGCTCTGGCAGAGCAACATCTTCGGCAAGTCCCTCTACGAGCTCGTCTCCGAGGGCGTCACCGCCAAGATCATGCGCATGCCGGACGACGCCCGGCAGAAGCTCACCAAGACCCTCGGCCGCATGATCAACGAAAACACCGGCGGCATGATCTGCATCCTGCTGTAAAAGGCTCCCCTCCCAGGGGAGCTGACTGAAAGGTCGTCGCAAATTTGCGACTGTCGGATGCCTCCGGCGGCCCTGTCTTTTCTCTCGCAAGAGAAAAGATAGGGGAGAAAAGAGTGCTTGGGGACGCGGGGTGCGTACTGCCTCTGAATTTAGGCAGGAACCAATGTTTCGGGCGTCGTTCCACACGATAGTCACCTTACGGGCGTCTGACTACGCGCCGCCTGATACGTAGGAATCAGATTTGTAAGCAGTTACCTTTGAATATTTGCAGTCAATAGAAGGTGCAGCCTGAGTTTGTCAGACTGCACCTTTTTGCGGGGAAGTTTTATGGATTTGCATGCACCCAAGGCTCCCCTGGATGGGGAGCCTTGGATAAAGAAAGAGCCGCCTGTGGGGGCGGCTCTTTTGGGGTGGGTTATTTGGTGATGTTTTCTACGAAACGATGGAGGATCGCGGCGACCTGGGCGCGGGTGGCGCTGGCGCGCGGGAGGAGCTTGCCGTCCGTGCCGTTGACCAGCTTCTCTGCGACAGCCCAGGAAAGCGGTGCCTTCGCATAGGTGGAGACGGCTGAGGCGTCGGAGAAGGCGCTCAAGCTCGCGCTTGCCGACGTACCGTACTGCTTATACTGCGCGTAGCGGCAGAGGATGGCTGCCATCTGCTCGCGGGTCACATTCTCGCTCGGGCTGAAGGTCGTGGCGCTGGTTCCGTTGACGATGCCGTTGTCGGCGGCCCAGGTGACGGCGGCTTCATAGTAGCTGCCGATCATGACATCCGAGAAGCCGCTGCGGCCGGTGACGGCGGGTTCACCTTCGAGCCGGTAGAGGACCGTGACGAGCATGGCGCGCGTCATGGGGGCGTAGGGGCTGAAGGTCGTGGCCGTGGTGCCGGAGAAGAGGCCGTTTTCGTAGGCGAAGACGACGTCGTCATAGAACCAGTCGGTCTCGCGCACGTCGGTGAACAGCAGCGTGCCGTCGGTGAATTCCACGGTGATGCGGTCGTAGATCTTCAAGCTGCTGCAGGTGTAGCTCTCGACCGCGCCGATGGACTTGCCGTTGACCTTGACGTCCTTGACATGGCAGCCCTTGTCGGGCGTGAAGGTGAACTTCACGGTCCGGCCGAGGTCGCTGAGGGTCAGTGTGGGCGCCGCCTTGCCGTGCTTGCCGGCCGTGACCACATCGCCGATGTGGCGGCGGGCGTATTCCGCGGGAGAGATATCCGCGGCCGTGAGCCAGGTGGAGGTCTCCGTCGCGTAGTTGTCCACGTAGTGCCAGACGATGCGGTCGCCGTTCTGCAGCACGTGCTCATCCAGGGCGTAGTTGCCGTGCGTGCCGTTGACGGTGAACATCCAGCCGGAGCCTGCGCCGTTGTCGAACTCGCTCAGCGTGTAGCCGCCGAGGATGGACGGGGCGGTGATGCTTCTGACGTAGCCGGAGGCTGCGCCGGTGCTGGTCAGCCCGGCGTCCTGCAGGGCTTCGGTGAAGACGTCATAGACGGTACTGCCCTTCTTGACGGTGTAGGTCTCCGTTTCGATCCAGGTGACGTAGCCGAGATGCTTGCCGGTGTAGGACTCGGGGAAATCGCCGATCAGACGGAAGCTGACCTCGATGGTGTCTCCGTTCACGTAGGCGTCGATGTCTGCCTTGGCCTGTTTGAGCGTTGCGTCAGCCTGCTCGGCGTACTGGGCGCTGCTGATGGAGCTGCGGCCGGTGCGGTAGGCCTCGGTGATCTTCGTCCACTGGTCGGTGGTGTAGTCTGTGAGCTTGAGCTTGTCGTAATAGGCGTCAAGCTCGACGAGCTTGGCCTTGCGGTAGGCCTCGAGGAGCGTCTGGAAGGTCTGCTTCTGCTGCAGGAAGGTCCCATAGTTCGTGACCTCTGCCTGTTCCTCCGCCGTCAGCCCGGCGTAGGCCGCTTCGATCTCCTGCAGGGCAAGATAGGTCTCGCGTTTGCAGTCGGTGACGGTGCCGAGGGCGGTGATCTTCGCCGCGACGTCGGCTGCGCCGCTGGCTGCCGGGAGGAGGTCGACGGCGTCGGACATATCGTAGAGGCTTTTCACGCCGCGCTTGAAGCGGTCATAAGCGACGAGGGCATAGGCCGCCTGCTCGGTCGGACGCGGGGAGACTCTGGCGTTGGCCGCAGTGGAGTCGAGGGAGAAGCCGCCGGAGGCCGTCTGGTAGGACAGGAGGCTGGTCAGCGGGTTCTTGCCGCCTCTGGCGTATCTGGCGTCCGTGCAGTCGATGCCGAGGGCCGAGTAGGCCGTGACGAGCTGCGCGTCGGTGCAGGCGTTGCCGTAGCCGGTCAGGCCCTCCAGATAGGTCAGGGCCTTGTCGATCGCGGCCTGCACGCCGTTCTCGCTCTTATGCGGAGCCAGGGCCGTGAGGACCATGGCGGTGGCGTCCACATTGTCGGCCGGGTTCTTGTCATTGATCTTCCATGCGCCGGAGGGGTTCTGCATGCTGAGCAGATACTGAATCATCGCCGGGACCGCAGCGGTATCCGCGACGGTATAGGGCGCGGAGTCGATGGCGATGATGGCGAAGGCGGCGCTGGTGGTGCCGGGGACAGTCGCCTTGTAGGCGCTGCCGGTCTTCGCGGTCAGCGGGGTGACCAGATCGTAGGTTTCGCCGCCGGCCGTATAGGCCTTGGCGTTCTGCCCGAGCGCGGTCAGCGCGAGGACGAGGCGGGCATTCTCGTTGGTGGTCTCAAAGCTGCCGCCGTTCGCTGCCAGGAGCTTCGCCAGTTCGTCGGCATAGCCCGCGTACCAGCGCTTGTCGGCGTCGGAGCTGAGCCCCGCGCGGGCCATGGCCATGACGGCCCAGTCGCCGTTCGTGCTCTGGTTCGCCTTCGGAGTGACGCTGCTGCGGATATAGGCCAGGACGCTCTGCAGCTGGGTCTGGTAGCCCTGCGCGTTTTTCAGCTTGTTGAGCCTTGCTTCCGCGGCTTCAAGCACGCCGAGCTTCGTGACATAGTCCTTGGCGGCGTCGCTCAGGCCTTCATATGCGCTGCGGGCAGCGGTGATGAGGCCTTCCTTTTCCAGCGTGACGGTGCCGATGGCTTCGATCTGCGTGTCGACGGCGGCGGCCGCGTCGCGGTCGGCCTGATCCTGCGTGGCGTCGGCGACGGCCTTCTTATAGTCGGCTTCGGCCTTGGCGAGCTTTTCTTCCGCATCGGGGAGCAGCTTCTTGGCCGCATCGGTCAGGCTCTTGTAGGCGCCCGAAGCCTCGTTGATGGCATCCGCGCTGTCCTTGGTGACCGGGAAGAGCGCGTCGATCTTCTCCCCGGCGGCTTTCGCAGCCGCCTGATTGGCCGTGCTGACGACGGTGACGGTCACGCTGACTTCCTCGCCTGCCAGCTTTTTGAGCGTATCGAGGACATCCGCGTAGCTGCTGTTGTCCTTGCAGGTCTCGTAATAGCCGCCGAAGCGTGCGCTCTTGAGGTTGGCGGTGATGGTAACGGTCTTGTCGTCGGTCGCATGCGGGGTGACGAGCAGGTTTTCATCGGCGATGACGGCGCTGTTGCTGCTGCGGAAAAGCCGCCAGGGCTGTGTGCCCATCGAGTCATAGCCAGGCAGATCCGTCGGGACGATGCCGGTGCCCAGCGTTTCGGCGCTGGTGTAGACCCAGATGAGTTTTCCGTCGGCATCCAGACGGGCCTCATGGAAGGCGTGCAGGTTCTTCGTGACGGCATCGGCCGAGATGTTCTGATCGTCGTTGATGCCAGCAAAGAAATTCGCCTTGGCCTTCTCGAGCAGGGCCAGCTCCGCGGCGAGGTCAGAGGGCTTCAGCGGGGTGACGGTGATGGTGCCGAGCTCCTTGGTCTTGGTGTAACGGGTATCCAGAGTCTGCCCGTTCTTCTTCGTGACGGTGAGGGTCAGCTTGACCTGTCCGGCCGTCTCCGCGAGGCGGCAGATCTTCAGTCGGTAGCCGTTCACTGCCGCATAGGTCGTCGCAGTGCCATCCGGCGCGGTCGCGGTCACGGTCATGGCGTAGCCATTGGAGCCTGTATCGAACTCGACTGTCGTGAAATTCCTGGAGCGCAGGAGCTGGATATCCCCGGTCACGTTGGCCGGGTCGATTGGCTCTTTGGTGACGGAGTCCGTCAGTCGGGCCAGCGTGTACTCCGCGCAGATCTTTTCAATGGTCTGCATGTAGTCGCTCGCCGCGCCGGGGATGGTGACTTCGATCGTCCGTGTGACGGTGATCGGCGCCTCGACGTCCTTATTATAGTCGTCGATGTTCTTGTTGAACGTGAAGGTGGCGGTCAGGGTAACCGGGGTGTCGGTATCGTTGGGCTGGATCGTGCCTTCCGCGGGGTTCAGCGCGCCCTTGTCCTCCACGGTGACGACGACGCTGGAGCTGGTCCAGCTGATCGTCGACCAGCCGCAGGTATCCAGTCTCACCGGGAGCGTCAGGGTCTTCGTGACCGCGGTGCTGGTTTCGTTTTCACCCTTGATGGTGTCGAACGTCAGGGTCTCTGCCGCGGCGGTCATGGCTTCGGTGACCTTCGCGCGGTCCCACGGGATGGAGACCATGCAGCTGCCGGTCGTGACGCTGACTTCGTTCGCGGTGCTGAGGGTGAACGTTACGCCGTTGACCCGCGCGTCGCCGGTGCCGATGCTGCTCTGGGACGGATCCTCGTAGTAATAGGTGACCTTGCCACTGTCGTCGATCAGTGTGCCCGCACCGAGGCTCGTCTTGCCCTTGTCCGCAAGGGTCACGGTGATCTGGTCGGCGGTCAGGGACGCGCCGCTGGCGGTGATGGCATCCGCGAGCTTGTCACGGACGGTATCAAGGACATTTACCTCGCCGGTCTTGTAAGCCACGCGGAACCGCGTGCCGAGCTTGGCGATGATGGCCTCCAGCGCGGCTTTGTCCACGGAGGCGGCCGTCCTGACGGTGAGGGTGAATTCCTTCGTGTCGGAGACGCCGTTCTTCGTGATCGTGGCAGTCAGGATGACGGTCACGTCATTGTTCGTCGGGAGCGTGACGGTGCCGTCGTCGGCGATGATCGCCGGGTTGCTGCTCTTCCAGGTGATGGCCGAGCCGTTCGCGCCGGTCGAAGCCAGCTCGAGCTTGCCGGCGGAGGTCACGGTCGTCGGGGTGACGGTCAGGGCCGCTTTATCGGCCGCGACGTCCTCGGCGTCCTGCGTGACCTGCGGGGCGCGGCCGCCCTGCCATTTGAGCACGGGGAAGCCGCCGTTGATGTTCTCCGCGTCGACGTTGAAGGTCTTGTCCGTCGGGCTGAGGGTGATGGCAAAGGCGTCGAGCTTCATCTCGGACGCGAGCTTGCAGTTTGCCTCGCCCTTGTCCAGCGGGTAGCCGACCATCTCGTCGGTGTGGATGGTGCTGCCGGAGGTATAGGAATATGTGCCCTTCAGGAAGTAGCAATTTTCAACGCTGCCGATCGCATCACCATTGCTGTTTGCAATCGTGCCCGCGATCGTGCCGCAGGCCGGGTTCGTAGAAGTACTGACGGAAACGATCTTGCCGGTGTTATAGCAGTTCTTTACGATCGCAGATGCAGTGTCGTTGGCAATGCTCACGATGCCTGCTGTACGGCTCGGGCCAGTGATCGTGCCGGTGTTATAGCAATCCGAAATCGCCGCGCTCTTCAGCACACCAGCGATACCGCCTACGCCGCCGTAACCCTTTTGTGCAACTGTCACAGCACCAGCATTGAAGCTGCGGGTAATTGGGCCAGAAGACAAACCGGCGATACCGCCGACCTCTGCAACGTAGGTCGGAGAATTTTGGTCCGCGCCGGTCCAATTGCTGCTGATCGCACCATAGTTGGCGCAGTCGGTGATACGACCGGTCGCATAGAGCCGCCCGACGATGCCGCCGACGACCGACCATTTTGCGGAGATGGTCATATGGCTGACGCAGCCCTCAAACGAGCCATAGGCCTGATTGCTGATACCGCCCTTCGGGGCCGTATCCTTGTCGTCTGCAGCGTGATTGCTGCCGTAGACCGTGACGTTTTTGACCAGAGCGCCTTTGCCGGTATAGCCGAAGAGCGCGGCGGTCAGACCGTAGACGGACTTGCCATTGCCGTCGAAAGTGCCGGTGTACATATGGCTGTAGTCGCCGATGGGGGTCCAGGTGTTGCTGGTCTGGCCGTAGTTGACGTAGATGTTGGCCGTCAGCCTGGCGTGATATGCGGTATTGCCCGCGTTGACCTGATCGGCGAACCAGGCGAGCTCCGCCGCGGTGCTGATCTCGTAGACGCCGTCGGTGGGCGTGACGGGTGTTTTGTCCGTGCCGTTCCAGGTCTTGTTGGTCTCGAGCTGAACTGCGATGGTCGCATCCTTGCCGCTGACGGTGAAGGTCGCTTCGACCTTGTAGTAGCGGGCGTCGTCGACGATGTATGTGTACGTGCCGTCTGGCAGACTGTAGGTGAAGGAACCAGCCGCGTTGGGCTCGACGCTCTCATCTGCATGCTTGACCGTGACGGAGGCCGGAGTGACGCTTGCGTTCTCGTCATTGGTGAAGGTCAGCGTGACGGTGTACAGCTGCGCGCCTGCCAGCTCGATGGGGCCGACGGTCTGCGCCGCGCCCGCGACGGTGAAGTCGCCGGTCGCGCTCGTGCAGCCGAGCTTGGAGACGGTGTAGTGGTATTCGCCGTTCGGCAGGCTGTAGACGTTCGCATTTTCCGCCGTGGGCTGGATCGTCTCCCCGGCCGCGTCCGTGACGGTGATCTTTGCGCCGGGCGTTGTGACGTTGAAGGTCACGGAGAAGGTCTCAACGCCGAGGTTGACGTCGACGCGCTGGCTCTCGCCATTTACAGTGACGGAGCCGGTGGCGGTGTTATAGCCCTGCTTGGAGACGGAATAGCTGTACGTGCCGTTTTCCAGCACGAAGACGCCGGGCTCCGCCGGGGTCTTGCCTTCGATGGCGACAGCCGCGCCCTCGGGCGTGACAAAGGTCACAACGGGCGTTGCAGCAGGATCCTGCCAGTCCAGGGTCAGCTTGCCGTCGCTGCCCGCGGCGAACGCGCCGCCGAGCAGACCGATCAGGCGCTTGCTGCCAAGTTCTTCAGCAGAAATAAAAGAGGCTTCGTCATCATCTGCCGCGTAGCTGCCGATGGTCGCTGTGCAGCTGCCAGCCAAGGCATAGCTGCCGCTGACCGCGGCGGCCACAGCATTTTTGCTGCCCACAAGCGCGCCGCCGTAGATCTCGCTTGTTACCGTGCCGCTGTTCAGGCAGGCCGCAACAGCGCCGTTGGAGCTATTATACAATTGTCCAGCGATGCCGCCGACTCCCTCCGGGACACCCTTGTAACCAGCCTTTCCTGCACCCGCAACTGCACCTGTATTATAGCAATTCGTGACCTTGCTGCTCGAATATCCGACGATGCCGCCGATCTTCGAGGAAGCACCAGTAATCTTGCCGGTGTTATAGCAAGCAGTGATGGGAATCGATGCTGTTGCCGCAATACCGCCGATCGAAGCTTTGCCGCTGATATTGCCGGTATTGGCGCAGTTCGAGATACCGGGGCTGTTGGAAGCGCCGCCGACGACACCGCCAACGTTTTCACCGGTCGTCCCGCCATCGATCGAGCCTTCATTCCGGCAGCCGATGATCACAGCGCTGTTGTCCGTGTAGTTCGTTATGTAACCGACAACGCCGCCGACATAATAGAGGTAAATACTTTCGCTGCGCGGCGTGATGTTCATGCGGTTGACGCAGTTTTCCACTCTGCCGCCAGCCAGGTATGCCACAACGCCGCCGCAGTTCCATTCGGCCTTCATTGCACCTTCCACAGTCACATTTTTGACAGTGCCGCCAGTGTACACATAGCCGAACAGGCCTGCGCCTCTGTATTTTCCGCTGATGAGCTCGCCGACCGGATTCAGGCCGGAGATGGTCTTGCCGTTGCCGTCAAAGGTGCCCTTATAACCGGTCTTGGCGCTGGTATCGGTCAGCTTGCTGATGGCTGTCCATGGGTGGCCGCCGAGGTTGATGTTCTCGGTCAGCCTCGCGTTCAGGGTATAATTGCCCTTGTTCACCTCGTCGCGGAACCAGGCGAGCTCGTAGCTGTTGGAGATCAGATAGGTCTCGCCGTCCTTCTGCGGTTCGACTGTGGTCGAGCCATCCCAGTCGGTGGTGTAGTGCATCGTGAGCGTGACGGTCTGGTTCGCAGTCACGTTCAGGGTATCGGTCAGGGTGGCAAAGGTCTTCGCCTTGACCTCGTAGGTATAGGTCCCCTGCGGGATGTTTTTTGCCGTGTTGTTGGTCAGGGAGAGCGTCGTCTTGCCGTCCGCCATGGTGAGGGTGATGACGGGCTCGTCTTCGGCAAACGCTCTGCCCTCCTCCGCCGTGACGGCGAAGGTGACGCTCGCGGTGTTGACCGTGATGGTAACGGTATTTTCCGCGGGGTCGGAATTTCCGTAGGTCTCGCCGTCGCCGATGGCGGTGACGGTGATGGTATAGCTACCGGTCCCGGCGAGCTCAATTTCCGTGGTGTAGTTCCGGGTCGTTTCGGTGCGCGTCTCGGTCGTGAGATTCTCACCGTCCTTTGCGAGCGAAACGAGATAGCCGCGCGCGTTCGGGACCGCCGTCCAGCTGGCAGTCTTGTCCGTCCACGTGATGACCGGGGACGCGAGCTTCTGCGGCTGGATGACCGGGAGGGCGGGCGCGTTCAGAAGATACGGGAAGCCCGCGTTTTTCAGGCCGTCGGCCCCGGCGTAGATGCCGAAGGCGCTGCCGAGCCTCGTGAGGATGGCCGCATCCTTCAGCTCCGCCGTGGTCTTGGGCGTGCCGGTGGTGTTCTTGCCGCTGTCCTTGCCGGTCAGGGCGCTGCCGCTGCAGTAGAAGGAGCTGGCAGTCGTTATGGTGACATAGCTGCCGCCTGCAAGCGGGCCAAACTCCCCGGTACCGGCCGTCACGTCAGCAACAGCATACGTCGTCTTGATCTTTGCTTTGCTATACGAACCGCCGTCGCCGATCACGCCGCCGACGTAGCCGTCGCCCGTCACAGAGCCGCCGCGCACAAAGCAGTTCGCGATATCGCTTGCGTTGCCGCCGCCGATCAGACCGCCGGCATAGTCGCCGGTCGCCGTTACGGTAACATGCAAGGTGTAGCACTCCGTCACGGCCTTGCCGACCTGTGCGATCAGGCCGCCGACATATTTTGTGCCGGAGACTGTCGTATCGATCACTGCGCACTTCGTCACAGCCGTGCCAGAATAACCGATCAGGCCGCCGGTCAGGTTACTGCCGCCGGTCACAGAGCTGTTTTTCACCACGCAGTCCGCGATCGTGCAGGTGCCGTATGCAGCGCCGACCAGAGCGCCGACGTTGCCGGACGTGCTGGTGATCGTCGCGTGGTCGATCGTCAGATCCTGAATGGTAGCCCCATTCACACGGCCAAACAGACCGCTGAGCGATTCTGTTCTGTCGATCTTGAGGTTGGAGATGGTATTGCCAGCACCGTTGAAGATGCCCTTAAACTGATTCGTGCTGCTCGGGGCAATGGGCGTAAACACGTTGTTGGCAAGGTCAATATCCGCGGTCAGCTCATAGTAGAGGCCGCTGGTATTTCCGCCCTCTGCGCAGAATTTGCTCAAATACGCCAGCTCCGCGCCGCTTTCAATGAGATACGGATCCGTCTCGGTGCCGGAGCCGGAGAAGCTCTCCGCCACGCTGCCGTCCCACGCGGTGAGGGCGGTCCATTCCGCGGCGATGGTCTTTTCCGTGCCGTCCATCGTGACGGTGCCGCGGATGCTCTTATAGCCCTTGCGCTGGATGCGGTAGCTGTAGGTCTCGGGCACGAGCGTGAAGGTATAGGTCTCCCCTTCCCGCGCGCCGGTCTGCTCGCCGCCGGCCGCATGGGTGACGGTGACGGCGGCGTCCGCCGGGATGTTCGTGAAGGTCAGCTTGCTGCCGGTCTTCGCCGTCAGCTCGACCGTCGTATCGGCAAGGCCGGTCGACTTGGCGACTGTGACGTCGCCGGAAGCGTCGGCGTAGCCGAAGCAGGACGCAGTATAGTGATAGCTGCCCTTCGTGAGGGAGTAAACGATCTTGCCGGTATCGTCCTTCGCCGTCTTCGGCGTGATGGTCTTAGCGTCTTCGCCCTCGCTCTGGGTCAGGGTGAAGTCCGCGCCCACGGGGTCGACAATGAAGTTGATGTCATAGGTCTTCGCCGCCAGCGTCACGGCGTGGGTCACGTCGGACGTCGCGATGGTGAAGGAGCCCTCCTGCTTCAGATAGTCGTTCTCGCCGTCGTCACAGGTGACCGCCCAGCGGTAGCTGCCCTTATTGAGGCCGGAATAGATGTAGGTAGCCTCGTTCGTTTCTTCGTTTTTGCGCACCTCCGAGGTGCCGACGCTGGCTGCGCCGGTCACCGTGACGGAGGCGTTGGCAGGCTTGACCGTCAGTGTGATGGTAAAGGTCGCATTCGGGTCTTGCCACTTGAGGGTGGGATAGGGATCCGCGTCTGCAAACGCGCCGCCGAGCGAGGCCGCCAGCGTTTTGAATTCCTCCGCGGTCTTCGCGGTGCCCTTCGTATCTTCGGGGCCGCAGCCGGTCAGATAGAAGCAGGCGGTCGCTTTCGCGCTGTAGCTGGTGCAGTAGCCGAACAGCGCTTTTGCATAAGTCCCAGTCGGGACGCTGCCGGTGGAATAGCAGTTCGTGGCCGTGCCGCTCAGATAGCCCGTAATGCCGCCAAGATAAGCGCCGGTCTGGATATCTCCCCGGTTATAGCAGCTTTCGATCGTGCCGGCACTTTCATTCTTGCCGGCAATGCCGCCAATATAGCCGCTGTTCTCTTTTCCACCCGTGACCCGCGCCAGGTTATAGCTGAGCGCAATCGTCCCGCTGTTCTGGCCGGCAATGCCGCCAGCCAGCGCATAATAGGAACTGGTGGCTTTTTCATTGTGTGTTACGGGCGCGCTTTCGTTTGCGCAGCCCGTGATCGTGCCCTCATTGAGAGCTGCAATGCCGCCTGCATAGCCGCCGCTGGAAATCATAGAGTTTTTCAGCGTGACATTGCTGATCGTACCGGCATTCGATGCGGCGGCGAGCGCCGTATAAACCTTCGGATTGTACGAGCCGGTCTTCATGCTCTTGACGCTTGCGTCCGCGATCGTGAGGTCGTGGATGCTGCCGGTCTTGCCGACGTAGCCGAACAGGCCGGAGATCGCGTCTTCGCCGTCCATGTACAGGCCGGTGATGGTCTTGCCGTTGCCGTCAAAGTCGCCGGTGAAGGCGGCGGAGCTGGAAGCGCCCATCGGCGTCCACTTCTGCGCATAGTCGCCCGGCTCGTTGAGGGTGATGTTTTTCGTCAGAATGCCCTTCGCGCCCGGTTCTTCCCCGTTCACGAGGTCTGCAAAGCCCTTCAGCTCTGCACAGGACGTGATCTGATAGACGTCGCCAACCTTGGTCGGCACAACGCTGTCGCCTTCCCAGGCATCGCTGGCCGTCAGCGCGACGTTGACCGTCTGCGCCGCCGCGCCGACCGTCAGGAGCTGGTTTTTGATCTTCTTATACCCCTTGGCCTCGACCGTGTAGGTATAGCTGCCGGCGGGAAGGTCATAGACGGTCGGGTTCGCTTCCCGGGCCGTCATCACGGTCTTTTCGCTGTTCCAGACAGTGATGGTGATGGCCGTATCCGCGGCCGCGCCGGTCACGTGAAAGGTAACGGCGGTCTTGTCCGCAGCCGTCAGCGAATCCTGAATCTCAAGGTTTGCGCCGTTGACCTGGAACGGGACATTTTCCTTGCTCACGTACCCAAACAGCGCGGCAGAGTAGGTATAGCTGCCGTCCGGGAGGATCCAGGTGTTCGCCGTCTCCGAGACAGGCTGGATGGTCTCGCCCTGCTTGACGGTGATGGCCGCGCCCGCGGGCATCTTGGGGAACGTGACGGTCCAGACCTTCGTCCAGACGGCGTAGAGGTTCACATCTGCGCCGTTCAGCGTAATGGACGCGCCGTCGGCGTATTTGACCGCGCCGCCCGCCGTCTCGGCCCAGCCGTCAAAGCGGTAGCCCGCGTAGGTGAAGGCGTTCTTCGTCAGGTCAGCCGTACCGAAGACGCCCTGCTCACTGGTCGCGTCCGTGCCGTTGTTGGCGTGGAAGATGACCTTGTTCGGAAGGGTGACGGTGAAGTTTTTCAGATAAACGCAGTCTTCGCCGCCGTTGGTGCTGCTGTCCTTCTTATATGCCAGCTGGAGGGTGTCTCCGGCCTCCAGCTCAACGGCGTAGTCCGTAAACTCGGTCACAGTCTTGCTGCCGTCCTGCTTGATGCTGGTGTAGCTGGCTGCACCAGCTTTTTTGACGCGGATGTCCAGATAGTCCCACCACGAGGTTCCATAACCGCCTTCGCAGGAAGCTTTATATGCAAAGCTCAGCTTTGCCGTCTTTTTGAACGTGAAGGTGATTGCGGCATCCGAATTGTTCACCCCAGCGTTCGAGGATTTCAGGACGCCATCCTGCACGTCAAACGGATACTTCGCGTCGTTCGTGATATCGGCGACTGCCTTGACTTCCTCCGAGAAGAAGTTCTTGAATGCAATATCAGCGCTTGCCGTACTCTTAACCGTGATGGTGTAGACGCCCGGATTTACCTTTTCCGCACCGCCGTAGGTGCCATTGTTCTGACTCGGCCAGCTCTTCGCACCGACCACGACGGTGAACGTGTCGCCCACACTGACCGTGACGGTCTCGTTCCGGCGCACGAGCGCGGTATTCGTGTACCAGCTGGTCCCGTCGTTATTCAGCGCATCGATCTGCGTATCCGTCAGCGTGCCTTTGAACACGCAGGCGAGGAAGTTCTTGTTGTACGCCGTCGGAACGATCTTGACCGACTTGCTCTCCGCGTCGCCGAGCGGGATCTCATAGTGGGTGGAGTCGACCTTTTTCACCTCCGCACCGGTCGCGGTGAGGTCGGCCAGGGTCTTGTTTTTATCATTCGCGATACTGCCGATATCCGCACCCATTTTGCAGGTGTACTTCATGCAGATCTCATCGCCGTCGCGCAGCTCTTTCTTTGCCGTATATGCTGTCGGCAGATCATTGGCGAACCATTCGTTGAATGTGTACATCCAGCCAACGCTGTAATTCGTCGGATCCGCTTTCAGCCCGCCGATCTCCGTAATATAACCGTCAGAGTCGGTCATGGTATAGCCCTTGACCGCATCCGTGATGCAAGTCATCGCCGTGGAGTTTTCGTAGAGTGTGACCTCCTTGTCGACGAGCTTCCCATGCCACTTTGCCGCACCGGCTTCCCAGGTCCCGTAGCCGGTATCCGCAGCGCCGGTATCCGCCGTGTTATTTTCCACGATCACGCGGACCGTACCGATCACTTTGCCCAGATCGACCGCGGTCTCACTGTCGCTGCTCTGCGCGGCTGTCTGCGGCACGGCTTCGGGCTCCTGCTTGGGCTCCTCGGCCGGGATCTCTTCGGCCGGAGTTTCCTCTGCCGGGGTCTCTTCTGCCGGAGTCAGCTCCGGGTCGTTTGCCGGAAGCTCCTCTGCCGGGTCCTCCGCCGCGGGCTCGTCCGCGGACTGCGGCTGAAAGACGATGGTCCGGCTCTGCGTCTCGCCCGCAGCGCTGACGGTCAGCGTATAGCTGCCCGCCGCCTCAAACGAAAGCTCATAGGCCGTCCAGCCGTCCGCGGCCTGCGTGCCGGTCAGCGCTTCGCCGTCCAGACTGGCGGTGTGCTCCACCGCCTCGCCGTCCGCCTCCGCGCGGATCGATACCGGAAGCGGCGACTGCGCCGCAGGATAGACGCCGTCTGCCAGCGCACGGTCCAGACTGGTCTCGATCGTGACCGTCTGCTGCGCGGGCAGCTCGTCCGCCGGTTCCGCCGCCAGCATGTTCACCGGCAGAACGCCGATGAGCATGACCAGTGCCAAAACCAGACTCAATACTCGTTTTTTCATGTGGTTCGCTCCTTTTTCTTTATTTTTCTTCGTGGTCGTATCTGCAGCGCCGATAAGGGGCGCATATACGCAAAAAAGCCGCCGTCTGAAACAAGTCAGACGGCGGCCGTACCCGTGCGCCGGGCGCACGGAAAAAATGAACGCACTGCTCATAAGATCAGTGCGCACAAAAATCGACATTGCAGGGAGAGCTCGTCCTGAATGTTTCACATCCTGAAAGCGCAGGATATCTGCGCCCTGACAGCAATTCTTCTGACTTGCAATCTGGAGGATCCGGGATCCTCCGCGTCCGTTTCCTACCTTCTCACAGGGCTCAAGTCCCCGCAATGGCTACCTTTCGGTCACGCAGCGCATGGCTGCTTTGGAACGTCCTCTTGCTCACAGCTCCGGTCGAGTGGATTGGTTACCTTTCCTTTTTCATCGCAGACTGCCAAGCCTGACAACCTGCGATTACACGTCACGGATGAAGCATATTCAATTTTCCGGCCCCGCCCCTCCTCCGGGCCTCGGCCGATTTCCCCTCCATTATACAAAACTCCCGCCAAAAGTCAATGCCGGCTTTTGGTGAACGCATGCAAACAGTGGGCGATGCCTTTTCATGCGAAGCATAAAAGGCGCTGCAGACCAATGAATTTTTCGCGGCACACTCCCCCGCTATTTATGGTCTCAGCATGGTCACGTCATTGATCAGGAGGGCGTCGGGGCGGAAGGGGTGGATCTTTTTGAGGTTTTCCGGGGTGGTGAGGCCGACTTCCGGGGTCCAGGTCATGATCCACAGCTCTTTTCCATATTTGCGTACGCTTTGCGCGGTATCTGCGTTCAGCCATCCTTCGATCAGACGGATAGCGTCCGCCTGCGTTTCACCGAAAGCGGAGATGCTTTCCACGTCCGGCAGGAAGCCCAGCACTTTGATCGTGCTGTCATACGCTTTGACTTTTTTTACTGCCTCCGGACTCTGGACGCCAAGCACCACTTTATGAAGATAGTCATGGTTTTCGATGCTTTCCAGGAGAGCATCCAGGACCTCATCTTCCTTCACGTGGATCAGCAGCGGTCCCACGCCGCTTTCCATATAGTCTTCAAGAAAATGAGACGTGTAGGTTCTGGCGTTCTTATGTCTCAGGGCCGCAAATTCGTCGCCGCTCATCTCGCCGATGTTTTTGTCGACGCCGAAAACGCGCGCTGCGTTTTCATCGTGCGAGACCGCTAATTTTTTATCCTTTGTAAACCGGACGTCGATCTCCACCAGATCCGCGCCGTTTTCCTTTGCAAAAAGGGCAGATCGGATCGTTTGTTCCGGAAAAACAGTTGGTCCGCTTCTATGTGCAATGATCTTCATTTTGACGCTCCTTTCGCTGCGCAGCGCTTAAGCAGCTGCTGGATGCAGATCGTGACGCCGGCCATGACGCATGCGGAGGCCAGCAGCATCGGCTGATAGGTGCCGAGACAGTCGAAGGTCAGATTGGCGATCGGCGTGCCGACAGCGTAGCCGGCCGTATTGACGGATACGATGATGCCAAGCATCTTGTTGTACTGCGGCCCCTGAAACAGGTCCTGCGCGATCAGCGGGAGCATGATCGTCTCCAACGGCAGCGCCAGCGCGGACAGGATGCCGTAGGCCATCGCCAGCACGCGGCCTGTGGGCGTGGCTGTGACCTCTGCGAGAAGGATCAGCACTGTGATCGCCGCGCAGTCACACAGAAGCACGGTCTTCCGAAGTCCCGCACGGTCGTGAATGACACCCGTCAGGAATTTGCACACGGTCAGGCTGAGCGCATGCGCGCTCACGACCGCGGCAACATAGCCCGCATCCAGGCCGACGTCCTTCATATGCGCTGCGCTGACGCCGGTCGTGCTCTGAAGGATAAAGCCGGTCAGGAAGACGCAGACAAGGAGCAGATAGAACCGGGCACCGCGCGCGGTGCTCTGCCCGCTTTCAGCCTGCTGCGGTTCTTTTTCTGCGCTCGTGCTTTCTGGGATCTTCTCCGGCGGCTCGCGATAGAGCGCGAGGACGATCCCGGCGGTCACGGCCAGGATCAGCGCCACGAGCTTATAGGCATTGCGATAGCCGAAGGCGTCGCCGGGCGCATAGATGATCGGTGTGACGATCTGCGTCGCGACTGCCGCGCCGACGCCGTTTGCCGCGAGGATCAGGCCCATGATCTTTCCGGCGTGCGCCGGACACCAGCGGTGCACGATGCTGCCGACCATCGTCGTTGTCGTCCACGCAAGGCCGAGGCCCAGCAGCACGCCGCCCAGATAAAACAGATAGATATTCGGCGCGTAGGCATAGAGCAGCATGGACGCGATGAGACAGGCGAAGCCCGCGGCGATCAGCCGTTTGCAGCCGAATCTCGCGCACAGCGCGCCGAAGAAGAGATTCACGACAGCCGTTGCGATATAGCGGCAGCTGTCATTGATCGAGAAAAGGCTGCGCTTGATGCCGAGGGCCTCGGTGATGGCCGCGAGATAGAGGCTTTTACTGCTGCTGCAGAAGCCGAGACAGACAAAGACCATCAGAAAGCTTGCGGCGACAATGACCCAGCGATACCGCTGCGGGGAGATCTTTATGTGCTTCATCAGACGCCTCCCTATGGTACGAGCAGCTCCCGGTGATCCGCCGGAAGGAGGATCCCGTGCAAGACCTTTTCATGCAGGCGCGGCAGATCTGCACGCTCCCAATCGCAGAGAGGATAGCGGTATGCGCCGTCTGCATCCGGTCTGTCCGCCAGCACGTCGGAAAAACGGAGCAGGCGCACATCGTAGTTTTCCTCCGCGTCCGCCGCAGTCAGGATGTAGACCGGCAGGATCTGAAGGCCGGTGACAAAGGTCCTCGGCCTGCCGTCCAGCTCCCCCTTTGCGAGCGTATAACGCGGGACATAGGTGATGCGGCTGTCGCGGCTCTGCGGGTGAAAGCTGACGAAGTCGCCGAGCGAGTAGAAGATCAGGCAGCTGCGCTGCTCACCGTTTTGCGTATAGGTGTACTTTTCCATCGGCTGTGAGACATGCGGATGCGTGCCGACGATCACATCAACGCCCATTTCTGCGAGCTTGTGCGCGTATTCCACAGTCTTGGGATGCGGATACAGCTCGAATTCCCAGCCCCAGTGCGCATGCAGCGTGATGATGTCCGCCTTCTGCGCCTTTGCCGAGGCGATGAGCTGTTCGATGAGCGTAAAATCGCACGGCGTGTCGTTGAAGCGCACCTCGTTCAGGAGCCACTTCTTTTCATACGCACGGTCGTTGAGGTCGAAGGTCGCGCTCAGCTCCGCGACGCGCACGCCGCCGACGTCCAGCACGAGCGCCTGCGTCTGCTCCTGCGGACTGCGGTTCGTACCGGAATGCGCCGCGCCGCGGCGGTCAAGCTCGTCGAGCGTTGCGAGCAGGCCCGCCTCGTCATAGTCATAGCAGTGGTTATTCGCCGTGGAGAAATAGCGGATCCCGGCGTTCACAAACCGATCCAGCATCCCGGCGGACGTGTTCATGCGCGGATTGCAGTCTGTCTTGGTCTGGCCGGGCAGGACCTTCGGCTGGTTGCGGCCGAAGGGTGCGGCGGGATAGACCGTCGATTCCAGATTTGCCGTCGGCAGGTCGGTGGTCAGGTAGAAGTCCGCGATGGAATCGAACAGGTGCGGCGTGTACGCATCGCAGATGCAGTCGACTGCCATGCAGTCCGAGCCGTGGCTGACGGTGATGCGCCGCTCCTCGCGGAAGCCGGCAGGCAGCGGGAACCGCAGATCCTGCTGCCGGAAAAACTCCGCGAGGTTAGATCCGGGCATGGGCTGCTCCAGCGCGTGCCCCCAGCATTTGTAGCACCAGAATTCCTCATCCTCCCGCGAGGAATAGACGCCGGGGCACGGATGCGGCTGGCAGAAGTGCACAGGATCTTCGGCGGCCATCGCCTCGAGGCGGGCGATGGTCTCCCGCGGGATCTGACTTGCGTATTTCATTTCAGGCGTCCTCCTTACTTATGCAGCGAGTCCATCGAACGCGGCTTGACGCCCTGCGGGATGGGGCATACATAGCCCTCCGGGCCGACCAGACGGCGGTGCTCCTGCTTCGCCCGCTCCAGCAGCTCCGCGTTGACCATCAGCTCCGTGCCCATCGCGGCAAGGGATTTTGCGATGTACAGCGTCATCTTGTGCGCGAGCGGCATGACGCCCTGCGTCACAGCCTGCCAGCTGTGGCACGGCGTGCCGAAGGCCCACGTCGCGGCCTTGGCCTGCACCGTGGGGCAGACCCAGCTCACGTCGCCGACATCGGTCGAGCCGCATTCATACTCGATCTGGCCCGTGTAGGGCAGCAGCTCATCGTGGATGGGATGCACCGGATCGGCCTTCGGATACTCCATCAGCGCCGTTTCAGTCAGCTCGCGGGCGAGGGCCTCGTCGGCTTCGCTGATCTCGGGCACGCCGATCTGCGCCATTTTTTCATAGAGCACGCGCTGAAGCGTGTCGTTCAGGATCGTATCAGAGCAGGCCTTCACAAAGTCGATCTCGACCGTTGTGCCGGTCATGAGGGCCGCGCCGCGCGCGATGTCGTTGACGCGTTCATACAGCTCCTTGACCTGTGCGCTGCGCGGCGCGCGGATGAGATAGAGGACCTCCGCGTGCGGCTGCACGACGTTCGGGCTGAAGCCGCCTGCGTCGGTGATGGCGTAGTGGACGCGCGCCTGATCGATCATATGCTCACGGAGGTAGTTTGCACCGATATCCATCAGTTCTACAGCGTCCAGCGCACTGCGGCCCAGATGCGGCTCGGCGCCGGCATGCGCGGCCTTGCCGTTGAATTTGTAGAGCACCTGGCAGTTTGCAAGCGAGGTCTGCACGCGTACGCCTGTGTTCTCGTCCGGATGCCAGCAGAGCGCGGCGTCCAGCTCGTCAAACACGCCGTCGCGCGCCATGAACGCCTTGCCGGAGCCGCCCTCCTCGCCGGGGCAGCCGAAGAGGATGACCGTGCCGGGGCACTTCTGAGTCTCCAGAAAGCGCTTGATGGCGATGGCCGCGCCGAGGCTGGCCGTGCCGAGCAGGTTGTGTCCGCAGCCGTGGCCGCATGCCCCGCCCGCGGAACGTTTTTCCGTCACACCGCCCTCCTGGCTCAGGCCGGAGAGCGCGTCAAATTCCGCCAGCACACCGATGACCGGATGGCCGGAGCCGAAGCGGCCGGAAAAGGCCGTGGGGATCCCGGCAAGGTTTTCTGTGACCTCGAAGCCCTCGCTGCGCAGCGCGCTGCAATAGCGCCCGGCGGCGTGGAATTCGGTAAAGGCGGTCTCCGGATTTGCCCAGATGTCATCCGAAAAGTCGTTGAGAAATTGCGCTTTTTCGTCGAGAACAGACAAGAAATCAAGCTTGACCATGAATAAACCTCCCGAAATTTCTCTGTTTTCATTATAGCCCCGCATCTGGGAAAGTCCACCGCACCACGCACGGTTCCGCGAAGTTGCAGGAAAAGTTGCGAAAGAATTGCACGTTGGGACATAAAAATACGCCATAGCTGCGGCCGAGGCGCATATGTGCCCCGCCACAGCGGCGCTTTTAACAAATGATGTGATTTTTTTATTGCATGGAGCCCTTCGTTCTCTCCCTGCGGGCGCTGCTGACGATCAGGAAGCAGATGCTTCCGAGGATCAGCACACAGGAAAGCATCTGGCGGAGCGTCAGCTGCTCATGCAGGAGGATCGCGCCGATCACAATGCTTCCCAGCGGCTCAAACACACTCAAGATCGCGCACAGCCCCGCCCCGGCATACTGCACGCCGTATTGCAGGAAGACCGTAGCACAGACGTTATTCAGGAAGGCGATCAGCGCAATGATCCCGAAATTCGTCAGGATGCTCCGAAGCTGCAGCGTCGCGGTCAGCGCGCCGTAGATCAGGCCCACAACGGCCATGAGCAGGCAGATATAGAAGGTGAGCGTCTGCCGGTCTTCCTCCTCCAGAATGCCCGAGCGCTCCATGTACAGCAGCTGGAACGTCCACGTAAGGACGGACAGCACAGCAAACAGGAGGCCGCGCTCCGCGCCCGCCGTGACATTTTCAAGAAGGAGCCCCATGCTGATGGTCAGGACGGCCAGGGTGATGATGGTCGTTCCGGGCAGCTTCTGCCGGAACAGCACCGCCTCCATCACCGCAACAAGCGCGGGGTACATAAAGTGGATCGTTGTGACTGTTCCGACCGGCAGATACAGATACGCCAGATTCAGAAAGATCTGTGTCGCCACCGTCCCGAAAACGCCGTACAGCGCGATCTTCGGCAGACTGCGCAGTTTGACGGCTGGGGGCTTGCGCCGGATGCAGCCTGCCAGAAGCAGCAGGAGCATGCCGCAGCCTCCGCGTCCGACCAGCAGCGTCGCGACGGACATGGACTCCTTTGTCGCCAGCTTGATGAGCGCCGCGCCAAGTCCGTACAAAAGCGCCGAGGCCGTCGCAAATACGGCGCCTTTGAAGCGTGTCTTTTCCATTTTTCTCTCTCCGATGTAAAAAAGTCGTATGCGCTCCGAAGAATGCCGCCGGTAGTCCGGCGGCGTCACACTCAGAGACGGATCTGGGCGGTATCTTCGTGGTACTCGATCAGTTCCCGGTCGCGCAGGATGGCGTCCAGCGTGGCAAAATACGCCGCCTTGCTCTCATAGGGCGCGTGATAGCGTTCCACGACCTGCTTTGCGCGCGCCGCGCCGTTTTCCATCAGCAGCGCCATGAGCAGCAGCTGGCCCTTGGCCGAGTTGACGCAGGCCATCTCGCGGTCAACGAGGTGATAGTCATCGCCGTGCGACTTTCCGGCCGCGCCCGCGATGTGCGGATGCAGGACCGGCATGATGCAGCTGACGTCGCCCATGTCGGTGCAGCCCGTCGTCCAGTCATTCGTGATCTTCACGCGGTCTTCGCCGAGCAGCGCCCGCATGGCCTCGCCCGCCGCCTCGACAAGCTCCGGGCTGTTGACCAGCGGCGCATAGCCGGGCCGGTCACTGACCGAGACCTTCGCCCCGAGCGCCAGCGCGCCCGCGGCCAGCGCACGGTCGACCTTCCGGTTCGCGTCCAGGATCGCGTCGAACGACGCGCCGCGGATGTATGATTCCAGCGTCGCCTCGCAGGGGATGATGTTGACGCACGCGCCGCCGGAAGTCATGATCGGATGGATGCGGATGTGGTCATCGTCGCGCAGCGTCTCGCGGATGGCGTTGATGCCCTGCAGGCCGAGCGAAGCGGCATAGAGCGCATTGACGCCCTTTTCGGGGCTCCCGCCCGCATGGGCTGCGACGCCTTCATAGCGAACGGTCTTTGCAATGCAGCCGTTCTGGCCGTAATGGCAGTCAAAATCGCAGTCGGTGCGCGTGCTGGTGTGGAATAGAAACGCCAGATCCACGCCGTCCATGTATCCGCGGTGCATGAACTCGGTCTTGCCGCCGAGATAGTGGATCACGCCCGCGCGGCGCAGGCCGTCGCGGAAATCCAGCTCGATCAGCTCCTCCGCCGGGACGCACATCAGCCGGACCGACCCGCTCAGGCCGTCGAGCGCGCCCGGCTCCTTCAGCGCCAGCGCGATCCCGGCCATGGCCGCGCACTGCGCGTGGTGGCCGCAGGCATGGGCGCAGCCGTCCACCGCCTGCACATGGTTCGGCGCGCTCAGCGCGTCCAGCTCCGCCATGATGAGCAGCTTCGGGCCGGGCCGTCCGGTCTCGATATCCGTGTAGAAGCCGGGGATATCCCCCGCCTTGACGAGCGTATAGCCCGCCTTTTCAAACACGTCCTGCATATACGCAGTCGTCTTCCACTCGCGGAAGCCCGTCTCCGGGTGCCGCCAGATATAGTCCTCCGCCGCGAGGATCTCCTCGCGGTGCTTGTCAACGAGTCTCTCATAGAGCTGGGTCTGCATGGCGTTGCCTCCTCATGATCTCATTTAAATAAGGCCGGAAGCGCAAAACTCCGCATTCCGGCCCTGGGTGTATCGCTCAGATCTCGAAGTATTCCTGCATCAGCCGCATCGACAGCTTCGCGCCGTTCGGCAGCTGGTCCAGGTCGATCTCCTCCTGCCGCGTATGGCAGCCGCGGCCTACCGCCGCGCTGACGCAGATGGCCGGGATCCCGGCCGCGAGCGGAATGTTGGCGTCGGTCGAGCTGGGGCCGTGGATCGGCTCCGCGTCAAACAGCTCGCGCACGGCGCTGTCCGCGCGCGCAATGAGCGCATCCAGCTTTTCCTGCGGCACGTCGCCGCCGCACGGGCGGTCGCCGACCAGCTCCACCTCGACCTCCACGCCCATCGCGCGGTAGGCCTCAAACGTCTTTTCAAAGAACACGCGCATGGTCTCCAGGCACTCGCGGTCGTTCGAGCGGTACTCGCAGAGCATCGACGCCTCCTGCGCGATGGTGTTGACCGACGTCCCGCCCTCGATCACGCCGACGTTGTAGGTCGTCTTGACGCCCTCCTTCTGCGGCACCTTCATGGTGTAGATGGTGTTGATGATGGAGGACAGATAATAGATCGCGTTGCGGTTCCCGAACGCGCCGTAGCTGTGTCCGCCCTCGGTGCGGACGGTCACGCGGTAGCGGTGCGAGCCGACCGCGCTCGTCACGACGCGGCGCAGGTTCGTACCGTCGAAGGTGTAAAATTCGCGGATGCGGCTGCCGTAGTCCTGTATGATCCGGCGGCTGCCCTTCAGGTTGCCGAGCCCCTCCTCACAGGAGTTCGCCACGAACAGAAGGCCGCATTTTGCCCGCAGCTTCCGCTGCACGAAGTAGCGCGCGCTGACCATCATCACGGCGAGATTTGCCGTATCGTCGCAGACGCCGGGCGCGTACATCTTCTTTTCATCCTCGCGGAAGGGCATTGGCTCGGTGTCCGGGAAGACCGTGTCGGTGTGCGCCATGAAGACGACCAGATCATTCTCGTCCGTCACCTGATACCGGCACACGACGTTCAGCGCCTCATCGATCTCCACATCTTCAAAGCCGTTGGCCCGGAACCACGCTTTGCAGTATTCCGCACGCTTTTCCTCATGGTGCGAGGGCGCGGGGATGGCGCACAGGTCCCGGATGATCCGCTTGATATCCTCGATATTTTCCGCAATATACGAAAGCATTTCCTTTGTCAGCATCGTTTTTTCCCTCCGCTTTACAGCAGGACCGTTCCGATCCCGTCGCTGCCGATCTCGATCTTCGTCCCATAGGGCAGGCTCATTTCCGCGAGCCGCTCCAGAATGCCGCTGTGCGCGTCCGGGGCGGGCCAGCCGCCGACCGAGCGCTTTTTCCCGAAGCCGAGCTCGACCGGCAGCAGCTTCAGCTTGCGGAGCTGTCCTTCCTCCGCCTCCCAGTACGGGACGACCGCCTCAAACATGACGCGGCTGTAATACAGGCCCTTTCGTCCGTGGTCCGAACGCTTTTCAAACATCTCGTCCAGTCCCTCGCTGCCGGTCATGCCCTGCTTTTCGAAGAAGCCCACCGGGGCCTTTTTCACGGTCTCCAGCTGGATGATGAAGTCGCCCAGCGAATAGAAGATCGGGCAGCCCTTGTAGATTTCGATCGGGCGGAGCATGTGCGGCCCCGTGCCGACGATGGCGTGCGCGCCCGCGTCGATGCAGCGGTGCGCAAATTCCACGCAGAACTCCGCAGGCTCGCTCTTCACCGCGCCCATGCACTCGTGCGAGTGGATGGACACGATCACATAGTCGGCCATGAAGCGCGCCTCGCGGATCATTTTTTCCGTGCGGGCCATGTCGGTCTCGTTCACGCGGGTGCGGATGCCCGGCTTGTCCGCGCGCGCGATGCGCATGGTGCCGAACTCCGCCGCACCGTCGGGCAGCTCGGGGAGATAACCCTGCGAGCGTTCCAGCTCACGGTCGGCGTTGAGGTCCAGCGCGGCCGCGATCTCGCGCAGCTGCGCGAGCTGCGCCTCCGGCAGCTCATACCGGGTGTCGAACCGGAGGCCGTTCAGGCCCGGACGCCCCGGCATGGTGCGCGTCTGCTCGCCCGCCATCGCGTCGGGATAGAACGTCGAGCACGCGCCGATCACGGCATAGCGCCCGCCGGGCGCGTCCAGATAGATGGGCGCTGCGGCCTCGGCCAGCGAACGGCCCGTGCCGCAGGTGGGCAGCCCCGCCGCCTGCAGGTATTCCAGCGTTTTCAGCAGTCCCGCGTGGGAATAGTCCATGGCATGGTTGTTCGCCGTGGTCAGCATGTTGAAGCCGAATTCCTTCACGCCGTCCAGCACGCGCGGCTCCGCACAGAACCAGCTCCCGCCGGACAACGCCGCGCCGTAGGTCTCAAAGTTGTGGATCGTCGTCTCCAGATTCAAAAACCGGAGCTCGCCCTGCGCGATAAAATCCCGCAGCGCTTCAAAGCCCTCATAGTGTCCCGGCAGCTGCCGGAAGATCATCGCGTCGCCCGCGGCGGTACATTTCATGACGGACATCTCCGTTTCCTCCCTTTTCTGCGCGGCTTTTTTATGGAAGTCGTCAGTTCTCCGCGTTTTCTTCGGTCTCGTCGTCCTCAAAGCGCAGCTCGTCGAGCCCTGCCGAGCGGAGCTGCACCTCCGGCTGCTCCTGCTGCGGGAGCGTCTGGTACAATTCGCCCGCCGCATGCCCCTCCTCGCGGCGCATGACGCGCGCCTCGATGGCCGGGTAGGTCAAATACGTCGTGATCGACGCGACGAACGAGAACATGATGAGCGCCGCAAAAATGAACGAATACGGCAGCAGCCCCACGCCGAGCCCGATCAGCAGCGCAAACAGCAGCAGCGCCAGAAGGGTCTTGCCGATGTTGCCGAAGACCAGCGCCATGCTGTTTTTCAGCAGCGCGCCCAGCGGCAGATCGACCATTGCGAGCATGGGGAAGAAATAGAAGCTCACGCACAGCGTCAGCAGCACCACGCACGCGGCGAAGCCCGCCAGCAGGACAAAGACCTTGTTGACCTGCATCAGATTATAATAGAAGACCGTGCTCAGAACGAACAGTGCCATCACCGCCGCGATGGCCGCGCCGCCGCCGAGGCTCTTCCAGAAATCGCGCCGGAAGGCCTTCCAGTAGTCCGGCCACAGGAAGTGATTTTCGTCGCGCACCATCACCGACGTGATGCGGTGCATCGCGGTGAGCGCCGCCGGGATCGTGATGATGGGCACGCACGAGAGCACGAACAGGAGATTCAGCTTCAGAAGCTCAAAAAACTCCCGCCAGAGCATGTCCATATAGCCCACAAAGCCGCGTTTTCTGATCGCGCTGCGTTCCAGATCCGGCCGGTCCTTGCGCGGCTCATACCATCTTCTCATTGCGCATCCTCCTTCCGGACGGGACAGCACAGATTGCGTTCGGTCTGTGCGTCAAACACCTGAATATTCCACGGGTCGACCCGCAGCGCGAGCGTATCGCCCGGCTGCACGCCGGAATGGTTCGTCAGAACAATCAGGAACCGTACCTCGCCGCAGCGGAGCTGCACATGCAGTCCCGCGCCCATCGGCAGCACGTTCAGCGCCTCTGCCTGCAGCATCGGCTCGCTGCTTGTATCCAGCCGGAAATCCTCCGGCCGGACGCCGAGGATCACGCGCATGCCGTCCTCCGCACCCGCCGTGTCCAAAGGCAGGCGCTGCGCGGGCAGCTCCAGCGTCTTCCCGAGCAGCCGGATGCTCCAGCCGGTCTCTCCGCGCCGCAGGTGCGAGGCGAAGAAGTTGATCTTCGGCGCGCCGACAAAGCCCGCCACATAGGCCGAGTTCGGGTGGTCGTAGATTTCCTGCGGCGTGCCGGTCTGCACGATCCTGCCCATGTCCATGATCGCCAGCCGGTCGCCCATCTGCATGGCCTCGGCCTGATCGTGCGTCACATAGACGAACGTCGTTTTCAGCCGCTCATGCAGGCGGATGATCTGATCACGCAGCTCCGTCCGCATTTTCGCGTCCAGGTTCGACAGCGGCTCGTCAAGCAGGAACACGACAGGCTCGCGCACCATCGCCCGCCCCAGCGCCACGCGCTGGCGCTGGCCGCCGGACAGCACGCGCGGGCGGCGGTTGAGCAGATAGTCGATATCGAGGATCTTTGCCGCCGCCTCCACGCGGCGCTTGATCTCCTCCTGCGGGAGCTTCATGCTCTTGAGCGGAAACGCCATGTTCTTATAGACCGTCAGATGCGGATAGAGCGCAAAGGACTGGAAGACCATCGCGACGTTGCGCTTCATCGGCTCGAGCGTGCTCACGTCCTCGCCGTCAAAGCGGAGCGTCCCCTCCGACGGCTTTTCCAGCCCGGCGATCAGACGCAAAAGCGTGCTTTTTCCGCAGCCGGACGGCCCCAGCAGCACGATGAATTCGTGATCGGGTACCGTCAGGTCGACCTGCTTGAGCGCCTGCGTGCCGTTCGGATAGACCATGCTGACGCCGGAAAGTTGAATTTCAGCCATTTGATTCGCTCCTGTTTCATAAAGTTGCGCTGCCGCAGATCCTTTCACCCGCGGTCTCACTGCAATAACGATAGCACAGGCCCCCGCGAAACGCAACTGCGCCCGATGCGCTTCCTTTCGCTGTGCGGCGCGTGCGTCTCAAAAGCAGACCGGGCCTTATCGTACTGCAAGGTACGGCAAGGCCCGGTTCGTACAGAACGTCATTGCTCCGGCGTCCATTTCCGCGCGGCGGAAAACTCAGCCCTTGACCGCGCCCTGCGTAATGCCCTCGACGAACATCTTGTTCATGCACAGGAACAGGATGAGCATCGGCAGCATCGCAAGCATCGTGCCGGCCATCATGAGGTTATACTGGCTCGCGCCGGCGCCGCCGGAGGACTGCAGCTTTACGACCGCGACCACGAGGGTGGTGGCAGCCTGATCTCTGGCGAGCATCAGGTTCGGAAGCAGGTAGTTGTTCCACGAGGCACGGAACGTCATCAGCGCGACTGTCGCAAGGATCGGCTTGGACAGCGGCAGGATCACGCGCCACCAGGTGGAGAAGAAGGAACAGCCGTCGATCTTGGCCGCGTCATCCAGCTCCTTGCTGATGGTCTTGAGATAGCCCATCGTCAAAAAGAGGTTGCTCGCGCCCGCCGTGCCGAACTGGACCAGCGCCAGACCGGGCAGGTTGTTGAGGCCGAGCTTCGTGGTGATCCGCAGCAGCGGGAACATCGTGACCGTACCGGCGCCGATGAACATGGTGCCCATGAACAGCCAGTACAGGAACTTCTGACCGGGGAAATTGCCGCGCTGGAAACAGTAGGCCGACATCGACGTGAACAGCACCACCAGCACGACCGTCATCAGGGAGACCTTGATGGAGTTGATGGTATAGTCGGTGTAGGTCACCTTGCTGGCAATGCCCGTGCCGCTCATGCTCCAGACAGTCTTGTAGTTGTCGAACGTGAAGGTCTTCGGGATCAGGTTGATACCGCCCGTGGCGATCTCCATGTTGGTCTTGAAGGAAGCGGATACCGTGTACAGCAGCGGAATGACGGTCAAAATGACCATAAAGATCAAAAACAGATACAGAAAGAACTTCGCTCTGGCGCTCATTCGCATTGTCATCGCTTGCAGCCTCCTTTCTCAGTAAACGTCGCTGGACTTCTTGGTCGCACGCAGATAGATCAGCGTGACGATGCCCAGAATGACGGCTGTGACCACGGTCAGCGCCGCGCCGTAGCCGAAGTCAAGGCCGGATGCGCCGCCGTCGCCGAAGAATTTCTTATAGATGTAGGTCATCATGACCTCGGTCTTGCCGCTGGGCTTGCCGTTGGTCAGGGTGAGGACCAGATCCGTGACCTTGAGCGAGCCGAGGATCGCGTTCATCAGCACCATCTGCAAAACCGGGCCGAGCAGCGGGATCGTGATGGTCAGGAACTGGCGCGTATTGCTCGCGCCGTCGATGGACGCCGCCTCATACATTTCCGGTGGGATCGCCTGCAGACCCGTCATGAAGAACAGCATGTTGATGCCGAAGTTCTGCCAGATCGACGCGATCATCAGCATGATCATGGCCGATGTGCCGCCCGAGAACCATTTGACGCCCTCGCCGCCCAGCAGCCGGATCACGGAGTTGACGACGCCCTGGTTGTGGTTGAACAGGTAGGTGAACACAACGCCGATAACCGCGACGGAAAGCATCGACGGCATGAAGAACACGGAGCGGAAAAAGTCGCGGCCGCGGATCTTCTTCGTCAGGATGAAGGCCAGCACGAGCGCCAGCGGGATCTCAACGAGCAGCTTGCCAATGGCGAACACAAAGGTGTTTCCGACTGACAGCCAGTATTTCGAGGACGTGCTGGAAAACACGCGTATAAAATTCTTGAGGCCCACGAACTTGACCGTGCCGAACCCCTTATAGCTGAACAGACACCAGCGCATGATCCACAGCAGCGGGATCACAACGAAGATGATCATGCCGAGCACGGTTCCGGCGATCATGAGATAGCTTTGTATCGTCGCCTTTGTTCCTAATCTTTCCCCTTTGTGCACGAAAAAACGCTCCTTTCGACCGACCGCGCGGCATGGCGCCGCGGAGGTGTCAAATTGTTAGTTCCATTTTACGTTGCGGACGGAGCATGTGTCAAGTTTCGCGCAACGCAAACACTCGGATTTGACATTTTCCGAAAAAACAGGCTTCTGTTTTTGTTTAATTTGCATACGTATCTTCCCTTCCTTGCGGGAAAGTTCGCTGTTTTTCCCACGTTTTTTCCCCGGCACGGCGTCCGCCGCGCCTGTTCCGCTCAGTTTCCGCAGACTTTTTGCATGGATTTTCGCAAAAAGCCGGAAAACTTTTTTCTGTCTTGACACGCCCCGGGCACATTGCTATCATTGGAAATGAGACAGGGCGGCAGCGAAACGATCGCGTGAAAGTTGCGTAGTTGTTGCGTTAATTCAGCCGCTGCACGGGAGGATATGATAGTTATGAGTCATTTTCAGATCGGCTGGGCAGAGTATTCTCTGACACCGGATAAAAAGGTATCTCTTGTCGGCCAGTTTGCCGAGCGCATTTCCGAGTACGTGGAAAAACCGCTGTGCGTGACCGCCATGGCCGTAAGCACCGACAGCGATCAGGCTGTCTTCTGCAGCTGCGACCTCGTCGGCGTTTCGTGGTCGCTGCGCGACGCCGTGCGCGAAAAGCTCGCCGGCAACACCGTGGGCCTTGACCCGATGAAGGTCATCATCTCCGCCATCCACACCCATACCGGCCCCGGCTATACGGGCCGCGGCAATTCCTCCGGCCGCTTCTCCAGCAATTCCAGCGGCTTCCGCGCTCTTCTGGAGTCTGAGCTTCCCGCCGGAAAGAAGTATGTGGAGAGTGCCAACGTCACCGCCAACCCCGAGATCGCGCAGGACGACGAGCTTCTGGAGTTCCTCTCCGGCCAGATCGCCAAGGCCGCGCTCGAAGCGTGGGCAAAGCGCGCCCCCGGCGGCTTCTCGAACGCGTTCGGCCGCGCTGTCGTCGGCATGTGCCGCCGCGTGTGCTATAACGACGGCTCCGCCCAGATGTGGGGCAACGCCGAGACCGCGAAGTTCACCGAGATCGAGGGCGGCAACGACTCCGGCATCGAGCTGATGTATGTCTTTAATGAGAAAAACGAGCTGACCGGCATCGTTGCGAACCTTGCGTGCCCGGCGCAGTGCGTCCAGCACCGGCTGTTCGTCTCCCCCGACTTCTGGGGCGAGGCCAAGATGCTCCTGCGTCAGCATTTCGGCGAGCACATCTTCCTGCTGCCGCAGTGCTCCGCCGCGGGCGACCAGTGCCCGGTCGACCTCGTCCGCTGGGTCGAGCCAGAAAGCGACGTGCACGATCCGAACCTCAAGCGCACCAACCCGCACAAGCGCAAGGCCGATCCGTCGATGTTCGACCTGTCCGGCATGCGCAAGGCCGGCAAGCGCATTGCAAACGAGATCATTGAGGTCTACAACGAGGGCCTCGACGCCCCGCAGACCGACCCCGAATTCGTCCACGAGGTCCATATGATGCAGCTGCCGCTGCGCCGCACGACCTTTGCCGAGGTCGCCGCCGCGCGCCGCCGCATCCATGACTATCTGGCCGAAAAGCCGGGCGACGTCGACTTCAACGACGCGGCCGCGCTGCAGGTCGACCTCGGCATCCTCCGCCGCGAGGAGCTGCAGGAAAAGATGGACATCCTCGACACCGAGTGCCACATCATCCGCCTCGGCACCATCGCCATCGCCTCCAACCCGTTCGAGCTCTTCCTCGACTACGGCAACCAGATCAAGGCGCGCTCCTACGCCGAGCAGACCTTCCTCATCCAGCTGGCCAACGGCACCGAGGGCTACCTGCCCACCGAGAAGGCCGAAAAGGGCGGCCACTACAGCGCGTTCCTCGCCTCCGGCCTCGTCGGCCACGCGGGCGGCGAGCAGCTCGTGCGCGAGACGCTCAAGAACATCAACAAGCTCTTTGCAGAATGATCCCCCCGCGGCAGCGCCCACACGGCGCTGCCGCGGAAAACAGAAATAAAATAAGGAGGCTTTCCTATGTCCAAACTGAAATTCGGGTGGGCGGAGCGTTCCATCACGCCCGACAAGAAGGTATCTCTCGCCGGGCAGTTCGCCGAGCGCATCTCCGAATATGTCGAAAAACCGATCTGCGTGACGGCCCTCGCCATCAGCTCCGAGACCGACCAGGCCATCTTCTGCGCCTGCGATCTGGTCGACATCAGCTGGGGGCTGCGCGATGCCGTGCGCGCAAAGCTCGCCGGGAACGACGCAGGTCTTGACCCGATGAAGGTCATCATCTCCGCCACCCACGTCCATACGGGCCCCCGCTACGCCCACCGCGACGATTCCTCCAGCAAATTCACCGGCAACGCGACCAGCTTCCGCGCGCTGATCGAGTCTGAGCTGCCGCCCGATAAGAAATATATCGAGAGCGCCAACATTTCCGCCAACCCCGACATCGCGCAGCCCGAGGAGACCTTCGAGTTCCTCGCCGAACAGATCAGCAAGGCCGCGCTGGCGGCCTGGACCTCCCGCACCGAGGGCAGCTTTGTCAATGCCTTCGGCCGCGCGCCGGTCGGCATGTGCCGCCGCGTGTGCTATAACGACGGCTCCGCCCAGATGTGGGGCAACGCCGAGACCGCAAAGTTCACCGCGGTCGAGGGCGGCAATGACTCCGGCATCGAGCTTCTGTACATCTTCGGCGCGGACGGCGAGCTGACCGGCGTCGTGGCGAACCTCGCGTGCCCGGCGCAGTGCGTCCAGCACCGGCTGTTCGTCTCCCCCGACTTCTGGGGCGAGGCCAAGATGCTCCTGCGCAAGCATTTCGGCGACAAGCTCTTTATGCTTCCGCTCTGCTCGCCCGCGGGCGACCAGTGCCCGGTCGACCTCGTCCGCTGGGTCGAGCCGGAAAGCGACGTGAACGACCCGAACCTCAAGCGCACCAACCCGCACCCCAGAAAGGCAGACCCCTCCATGTTTGACCTCTCCGGCATGCGCAAGGCAGGCAAGCGCGTCGCAAATGAGATCATTGAGGTCTACAATGAAGGCCTTGACGCACCGCAGGCAGACCCCGAGCTCGTACATGAGGTCCACAACATGCAGCTGCCGCTGCGCCGCACGACCTTTGCGGAGGTCGCCGCTGCGCGCCGCCGCATCCACGACTATCTGGCCGAAAAGCCGGGCGATGTCGATTTCAACGATGCAGCTGCGCTGCAGGTCGACCTCGGTATCCTCCGCCGCGAGGAGCTGCAGGAGAAGATGGACATCCTCGACACCGAGAGCCACATCCTGCGCCTCGGCACCGTCGCCTTCGCGACGAACCCGTTCGAGCTCTTCCTCGACTTCGGCAACCAGATCAAGGCGCGCTCGTATGCCGAGCAGACCTTCCTCGTCCAGCTCGCGGGCGGCTCTGAGGGGTATCTGCCCACCGAGAAGGCCGAAAAGGGCGGCCACTACAGCGCATTCATCGCCTCCGGCCTTGTCGGCCATGTGGGCGGCGAACAGCTCGTGCGCGAGACGCTCAAGAACATCAATCGCCTCTTCGCGGAGTGATCTCCGCTGCGGCCGCCGGATCTCCGGCGGCCGCTTGCTTTTCCGGCCGTTTTTCGCTCCGTTTGCGCGGTTTTCGGACGTCATATCGGCGTTAGATATCTTGAATTTGTCGAAAATCCGCGGATTATCGCGGGTTTTTGACGTGCCAAGTGCAACGTATTCGAAAGATGCGTTTCAAAGTTGCGTAGAATTTCCGCCGCATAAATTTCTATATTCTGGTTTTCCCCATATTTTGTATCAACTTTTTCGTTTTTGTTCCGTGCGGTAATCTGTTCGTTTTATCGTATTTCATAATTATTTTCACATGAAACAGCATTCTGCACAGTTTTTGCGCGTGTATGTTGTCCGGATTGTGCAAAACGCTCCGAAGCGATTGACGTACCCCCGAAAAACTGCTAAACTTTGGGTAGCGAACAAAAAACAACAAGGAGGAAAAACAATGAAAAAACTTATCGCTCTGCTTCTGGCCGCGATCATGGTCCTCTCCCTTGCTGCATGTGCTTCCAGCCCTGCGGCGGATCAGCCGGCAAATGATCAGACCACGGCAGACACCACCACCACGGAAGAAACCAAGACCGAAGAAAAGACCGAAGAAAAGACCGAAGACACCGCCGCTTCCGGCGACGTCGAAGTCGTCACCTACTACTGCTCCATCGGCGCTTACCTGAGCACGCTGCAGGCTGAGGTCGCCAACTGGAACGAGACCACCGGTAAGGAAAAGGGCGTTGAGATCCAGATCATCTCGGACATCAACGACTACTCCAACAACGCCCGCGCGCTGATGCAGGGCGGCACGTTCTATGATCTGGTCGATGCCGGTACCGGCTCTGCCGACTGGATCGTCTCCGGCTGGATTCAGGATCTGAACGCCATCGACAACGCCGAGCTCAAGGAGCTCATCGCCGGCTACGAGCCCTACATCCAGAACGGCATCAACATCCAGCAGGGCATTTTGGTCGCTCTTCCCCTGGAAGTTGTCCCCATCAAGTTTGCTGTCAACCTCGACCTGTTCGAGAAGAACGGCCTCGAGCTGCCGAAGACCTGGGAAGACGTTTATAACTGCGCCAAGGTCATCACCGAGAACGGCAACGGCGAAGAGTTCGGCTACGGCTGGTGCACCTGGACGGCCGGTATGATCCGCCGCGGCACTTTCAAGGTCGCTATGAACTCCACCGGCCGCGGCTGGTTCGATCCCAACACCGCCACCTATGACTTCACCCAGTTCAAGCCCATCCTCGAGATCGAGGCCAAGATGATGCAGGAAGGCCTGCTTCTCGGCGCTGACGACCTCGGCATCGACGAGATCCGCGCGCAGTTCGCCGCCGGCAAGGTCGGCATGTTCTATGCTCCTTCCTACGACTACGGTGTCTACACCAGCCAGTTCCCCGCAGAGTGCAATTGGACGGTCATCGATCCTCCCGCGATCGTCGACGAGACTCCCTACAAGGGCGTTTACCTTGACCGTGTTGGCTGCTCCATCACGGCTCCCGCTTATGAAGCTGCTTCCGATGCACACAAGCAGGCCATCATCGACGCGTTCATCTTCCTCAACAGCGACGAGCTGAACAGCAAGATCTACTCCGTCGGCGGCATGATCCCCTACAAGACCGAAGTTATCGAGAACACCGAGCTCAGCGCGGACCTCGGCCCGCAGTGGGCACAGTTCGGCGACATCAGCAACTACGCCAGCATGTCCCTGTATCCCGACTCCCTGCTCCCGCTGGAAGGCGAAAACTTCAATACCGTCCTTGACTCCTACCTGCGCGGCGACCTCGACGATCTCGACGCTGTCTGCGCCGATCTGGCCGAGCGCTACAACGCGGCTTACAAGGAGCTGAAGGAATCCGGCGACGTCGACCTGTCTCAGTACGAGTACGCTTACGACATCTCCAAATAATTCATTTCCCTTTTGAATACACCCTTTACGAAAAGGAGGCCGCAGCTGCGGCCTCCTTTTTGCGTGTGCGCACGCCCAAAAGCCTCCCCTTCCAGGGGAGGTGGCTCGGCGGAACGCCGAGACTGAGAGGCTGCAGCAAATTTGCGGCAACCTCTCCGTCAGCCTGCGGCTGACAGCTCCCTACCCCTTTTGTCCCTTCGGGACATTTCCCCCTGATAGGGGGAATCGGCCCCTGAGAGGGGAGCCTTTTTTCCGCTGCGGCGGGGTCCACTCCTCAGGCCCTTCGCGCCAATGCTTGACAGAACGGCCCGCCAGAGCGTTCCGGCGGGCCGTTTGCGGCTTTATTCTGCTTTTTCCTTGAAGACGCTTGCCTTTTTCCATGCGCCGCTCCGGTAATACAGCAGCAGGATCACGCTGCACAGCACCCAGCCTGCCGGATAGCCCATCGCCACCGGGAGGACCGTCCCCCAGACCCGGTAGACGATCATCAGGTAGATCTGCCGGAACAGCACGAACGAGCCCAGCATGATCAGCATGCAGCTGCGCGAATCACCCGCGCCGCGCAGCGAACCAGAGATGATCTGGTTGATGCAGATGACTAAGTAAAACGGGGAAATGTACCGGATGAACAGCGTCCCGTAACGCAGGACCTCCGGCTCCTGATTGAACAGGCTGATGAGCTGCGGCGACAGAAGCATCAGCGGCAGCAGCACCACCACCGTGACCGCCTCCGACAATAAAAGCGCCGTCCGGGTCCCCTTTTTCGCGCGGGCGTGGTCGCCCGCGCCGAGATTCTGCCCGACGAAAGTCGTCACCGCCAGCGAGATCGTCGTGATGGGCAGGAGCGCGAAGGAATCGATCTTGTTATACGACGTCCAGCCGGCCATGCAGTCCGCGCCGAAGCGGTTGATATAGGACTGCACAAAAATATTGGAAAACGCCGTAACCGCCAGCTGCACCGCCGACGGCAGGCCCAGCGCGCAGATGCTGCCGAGCATGTTCTTATCCAGCCGCACCGCCCGCCATTCGATGCGGTAATCGCCCTTCGACCGCGTCAGCACGAGCAGCACCAGCGCCGCCGAGGCGAACTGCGCAAGGATCGTCGCGATCGCCACGCCCGCGACGCCCATATGAAATACCGCCACGAACAGCAAATCGAGGACCGTGTTCGTCACCGCCGAGAAGATCAGGAAATACAGGGGCCGTCTGGTGTCGCCGACGGCGCGCAGGATGCCCGCGCCCATGTTGTACAGCAGCAGCCCGCTCAATCCGGCAAAATAGATCTGCAGATACTCGCTCGCATGCGCAAGCACCTCCTCCGGCGTTTGCATCATCCGCAGCAGCGCGGGCGTCAGCACCACGCCGAGCACGCTCAGCGCGATGCTCATCAGGATCGTCATGGCGATGGTCGTCTGCACGGCGGTCCGGACGTTCTCCCGCTGCCGCGCGCCGTAATGCCGCGAGATGACGACGCCCGCGCCGGTCGCAAAGCCGTTGAAGAAGCCGATGAGCATATTGATCACCGGCCCGACGCTCCCGACCGCGGCCAGTGCCTCCTTGCCGACGAAATTTCCGACCACCACGCTGTCCACGGTGTTGTACAGCTGCTGAAAAATGTTGCCGATCAAAAGCGGGACGGAAAACGCGACCAGCTGCCCGAGGACGCTGCCTCTGGTCATGTCGGTGTCCGTCCGCCGCAGACCCGTCTGCAAAACGATCACCACCAGCTTTCTCTTTTTCCGCGGCCGCGCGCAGGCGCGCCGCTCTGTTTGTATCTTAACACAGCTTCGCCGCCGCGGGCAAGTCCGCGCGGCGCTGTTCTCTGCAAAACTACGCGAAAAACGTGCCCTGTAAAATGAATTGCAAGAAAAGGTTTTAAGCCTTTCTTGCAATTCTTTTTTTTATGCGCAGAAATGTGAGACAGGAGGTGCAGAGCATGGAAAGCAAGGCAAATGTCCGGCGCGGCGCGAAGGATTTGCAGCTGTTTGAGCGCAAGCGCATCGAGCAGATGCACAACGCAGGGCACAGCGCAGAAGAGATCGCCGTCGAGATCGGCGTGTGTTACGTCACGATCTACCGCGAGCTGAAGCGCGGCGACACCGGTGAGATGGACGAGCTGGGCCGGAGAGTCTACGATGCCGAGCTGGCGCAGCGCAAAGCTGCTCTCGCCCGGCGGAACAAGGGTTCCAAGAATCCGGAGAACGACGGGAGGTGCAGACGGCGTGGCCAGAACACAGGCGGCGAGGTTCGCCAGGATTCCGGGCAACAGGTATGAGACGTGCATCGGATGCGGGCTGGATTGGAACGTAAGCCTCTTCGCCCCGAAGGGCTGGTACATCTGCCCGCAATGTGAGTATCGAATGAGAAAGGAACGACGGTATGAACAAGCTCAGGCGCAAGGATTTGAGAGAGATCACAGACCAGCTTGAAACGCTGCAGGAATTGCTCCAGGAACTGCAGGAACAGGAGGAAGAGTACCGGGACAATATGCCGGAGAACCTTAAGGGCAGCGAGAAATACGAGCGGGCCGACGAGGCCTGCAGCAATCTGTCGGACGCTTATGACAGTCTGCAGGACGCCATCGACAACATCACGGCAGCGATCGAAGGATAGGAGGAAGACATGGAAAGATACGCCATCATCATTAAGACCGACGGGGTCTGTGTTCTGCTGCACTGCTACCCCGGAGACTGCTTGAGTCTGGAAGAGATGCAGAAGATCGTAGAAGGCCACATCGAGGCGGTGCCGACAGCGCTGGCACAGGGATGGAGCCAGGAACCCGGCGTCGGCCTCGCGCTCATCGTCAACGAGGAAGGAAAGCTGCAGAGCCTGCCGGTCAATCAGACGGCGACAGATTTGTCGGCTGCCTACAATGACGTCATCGTTGGCAACGCCATTCTCATGGGGACGACGGACGAGGACTTCATCGGGCTGACAGAGCGGGCCGCGCAGAACATTATGGCGAAGTGGGAGCTGGGCACATGCTGAACAGCTGCATCATCATGGGACGGCTGACAGCAGACCCAGAGCTGCGGCACACGAACTCCGGCGTCGCCTGCTGCAGCTTCACGCTGGCTGTAGAGCGGGACGGAAAGCCGAACGAGCAGACCGGCCAGCGAACTGCTGATTTTATCGACTGCACTGCCTGGCGGAACACGGCAGAGTTTATCTGCAAGTGGTTCTCCAAAGGGCGCGTGGCCGTGGCTGCGGGCCGGATGCAGACCAGGACATGGAAAGACCGGCACGATCAGAGCCGGAAGAGCACAGAGCTTCAGGTTGAAAGTATGTATTTTGCGGACAGCCGGAAGGACGCAGCCGCAGACGCGCCGCTTGCGGACGATGATCTGCCGGATACCTGGACAGAACTGAACGGCAGTGAGCCGCTGCCGTTCCTATAAAGAGAGGACGAGGAAGATGGAGCAGAAGATCATTGTGCTGCGAGAGCATACGCAGCGGACACGGCACCGCAGCCGGAAGGATGTGCGGGCAAGACGGAAGATTTGCGGCGTGCTGGCGGCGCTTTGTTTTCTGCTTCTGCTGGGCGTCGTCGGTGGGATGGAGAACGGAACCATAGCACTCGGCACCGGGACGGTGCGCGTGATGGGAACCGGCACGGCTGGCGTGCTGCTTACTTGGGCGGCGGGAGGATTCCGGTATGCAGCAAGGCCATAGACGCAGGTACTCCCGGAGGCGGCGGAGAAGAATCCGCCAGCTGCAGCTGCTGGTAGCGGCGTGTATCCTGGTGACTGGCGTAGTGCTGGCCTGCACTGCACGGCACCGCAGCAAGCAGGAAGCAAAGGAGGCGGCGGAAGCAGCAGCCGTGCAGGCGGTGACGCAGAAGCTGGCACTGGACGAGCTGCCCGCTCAGAATCCGGAACCGGAAGAAGAACCGGAGCCGGAGCAAGACTGGGACGAAGAGGCCCGGTACATGGCGCAGGCGTGCTTCGGCGAGGGCTGGATTTGCCAGTCGAAGACGGAATGGGCCGCGATCTACTGGAACATCCTGAACCGCGTAGACAGCGATGACCCGTATTATCCGGACAACATTATCGGCGTCGTCACGCAGAGCGCACAGTATCACGGGTACGACCCGACGAACCCGGTGCTTCCGGTACTCAAAGAACTGGCGCTGGATGTCATCGACAGATGGCAGCGGGAAAAACAGGGCGAGACAGATGTGGGCCGCGTGCTGCCACCGGAATATCTCTTCTTCGGCGGCGACGGGAAACACAACACGTTCAGAACTGAGTGGGACGGCGGCGAATACTGGGACTGGAGCTGGCCGTCTCCATACGAAAGTTAGGGAGGAAAGACCATGATGTATCGGGTGCGCCGCGTGCAGATCGGAAACAGCGGTGAGATTGCGTGGGAGTCGAAGCGGGCGGAGATCATGCCTTGGCCGGTGGAGCTGACGGTCGGCGGGCTGTATGCGCTGCGCAGCGGCAGGCTGTACCGCGTGGAAGGGAGAGAAGATCATGGAGCAGAAAGTTGACCCGTATATGCGGCAGGCCCCGTGGGTGTGCTGTCCGATGTGCGACGAAGACGTCTGCGTAGGGCGGTTCAACTGCCCGGAGATTGCGGAGTGGTGCAGGGAAAAACGAGAGAAGGACGCGGCGGAAGGAGTTGTACGGACGTGAAAGAGAATGTGCTGGAGCGAAACGCGCGGATGGACACAGACCGCAAGATCGCTGATTTCCGCGTAAAGCAGCAGATGGATTATGCCTTCAAGGTGAAATACGCGAGAATCCGTGCGTGGGAGTTCTACAACCACCCCGATGTCGCAGGGAACTGCTATGTCGCAGTCGGCGGCCTGGACTCCATCACGCTGCTTTTATTCCTGCGCAGCATCGGGATTGATGTGCCTGCGGTTTCGGTCTCATCGCTGGAGGACAAGTCCATCCAGAGCGTGCACAAACAGCTCGGCGTGCAGCCGCTGAAGCCGCTGAAAAGCAAGGTCGAAGTGCTGCGGGAATATGGATGGCCGGTCATCTCAAAAGAGGTCGCCGGGAAAATCTCGCTGCTTCAGAATCCGAGTGAGAAAAACGCGACGGTTCGTCATGCAATCATCACCGGAGAGACCGGGGCCTACGGCGGGTATCGAACCGGCACACGAATGAAGCTGGCGCAGAAGTGGCTGGAGCTGTTCGGCGGATATGAGAACGAGCGCGAGGACGTCAACTACATGACGCCGGACTTCCTTGTGTCGGATAAATGCTGCTACTACCTGAAGGAAAAGCCGTGCAATGACTATGCAAAGGAAACTGGGTGCTTTCCATACATGGGGCTGATGGCGTCCGAAGGAGGACGCAGGCAGAAGGCTTTGATGATGCACGGGTGCAACTACATATCAGCAGGTACAAAGCGCAGCTGCCCATTCGCAATTTTTTCAAGACAAGACCTGCTGCAGCTTGCGTTAGATTTGCAGGTGCCGGTTCCGGAAATTTACGGCGAGATCGCGCGAGACGCAGACGGAACGCTGCGGACAACGAAAGCGCAGAGAACTGGGTGCAGTATGTGCGGCTTTGGCATACACATGGAGAAACGTCCGCATCGGTTCGACCGGCTCTGGGAGCGGAACCCGAAAGAATGGGAAATGTGGATGAACCATGTCATGCAGGACGATCGCGGGAACTGGTACGGCTGGGGTCGCGTGCTGGATTATATCGGCGTCGAGTGGCGAGACCCGGAAGTGGCCCTGATAAATGCAGCAGAACAAATCACGATGGACGACGCGATCAGATACCTAGCCGCCAAAGCGGCGGAATAATTACAAGAAGGAGGGAACGTATGAGGATCACAACAGACAGGCAGCGTGGGTGTGCGCGGAACTGCGCGAGCACCTAAAAGAATTTGAAGACAAGGAGGATACACGAATGAAGAAGCTATTCATATCGCAGCCCATGCAGGGCAAGAGCAAGGAGGAAATCCTGGCAGAGCGAAAGGTCGCGATCTGCCAGGCGAAAGAGGCCGTCGGGGACGAAGTCGAGATCATCGACAGCTACTTTGAAAACGCCCCGGCGTGCAACCGGCCACTCTGGTTCCTGGGCGAAAGCCTGAAGCTGCTTGCAACAGCGGATATTGCATATTTTGCAGCAGGCTGGGAAGGCGCACGCGGCTGCAAGATCGAGCACACCTGCGCCGAGGAATACGGCGTCCGCATCATTGAGGCACCGGGAATGTGAAGGAGGGATAAGCCATGAGCGATATTAAGATCACCAAGGAGAGAATCGACGCGCTTCTCAGCGAAGCGGACATCCGCACACTGACGCTGTTCGGGAAATGCACAGTGGTAACGGCGAAGCTGAAGAACGGTTTCGTTCTGACGGCCGACAGCGCGTGCGTTGACCCGGCGAACTACGACAAGCGCACGGGCGAGCGCATCTGCCTGGAGCATATTGCAAACAAGCTCTGGGAGTTGGAAGGATACCGGCTGCAGTGGGACGTTTTCAACAAGGCAAACCGCAAAGGCACGGCGCCGGGCCTGGACGACGAAACGCTCGATGAGATGCGCACGCTCTGCAGCAGGGCGCTGCGGGCCTGGGGTGCGGAGATGCAGAGCGTCGTGGCGGCAGAGGAACTTTCTGAGCTGCAGAAAGAGCTTTGCAAAAGCATGCGCGGAGAGAACAACACGGACGCCATCGCCGAAGAGATCGCAGACGTGCAGATCATGCTGGAGCAGATGATGCTGCTGCATGACTGCCGGGATGCCGTGGACGAGTGGCGCAGACGGAAACTGGAACGTCTGGAGCAGCGGCTGCCGAAGACCGCAGACCGGAGCCAATGCAACCACGCATGGGTTCTGGAACGGACAGACGGCAGCACGCGGTATTACTACTGCGAAAAATGCGGAGCACACCACAAGCAGGTCGTACCGCAGCAGGCTGCGCCGCAGAAGGACGACACGGAGTGGAAGTGACGGTATGAAGGCTATGACGGCAGAGCGCTGCAGCGGCATCAAGAGCGGGTACTGGAGCGCGGAGAAGAAAGAAGACCTCGTGCAGCAGCTGGGGCTGTATGAGCATCAGGTTCTAAGCCCGGCAAAGATCGAACAGTTTCAGAAGCTGCGCACACGTCTGAAGGGCGCCAGGGAGATCGTAGAGCTGGCAAACGAATGTGGGCGGCAAGTCTGCGACGAGGCAAGACACTTCGCCTGCCCGTTCGGAGACGAGAGCATGGAGAACTGCGCCCTGCGGCTGGAAGCAAAGTACGACGAGACCATCGGACTGCTGCTCGATTTGGCAGAGATGATGGGCTGACGGACAGATTCAGGAGGAAAAGATATGTTTGACATCACAAAAAGAACGACGATCACGACGGACTGGGCGCAGCTGAAGACCGTGCAGGAGCAGATGAACCTGGCGGAAATCATGCTGGAGGTCGGCAGCGAGTTCCCGATCTGCCTTGAGGCGGACGCAGACAATGAGAATGATGTGTTTGAGCAGCTGACGGCGCAGGTGGTGCACGTCACGAAGGAAGGCCGCGTGATGGTTGTACTGAAGGACTGCATGGGGCAGATGCACGCAATGAACGACTACGCGACGAACGAGGGCGGCTGGAAGGACAGCGCGATGCGCAAGTGGCTGAACGAAGATGTACTTCCTCGACTGCCGAAAGAGCTGCAGGCGATGATCGTGCCGCGCACCATCCGGCAGAAGATCAACGGCGAAGAAGTGCAGACGCAGGACAAGCTGTGGCTGCCGTCGTTTACGGAAATGTTCGGCGCAGAGGCGGCAGCTGAGTGGGCGCCCGGCGATCTGGGAGACGAACAGTTTGAGCTGTTTGCTTCGGAACGCAGCCGCGTGAAGGAAGTTCCGGGAAGAGGGACATGGTGGTACTGGCTCCGCTCGCCGTATGCCAGCAACTCCACGAGTTTCTGCCTGGTCGGCAGCAACGGCAACGCGGACATTTACAACGCCAGCCGTGCCAGTGGCGTGGCCTTCGGCTTCTGCCTTTAATCCGGAATCTACCTATGATCTGCACGCCTGTGCGCGTGCAGATCGGCTCAGAAAGGAGCGCACGATGCAGAAACAAACGCAGAACTTTCGCTGGTCCGTGACACACAAAGCGCATGGAACGGTCGAAGTCGAGGGCATCGACCGGCTGCGGGCCATCATTGCGGCGGCTATGACATGGAAGCAGCGATGGACGCTCATTGCCAGAGCGTGCGAGACAGAAAAGCTGGGGCCAGCGTGACGGGAACGCAGGGATGCAGCAGCTGCGCACGGGCTTTCCGCGAAGAGCAGCCGGGCGGCATGACGGTGCTTCGCTGCGGATACCGCGCAGGCGCGGCGGAGCAGACGCCTCCGAGGCCGGACGGAATCCGGATGCTACAGCCGAACACCTGTTATGGAAGAATTACCCATCTATTTCCGACGGGCATGGACGGCTGCGCAGACGGAAGGCCGCCAGCCTGGTGCCGAGGATACTTCATTCAGAAAGAACATTAGCCGAAACAGGGCGCAGCTGCGCCCTGTCTGCCGGGGACAGCCTCCCGGCACTGACGATGGTAGGCTGGCCATATACATTATATATTCGCGCGTACGCGCGAATTAAGGCTTGTAAGCAATCTTAACTTAGCAACCATTCTCTGAAGGAGGACACAGGGCCATGTATCAGGGGCGCACCTTCATCCGCGAAAGCGTATATGTCTGCGGCAATTACATGGACGCGGACATATATCCGGTGTTTCAGAAACCAGGCCGCAGACGCAGCCGCTGCAAGCCGACGAGCGAGATTCAGAGAAGACTTAACCAGAAGAACGCAGAGAAGAGGCTCACGCGCCTGGTACATACGAACTTCACGGAAGACGACATCGCTCTGCATCTCACCTACCGGCCGGGAGAAGAACCGGAGACGAAAGAGGGCGCCCAGCGCGATCTTCAGAATTACATCCGCCGTCTGAAGCGGCGGTACACCAAGCTCGGCAAGGAGTTCAAGTATATCAGCTGCACGGAATACGGGAAGAAGACGAACCGCATCCACCACCATCTCATCATCAGCGGCGGACTCGACCGCGACGAGATCGAGAAGCTGTGGGGACGCGGCTATGCAAACAGCATCCGTCTGCAGTTCGGGCCGGATGGCGTAACGGGCCTTGCACACTACATTGCGAAGGACAAGCTGTTCTTCCGCCACTGGAACCAAAGCCGGAACCTGATACAGCCGGAGCCTGCACAATACGACGGGAAGATCACGATGGACGAGGTGGGAAGCCTGGTAGACGCCATCGAGGAAAAGAACGCATGGGTGCAGCTGGAGCAGCGGTATCCGGAATATCAGCTGACATCCATCAGCTATGTCCGCAACGCCGTCAACAAGGGCGTTTATATTCACTTCGAGATGAGACGGAGGTGGGGACAATAGGCATACGGCTGGAAGACCTGCCGCTGCGTGCGCAGCAGCAGGCACTCGCTCAGCTCAAAACAGCGCAGATACAGAAGGCCAGGAAGTACCGGAACGAGCCGGAGACGACCGGCGGCATCCGGTTTGACAGCAAAAAGGAGGCTGGAAGGTTTCGGGAACTGCAAGCCATGCTGCAGGCAGGACTCATCCGCGAGCTGCGGCTGCAGCAGGACTTCACACTGCAGGAGGCATACACCACGCCGGACGGAAGACGCATCCGCGCCATCCGGTACTGTGCGGACTTCTGCTATGAGCGGAAGACGCAGACCGGCTGGGAGAAGATCGTCGAGGATGTGAAAAGCCGGGCGACACGGACACAGAAATATATCATCAAGCGGAAGATGATGCAGGACAGATATGGAATCGAGATCAAGGAGATATGAACATGAAGATCGGAGACATCGTACAGAGAATCCCGGAGACATTCGGGGAGACGGAGATCGTCCAAGCAAAAGACAGAAAGCAGCCGAAGAAGGAGCGCAAGCCATTCACGGGGACGGTGACGTACATCCACCCACTGAGGAGATACCACGTCGTCAGCTTCCGGGTGCGCGGCGGCGTCATCCGCGAGAGCTTCGCAGGCGCATGAGACAGCCGACGACGTAAGAGAAAGGGCGTGAGGGAATGTTCCGTTTCAAATCTGGCGTGAAGGTAGACTACAACCGGCAGGGGTATATCTATTTCACCTCACGCCTTTACAAAGACCTGCCGGAAGAAGACCAGCGGGTCATCCTCAACCTGTGCCTGGAACATGGCGGGGAAAGCTACCAGGCGCTGTTTGAGTTCGTGACAACAGACGCGACGGCGACGGCGGTGTGCATGAAGCACTGCCTGAGCAAGTCCACACTGCACCGAATGGTGCGAAGGTACTACGAGGATTTCCCCAAAAAGCTATAATTCGGGCAACGAAAAGCGGGACTGCAGGCGTGCAGCCCTGCTTTTTGTGCAAGGTGCCGAAAAAGTTGACACTTCGTGACGTGACTTTTCCAGTATCATGGCATCGTGACGGGGCATGCACTCGATATTGCAGCAAGACCCTGCGGGAGGGCGCCGCGCATTAGGCGGGATTTGAGCGGTGCGGAGAGCATATTTGAATTTTTCCCCACGACAAGCGCACGCATACGGGCGCACACGCGCGGGAACCTTAGAGCGCCGGGACGGGAGGTGGCGCAGATGGCGGCAGGAAGGCCCAAAAAATACACCAAAAAGAAGCTGCGGGAGGAAACGGAACGGTATTTCCGCAGCATTTCGCGCACGATTCTGGCCAGAGACGACACGGGCGGCATCATCCGGAACGACGACGGCGACGAGATTCAGCTTCTGCAGTATGTCGTGCCGCCGTCGATCGCCGGGCTGTGCCTGCAGCTGGGCATTGACCGCAGCACCTGGCAGAACTACGCAGACCCTGCGCTGCATCCGGAGCTGGCAGACGTGGCAGCCGAAGCCAGAGCGCGGATTGAAGCGTATCTGGAGCAGGAGCTTTTGACACGGGAGAAGGGACTGCAGGGCATCATCTTCAATCTGCAGAACAACTACGGCTGGCGGCAGAAGCAGGAAGTTGAGCTGGGCGAAAAGACGCGCAGCTCGATGGGCGCCGGTGAGCTGCGCATTGCAGACAAGCTGGCGCTGCTGGCCGAGGAACGCGACGCGCTGCTGGAGACGGAGCGAGAAGACGATGGCGAAGAAGCAGACGCAGAAGGAACTTGACCTGAAGGTCGAATGTGCGCTGTGGTTCCGGAATCTCCGGGAGACGAACAACCGCACGTTCCTGCCACTGTTCTGGGACGAACACAGATACCTGGTTCTGAAGGGCGGCGGCGGTTCCGGAAAGTCGATTTTCGCAGGACGAAAGATTCTGGAGCGGGCCATCACGGAGCCGGGACACCGGTTTCTGGTCTGCCGGAAGGTCGCCAGGACGCTGCGGGAGAGCTGTTTCAAGCAGCTGCTCGGACAGCTGGCAGACTTCTATCCGGACAGCGGATACAAAGCCAACAAATCAGACCTTGCTATTTCGTTCCGCAACGGAAGCGAGATCATCTTTGCAGGTCTGGACGATGTCGAGAAGCTGAAGTCGATCTACAACATCACGGGCATCTGGATTGAAGAAGCGAGCGAACTGCTGGAGGGAGATTTCAACCAGCTGGACATCCGACTGCGCGGCCGGACGCGGGAGTATCAGCAGATCATCCTCACCTTCAACCCGATCAGCATCAAGCACTGGCTGAAGAAACGGTTCTTCGACCGGAAAGACCCACGGGCACGGGTGCATGAGTCCACCTACAAGGATAACCGCTTTCTGGACGACGCGGCCATCCGGACATTGGAGAGCTTTCAGGAGACGGACGAGTATTACTACCAGGTCTACTGCCTGGGAATGTGGGGCGTGACCGGCAAAACGGTCTTCGACGGCAAGGCTGTGGCGGCAAGGCTGCAGGCCATCCGGCCGCCGAAGCGCACGGGCATTTTTGAATTTGACGACGACGGCGTGAAGCTGTCTTCGATCAACTGGGCAGATGATAAGTCCGGCTGCATCCGCATCTACCGCGAGCCGGAGCCGGGTGTGCCGTATGTCATCGGCGGAGACACCGCCGGAGAGGGCAGCGACAGCTTCGTGGCGCAGGTACTGGACAACAGAACCGGCGTGCAGGTGGCGCAGCTTCGCGGGAAATTCGACGAGGACGTCTTCGCCCGGCAGGTCTACTGCCTGGGCCTGCACTACAACACGGCGCTCATCGGCCTGGAGACGAACTTTTCCACCTACCCCGTCATGGAACTGGAGCGGCTGCGGTATCCGCGCCAGTATGTGCGGGAGACCATCGACGACTACACGCACAAAGTCCGGCAGTCGTTCGGATTTCTTACGAACACGAAGACGCGGCCGGTCATCCTCGCTGAGCTCATCAAGGCTGTGCGGGACGACATCGAGATCGTGAACGACGAGACGACGCTGGAAGAGATGCTGTCGTTCGTGCGAAACCCGGAGACCCTGAAGCCGGAAGCGGAGCCAGGCGCACACGATGACTGCGTGCTGTCGCTGGCCATTGCGCACCACATCCGGCCGCAGCAAAGCTACCTGCTGCAGGAGCCGAGGGCGCAGGGCGTGAAGTGGTCACGCAGCCAGTGGGAGGACTACGAAAACGCATCACCTGCGGAGCGGGAGATGCTGAAGAAGAAATGGGGAACCCCGGCTACCTGACAGGCAGCCGACGACATAGGAGTGAAGACCATGACGAAACGAGCGAACAACGACAAGCTCCGGCTCTGGCAGGACAGGCTCTCTCGAAACGAAAGCGCTTATGAATCCGAGGCAAGCCGGATGGACGAGCGGGAGGCACTGTATGCAGGCGTCAATCAGCTGCGGGCCATCGTCCGGGGCGAGAGGAAAACGCAGACACCGCACGTCCGGAACATCTGCGCGGAGCTGATCGAAGCGCAGACGGACAGCAACATTCCGCAGCCGAAGGTCACGGCCCGGCGGAAGAAGGACGAGATGAAGGCCAAGCTCATCGAAGATATGCTCCGCAACGAGCTGGACAGGATGCCGTTTGAACAGCTGAACGACATGATGGAACGCACGGTGCCCATCCAGGGCGGCGCTGCGTTTTTGGTCGAGTGGGACAACACACAGCGGACGCACTTCACGATCGGAGAGCTGGCCGTGTCCACGCTGCACCCGAAGCAGATCGTGCCGCAGGACGGTGTCTACACGGGCGTGGAGGACATGGACTATATCATCCTCAAAATCCCGCAGACGAAGGAGTACATCCGCCGGAAATACGGCGTGAGCGTGGCAGACGAGTCGGAGCGCGAGCCGGACGTCAAGGGCACGGGCGACACGTCCACGGCGGATGATCTGGTCACGCAGTACATCGCCTATTACCGCAACGACAAGGGCGGCATCGGCCTTTACAGCTGGGTGAACGATACGGAGCTGGAAGACCTGGACGACTACCAGGCGCGGAAGCTCCGCCGGTGCGTCCAGTGCGGCGCCATTGAGCCGCTGGCAGCAGAACCGATGGATGAACCGAGCACAGACGGGACGCCGCCGCAGCCGATTTTGCAGCCGCAGACACCGGAAGCGGCCATTCAGGAAGCGGCGAACGAGCTGGAGCGGGAGACCAGACCGGCGGTACAGCGCGGCGGGCGCAAGGCCTGCCCGTACTGCGGCGGGACAAAGTGGGCAGAGTCCACCGAGGAATACGAGGAAGTCTACTTCCCAATTCAGCGCACAGACGGGAGCATCATTCCGGGCGTCGTTCCGAAAGAAATGGCCAGCGAGACACAGACAGACGAGCTGGGCCTGCCGGTCGTCACGATCACGGAAGAGCCGACACGCATCCCGTTCTACAAGCCGGACATCTTCCCCGTCATTCTGCAGAAGAACGTGAGCATGTACGGCCGGTTCCTGGGCGACAGCGACATCGACAAGATTGCAGACCAGCAGAACACCACCAACCGTGTCGAGGCCAAGATCATCGACAAGCTGCTCAAATCCGGAAGCTATATCACGCTGCCGGACGAGGCCAGCATCCGCGTGGACGCGGACGACATGAAGGTCATCCGGCCGGGCAACGCTGCGACGAAGGCGCTCATCGACGTCTACGATTTGCAGGGCAACGTGCAGCAAGACCTCACCTATCTGGCACAGGTCTACGAAGAGGCGCGGCAGGTCATCGGCATTACGGATTCCTTCCAGGGCCGCACAGACCACACCGCCACGAGCGGCAAGGCCAAGGAGTTCGCAGCGGCGCAGTCGGCCGGGCGCCTGGAATCCAAGCGCGTGATGAAGGACGCGGCATACGCTGCGCTCTTCGAAGCGATGTTCAAGTTCAAGCTGGCGTACACGGACGAGCCACGGCCAGTCGTGTCGTCGGACATCCACGGAAACGCGCAGTATGAGACCTTCAACCGATACGATTTTCTGGAGCAGGACGACGCCGGGGAATGGTGCTGGAACGATCAGTTCCTCTTCTCGTGCGACACATCCGCGCCGCTGGCGTCGAACCGCGAGGCCATGTGGCAGGAAACACGCATGAACCTGCAGACCGGCGCCTTCGGAGACCCGGCGCAGCTGCCGACACTCATCCTGTTCTGGACGAAGATGGAGATGCTGCACTATCCGGGCGCCAGCGAGACGCGAGGGTATCTCGAAGAAGAGCTGAAGAAGCAGCAGGCCCAGCAGCAGATGGCCATGCAGATTCAGATGGCCCAACAGCAGGCAGCCGTGCAGGCCCAACAGGCGCAGCAGCTATCCGGTATCGACAAGCAGACGGCACAGGCCGTCGTGCAGCGGGCCAGACAGGACGCAGCACGGGACTCTGCCGCAGCGAGACAGCAGCCCCAGGGGACAGCCCCTGTTTGATTCTGATCGTTTCTTTTATCCGGGTATCGCCCGGCCTCCTGAAGCGGCAGGCTGCGCGGGATTGGGGCACCCGCGCAGCTGGCCGTGACATAGGAGCATCCCAAAAGAAAGGAGGACGAACACATGGCAGACAACAAGAGACCCGGCTACGCTGGCAGCATCCAGAACACCGGCGCACAGAAGGTCAACGCGCCTTTCTCGCAGAACGTGAAGAAGGGCAACGGCCAGGTGAAGACCGGCAACGATCTTCGCACCGGCAGTTCCGGCAGCGGCAAGAGCGGCAAGTGATGCCGCTCACCGCCAGCCCCGACACTTCGCAGCAATAGCGTAAAAATGCAAGGCCCGCAGACAATGGGCACCGGAGGGACACATGAACGAGATCGACTACGGCGCACTGTTTGGCATCGACGAAGGCGGAAAAGAGCAGGAAGCCGCCGAACCTGCACAGTCGCAGGAAGAACAGGCGCAAGGCGAAGAAGTGCAGGAGGCCGCCGACCCTGCCGAAGAAGACCAGGACAATACACAGCAGACAACCGGCGCAGACGACCAGGCGTCTGAAGAAGATGCAGGCGGCGAGCAGCCGGAAGGCAATACAGAAACGGGCAGCGAAGGTGCGCAGGATGCGAATGTCCGCAACGCACAGTTTGCAGCGGCACGCCGGAAGGCGGAAGCAGAGCGGGATGCGGCGATTGCAAAGGCCAGAGAGGACGCCAGAGCAGAGGCGCAGCGGTTCATTGACGAGGCGTTTGCAAGCAGCGGCATGACAAACCCGTACACCAAGAAGCCCATCACCTCGAAGGCGGAGTACGAAGAGTACCGGGAGCGCTTCGAGGAAGAGAAGAAGTCTCACCTGCTCCGAAAGAGCGGGATGAGCGACGAAGAGTTCAATCAATTTGTGCAGAATCTGCCGGAGGTGCGCGAAGCGCGGGAGGCAAAGCTGGCAGCGGAGAAGGCCAGACAGAACGCCCAGGAGGCGCAGGCCAAGGTGCAGGTGGATGAGCAGCTGAAGAAGATCAGCGAGCTTGACCCGAACATCCGCGAGCTGCAAGACCTGGCGAAGATGCCGAGCTATCCGCAGTTCTATGAGCTGGTGAAGAAGGGCAACAGTCTGCTCGACGCTTTTAAGCTGGCGAACTTCGAGACGCTTTCACAGGGCACAGCGGCCAGGGCACGGCAGGCGGCCATCAATGCCGCACAGTCGAAGCAGCATTTGGCGCAGACACAGACGCGGGGAAAGGGCGCCGTGACAGTTCCTTCAGACGTGAGGGAGCTGTACCGCACCATGAACCCAGGCGTTACCGATGCGGAGATTCAGGCACACTACAGCCGGACACACAAGGGCTGAGAAAGGAGCATTTCACATGAGTTTCAAAATTCACAGCATCGATGATAACCGGATTTCGGGCATCGAATATCTGCCGTGCGGCGCCATCACGCCGAAGGTCGGCATGGCACTTGTCCAGTCGGGCGGCAATCTTGCACTGGCGACCGGCACGAACGCGCCGACGTACATCTCCATGTGCGAGAAGGACAGCCCGTGCGCGGCGGGCGACATCATCCCCGTGATTCGGGTAAACAAGGACATGATCTTCGAGACCACGTTTGCGGCGGCGGCGACCAGCGTAAAGCTGGGCAGCAAGGTCACGCTGCACACCGACGGTCTGCAGGTCACGGGCACGACCGCGAGCGGCGTGGCCGAGGTCGTCTATATGGACGGCACGGCGGCGGGCGATATGTGCCGCGTCCGCTTCTGATACCAGGAAAGGAGACATGAGCAATGGCTAACATTACCTTTACCGAAGGCTCCGGCCTTCAGGACAGCATTTTCGGCAAGAGCCAGGAACCGATCAAGATGTTCCTGGAGAAGCGCGGCGAGGCCTTCGAGCAGGCCAGCATGCTGCCGGAGCTGTTCAACATCTCCCCCAGCAACCACTGGGGCGAGAAGTTCACGACCATGACCGCGATGGAGGGCTTCCAGCCGGTCGGCGAGAACGGCGACTATCCCGTGGATGGTATGCAGGAAGGCTTCAGCAAGTTCCTGGAGCACATGACCTGGAAGAACAGCTTCTCGCTGTCGCGCGAGATCGTGGAAGACGGCAAGCTGATGGACCTCAAGAAGCAGCCTGCGGGCTTCATCACGTCGTATTACCGCACGCGCGAGAAGTTCGGCACGGCGCTGCTCGGCGCGGCCATCACCGGCGCAACGAGCACGAAGTTCTACGGAAAGACCTTCTCTACGCTGGGCGCGGACGGCAAGTGTCTGTTTGCCAAGGAGCATCCGTCTGCACTGGGCAAGAAGAAGCAGTCGAACCTCTTTGCCGACGGCTTCTCCAGCGACGCGCTGGCTGCAGCGGAGTCTGCCATGCAGGACTTCCGGGGCGACAACGAGGAAGTCCTGGACGTGGCGCCGACGACCATCCTCATCCCGAACGAGTACACGCTCAAGCGGGATGTCTTCGCCGCGATCGGCGCAGACAAAGACCCGAACACCGCCAACAACGGCTTCAACTTCAACTTTGGCCGCTGGAACGTCATCGTCTGGCCGTACCTCAACCAGTTTATCACCGCAGGCACGAAGCCGTGGGTGCTGCTGGACAGCAAGTACAACGAGGAATACGGCGGCGCCGTGTGGCTTGACCGTGTGGCGCTGGAGGTTCGCAGCGAACTGGCAGGCAACGACGCCAACGTCTGGAAGGGCTATGCGCGTTTCATCGCGGGCTTCAACGACTGGCGGGCGTTCTGTGTCGGCGGCGTGACCGGCGGCACGCAGCTTGTCGGCGGCTGACAGGAGGGCTTCGGGATGGGAAAGTACACAAGGTTCACAAACCTGGAAGTGACCGATGAACTGAAGCTCGGCAGCATGAAGGCGTCCACGTCCAAGGTAACGGCCGCAGATGCGGCCGCCGCCGCAGGCTCGACACCGACGAAGGCAGAGTTTGATGCCGTCGTCACGCTGGCAAACGAGCTGAAGGCGAAATATAACGCGCTGGCCACGAAGCTGAGCGCAACCTGACACACAGAACCGGGACGGCGGCGCTTGCCGTCGCCCCGGCTTTGCATTTTTCGAGGAAGGAGGTGCCGGGCATGGCAACCTTGAAGAGCGTCATCGACATGGTGGACGAGATCAAGCCGAACGCCTTCTCCAACGAGGCAAAGACGCAGTGGCTCAACGAGTGTGAGGGGCTGGTGCAGACGGAGGTTCTGCTTTTCGCAAGCGAAGAGATCATCACCTACCACTATGACGCAGATAAGGACAAGGAGCTGCTGGCGCAGCCGCCGCACGACAAAATCTACTGGGCGTATTTGACGGCCATGATCGACTTTGCAAACGGCGAGTACAACAAGTACCAGAATACGATGCAGGTATTCAACAGCTTTTTCAGCGAGTTCATGCGCTGGTTCGCGCTCAACTACCATCCGGCAGACACCCACATGGAGGTGTATGTATGAGCTACACGAAGATCGGAACCGAGTGGCGCGGGTATTACATCACGGCATACGGCATCGCCGTGAAGCACGGCTTCATCGGAACCGAGGAAGAGTGGCTGGCCAGTCTGAAAGGCGACGGCGGCGAACCGGTCGTCATCCGGTACAGCGAGACCGACGGGCAGCTGCAGTGGAAGTATGAAAACGAAGACGACGGCGCGTGGCGGGAGATTCTGACGCTTGCAGATTTGCAGGGAGACCTGGTCTCTGCGACGATCTCACAGGCGCAGGCGGCCAAGACAGCGGCAGAAGCGGCGAAGACAGCCGCGCAGTCGGCAGCATCGAGCGCTCAGACCGACGCAAGCACTGCGCAGACGGCAGCAGCAACCGCCAGCACGAAGGCGGCAGCGGCAGCTGCTTCCGAGCAGACAGCTTCCGGGGCAGCCGACACGGCGCAGGAGGCCGCCACAAAGGCGGAGAACGCGCAGAAGGCCACGACAACGAACGCCACGCAGGCGGCGCAGTCGGCCACGGATGCCCGCACGGCGAAGGCAGGCGCAGAGTCGGCGGCCAGCAATGCGGCAGAGTCTGAGGCGGCAGCAAAGATGGCGGAGACGAACGCCAAGAAAAGCGAGGCATCCGTCGCGGCAGACAGCGCGGCAGCGACAAAAGCGGCTGGAGATGCGGCAACCGCGCAGACGGCTGCGGAAGCGGCAAGAGATGAGGCGGTCGGCAGCAAGACGGCAGCAGCTGCATCCGCTGCAAGCGCAGGCCAGGACAAGCAGGCGGCGCAGGCAGCCAAGGCTGCAGCAGAGACTGCGAAGACGGACGCCCAGGCGGCGGCCACGGACGCGCAGGAAAGCGCGGAGCTTGCGCAGAGCAGCGCACAGGGCGTGGAGGCAAACGCAAAAGCAGCTGAGAGCTGGGCCGTGGGCGGAACAGGAACACGCGAGGGCGAGAACACCAACAACGCGAAGTATTGGTGCGACAGTGCGCAGGCCATCGCGGGCGGCGGCGTGACGAGCTTCAACGGACGAGGCGGCGCAGTTGTTCCGGAGGCAGGAGACTATACCGCAGAGATGGTGGGCGCAGACGCAGCGGGAACCGCCGAGACCAAGGCGGGCGCCGTGCAGGGAAACCTGGACGACCACGAGGCTGATACCACGAAGCACGTCACGGCAGCGGAGCGCACCAAGTGGAACGGCAAGCAGGACAAACTGACCTTCGACGCAGCACCGACAGCGAACAGCACGAACCCTGTGACCAGCGGCGGCGTGAAGGCAGAGCTTGACAAGAAGGCCAACGCTACAAGCCTGGGCGCACATACCGGGAACACGGACAACCCGCACCAGGTAACGGCGGTGCAGGCAGGCGCAGACCCGGCAGGAACCGGCAAGTCGGAAGCGGCCAGCGCGGTGTCGGCACACAACAGCTCCAGCGCGGCGCACAGCGACATCCGAACCGCACTTGCAGGGAAAGAAACGGCAGGCGCTGCGGCAACTGTGCAGGGCAACCTCGACGACCACGAGGCCGATACCACGAAGCACGTCACAGCAGCGGAGCGGACGGCCTGGAACGCAAAGAGCGGGAAAGCTGTTTCCTTCACGGTGACGCTGGCGGCTGCCAGCTGGAGTAGCAAAGCGCAGACGGTGAGCAACGCGAACATCCTGACGGGCGCGTATGCGTATGTGGTGACGCCTGCACCGGCCAGCTTCGGCGCGTACAGCGAGGCGATCATCTACGCGGACAATGTGACGCAGGCAGGCAAGATGACCTTCCACTGCAGCCAGACGCCGACGGCGGCATTGACGGTGAACATCACGAGAATTGAGGTGGGAACATGAACGGATTAGTCTTCAACATGGTAGGCGGCGGAGGCGGCGGGGTGAAGCTGGTGTCGATCGCCATTACAACGCCGCCAGCAAAAACGACCTACGTCTCCGGCGAAACCTTCAGCCCGGCAGGGATGATCGTCACGGCGACATATTCCAACGGCGCCACGCTCAAGGCGACGGGATACAGCTTCAGCCCGGACACGGCACTGACGGACGGCACGACGAGCGTCACCATCGAGTACACGGAAGGCGGCGTGACGAAGACGGCGGAGCAGGCCATTACGGTGGTGCACCGGCTGACGAAGATCGAGATCACGGCGCAGCCGACGAAGAAGGTCTATGAGTACGGCGACAGCTTCCAGAGCGCGGGCATGGTGGTGAAGGCCACCTACTCCGACGGCGCCACGGCCAATGTGACCGGCTACAGCTGCAGCCCGACGGTACTGAGCACGGTCGGCACGCAGACAATCACGGTGAGCTATACGGAAAACGGCGTAACGAAGACGGCGACGACGAGCGTGACGGTGAACCGGAAGACGATCTCTGCGGTGCCGAGCCAGAGCGGGACGCTGACCTACAACGGCGGCAGCCAGTCCCCCACATGGAACAACTACAGCACGACACAGCTGACCATCGGCGGCACGACATCCGGCACGAACGCGGGAAGCTACACGGCAACCTTCACGCCGAAGAGCAATTACCGCTGGGCAGACGGCACGACGACGGCGAAGAGCGTGAGCTGGAGTATCGGGAAGGCAGCGGGGAGCCTCAGCATCTCCCCTACCAGCATGACGCTGGATACCACGACGAAGAGCAAGACCATCACGGTGACGCGCAGCGGCAACGGCACGATCAGCGCCGTGAGCAGCAACACAGCGGCGGCGACGGTGAGCGTATCGGGCAATACGGTGACGGTGACGGGCAAGGCCAACGGCAGCGCAAAGATCACCATCAGTGTGGCAGCAGGAACAAACTATACTGCGCCAGCGAGCAAGACCTGCGCGGTGACGGTGAGCTTCCTGAAGGACAACTTCGCGGACAACGACTGGGCTTCCATCATCGCGGCGTGCCATTCGGGCAGCGTGCCGAGCACATGGGTGGTGGGCAACAGCAAGACGATGACGATCAACGGCACAAGCTACCAGATCGACATCATCGGCAAGAACCACGACACCTACGCATCCGGTGGGAAGGCACCGCTGACATTCCAGCTGCACGACTGCTACGGCGAGACCAAGAACATGAACAGCTCCAACACCAACAGCGGCGGCTGGAAGAACAGCGCAATGCGCACGACGCATCTGCCTGCGATTCTGGCGCTCATGCCTACGGAGGTACAGAACGGCATCCGCGAGGTGAGCAAGAAGGCATCCGTGGGCGGCGCAAGCTCGACGATCGAGACGGTGTCGGACAAGCTGTTTTTGCTCAGCGAGGTCGAAATCTTCGGCTCGACCAGCTACTCGGCGGCAGGCGAAGGCACGCAGTACGATTACTATAAGGCAGGCAACAGCAAGGTCAAGAAGCAGAACGGCTCTGCAGCCTACTGGTGGGAGCGCTCGCCGTTTGCCGGCGGCTCCGCGTTTTTCTGCCTGGTCGACGGCGACGGCGGCGCGAGCCGTTACGGCGCCAGCTTTGCCCGTGGCGTGGCCTTCGGCTTCTGCTTTTAATCCAGAATCCGGAAAGCTAAGATTTCAAAACGAAGAAAGCCCTGCCTCCGGCCAGCAGCCTGTGCGCTGCGGGCAGGAGGCGGCAAGAAAGGACGAGACGGTATGGCAGTCTACAAATCCAAACGGAGCGAAAGCAGCATGCAGTTCGTGGACACGGCGAAGAAACTGGAAGCGTTCACGCTCAGCTGCTGCATGAAGGCACCGAAGCGGTACACGTTCTTCCTCACGTCGCGCATTATGCAGCTGGCCAGCGACGTGCACGAGCACGCGGCAGCGGCCAACAACATCTGGCCGACGAATCAGCACGAGGCGCAGATGCGCCGGGACGAGCTGACGCGGGCAAACATTGCGCTGCAGAATCTCGACCCGAAGCTGCAGCTGCTATACGAGGCGGCCCGGCAGAACCCGGAAGGGTGCAAATGGATTGGGAAGGCCATGGAGCAGTGGGGCGCGATGATCGCGGAGGAAGCGAAGCTGCTGGCAGCTGTCCGGAAGAAAGACCGGCAGCGGTACAAGGATTTGCCGGACGGGCCTGCCGGAGTTTCGGAAGAATAGACAACATGGGTTAAGCTCTGTTTTTGTTGCCGTCGGCTCTGCAGCCAACTGGTGGGAGCGCTCGCCGAATGCCAGCAACTCCACGAATTTCTGCCTGGTCAACAGCAACGGCAACGCGAACAATAACAACGCCAGCAATGCCAATGGCGTGGCCTTCGGATTCTGCACAGCACGGTCTGACGCAGTAACCGCCGGAAGGCGGCGAAGCAGTACCTATGCAGAAGGAGAGCTTATTCCCGGCAAAAGCCAAAACAATCCGCCGGTGCAGACGGCTGGACGCTGCTTGCATGGCAGGCCGATGTGCGCGGGCCTGTTTCATAGCCGGACTGCCACGAGGGTAGAACGCGCACCCGACAATCATCCCTTACGGCGGGTGCCCGAACGGGCAAGGAGAAGAACCATACATGACAAGCGAAGAGCGAAAAGAGGGCCGGTATCAAAGACGCCGCGCCGGGCGGGAAGCAAAACGCCGGGCCAGGAGCGAAGCGTGCGGCAGCTTTGAGCAGGTATTCAGTTACGAGAACCTATACAAAGCGGGGCTGGCGTGCTGCAAGGGCGTGCGCTGGAAGTGCTCGACGCAGCGGTATCTGGCGAGTTTGTCTGAGAACACGGCCAGGACGCGGAAGGCGCTGATGGACGGAACGTGGAAGACGATGGGGTTCCATGAGTTTGACATCATGGAGCGCGGAAAGCTGCGGCACATCCGGAGCGTCCACATCTCAGAGCGCGTGGTGCAGCGGTGCTTATGTGACAATGCGCTGGTGCCGCTGTTCTCATCGGCCTTCATATACGACAACGCAGCGAGTCTGAAGGGCAAGGGAATTGACTTTGCCATGGACAGAATGAACCGACACCTGCAGCGGCATTACCGGAAGCATGGGATGCAGGGCGGCATCCTGGTGTTCGACTTCACGGACTATTTCAACTCCGCACCGCAGGAACCGATTCATCGGGAGAACCGGCGCAGGCTCTACGACGAGCGCGTCCGGGAGCGGGCAGAGAGCTTCATGGCGGACTTCGGCGAGCGAGGATTCGGACTGGGCAGCCAGGTGAGCCAGATCGACGCGCTGATGCTGGGAAACGGCCTTGACCATTTCATCAAAGAGCAGCTGCACATCCGGGGCTACGGCCGGTACATGGACGACGGGTATCTCATCTGCGAGGACGTCCGGTATCTGGAGGAATGCGCCGCACGCATCCGGCAATACTGCGCCGGTATCGGGCTGCAGCTGAGCGAGAAGAAAACGCGCATCCTGCCGATCAGGCAGGGCGTGCGGTTTCTGAAAACAAAGTTCAAGCTGACGCAGACCGGCGGCGTCATTCGGAAGGTGCAGCGCAAAAGCACCAGAAAGATGCGGCAGAAGCTGCGGAAGTTCCGGCGGTGGGTAGATGACGGGCGCATGACGGAAGAAGACGTGCGCACGTCGTATGAGAGCTGGAAGGGCCACATGCGACGGGGAAACAGCTGGAAGGTGCTGCGGAAGACGGACAAGCTGTATCGAAAGCTGTTCGGGGAGAAAGGAGACCATCAATGTACGAAATTCGGAAGGACGGGGGCGTGATTGCACTGACGGAAGCCCCTGATTATATCCGCAGGCATCCGGACGGGTTCTGGCTGCTATGCGGAGAGGATGAGGCCGAAGGCGTGGCCGTGGGCGGAACGCCCATGCTGCTGTCGCAGATCATCCTGGTAAAACGTGACACCGGAACATTCCTGCAGGAAAACCAGGCGGCAAGCGCCATCGCATTTGTCACACTGGCTGAGAACGGAAGTATCGACGGCGTGACGGCCGGTGAACACGCGGAGCTGTTCAGCCCATGGGAATACCCGGTGGCCTACACTGTGGGGCAGATCAGGGAGCGCAGCGGCAAGCTCTACAAATGCCTGAAGGCGCACACCTCGCAGGCGGGCTGGAAACCGGAGGACAGCCCGTCGCTGTGGGTGGGCATCTCTGACCCGGCAGAGGAATGGCCGGAGTGGAGCCAGCCGGTGGGCAGCACGGATGCCTACGCCAAGGGCGCAAAAGTGAGCCGCAACGGCAAACACTGGACGAGCGATGTGGACGCGAACACGTGGGAGCCGGGCGTGTATGGATGGACAGAGGTGACGGCATGACGGAGACCATCGTGGTGGCCGTGCTGAGCCTTGCCGGTACGCTCATCGGGACATACCTGGCGAACCGGAAAAGCGCGGCGCTCATTGCATACCGGCTGGAGCAGCTGGAGCAGAAAGTAGCGAAGCACAACGGTTTGGTGGAGCGCACCTACCATCTGGAAGAGGAGGCGGCGGTCTTCGAGGAAAAGCTGAAGGTTGCAAACCATCGCATCGACGATTTGGAGCACGGAACATGAAGCAGCAGAAACGCACCAGCTTAAAGACGACCACAAAGCGGGCGCTTTGGTTCTGCCTGGGAAACGGCGTGGGCTGGGTGTGGTGCAGCTACATCCTGGCATACCTCGGAAAAGAGTCCATCGCCGAGAAGCTGAGCCAGACGGCCGTGACGGAGATCGTCGGCGTTGTCGCTCTGTACTGCCTGAAGAGCCTGTTTGAAAAGCGGAAGGGCTTCGGGGCAGTCGGAAAAAAGGAAGCAGAAGAAACCGATCAAGAAATCTGAAAGGAGATCACCATGAACATTACACCCATCATCGAAACAGTATTCGCGCTCATTGCGGCGGTCATTACCGCCATCGTCATCCCGTACATCCGCTCGAAAACAACAGCGCAGCAGCAGACGGAGATCAACGCCTGGGTGCGCATTGCGGTTAGCGCAGCGGAGCAGATTTATGTCGGCTCCGGGCGCGGCCAGGAGAAGAAGGCATACGTCATCAACTGGCTGGCGGAACACGGCGTCACGCTCGACGAGACGCGCCTGGACGCCATGATCGAAGCGGCAGTATATGACCTCAAAAAAGGGCTGCTTCCGGCAGGAGGTGACGCGCAGTGAGTATCCGCATCGGCCAGGCAAGCCTCGGAGAGACCGGCGGACGCGGGCAGAAGCCTGGCAACCAGACGGGCCGGGAGCTGAACTTCTCGTATTGGTACAACGGAAGCTGGCTGGGGATTCTTCGGTTCAAAGACCCGGCCATGTCGGAGCGGGCGGCGCAGGCCTGCGAAGACGGCGTACGGAACCGGAACATCGGCTATGACATGGACGGGCGCAACACGGCATACGCCGCTGCGGAGGCAGTAGACTTCGCGCTCGGCAAGATCAACAAGCCGGTCGAGACAGACTGCTCGGCATTTATGATGCTGTGCGCGATCTCGGCAGGCGCGACGGAGCTGAAGAAACTCTTCAGGCGCCAGGGCAACAGCTGCACGACTTACTGTATGCTGCACGACTGGCCGACGACCGGACAGTTCGAGATGCTGAGCGGGAAGAAGTTTTTGACGGACGACCGCTGGCTGCGGCGCGGCGACATCCTGGTATCCCAGGGACACACGGTAATGGCATTAGACGACGGAGAAATGGAGGACGAGAACATGGACAAGGACAGATTCGCAGAGCTTTTCGGACAGATGCGCAAAGACCTGCAGGACAATGACTGCAGCCAGTACAGCGAAGAAGCCCGGCAGTGGGCCACGGAAAAGGGCATCGTGCTCGGCGGCGGCACGCTGGAAGACGGCGAGCCGAACTATATGTGGCAGGACATGATGACGCGAGAACAGTTTGTGACGGTACTGTACCGGTTCGCAAAGCTCGCGGGCCTGGCGTGAGACGCACGGGAGGGGCCGGAGACGGCCCTTCCCGAAAACGCTATAAGGAGGCGATACGGTGCCATCCAATATTTTGAGCGCGGACACGGGGTTTCCACAGTTCACGAAAGAAACGTCCGACAAGGACAAGATCGAGCAGATCACGAGCTATCTCTATATGCTGCTGGAGCAGCTGCGGTATTCGTTCTGCAATCTGGACAAAGACAACTTCAATGAGACAGGCTTTGATGAGATCGTGAACATCATCACGGAGCCGGTATATGTGCAGCTAGAAAATGACGAGAAGCAGATTCTTGCGCTGCAGGTCACGGCAGAGGGCCTGGGCGCAAGGCTGGAAGATGCAGAAGGAAACATCACGCAGCTTACTGCGACGGCCAACAGTCTGACGACGCGCATCACGAACGCAGAAGGAGATGTTTCGTCGCTGCAGCAGACGGCGACAGCGCTGCAGAGCAGAATCACGACGCTGGACGGCAGCGTATCGTCTCTGACACAGACGGTCAACAGCATCACGCTGTCGGTCTCCAACGGAGAAAGCAGCAGCACGATCAAACTCCTGCGTGACGGCGTGGTAGTGTCCAGTAAGTCAATCAGCTTCAGCGGCATGGTCACGTTCTCAGATCTGTCCACCGCAGGACAGACGACGATCAACGGCAGCAACATCACGACCGGCACAATCGACGCCATCGACATCTACGGCTGCACCATCGAAGGCAGCACCTTCCGAAGCATCCTGCAGTCGAACGGCATCTGGGGCGGCGAGATCGAGTTCTGCTATATGAACAGCAACTACACCGCAGGCGGCATCCGACTGGATGCCAACGGAGCAGGCAGCCAGTATGAAAACCGGTACAGAATGTTCATCTACACGAACTACATTCGCGGCGTGTCGTTCGCCATGAAGCTGCAGTCGGCGGGCGGCATCTCCATCGAGGCGGACGACAATATTTACATCTACGGCAACAGCGGCGTGACGATCTCGTCGGGCGGGAATATCAAATTCTACGGCACGGTCTACATCAACGATTCGCCGCTAAGCACGAGCTGAAAGGAGCACAGCATGAAAACAACACTCATCCGATGCGTCAACGCCTGCATGGCGGTGAACTATCTTTCGCAGATGGAATGGGACTACAAGACGGCCTTCACGCTGGCAAGACTGCGGCGGGCCTTGCAGCCCTCTGTGGACTTCTATATCCGCGAAGAGAATAAGCTGACGCAGGAGTTCGGGCAGCTCGACGAGAAAGGAAACGTTGCCTTCACGGAGCGCGGCACCTTCCTCTTCAAAGACCCGGCAGACGCACCAGCGTACAACACGCGAAGGTCTGAGCTGGCCAACGTCGAGACGGAGATCGACTGGGAACCGGCAGCGCTTCCGGAACCACAGAAGATCAAACCCATCCATCTGGAAGCGCTGGAGGGGTTCATCCGGTTCGGAGGTGACGGCGCATGATCGGACTGCCACCAATGGCAAACCAGGACGGTATCCAGAAATACAAGCAGACAAAGTTCGGCGGGTACAACCACACGCTCGGCGCAGACAACGGCGACATCTGGGACATGAAAAATATGACGAGCGACTTCTATCCCCTGCTCGCACCCAGGCGCCCGCGTTGGAAGGTACGCACACTCACAAAACCGAACGGGTTCTACGCGCACGACGGGCTGTACTGGGTGGACGGAACGGGGTTCTACGCAGACGGAACGCTCAAGGGAACCGTCACGAACGGGAGAAAGAAGTTTGCGAGTCTGGGTGCGTACATCATCATCCTGCCGGACAAGAAGTATTATAACCGCCTGACGGACGAGTTCGGCGCGCTGGAAGCGAGCTTCACCGGCAGCGCAAAAATTCAGGACGGAATCTACGCAGGCGAGGACGCAAAGGCCAACACGATCTATGCGTCCGGCGCGGCATGGGATTCCATCTTCAAGGTCGGAGACGCGGTGACGATCTCCGGCGCAGTGAAGCATGAGAGCAACAACAAAACGCCGATCATCCGGGAAATCGACGGCGACTACCTCCGCTTCTACGAAAATACCTTCACGATCTCAGACGGCGGGGACGCGGAGACATTGACCATCAAGAGAACCGTGCCGGATATGGACTTTCTATGTGAGAACGAGAACAGACTCTGGGGCTGCAAGGAAGACACGATCTACGCCAGCAAGCTCGGAGACATCTTCAACTGGAATGTATTTGACGGCGTGGCCACGGACAGCTACAGCGTAAATGTCGGCAGCGCGGGCGACTTCACGGCGTGCTGCAGCTACCTGGGCTATCCATGCTTTTTCAAGGAAGAGCACATCTACAAGGTCTACGGAGACAAGCCGTCAAACTTCCAAGTGATGGGCAGCGCCTCTTTGGGCGTGGAAGCTGGCAGCGACGCATCCATTGCCATTGCCGGAGAGACGCTTTTCTACCTGGCCCGCACGGGCATTGTCGCCTACTCCGGCGGCATCCCGCAACAGGTGGGCGCGGCGTTCGGCACGCAACGGTTCCGGAACGCCGTGGGCGGCAGCGACGGAACGAAGTATTACGTCTCGATGAAGGACACGGCGGGCGCCTGGCATCTTTTTGTGTATGACACATTGCGGGGCCTGTGGCACCAGGAAGATGCGCTGGAGGTTGTCGGCTGGGGCTGGAATGAGGAACTGTATTTTCTGGCTGCAGACGGAAGGCTCTTACTGAACGGCAATGCCAGGACGGCGCCTGATACGGCGGTTCTGGAGACAGAGGTCTCCTGGATGACAGAGTGGGCGGACTTCTACGAGTACACAACGTATTCCTCGGCATCGGTGCCGATTCCGCAGAAGAAGGGCATCGGAAAGCTGCTGGTGCGGCTGGAGCTGGACGAAGGGGCCAGCGTGAAGATCGAGATGCAGTTTGACTCAGACGGCGTTTGGCGCGAGGTGAAGACGCTGCAGGCGGAAAAGAAACGCAGCTTCTATCTGCCGATTGTGCCGCGCCGGTGCGATCACTTCCGCATCCGGATGACGGGCAGCGGCGGGTGCAGGCTGTATTCGCTGGTGCGCGAGGTCTATACGGGCAGCGAACTGTAACCACGAAAGGAGACGACAATGGCACAGAGATTTACATACGATGAGTTTCAGCGGGAGCTGACGAACTCCGGACTTGGCAGCGAGTTCTCGGCGGCCGATCTGAAGCTGGCACAGCAGAATCCGGATGCGGGAATGAGCATCCTGAAATACAAGCGCGACTACCACAACGCCACGACGCCGGAACAGCGGGCGCTGGCGAACCTGGGCGCGGAAGGTATCCGCAGCAGCTACGGAAACTACACGGGCGGCGGAGCGGGTTCACAGTTCTACCTCGACCCACTTTCCCCGAACAGTTTCCAGCAGGATGCAAAGCCGACGTACTCTTCGAGCCGCACGGGGCTGGTGGACGATCTTCTGAACAAGCAGCTGAACTATGGCAACTATTCTTATGACGTCGCACAGCCGGAATACACGAACCGGTATGACGAGACCATCCAGGATTTGCTGAAGCAGATTTTGAACCGAGAAGCGTTCAGCTATGACCCGGAGCGCGACCAGCTCTACAGCCAGTACCGCAAGCAGTACACCCGCGAAGGAGACCGTGCACAGCAGAACGCCATCGGCGCAGCGGCAGCAGCGTCCGGCGGCATCCCGTCGAGCTATGCGGCGACGGCAGCGGCGCAGGCCGGAGACTACTATGCGGCGCAGATGACAGACAAGATTCCGGAGCTTTATCAGTTGGCCTACAACAAGTACATGAACGACTACAACATGAAGCTCAGCGATCTGGGCGCCGTGCAGGGCGCAGAGCAGTCGGACTATGACAAGTATCTCAACGAGCTGCAGCAGTACAACACGAACCGGAACTTCGATTACCAGACATGGGCAGATGCTTACAGCCGGATTGCAAACGACGTGCAGACGGCGAGCGCACTGGAGCAGCTGGACTACACGAAGTATCTGAACGAGCTGAATCAGTACAACACAGACCGCAGTTTCAGCTACCAGAACCTGCTCGACGAGATCAATCAGCAGACGGGACTTCGCGGCGAGGCACTGGAGAAGGCGCAGCTGGCTGCGCAGTACGGCGACTATTCGTATCTCCGGAAGCTGGGCATCGACACGTCCGCATACGAGGCAGCACTGGCGGCCAAGGGCGCAAGAAGCGGAGGTGGCGGTTCCGGCTCCGGAAGCTCCGGCAGCTTGAAGATCAACGGCGGCGGCAGCTACAGCGGCAACGTGGCCATGGCGAGAGATTCGTATAACGGCGTACAGCGGACGATCTCGACACTGCTCGGCCAGGGCAACTATGACAGGGCCTATGATGTGGCCGTCGGCGCACGCGGGCAGATGTCGAAGCAGCAGTGGTCTGACGTGGCGAAACGGATTTACGAGGTGAGCGGAATCAAGATCGACGACTCCGTGAAGTACAAGTAAGGAGGAAAGCATGAGCGTTATTTCCAAGAAATCTTTCCTGAACAAAGCGAACAAGCAGCAGAGCAACTGGGAACAGACCACCGGCCAGGAGGCCGGTGGCGTCCTCAATAAGCAGGACTTCATCCGGCAGGCACAGAGCGCCGCACAGCAGCGCCGCCAGGCACAGGAACAGAAGGCTCCACAGCGCGAGAGAAGCGGCTTCGACCGGACGGCGACGCCTGCCAGCATTGCAGGACTCGGCGCACCGGCCCCAACTTCTCAGCGGCAGAAGGAGCGATACAACCAGGAGATCGGCCAGTATGGCGTGGGCAACATCGACCTTTACAACCGGCCGCAGTATCGGAACGCCGACGGCAGCATCTCGACCGTGGATAGCACGAGCTTCAACATTCAGGGCAAGGAGGTGCTGCTTCCGTCGGTCTGGATGAAAGACGGGAAGGCATACCGCAGCAGCGACGGAGACGAAGTTCTGCAGCACTTCTACGACACCGGGGAGTTCCTGGGTGTATTCGACACAGTGGATGCTGCGAACAGCTACGCAGAAAAGCTGCATGATGCGCAGGATTATTACTACACCACGCAGCGCGAGAAGGCGCTGGACGAAGCGGTGGCGCACGATCAGCTGCAGGGTATGAAACGGACGCTCGCCATTCTGGAGAGCCAGAAGAAGCAGGAGCAGGCGCAGCAGCCCAGTATTCTTTCCATGCTGGGCAAAGCCAGCGATTCGACGCTGCCAACCTTCCAGGCGGAGTCTGCGCAGAGCGAAACAGACCGGCGCATCCAGGAGCTGCAGGACGAGATCGACCGCCAGGAGAGCGAGAGCCAGATGCAGGGCACGAAGCGGCCGGAGACGTACACCGCGAAAAATGTGGGACGATATAAAGACCGGCTCATTGCGCTGGCAAGCGTTCCGGGAACCTGGACGAAACGCCAGAAGCAGGAGGCAGAAGAGATCATCGGCACGCAGAGCGGGTTCGGCGGGCTTCTAGGCTATGAGCAGAATGTGACGGCATTTGCGCCGTACCAGGAAGCAATGCGCAAGGGCGACACGGAGGCGGCCGCGCAGTGGCAGCAGATTTACGATGTTCTTTACACAAGACTGTACTCCCAAGCAGACGGCGGTTGCGAGCGGGCTGCAGGAGGGACTGGGTGTGACATCGGCTGCGGCTGCAGTCGGAAAAGCGCTCGGCGCGAACGAGGACGAGTATCACCGGCAGATGGAAAATGCACAGCGGGCGCAGGCGGAGCATCCGGTGCTCGCGGGCGGCGCGAAGATCGCGGGAAGCCTAGCGTTGATGTCCGGCATCGGAGAAGCGGCGGGCGCCGGGCTTGCGGCAGCAGGAATGAACACCGGCAGCCTCGGCTTCAAGGTGGCGGCGGGAGCGCTGAGCTTTGCCGGAGCTGACGCCGTACACAATGCAGGCGCAGCCGCCATGGGCGACATGAGCACGGAAGATTACCTCAAACGCATCGCCATCAGCGGCGCACAGGGCATGGCTGGCAATTTGGCAGGCGGACTGGTAGGAACAGGCCTTGCCAACGTGCTGCGTGATACGCATAAGATGACGCCGTTCATGGAGTTTTTACGGCAGACAGCAAGCGGCGTGACGAATGCGAGCGTGAACCAGGCGGTCGGCTATCTTGCGGCAGATGAAAAGCCGACGAAAGAAGAGATCGCCACAAACCTCGTGACGGCGTTTGCGTTCTCTGTGCTGAGCAGCGCCATTAGCAGCTACCAGACGACACAGCAGCAGAAGGCGCAGATGAACCAGGCATACCAGGCCATTGAGCAGGGATACCGCGCAATGACGGCCGGAACGGAAAACATGACGCCGGAAGCAAAGGCGCAGCGGGCGCAGTTCATCATGCAGCAGACGCAGAGCCTGCGTGAAAGCGTCAACAGCTACTACATTGCAGGCCAGCAGAAGGCCGTGGACAATCTGAATGAAACGCTCGATCTCATCGACGAGGCGATGCGGGCGTATGTCAACGGGTACGCTGCGGCGTCCAGCGCCATGCAGACACCGAATGTCATGCTGCCGGGCGGCGGAAGCACGGGCCAGCTGCCAACGGCGGCAGACCTGCCAACGACACCGACAGACCCGCAGATGCAGAAGCAGGTGGAGCAGGAGCTGCAGACCGCCATCCAGCAGGGACTGCAGCAGGCACAGGCTGGAACGCAGAACACACAGCCGCCGGAGAGCGGGCAGGCTCTGCAAAATGGGAACGCAGCGGCAGCGGCTGCGCAGATTGCAGTGCAGGCAGCGGAACAAAACCAGCAGGCACAGCAGCCAAGTCTTCCGACGGCGGCGCAGGCCGCAGCCGTGCAGCCGCAGCAGTTGGAACAGAGCACGCAGCAGGAAGCTGGGCTGCTGACGCCGCAGCAGGTGCAGACCGAACAGACTGCCACACCGCTGGAACGCCTGGAGACCATGGGCGTGAGCGGAAAACGCGCACAGTCGATGGCACGCGGCATTGAGGCGTTCTATCGCGGGCAGATCACAGATGGCGAAGTTCTCAGCAAGCTGCTTTCTTTCCCGGAAGTGCAGAACGTCATGCGGCAGATGACGGACGCGGACATCGAAGCGGTCGTGTCCGGAAACGTGCAGGCACAAAATCAGCAGCCGGTCAACACTGCCGCGCAGCAGGTGCCAGGGAGCCAGCAGCCCGGCGTACAGAATGAAGCCACAACACATGAAGGAGGAATGAACAATGGCACAGAACAGCTTCCAGCCGGGCAGCAGCCAGGCACAGAACAGCAGAGCGAGCAGCTACCTGATGGAGACGGCGGACGGATTCTCGGTGAGAGTACCGGCGGACAGAGTGGAATCCTGGCAGAAGGCAGACCACAACGCGCCTTTAACCAGGGCAGAACAGCTGTTGAAAGAGAGAATCTTGGACGAACTCTACGGCTCGAAAAAGTAAGCAGCCAGAGCCTGGGCCTGCCGAACGGAACGGAGGAACGCGAGATTCAGGTCATGCCGGAATCTCACTGGGATTCGCAGATGCAGCAGACGGCGCAGCGCATTTCCTATGAGACCGGGAAACCGGTGACGTATGTGCTCGGCTCCATCCGCATCCGCCAGGCAGATGGCTCGGTGAGCGCGGCACGCGGCGTCTACACGGAAAACGGCATCATCGTCCAGGCAGACCACCGCTATCTGAACATCGATCAGATCGCAGACCACGAGGCGTTCCATGACATTGCTGCCAACAATCCAGGGCTTGTGCGGCAGATCGAGCAGGCCATCGTCGAACAGTACAGCCGGGAAGAATTTGACGCAGTGGTCGAGAAGTATCTGAAGAACCTGCGCGGCGTATATGATCTGCCGGAGTACGCATCCGGACAGGAAGTAGCCGAGGTTTACGGCATCGTCAAAGAAGAAATCTGCGCGGACGCTTACGCAGGAATCAACTTCTTCGGCGCCCACGCCGAAAAGTACCGCAGCGAGGCGCAGGCCGTCCTGCAGGCGCGGAAGATCACCACGCCAGGCAGCGAGACGGCAGCGGCGACACAGCGCAGGACTGGGCCGCCAGAGCGCTACAGCATCGGTGAGATCACTGACAAAGCCGGAAACAATTACGGGCGCGGCGTACATCTGGATTCGATACTGTTGGAAAATCTGAGTGACAGCGAACGGGTGCAGATGGTCAAAGAGCGCGTGAAAGAACTCGGTGGACAACATTTTACGGCGTATGACGGCAACGGGAATGAGGTCGATATTCAAATCGCAAAGCCGGGTGCTCGCTTTGTAAATAAATCGGGGAAAAGCGTTCCGGTAAACAAAGACCTAACCACGAAAAACCGCAAATCAAAGGTCAAGCAGGAGGCGGTTGTTCTTGCGGATGAGCTGATAAATACAGCGAAACACAAGAAAGACACGCCTGCAAGGTATCCACACGGCTGGCTCGACGATAATGGTAGAAACGATTGGGCTGAATGGAAAACCTATATCCAGGACAAAGAAAACACCGTATGGGAAGCGACACTTCATATTGCCACATCCGCAGACGGTGAAAAGATTCTGTATGATATTGACCCAATAAAAAAGACGGGGCAGTCCGGAAACTCGGACACATCCACCGTCGAACCCATTGTAGCAGATGAAGCTGAACCTGTCAAGCGCGAGGACGAGGAAGAAATGCCGAAGCTGATGAACCTGCAGCGCTATTCGGACATTGCCGGGCAACAGGAACAGACGGCGGAAATGACTAACGCAGAGCCTACCACCGTTGGGGCTATCACCAGCGGTAGTCAATCGCTGGGAGGGAGCGCACCCGCCATCAGCTCTGCGTCTGAGGCCAGTGTAGCAGAGAAACGGCAATCCGTCAAGATTCCGTCCGCTTCGGACGAGTCGAGCGAAAACACAAATAAAGCACCTGCGCCTCCCCGTCAGTACCAGAATGGTACAGCTAAAGCGGAAAACCGCCCTGTTAGGGTGCCCACAGATGCCTCTGAGGCCAGTGTAGCAGAGAAGCGGCTGCCTGTCAAGGCCCGGTTCTCTATGGACGAGCCGGTGGAGCAGACGCAGGACTTGATGGCCATTCACAATCTGGACGGCAAGAAGATGGACAGTATGCTGCAGCTCGGCGCTATCCCATCGCCGTCGGTCGCCATTGTGAAGGCGAGCCAGGGGCATACGCAATACGGAGACTATACGCTGGTCTTCCCTCGCCAGAGCATCGACCCGCAGGAAGACCGGCGCAACAAGGTCTACGGAGCAGACGCCTGGACGCCGACGGCGGCAAACGCAATCGTCGAGCGGGAAGTGAACTACGAGGCCAGACGCGCCGCAGAGCAGAAGATCGCGCAGCTGGCAAATCAGGTGGCGGGCGGCATCTTCTCCCGTGGCAGCGCCATCGGCAGCCGCGTGGACGAAGTGGCCACGATGGACGAAGCGGAGCTTGCAAAGCAACTGGCCAAAGACGACGCGGTACGGGCTGCATATCTTGCAGAGCAAGGCAAAGACATCGAGCCGGTGCTGAAGGAGAAAGTTTGGGACAGCTTCGGCAACCTGGCGCTGCAGGAATACACGGAGAAAATCGGTGCGCAGGAGCTGGCACAGCTGTATGTAAAGCTGGAGACCGGCGAGCGGTTGACAGAGACTGAGCTGGAGACGGCACGCGAGAGCATCATGGGCGCCTGGATTGCAGACCACGAGTATGCGCTCAGCCGAAGGCCGGAGCTGCGCGAGACGCGCATTGCACGGCAGCGAGACAAGATCAGCGACGCACGTATAGAGGATTTCATCCGGAATGCAGAAGCGCTTTATGAAGACGGCGGCCAGACACGCGACGGCGTAGACCGCTATGCCACGCAGGATAAGCTCCGCGAGGCGGTGGACGATGCAGATGTCGAGGCATGGGTACGCGGGCAGCTTCGCGGCGTGCTGGGCGAGCCGGGTATCTATAATGGGAAGGAACGCTTCACGGTTTCCGGCAAGCGCAGGAGCTTCCGGGAAACGCACGGCGCGTACACGGCGGAGAACATCGTAAAAGCGATGAACCAGGCAAGCGCCAGAGGCGAGAGCTACTGGGGCGTGGGCGCCAAGGGAATCTTATCTGTGGCGACGCCGCGATACAAAAGCGTGGACGCCATCCATGCAGACGAGGGCCGCCTGCAGAATATGCCGGAAGAAGAATACAACCAGTTGCTGCAGGAGCTTGACAAGCGCATCGGGGGCATCGTTGCAGATGTGCAGAAGACGGCCGGAAGCTATGACATGGATGAGATCGCGGGCCTTCTCATGGAGAACGCCGGGCAGGACGCCATGCGCATCCAGCAGGCCTTCAGCAGGCAGGGGTATGACATCGACGGCGGGCTTGCCACGGAGATTGCCGGTATGTACCGCCAGGCGGCAGAAATGCCGACGGGATATTTCGAGGCGAAGCCGCAGCGCGTGGTCACATTCGACGAGCCGGTCTGCATTGCGCCGGATGATTGCCCGCCGGAACGGCTGGAGAAGATGAAGGCGGCGGGCCTGAACGTTATCGAGTACGAGGCCGGGAACGACGAGCAGCGCATGGAGATCGCCAGAAGTCTGAAGGGTATGCGTTTCTCCGTGGACGAACCGCAGGCAGAAACCGGCGGCGAGATCGAGCAGGCGCCGGAGAGCAAACCGGCAGAGCCTGAGCAGAAGGAGAAAAAGCCGCGCAAGAAGAACGAGACGAAGCCGGTAGCAGAAAGTCTGCCAATCATTGCAAAGCGGAATCTGCGGCAGGATATGCAGGGCATCTTCTCCATTCCGGAAGGACGGCGGGCAGAGATCAACCAGATCATCGATGGGCTGGCAGACCGGATGCTCAAGAACGGCGAGCTGACGCAGGAAGACCGGGACGCCTTCTTCGACCGGATGTACGCGGAGGGCGTCATGGAAGTGGCAGCGGATGAGTATCTGCAGCAGGCGCGGTCGGAGATTGCGGGGCGCCGCATCTATGTGCCGGAGAGCGTGAAGCATGAGTTCGGAGACGACTGGGGCTATTTCCGGAAGAAGGCGTTTGCAGCAGGCGTCATGCTGGTAAACGACACGAGCGCTGCGGGCATTGACATGGTAAACGCAGAGCTTGCAGACACGCTGCCGGGGATGTTCCATGCGGACGATCTGGACAGCCGGGAGATTCTGGAGAACATCGTGCAGACGGCGGAAGAAGGCAAGAGCCAGAACATGAGCCTGGCGCAGTACACTGCGCTTCTGGCCGGGCAGGAATATGTTTCGGAAGACGAAGTCCTGGATAACATCGAGCGGCAGATGGACGAAGCACTGCGCACGTTCACGCGGACAGCAAAGCTGGAGGTTCATCTGCGAGACAGAACTGGCGTGAAGATCGCGCAGGAGCGGGAGAAGTCGGCGGCTGCCCGGCAGCGCGAAGCACTCAGCCGCGCGAAGGAACGGCAGCAGCGCAAGGAGATGAGCCAGCGGCAGCGGGAATACCGCGAGCTGAAGGAGCAGCAGAAGAAGACACTGAAGGCGCTGCAGTGGCTGGCCAAGAATCAGTACAGGGCACCGGAGGAACTGCAGGGAACCTGGGACGAGGTGCTCGGAGACCTGGACATCTACGCAGTGAGCGCAGCCAACGAGATGCGCTATTCCAAGAAGTACGACGCGACGTGGAAAGACCTGGCCGAGATGTATAAGGACGCACAGGCAAACGACCCGAACTTCCTGCCGTCGAAAGAGCTGGAGAAGATCGTTCACCGCCTGGACAACAAGAAGATCGCGGACATGGATTTGAACGCGCTGCAGGATTTGTATAAGGCAGCCGTCGGACTGCGGACGGAGTTCTACAACCGGAACAACGTCATCAACGACGACATGAACCGGCTGTTCGCAGAGGTCTACACGGACAGCAAGAAAGAGCTGGACTTTGGCGCACAGACGAAGGCGGGAGAAGCGGCACGCCAGGGAAAGAAGCTGGACAGCCTGTTCAACCAGGAACAGCTCTCCCCGATGAACGTGATGCAGCGCATGGCAGGCTGGAACCCGAACAGCGCGTGGTACTCCATGGCCAAGCAGCTGGAGAAGGGAGAGCGGGACATCCGCGACTACACGGTAAGCGCCACAAAGCAGCTGCGTGAGTTCTTGACGGAGCATGAAGACTGGGCCAAGAAGGCAGACGGCCAGGGAGACGACGGCATCTGGTATGAGGTGAAGATTCCGCAGCTGGTCGGCGCTCTGGAGGTCGGCAAGCCGCCGAAGTTCGGGGACACGATCACGGTATGGATGACGCCGACGCAGAAGGTGCACATGTACCTGGAGAGCAAGAGCACGGAAAACCTGCGGCACATGGAAGGCGGCCGCACCTTCGCCGACAAAACGCTCTACAGCCAGGGCAAGCGGCGCGAGGCCTTTGCCCAGGGCAAGACCGTGCGCATGGCGCCGGAAACCGTGAAGGCGATCGTCGGCAGCTTAACGCCGGAAGAACAGGAGCTTGCACAGGCACTGGAGCAATACTACAACGTGTTTGCCAAGAAGGAGATCAACCGCGTTTCCAACATTCTCTACGGGTACGACAAGGCCGTGAGCAAGAACTATACGCCGATCTACACCAACTCCAACTACACCAAGAGCGAGCTGGGTGTCTACGACGCAACGGCAGAAGGCGTCGGCAATCTGAAGAGCCGCCAGTTCTCCAAGAATCCGAGCTACAACATCGGCGCCTTCGACGCCTTTGAGCGCCATGTAGAGCAGACAGCACGGTTCGTGGGCATGGCAATTCCAGCCCGGAACTGGCAGACGCTGCTAAACTGGCGCGAGCGGGAAAACTCCATGGCGGATATTATCACCCACGACTGGGGCGACGAAAGCCTGAAGTACATCCAAGACCTGGTGCAGACGCTGCAGGGCGGGGCCGCCAGCACACGCGACAGCGTGAGCATGGGCGCAGAAAAAGTCTTCAGCAATTACATCGGCGCCGTGTTCGGGGCAAACCCATCCATCGTCTTTAAGCAGCTGGGTTCGATTCCACTGGCGGGTGCGTGGCTGGACTTCAAGAACTTCCCGTCGCCGGGACAGGTAAAGCGCATCGACCGGAGCCTGATTGAGAAGTACACGCAGGAGCTGGACTGGAGAACGCTGGGCTATTCTACGCCGGAGACCAAGCAGCTGAAGGAAAATCCGAACTGGACACAGACAAACAAGTTCACGAACTTTATCTTCGGCGGCGGAGCGATCACCGCCATGGACGGCTGGGCCGCGAGCGTGCTGTGGCCGTGGGCGGAAAACAAGGTACGAGCTGAGTTCCCGGAGCTGGAGACCGGAAGCCAGGAGCAGATCGACAGCGGCAGCAGCCCGTTCTATCAGAAGGTTGCAGAAGTATTCAACGAAGCGGTGGCGAGAAGTCAGTCCACCTCGGACGAGATGCACCAGGGCACGCTGCGCAAGAGCAAGAATCCGGTGACGCGGGCGTTTACGATGTTCAAGTCGGACAGCTCGCAGACCTACAATGCGCTGCGGCAGCGTGCCGGTGAGGCAGAATACTACAAGCGAATCGGAGACACGGAGAATTACAACAAGGCCAAGCGCGGGCTGGGCGTTGCGTTCCTGGCAGCCGTCGGAGGATACATCTGGGCGCAGGGTATCGAGTTCTTGATGAACCTCTGGAAGCGCAAGGGCAAGGCGTACCGCGACGAGGACGGGAATCTTACAGCAGGAAGCGTGGCAAAGGAAATGGCGCTGGGGCTGGCGGGAGACCTGGCTGGTATCGTCACCTACGGAGAAGAACTTGCGGACGTCATCGGCAACATCATTACGGGCGACAAGTGGTACGGCATCGACACGCCGGGCCTGGAGCAGCTGTCCGACGTTGTGGAGACCATCGTGGAGCAGGGGCAGAACGGTCTGGATGTGCTGAAGGACGCAGCGGACGTCGTGAAGAACGGCGGAAGCCTGGGCGAATACCTGCACCGGCACAGCGGTGACATTGTCGGCGGCATCAAAGACCTGGCGGCTGCAGCGGCCACATACCTGCCGGGCATCTCGGTCAACAACCTGGAGGCGTATCTGCTCGGCACGGTGCGCTGGGCCTCGCCGGAACTTGCGGCGGCATACGACGATGCGCTGGCCACGGCGAACAAAAACCAGATGAAGGGCCTGCGCGGCGCGGAGCTGGAGCGCAAGATCAGCGATACCCTGCACAACCGGCGCGTGGAGACGGATGAGACGACGAACGAAACGCTCGCGTCTCTTTACGAAAGCGGGTTCACAAAGGCGGTTCCGTCCGATACGCCGGGCAGCATCAGCGTTGACGGCGAAGACCGCAAGCTCTCGGCCTATCAGAAGCAGGTCTACGATAAGACGTGGAGCAGCGCCGTCGGAAGCAGGCTGGTGGCGCTGGCCGCAAGCGACGTGTTCCAGACGGCGGACGACGAGACGCGGGAGAAGATGCTGAGCGGGCTGTATGAATACGCCGGAGAGAAAGCAAAGGCGGCTGTATTCGACGACTACGAAGTGAAGACCTCGACGCAGAAGGCGGACGACGTGCTGGCAACCGGCGCAGAGATGGCGGACTATCTGGAGCTGAAGCTGGCAGGAGCCGTGGACAAGTATCTGGACGCGATTGATGGCGGGCTGGACGCACAGAGCGCGAAGGACGTGGCGCTCGGTATGGCAGAGCTTGCGCCGGAAGAGGGAAAGAAAACCGTGTCCGACGTGCAGAAGTGGCGGGCAGCCATCGACGCGGTGGATGGAACAAGTGCGCAGCGCGACGCACTGCTCGCAGTGATGAAGGACTCGACAAAGCAGAAATACGAGATCGCCGACAGCTACGGCATCGAGGCAAGAACGTGGGTGCAGCTGAAGGAAATCCTGCCGCAGTTCGACGAGGATGGGAACGGAAGCTACAAGGGCGAAGAGATTGAGAACGCCATCGATGCGCTGAACGGACACAGCGGCATTATGCTGCCGGGCGGCGACGGGCCGCAGCAGCTGACAAACGAGATGCGGGCCGTGCTCTGGCAGCTGTTCACCGGAAGCAAGAGCGCGAAGAACAATCCGTACAGCGAGCGCGTGGGCAGCCAGGTGATCGCAGAGCGCGAGAAGGCAAAGCAGGAAGACTAGCAGATGGACATAGAAAGAGCGCCGCCAGGGGAACCTGGTGGCGCTTGATCTAAAATTCATCGATGCCTATGGAGACTGTCTGCATATTTCCGTTGTAAACAGGATAGAGCGTGACAGTCCAGCCACTCACATATCCGTCTATTTCGCTGAAGTCAAAAAGGCTGGTAGACTTTGAACACACTGTAGCGTCGCCAAATAAACACTTCAAACCATACCATACGTCGCCGGAAGCATAGAAAAGATCGAAGTCGCCTAGCGGCACATCAACATCGACGGTGTCACCAGCATGGATAAAAACGCACAGCACATCAACACCAGAAATATGATCTTTCAATTTAACGACGTAGTACCCACTGCCGGACGTTTCGATGGTAAAAGGGGCAACACGATCTTGCTGATCGTGATACAACACCTCCCCGCTGTCCGGCACGGGAAAAGGCTTCATAGTAGAAGCTGGCGGCGAAGATGGCTGCGCAGTCACCGGAGTATTGGCTGCTTCAGCGGCCGTTGCGGTCGAGGCTGAAGGCTTTCCTATATTGGAGGAAATGCAGATGAGAGCAAGACAACCGAACAATGTGGCTGCAATGATGGCGAGAGCGACAGCAGATCGCTTAAACCTGGAAGGCGCCCGCGAGGCGTGACGTGGTGGCTGAGTGGGCGGCGCGGGCGAAGTTGAAAAACTAGGAGACGCTTTGGCCTTTATCAGAGAAAGGAGTTTAGCGTCATACAGCCTTCTGGCATCAGGGTCTTTCAGGGTATCGTAGATCGTATTGAGCTGCTGCATTTTTTGATGTGCGATCTCAGGCGAAACATTCCCTGCGTCTGGGTGAAAAAAACGAGCTTGCGCAAGGTATGCACGGCGTATTTCATCTTGCGAACTGCAGAATTTAGGGACACCTAGGAGAGCGTAATAATCGACAGACATAGCTACACCTCCACAAAATTTTCAGTTTAATAATCTTTTTTATAAGATTACCACGAAGATATGTTAAATTCAAGCAAGATTATGCAAAAGATGATTATAGGGAGGCGGAGCGGTGCGGCTCTATACTCTGGACGGACGGTTCAACCTATGCGGCGAGCGGGTGCGTGAGGCGCGGATAAAGGCCGGAATGAGCCAGGACACACTGGCGGCGAAGCTGCAGCTGGCTGGGCTTCAGATCGGGCAGATGGCAGTAAGCAGAATTGAAACAGGAAAGCGCGTGGTGCCGGACTTCGAACTGCCGGTCATCGCCGGTGTGCTGGGCGTCAGTACGGACTGGCTGTTGGGAAAAGAATAGACCTCTCTGCTGCGCAGCAGGGAGGTCTTTTTTGACGGCTTGACATTTCGGCTTAATCAGCTTTAGAATAAAAAGCAAGAAATGGCAATAGGAGGCCGGACAGATGGAACAGATGAAGCGGACGTTTAAGCACCTGCAGTACAGAGACAGAATCAAGATCGAGATGATGCTGCGTGAGAAGGCCAGCATCCAGCAGATCGCAGACCGGCTGCACGTCACCTATCAGACCATCTGGCGCGAGCTGCGCCGCGACGGGGTGTGGTATGAGCATACGCTGAGCAACTTAACGACAGAGCGGCGGTACTCGGCGGACATCGCGCAGGCGCAGTATGAGAAGAACAAGCGGGCGAAAGGCGGCATGATTAAGCTCGGCCACGACTTCGCGCTGCATGATTTCATCGAGCAGAAGATCGGGCGGGAACACTATTCCCCGGCGGCAGTCATCATGGAGATCAAGCTGCGCGGGCTGAAGTTCGACGTGGACATCTGCGAGAAGACGATCTACAACTACATCAACAGCGGGGATGTTTTCTTTTCCATCACGAACAAAGACCTGCCGCAGCGCGGCGAGCACAAGCGGGAATACAAGAAGGTGCGCGAGGCCAAACGGCAGGCGCCAGGAGAAGGCATTGAGAACCGGCCGCCGGAGATCGATGAGCGGAAGGAAGAAGGACACTGGGAGATGGACACGGTGAAAGGAAAGAAGAATGGCCGCAAGTGTGCGCTCATGCTATCGGAACGCGCGATGCGGACGGAACTGGTTCTGCCGATGGCGGCGTGCACAATGGAGTGCGTCGTGGAAAAGCTCGATCAGCTGGAGCGACGCTGGGGCAACAAGTTCAGCCGCATCTTCAAGACGATCACGGTGGACAACGGCAGCGAGTTTATGGACTACGAGGGAATGATGACGAGCAAAGAGACCGGCGAGCAGCGCACGCAGGTCTTCTATTGCCATCCCTATCGCAGCAACGAGCGCGGCACCAACGAGAACCAGAACCGGATGTTCCGCCGGTTCTTCCCGAAGGGGACAGACTTGGACGCCGTTCCGGACGAGGACATCAGCGCCGTGCAGGACTGGATGAACAACTATCCGCGCAAGCTCCTGGGCGGAAAGACGGCGGGGATGCTGTTCGACGAGTTTGTGGCATCGCTGAGCTGAAAAATTTTTCGGATTTTTTGAAATTAACTCTTGCAATTTACGAAACTACGCGAAAAACAGAAAGGTTGTTGCATTGCAGTTGCGCTTATGTTATGATGTCCGGAGAAAGGCGGTGCATTCCATGGCAAACCTGAAAGACATTGCACAAAAGCTTGGCGTGAGCGTCTCCACGGTCTCCCGCGGGCTCAACGGCGGCAAGGAGATCAGCCGGGAAATGACGGAAAAGATCCTCAAAGCGGCGGACGAGCTCGGCTACACTCTGCAGGGCCGCGGCGGCCGCGCCACGCCGGATTGGAATTCGGCGGGCATCATCGTCCCCGAGGTCGCGTCGGAATATTACGCGCGTCTGGTGCACAAGGCGAAGGATTTTCTCGCCGCGAAGGGCTATTCGCTCATCATGAAGTTGACGGATTTCAAGGCCGCGGAGCTGCTCGACGCGATCAACACCATGAGCCGCATCCACGTCAAGTGCCTGCTCGTCGTCATGGATACCGAGGAAAACATGTCCGATCAGCTCATCAGCGCCATGCACAGAAGCGGCCTGCCGATCATGCTGATCACGTCGAAATACTATCCCCTGCTGGAATTTGACTGCATCCATCTCGACGAATACAGCGGCATCATCATGGGCGTGCAGCACCTGCAAAAGCGCGGCTACCAGCGCATCGCCTGCATCAGCGACCGCATCTCCCTCAGCCGCGTCACCGTGTTCAAGCAGGCCATGAAGCTGCAGGGCATGAAGGTCGATCCGCAGCTCATCTGCGTCGGCCCCGAGCGCGCGGAGAGCGGCGGATATCTCAGGACCAAGGAGCTTCTGTCGCTGGAGAACCCGCCCGACGCCGTCTTCTGCTGCTATGACCAGATGGCCATCGGCGCCATCCACGCGCTGCGCGAAAGCGGTCTGCGCATCCCTGAGGATATGGCCGTCATGGGCTTTGACAACCTCACGTCGTCCAAATATATCGAGGGCGGCATCACCACCATCGCCAATCCCTACGAGGACATGCTCTCCGTCGCCGTCAACATCCTGACCAAGCGCACGAAAAACCCGCAGATGTCGCAGCAGCAGATCGCGCTGCGCCCGAATCTGGTCGTCCGCCACACAACCTGAGGCCGCGGGAACCCTCAATTTTGCGTTGTTTTGCGTGAATTATTTCATGGTTGCGCATTGACTATTTCGTTCGGCTATGGGAAAATAGGAATAGAAAATCGCCTTGGCCGGCGGCTTTGTTTGTGCACTGTGCCGCAATCGTCCCGCGCGTTCCGCTGCCGGTCATGATCCCAATAACAACTGCAAATGAAAACACGGAGGAAGGCTCACATGGATAAACGGGTAGGATTTGTTTGCTTCGGCGAGGTCAACACGCCGATCGAGCGTCTGCAGATGAAGCACGACGAGGCGCTGGGTGTTCTGAAGGACATGGGCTATGACCTGCTGGACGCAGGGCTCGTCATCGACGATGAAAAATACGCGACCGCCGACGCGGCGGCGGAAAAGCTGCGCGGCTTTGATATGTGCTGCCTGGTCGTCTGCGTGGCGGGCTGGGTCCCGACGCACGCCGTCATCCGCGTGACCGACCAGTACCGCCATATCCCCATGCTCCTGTGGGGCCTGTGCGGCTGGAAGCAAAACGGGCGCATCATCACCACCGCCGAGCAGGCCGGCACCACGGCCATCCGCCCGACGTTCGAGGCGCTCGGCTACGATTTCAAGTATGTTTACAACATCATCGGTAAAGACTATCCGCGCGCGAAGCTCGACGCATTCATTTCCGCCTGCGCGGCCAGGCGCGCCCTGCGCGACGCGCGCGTCGGCACGATGGGCTACCGCGATATGCTGCTGTTCGGCACGCAGTATGAGGGCAACTCCATGCGCGGCCAGCTCGGCGTCGAGGTCGAGCCGTATGAGATGCTCGAGATGGTCCGCGCGCTCGACACGCTGGAGCCGGACAAGATCGCCGAGGGCGTGAAGTACGTCAAGGAAACCTGGAAATTCGAAAAGCCCTGCGATGAGGCGATCATCGAAAAGGGCGTCAAATACGCGCTTGCCATCGGCAAGAAGATCACCGAGCGCGGCTGGGAGGCCATCACGCTTCTCGACGTCGACGGCATGAAGAAGCTCGAGGGCTTCCCCCCTGCCATGGTCTTCATCCTGCTCGAGCATTACTACCACGTGCTCACCACGCCGGAAAACGACGTCATGGGCTGCGTGACGCAGCTGATCATGAAGTATCTCTCCGGCCAGACCGTGCCGTATCTGGAGTACTACGAGTTCTTTGAGAACAGCGTGATCGCAGGCGTGCCGGATTATATCCCCGAGCCTGTGACCGACGGCCCGGTGACGGTCCTTCCCGCCGCCTTCGGTCTGCTCAACACGTCGCTTCTGTGCGTATCGAAGGTCAAGACCGGCTATGTGACCTGTGCGCGCCTTGCCTACATGCACGGCCGCTACCGCATGCACGTCTACACCGGCGAGGCCAAAACGCCGCCCGCGTGGAACGAGTACGGCTGGGATGATCCCGCACCGCAGCTGCCGTCGCTGGAGATCTTCCCCGATTCGTGCACCGTGGAAGAATTTGCGCAGAACGTCTGCTGCCAGCACGTCATCGTCGCCTACGGCGATTACACCGAGCAGCTGCGCGATTTCTGCAGGCTCATGGATATCGACCTTGTCATGTAAATACAATTTTTAAAAAATTGAGAAGGCGCTGCTTGGGCGTTGCTTCCCATGTGGAGCGGCTCGATGCAGCGCCTTTTTTATGGAGGAACCAACATGTATCTTGGCGTTGACCTTGGCAGCACCAACATCAAGGCTGCCATTTATGATGGATCGATGCAGCTCGTCGGGCAGCAAAGCCGCCCGGTCGAGTATCTGCGGGAAACCGGCTTCGTGGAATTTGACGCGGAGCGTTATTATAATGAGCTTGCCGCGCTCATCGCGCAGCTCACGCGCGACTGCGGCGTATCGAAGATCCGTCAGATCGCGTTTACCGGTCAGGCGGAATCGCTCGTCTGCGTGGACGCGGAGGGCCGCGCCTGTATGCACGCGATCTCCTGGATGGATGAGCGCTCGAGTGAGGAATGCAAACTCCTTGCCGCGCAGTTTGACGCCGCGCTCTGCGAGCGCGTCACCGGGCAGCAGGCACTCCTGCCGACCTGGCCCGCGACGAAGATTCTCTGGCTGAAAAAGAACCGGCCAGACGTCTTTGCCGCCGCCGAGACCTTCATGCTGCTCAAGGACTATATTGTCTTCCGCCTGACGGGTCGGAAGCTCGCCGATATGTCCATCGCCACCTTCACATTCTATTTTGATATCTACGAAAAGCACTACTGGACGCAGATGCTCGACGCCATCGGCATTGACGAGACCCGGCTGCCGCCGCTCGTCGAGCCGTGCAGCATCGCCGGGCCTCTGACCGCGGATGCCGCGCAGGCGCTCGGCCTGACGCAGGACACGCTCGTGAACGTCGGCACGCTCGACCACTTTGCGGGCATGATCGGCACCGGAAATGTCCGCCCCGGCGGCGTCACGCTATCGACCGGCACGGTCATGGCCCTCGCCGTCATGGCGCAGGAACCGGCGCCGCGCGACAGCGGGATCGCCATGCACTACGGCTTCCTGCCGGATACGCACGTCATGCTCCCGGTCGCCGAGTCCGGCGGCGTCAGCCTGGAGTGGTTCCGCCGGACCTGCATGCCGGAGACCGGCTATGACGAGATGAACCGCGTCCTGCTCGCGCGCGGCGGAGAAAATCCGCTGATCTTCCTGCCGTACCTTGTGGGTACGAACGCACCGGAATTTGACGCCGACGCGGCGGGCATGTTCTGGGGTCTGCGGCAGGAGCACGATGTTTTTGACATGGCGCACGCCGTCATGGAGGGCGTTGCGTTCATGCTGCGCAAAAACTGCGACGCCATCGCCGCAAAGGGAACGAAGCCCGACCACATCATCGCCACCGGAGGCGGCGCGAAAAGCCCCGTCTGGTGCCAGCTGCAGGCGGACATCACCGGCCTGCCGGTCGTCGTGCCGCGGGAAAAGGAAGCCGCCTGCCTCGGCGCGGCCATCGTCGCCGCCGTCTCAGACAGGCAGTATGCGGACTATGCGCAGGCCGCGGCGCACTGCGTCGCTATGGTCACCCGCTACGAGCCGCACCCGACCGCCTTCCTGGAAACGAAATACCGCCGCTTCGCGCTGCTCTATCAGGCCGGTATCCAGGCGGCCCGCCTCTGAGCCCCCCCGCTGCACGCAGCAGCAAATTTCAAGCACACCCCGGACGCGCCGATCCGGCGCGTCCGATGGCCAAGTTCATAGCAAACAGGTGAATAAACATGGATTACGCAAAAGAATCTCTTCGTCTGCATGGCGAATGGAAGGGAAAAATCGAGGTCACGGCGCGTGTGCCGGTCGAGACGAAGGACGATCTGTCGCTCGCCTACACGCCGGGCGTCGCCCAGCCGTGCCTGGAGATCCAGAAGGATCTTGAGAAAAGCTACGAGCTGACCCGCCGCTGGAACCTCTGCGCCGTCATCACCGACGGCTCGGCCGTCCTCGGCCTCGGCGATATCGGCCCGGAGGCCGGTATGCCGGTCATGGAGGGCAAATGCGTGCTCTTCAAGGCCTTCGGCGACGTCGACGCCTTCCCGCTGTGTGTCAAGACGCATGATGTGGACGAATTCGTCAATACCGTCGCGCTCATCTCCGGCTCGTTCGGCGGCGTGAACCTCGAAGACATCTCCGCTCCCCGCTGCTTTGAGATCGAGCGCAAGCTCAGGGAACGCTGCGACATCCCCATCTTCCACGACGACCAGCACGGCACCGCCGTCATTACGCTGGCCGGTCTGACCAACGCACTGAAGGTCGTCGGCAAGAAGAAGGAGGACGTGAAGATCGTCACCTCCGGCGCCGGCGCGGCAGCCATCGCGATCGTGAAGCTGCTGCTCTCCGCGGGCTTCTGGAACGTCACGATGTGCGATCGCAAGGGCGCGATCTACAAGGGCGTGAGGGTCTCAACTGGATCAAGGAGGAAATGGCCGAGGTCACGAATCTCGAGCGCAGGGCTGGAAGCCTTGCCGACATGCTCGTCGGCGCAGATGTGTTCATCGGCGTCAGCGCGCCCGGCACCGTCACGACCGAGATGGTCAAGACCATGAACAAGGATGCGATCGTCTTCGCCTGCGCGAACCCGACGCCGGAGATCTTCCCGGAGGACGCGAAGGCAGGCGGCGCGAAGGTCATCTCGACCGGCCGGAGCGATTACCCGAACCAGATCAACAACGTTCTGGCCTTCCCGGGCATCTTCCGCGGCGCGTTCGACGTGCGCGCGAGCGATATCAACGAGGAAATGAAGGTCGCCGCCGCGCACGCGCTGGCGGAGCTCATCTCCGAGAGCGAGCTCTCGGAGGACTATATCATCCCCAAGGCCTTCGACCACCGCGTCGGCCCCGCCGTCGCCAAGGCAGTCGCCGAAGCCGCGAGAAGAACCGGCGTGGCAAGGATCTGAGTGGAATACCGGAATACAGGAGGCTGACCCATGCAACTGGAATTTGGATATGGCAATGGCGTGCAGACTGTGGAGCTTCCGCAGGAGAGTCTGCTAGGTGTCCTCCATGCCGCCCCCATCGAGCATGAACGCCGGGGGCCGGATGCGGTCTCGTGGGCGCTGGACGCCGCCTTCCGGAAATACGGCCCCTCCGCCACCGTCCTCGCCATGCCCCACGGCGGCTCGACACTGCCGTATCTGCAGGACGCAGGCCCCGATCACAGCCGGACATAACAAATTGAAAAGCAGCCGATCTCAAATGAGACCGGCTGCTTTTTCAGACAATATGCAAGTTCAGGTCCAGACGCTCAGGCCCATGTGATACCACTTCAGGCGCTCGGGCGTAATGACGGTGCAGCCCGGCACGCGCGCGTGCACGGCGCGCTCCATCTCCTCGATCCGCGGCAGATACACGTCCTCGCTCATGGCCAGATCCATATGGTGCGGGATGAGCACCTTCACGCCGCCCGCCTCGGCCATAGCCGCCAGATCCTCCGGCGTCTGCTTCGTGAACTGCATGATGGCGATATCCGGCTTCAGCTCGCGGATGATCCCGAGCTGCTCCGGGGTGGCGTTGCTGCCCCAGAACATGATCTTCAGCCCGCCGGGCGTCGTGATCAGATAATCGCGGTATTCCAGATCGCCGAAATTGCCGCACGCCAGCCGCTGCGGCGTGTTGACCCACGGGCGCTGGTGCGCCGGGTCGGTCAGGTCCGCATGTGTGCAGTGCTGGTTCGTATGGCGGGCAAACAGCGCGCGCACCCGCGCGCCGCCGAAGTCCAGCTCCAGATTCGGCGTGACCGGGTAGACGTCATGCGGGTTCGCATTGAGCATCTCGATCAGCGCCGGGGCGCTCAGCTCGCCGCAGAGCACCGGGCAATGAAATTTCTCCATCACATACGCCAGATCGGTAATATGGTCCCAGTGTGTGTGCGACAGCAGCACGATATCTGCGCCCTCGATGACCTCCGGGCCGAAGGGCGCACGCGGGCTTTCGCCGATGCACGGGTCGATCACGATCCGAAAATCACCGACACGGATCTCAAAGCAGGCGATCGTCAGCCAGCGGATGGAGGCCTCCGGCCGGAGCTGCGGTTGTTCGATCAGCATAATATCCCTCCCTTTTCATTGCATTCCCGGCGCAGATGCGCCGGTTTTTCTTTTGTTTGTCTGCAGCCGCGCACAAAGCACGGCCCCTGCCGCCGCCGTCGCGGCCAGCAGGCCGAAGGCTCCGCCAAGGCCCATCCCATCGCAGGCCGCGCCCATCAGGACGGGATAGACCATCCCGCCGATCCCGCAGCCTGCACTCATGACGCCTGCCGCGCCAGCGCTGGCTTCGGGGAAAAGGCCTGTCGCCTGCGCAACGAGCGTAGACCAGATCGGACCGTAGGAAAAGCCCGCCGCGAAGCAGCACACGAGCGACACCGTCGGGTTTTTAGACACGGCCAGCGCCAGCAGGAACGCCGCGCTTGCCAGAAAGCAGCCGATGAGCGTCTTCTTCGGGTCGCGCAGAACGGCGCTGAACAGCATCCGGGACACGGTCATGCCGATCCAGTACGCCGAGATCGCGGCAGCTGCGAGATCGCCCGCCGACAGGCGCACGGAAAACAGACTCTCGGCAAAGTAGCTGATGCCGTTTTCCAGCCCGACATACAGCAAGATCGAGAAAAACAGCAGCCGGAACGCGCGCGAGGCGAAAAAGTTTGTCCGCGCCTTTGCTTTCTTCTGCGTGACGGTCTGCCGTTTCGGGAACACCGTGAGCAGAAGCAGCAGCGCCAGCAGCGTATAGGCTGCCGCGCAGATCAGAAACGGCAGCCGCCAGCTTGCATGGCGGCTTTTCTGCAGCCACTGCACCAGAAACGGGCTGATCACAGCGCCGAGCGAGAGCAGCGCCTGTGACAGATTGATATAGCGCGCGCCCTTCTCCGCGTCCAGCTCGGATAAAACGGCGGACGATACGCTTTCGCACACGCTGTAGCCCGCGCCGACGCAGACCGCGCCGATCACATACACGCCGAGATTTTTAGAAAGTCCCGCCAGAAAGCAGCCTACGGCGAAAACAGCCGCAAAGATGCACAGCACCGGCTTTTTCCCGATCCGGTCCGCCAGCGCGCCCAGCACGACCGGCAGCACGACCGCCGCGACATGCTGCGCGGCCACCAGTCCGCCCATGCCCGCGGCATTCTGTCCGTATTCCCGTGAGACCTCGCTGATGACGAGCTGCACCCCGCCGAGATAAAAACCATAGAAGAACAGCACCGTGCAGAGCAGCGCCAGCACCCACCCGGGGCGCAGTTTTGTTTTCATGTTTCCTCCGCGACCTCCACAGCCGCGCCGGTCGCGCGGATCTCGTCCAGCTCCTCCGGCTTGGCCCCGCTGTCCGTGATGACGGTGAAGCGGTCGTCCAGACGGCAGATCCCGGTGAAGCCCGCGCGTCCGACCTTGCGGCGGTCGGCGGCGATGATCGCCCGGTGTGCCTGCTGGATCATGATTCGGTTGACCATGGCTTCCTCCGCGTGATAGGTCGTGATGCCCTGCACGGCGTTTACGCCGTCCACGGACAAGATCGCCCACGCGGGCTGATAGCGCCCGAGCTGCTGCACGGCGTCGTCGCCGAACGTAAAGCCGTAGATCGCGTTGATCTCGCCGCCCAGCAGCACGACGTGCGTCTCCGGATACCCGGCCAGCACCTCCGCCGCGCGGATGGAGTTGGTCACGACACAAAGGCGCTTGCGGGCACAGAGCGCCTCGGCCACGCGCAGCGTGGTCGAGCCGGAATTGAGGAACAGCGTATCGCCGTCCTGAATGTGCGATAGCACCTTGGCAGCAATGGCGCGCTTCTGTGCGGCAAGCGCGTCCGGAGCGGCCTCCTGCACAGGCGTCTGTACCGGCTGCGCCGGGATGGCAATCGCACCGCCGGGGATGCGCACGAGGCGGTTTTCCGCCGCCATCGTGTCCAGATCCGTGCGGATCGTCGTCTGCGTCGCGTTCAGGAGCCCACTCAGCTCCGCGACCGTTACCTGTCCGTTCTGCGCCAGAAGCTCCAGAATCCGCTTTCTGCGAATGTCGATCTTCAGTCTGCCTGCTGCCATAGCTTACACGTCCTTTTCCTTATAGGGCTTTATGATTGAGCCGCTCGCCGACCGCTCCGCCCGGATGGATGAGGGCGAACTGTTCGGCCTGATAGCCCGTTTCTTCGATGAGCGCTGCCTGCAGCGCGTGGAAGATCATGCAGAGGGCCGTCGTGGACGTCGTGCCCTGCGCGTTCCATTTGTCCGTCTCGCGGTTCACATGCTGCTTGAGCACGACGTCCGCTGCCTGCGCCAGCGGCGACTCCAGATTCTCTGTCACCGTGATGATCGACACGCCCTTGGCTTTGCAGATGTCCACGATGGGCAGCAGCTCCTTCGTCTTGCCGCCGCGGGAGGCGAAGACCATCACGTCGCCCTTCTGCAAAAAGCCCGTCGCGCCGTGGACGGCCTCGGCTGGCGAAATAAACCGTGCCGGACGCTCGATGCAGCACATGAGGTGTGCAAAATGCTGGCAGATGATGCCGGAATGTCCGCAGCCCGCCGCGCCGATGCGCGGGGCTTGCGCCAGCAGATGCACCGCACGCGAGAACGCGACCTCGTCAAAATAGTCCTTCATTTCCAGAATGCACTGCGCTTCGATGTCATACGCGGCCCTTGCCGCCTGAATGGATTCCACTTTCACAGAATATCCCTCCTGAGATTTGTTCTGCGAACAGTGTAACACAAATATTATTTGCTTTCAAGAGATTTCATTTTGTGATTCGCTGATTTTCTATGCTGAATTTTGTGTAAAACGCAGAAATCAGCAAATATCATTGACGCATACGCAAATATGACTTATAATTGGGCTATCTGAGGAAATGAGGTGACCGTATGAACCAGCATACCATCCGCGCGCCGTTTTTTGAGATCGGGCCGAAATCCTACCTCTACGGGCAGGACGTTGTCGACCTTGCCATCGCTGCCGACAAAGCCTCTGAGAAATACGGCGTCGATATCATTTTCACCACGCCGATCGTCTCGATCAGCGCGGTCAAAGCCGCCACCAAGCATATCCACGTCTTTGCCCCGCACATGGACCCGCTGGAGCCGGGCCGCGGCCTTGCCGACATTCTGCCGGAATCGCTGGTCGCCGCAGGCGCAGAGGGTGTCATGCTCAATCATGTGGAAAAGCCGCTGACGCTGGGCGTCCTGAAAAAGACGATCGAGCGCGCCAAGGAGGTCGGCCTGACCACCATCGTCTGCGCGGACTCCATCGTAGAGGCCAGCATGATCGCCAAGCTGGACCCCGATATCATCGTGGCTGAGCCCAGTGAGCTGATCGGCACGGGCCTCACCAGCGGCCCCGAGTATGTGGAAGCTGCCAGCCGCGGCGTGAAGGAGGTCAACCCCGACATTCTGGTGCTGACCGCTGCCGGTATTTCCAACGGACAGGACGTTTACAACACCATCATCGCAGGCGCTGACGCGACCGGTTCTTCCTCCGGCGTTGCTAAGGCTGCCGACCGCGCGGCCATGGTCGATGAGATGATCGCCGCCGTGCGGAAAGCATGGGATGAAAGACATACAAAATAATATATAACAAATTGATTTGGAGGTCAAACACAATGGAATTCAAGGTTTATCAGAAAGAACTCGAGCTGCAGTCCCGTGGGTGGATCCCCACCTTCCACGATGTCTCCCGTGAGGTCGTTGAGATCGTCAAGGAATCCGGCATCAAAAACGGCACGGTCTGCATCGCGTCCCATCACACCACCTGCTCCGTCATGATCCAGGAGTGCTCCCACGACATCGACTCGTTCGATCTGGAATACCTGCAGCATGACCTGCTCGACATCATGCGCAAGATGATCCCCGACTTCGCCGAGGAGCATCAGTATCGCCATCCCGGCCCCATCCATACGCAGTTCGGCCGCTACGTCAATGAGCCGGGCGATTACACCAGCATGAACACCGACGGCCACCTGCGCTCCGTCTTCTTCGGCCGCAGCGAGACCATGACCATCAAGGACGGCGTTCTCGACGGCGGCGAGTTCGCGCACATCTACTTCATCGACTGGGACCACGTCCGCGCCCGTCACCGCCAGCTGAACGTCACCGTCATGGGCACGACCGAGGACGTTGGTGACCGCAAGTTCCACGGCGGTCAGACCATCAACACCCTCCGCAAGTACACCGATGAAGAAAAAGCCCACGACATCCACTACACCCTCCAGCTCGACGCGAGAGAGTTCTGAGTCTTATCCCATCCTGCAAAAGGCGCTGCTTCCGCAGCGCCTTTTTTAGAACCGCACCTGAAAGAAAGGAATATTACCATGGAAAAAAATATCCGCATTGGCTGGGCGCAGACGGACATCACGCCTGACCGGCCGATCTATGTCATTGGCCAGCTCTATTCCCGCATTTCGAGCTATGTCCACGATCCGCTGACGGCGACCTGCCTTGTGCTGGAAAACGGCCAGGAGCAGATGATCCTCGTCTCCGCGGACATGCCCGGCGTGCCGACGATGCACATTTCCCGCATTCTGGAGCGGCTGGACGCCCCGGGACTGGACCGGAGCCGCGTCGTATTCAGCGCGATCCACACGCACAACTCCACCATGTTTACGAAAAATACCACGTATGAGGTCTATTTCAAGAGCGTTCTCGGCGATCTCTGCCCGGAAATGGAGGAGCCGGACGACATTCTCAAGGATGAGGAGCTGGAGGAGTTCTTCATCGGGAAAATGGTCGGCCTGATCGAAGAAGCTTGGGCCGCGCGCAGGCCGGGCGGCGTGGCGCTGGCGCACGAGTACGCGGCGGTCGCGTTCAACCGCCGCCCGCAGTTCCTTGTGAACGGCAAGCGCGAGTCGAAGATGTACGGCGACTGCTCCGAGCCGAATTTCCTTGGCTACGAGGGCCCGTCCGACCATTCCGCCGACATGCTCTATACCTTTGACGAGCAGCGGCAGCTGACCGGCGCGCTGGTCTGCATCCCGTGCCCGAGCCAGGTGTATGAGCTGCACCGTTTTATCTCCGCCGACTATTGGGGCGAGGTCCGGACGCAGCTGCGCGCGGAGCTGGGCAATATCTACGTGCTTCCGCTCTGCGGCGCGGCGGGCGACCAGAACCCGCTCGACCTTGTCCGCATCTCCAAGGATAACAAGCGCGAGCTGATCGTCTGGAACGCACAGGAGACCGAGGTCGACCGCAGCTTTGACATGCTGCGCGAGTGCCAGCAGATCGGCGGCCGCATCTGCGACGCCGTCCTGCGCGGCTACCGGCAGGCGCGCAATGAGATCCAGACGCGCCCGGTGTTCCGGACAAACTGCTTTGAGATGGACGTGCCGCTGCGCACCGTGGAAAAGGCCGACGTCGACGCCGCCGGCGCGCGCATCGAGGCGGTCAAGGCCGCGTGCCCCGCAGGCGGGCGGCTGACCGAGGCGCAGATGATCCGCTGCTTCGAGGACATCGGCTATCTCAACCGCTGGAAGCTCCAGCAGGAGACGACACGCTTTACATTCCCGATCTTCGTCTTCCGCATCGGTGCGGCCGCGTTTGCGACGAACCCGTTTGAGCTGTATGTCGACTACTCCTACCGGATGAAGGCCCGCTGCAAGGCGCGGCAGGCGTTCATCATCCAGCTCTCCTCCAATGCCAAGGGCGGGTATCTGCCCACGCAGATCGCGGTCGACGGCGGAAGCTACGGCTCGAAGCCCGTTTCCACGATGGTCGGCCCCGAGGGCGGCGACGAGCTGGTCGAGAAGACCATCGCCGCCATGGACGCGCTGTTCTGAGTGTCCGTCCCCTTCCGCAAGCCCCCCATAAAACACGCTGTGAGAATTCGTCTGTTCCTACGAATTCTCACAGCGTTTTCTATATTCAGGATATCTTATAAACGCAGATCAAAATGTTCGCCGGGGAAACACGCTCCCGGCATCACAGGAACACGCCGCGGTCGAGAAGCACGCGCTCCAACTCCCGCGCGTGCTCGGCGGCGTCCGTCCCGCGCATGGAGCCGAGCGTGCTGCATAGCGCGTACAGAATGGACAGGCACCCGGCATAGCAGGGAAAATACCCCTCGGCCGAGGCCTCGCACTGCAGCGTACAGGCGGCGTAGGCGTACAGCGGCGACGGTTCCAGGTCGGTCATGAGGACGATCGGAACATCATGCGCATGCAGGAAGGCCGCGCCCTCCGCGATCTGCGCGGTATAGCGGGAGAAGCAGATGGTGATGACCAGATCGTCCGGCCGGACGGTCATCAGCCGGTCATAATAATCACAGGCGCCGGGCAGAAGCTCCTGCACCTGAAGACCGAGATAGCGGAGCATCGAGGCCAGCAGCGCCGCAAGCGCGGCGGAGGCGCGTCCGCCCGTCACATAGACGCGCTTTGCAGCCAGAATGCGGCGCGCCGCATCGGAAAGCGCTTCGCGGTTCTCCGGCAGCGTCATCGTTTTTTCGATCGCGGAGATATCCTGCCGCATGGTCCGCTCAAACACGTCGCCATCCGGCGCGCTGGCGCTGGAGAGCTTATTCGTGATGATGAGCTTGGACTGCGCATAGGCGGAAAACGTGCGCTTGAACTCGGTAAATTTCTCAAAGCCGAGGCTGTTGCAGAATTTCACGACGGTCTTTTCACTCACGCCGCAGTTTTGGGCCAGCGCCGTGATCGAGAGAAACGGGATCTGCTCGTAATTCTTCACGACATAGTCCGCGACCAGCCGCTGCGCGGCGGGGAAGCCGTAGCGGCCGCCCTTGATCCCGGAGAGGATCTGCTGTATTTCGTTCATCGAAGCGCACCTCCTTTGGACTGCCTGATTATTCTACACGAAAGGAAAGGAAAAATCAAATTCCAAGAAGGAAAAATATTTTTCTTCTTGTCTTGCAAAAGGAAAATTATATGGTATAATCAAGATGCCGGCAGAACAAGGGCAACACCGCACAATTCGGCAAGCAGATTCGGCGAGAGATTTTTCGTCAAGTCAAGGTTTGAAACGTGCAGGAATCCTGTATGTACCCGCAAGGGGGATGCCGCATCCGTAAGGCTCCTTCGTCGCCAACGGCTGCGCAATATTTCAAGCTTTTCAAACCGCAGAATTGGCGGAAAAGATCCATCGAAGCGCGCAGACGCAATTGTACGGTGTTGCCCAAGATAAGGAGAGAATCTATATGGAACAGCAGCACGCGATCCGTTATCTCGCGCTTTCACAGGAGGAATTGATCGACGCAGGTGCATTTGACCTGCAAATGAGCATTGCAGCACTGGAAAAGGGGCTGCTTGATTTTGAAAAAGGAAAAATTCTTTTCCCCGATAAGATCGTCCAGATCTTCGATCAGGAGACGCAGGACCGCATCAACTGCCTCCCGGCGACGCTTCTGGAGGAAGGCGTCTGCGGCGTGAAGTGGGTGTCTGTTTTCCCGCAGAACCCGCGCAAATTCGGCACGCAGAACCTTTCGGCCATCATTGTGCTGTCGAGTCTTGAAAACGGCTATCCGGTCTGCGTGATGGACGGGACGCTCTGCTCCAATATGCGCGTGGCGTCGATGGGCGCAGTCGCGGCACGGAAGCTCGCGCGGGAGGATTCCGAGGTGATCGGCTTCATCGGAGCCGGCGAGCAGGCCAAGCTGCATCTGCTCGGCATGAAAGCAGCGCGTCCGGGCCTGAAGGTCTGCAAGCTGGCCTCCAAATACCCGGAGGAGGAGACCGTGTTTATCCGGCAGCTTTCGCGCTATCTCCCGGATATGCAGTTCATCGCCTGCAACGGCAATATGGAGGCGGCCATGCGCGATTCCGACATTCTGGTCACGGCCACGAGCGCACAGGCGCCGCTTCTGAAGGCCGACTGGATCAAGGAGGGCGCTTTCTACAGCCACATCGGCGGCTGGGAGGATGAATACGCCGTCGTGCAGAAGGCCGATAAGATCGTCTGCGACGACTGGCAGACCGTCAAGCACCGCACACAGACCGTCAGCCGCTGCTATAAAGATGGCGTGATCGGTGACAGCGATATCTACGCCAACATCGTTGAGCTGCTGGACGGCAGCAAGCCCGGCCGCGAAAATGAGAAGGAGTTCATCTACTTCAACGCCGTCGGCCTCGCCTACACGGACATTTCCATTGCGTACGCCATGTACACGCGCGCCCGCGAGGCAGGAAAGGGACATATGCAGGATCTGCAGGGCAGCATGATCTTCGACAAGACAGACCTCAAGCTGCATCTATAAGTTCCCGTTTCATAAGATCAGTCACGGCAGAGCCCCGAAAGCTGGGCTCTGCCGTGATTTTTCTGTTATGGAGATCCCGGCGCATCGGCGCTGCGGCCTCGCAGTTATTCTGCCTTTGCCTTCCGCAGCGCGAGGATCCGGTTCATCTCGTTATAGACGATCATATAGCCTTCGTCCACACCCATGCCGGGCTTTGCGAGGATCTGTGCCGGCTGTGTCGCCATGGCGCACTGCACACAGACCTGCGCAGAGCGGTCGGTCTCATTGCAGGTGCCGCCCTGATATGCACCGATGCCCTTTTCCTTGCAGTAGAGGACTGCCTCGATGGTATTGTTGATGCCGCCGAGATCCGGCGTTTTGATCTGGATCATGTGACCGGCTTTGTGATCGGCGAAAAGCTTGATATCTTCGAGCGTATTGCACCATTCGTCAGCGACCAGCTCAACATCGATGCCGCGCCGGTCCAGCTCCGCGGTCAGCCCCGCGAGCGCCTCCATCTGCGTTTCACGGTCACAGTCGCAGTCCATCGGTCCTTCGATCCGCAGGTGGAACGGCTTTGCGGTCTGCTCCAGGACCGCCAGATAATCCGCCATGGCTGCATAGTTATGATTTCCGAAGGCTGCGCCGATCGTACCGTAGACATCGATATGCAGGACCGGGGCATAGTGCTCGTCCAGACGCTGCGCCAAGATCCGGTCACGAAGCCACGCCACATACTCCTGAAGCTTTTCGCCGTGCGCGCCGAGCTTTGTCTCCACGTTGTTGATCAATGCGTGCGGGAGCACCTGCGCGCCCTTGATGATCATTTTGTCCGCATTATCATACCGGTCGTCCCCGGACTGGGTAAAGATCGGGATCAGGTGGTCCGATACCGTGCAGCCGTATTCATCCGCCACGACCTCGCACATCATGCGCCCGCTCGCCTTTGCAACGGCGTCAAGCAGCGCCTGAGAAACACCATAGCGGATCGCCGTATGCAGCCGCTTGCCGCCGACCTCGATGGCTTCCATCCTTGCGGCAAGCGCACGGAAATTGTCCGCTTCCTGCCCGACCAGACACGGTTTGATGTACTGCTCAATAATAGGAATAAAATCCTTCGCCAAAAACAGCGGATCGCGCCCGCCTGCGCCGGAATACTGTACCGCCGCGCAGTCGCCGTAAGCGACCTGGCCGTCCTCCAGGATCAGCATGACCGAGATCGCCTCGCCTGCCTGACGGACGGCGGAAAAGCCCTCGGTGACAGGCTGACCGATATAGAACATCCCGTCGTGCCCCGCGCCGCGCTTGATCGCGCGCTGGTCGTCAAAATAGAAGCCGGTACGTCCGGGTGCGCAGACAACATTTTTGATTTTCATAAATAATACCTCCGTCGTTATCCATCAGTTTCTCGGCCGGCCGACCAGCCGCCCCTTACCGATCGCATACACATCATCGATGACCATCTGGAAGCTCGGCGCACGCTTTTCATATTTTGCGCGCTCTGCAATGCGCGCGGCGTGGAAATCCTTCAGGTCCTGCGGGAATGGGAGATTCCCCATGTTCAGAATCCGGATCGCACCCTCGTTATCGCGGCAGGGAAGCATCTGCCCTGCGTTATAGCGGCAGGGCGCAAACGGCACATCCAGCACGCCGGCCACAACGCCGCGGCAGACCCCCAGCGCGATATCTCCCTTGCCCAGCTCAAAGCATTTGTCGACAATACAGCGCGTCTCCCGGCGGATGATCTCCATTTCCTCGTCCAGATGCGAGTTTTGAAATATCTGGTCTGCCATCATATTGACGACCTGCTTTGTGCAGCGGAGCCCCTGCGCATTTGCCTCCATCGTCGGGATCCCGATCGCTTCGTGCGGGCTTTTTACGATGACCTTTGTGGCTTTGGAGAGCGCGGCGATCAGGCTGCCCGTGGAGATCACGCCGAAGGCCTTGGCTTCGTCAGCGGGGAAGCCGCCCATCCACTGATGCAGTACCGTGGTAACAACGACCTGATCGTACCCGTATTTGTGCAGATATTCCTCGGTCAGCTCCTCAAGCGTGCGGATGGCCGCGATGTCCTGCACGATGTTGCCGCACTGCCCATATCCGACGGTGATGTTGCGCACGCCCTGTTCGGCGGCAAGCAGCGCTTCGATGATGGCAGCTGCATGAGAAATGCACGGCGGCACCAGCGTGCCGGTCAGCGGTCCGTACGGCTCCCGATTGATGGAGATCCCCATTTCCTCGTACAGGCCTGTCAGCCGGTCAACATACTGCCAGGAGCGGATGGTCGTTTCCATCGGAACATTTTTGCAGTACGGAAGATTGTAGGAAATACCGCCGCCCTCATAGCTGGTAAAGCCGCCGGCATAGGCGATCTCCGTCAGCAGACGCGCGTCCGGGGTGCCATGCCGCACCTGCAGCGGCGTGTGGACGCTCTCGATCACGCGCCGGCAGCCGGCGACGCCGTGATTGACCGCGGGAAAGCCATTGAGCATGGCGCGCCCGAGCCGGATGGATTCCTGAATGCCGTCCTCCGCTTCGGCATAGCGGTTTTGCCGGGTGTAGCTGTCGATCGTGGTGGGCAGAAGGTCGGCCTCGCCCTCCTTCTCCAGATACTGCATGAGCTTGATATGTTCCTCGATCACCGGCACGCCGGCACGCGGCTGAATGAGCGTCCGCCCCGCTTTCTTGGCCTCCAGAAGCTTCGTGGAAAAGACACGTTCCGGCGAGAGCCGTTTCTGATAATCAGCAGCCTCCTGCAGGTCTACGTCCTTTCCCGTCGGCCATTGGCCAAGGACCTCCTGCCGTTCCTGCATGAAGACGCCTTCGTCCAGCTTTTTGTTCTGAATTTCCATCTATCTGATCATCCTTTTCATAATTTGAAGCGCCGCAAGCGGATCATGCGTGGAAAGCAGCCCCATTGCAGCGAGAATATAAGAGGAATCGATCAGGATCTCTGCGTTTTTCGGGCGCAGAGACGCCGGATCGGCGGGGTCATAGCAGAAATAAGACGCGATCTCGCGCACACGCGGTGAATGGATCAGGCTCCCGCCGGTCGCCACGACGCGCCGCACGGCCGTCAGATCCTTGCCCGCCTGCACGAACGTCTGCCCGAGCAGGGTATAGGTCTCTTCGATCGTCCCTGCATGGCGCTTTGCCGCCGTGCTGACCGCCATACATGCCAGCGCATGATCCAGCTGCGCCAGCTCCCCGTCACAGTCCGGGACGAGCTCCGTCTGTTCACTCAGCATCCGGCACAGCGTCTGCACCCGCTGCTCCGGGAGCCCGGACAGCTCTGCGAGGCGGCGTGCACCAACCGCATCCAGAATGCCGAGAACGGAGTAGCGCATCCCGATGTCTCCTTCGACGGTACGCTTGGCATACGGCTCCGGGAGCCCTTTGTAGACGGTGTTCATCTGCCGGGGCATTCCTTCGCAGATGGAGTAGACATCAGTCGTTGCGCCGCCTACGTCCACCGCGGCCAGCTCGCCGATCCCCGGCTCGCCGCCAAACCCGCCGGAGAGCAGCTCAAGCGCTTTGAGCACGGCTGCCGGTGTTGGCATGAGGATGTCGTTCATCCTTTCGGCCGCGTGGTCGAGCCCCTTTGCCTGAATGATGCGGCTCAGAAAAATTTCGCGGATCGCGGCCTGCGTCTGCTCCGTTTTGAGCAGGCCAAACTTCGGCATGACATTTTCACATACCCGCACGCGGCATCCGGCTAGGATCCGCTCGCATTGCCGCGCAGCCGAACGGTTGCCCGCGACGATGATCGGAAAATCCGGCCGCATGGCGGCCAGCATGTTTGCATTATGCAGAATGCAGGCCGTGTTTCCGCCGTCCGTCCCGCCGACGAGCAGAAAGATATCAGGCTTTTCCCGCCGGATCTGGTCGATATCATCCTCCGTCAGCTCAAACGAGAATTGTCCGATCAGCTTTGCTCCGGCGCCGAGGCTGGCCATGCGCGCGGCCTCCAGCGTCAGCTCCGGCACAAGGCCCGATACGATCATCCGCAGTCCGCCTGCCGCGGATGAGCAGGCATAGCGCTCGGCGTATTCGAGCCTGCCGGTTTTCTCCTCAAGCTGCCGCAGCGCGGCGGAAAAGCCGTCATTGACATCTGTCTGTACGGTCGTATAGGCGGCTGCCGTTCCAAGCACGCGCGCCGTGTCAACGTCTACGGCCGTCAGCTTGGTATAGGTGCTGCCGAAATCCGTCAATAAAACAGGCTTCATACCGGCACAGCCTCGCTGCATGCAGCGGCATCCATATGCAGAAGCTCACGCAGCGCGTCGATGGTCGTTTCCGGCGGCGTTCCAGGCGGGAAAGCGCGGTCAAAGCCCATGGCGTGGAAGCGCTTTTCCACATCCTCAAATTTCTGCTTGCCGACAACGATGTTTCCGCCGACGACCAGCGGGATCCCGAGAAGGCCGGCCTCATCACACTTTTCCCGCATCCCGCGGCAATCCAGCTCCCCCTGCCCATACAGGCTGGAAACCACAATGGCGTCCGCGTCTGATTCGATGGCTGCAGAGATGTACTCCTCCTGTGACACCATAACGCCGAGATTAACGACATCGAACCCGGCTTCGGTAAATGCGTGATAAAGGATCTTGTTGCCGACGGCATGGACGTCTGCTCCGATCACACCGATCACAAGAACCTTTTTTCGTGTCTGCTCTGTTTGCATGGAAGGAACTCCTCTCAAAAAATGATTGAAAAATTTCATTTTCAGACCGTTTCTACCTATTATTGTAGCTTTGGCCACGGGGAAGTCAATTTATTTTTCCGGAAATGCAACGAAACTTGCGTCGCTTGCAGGCCATGCAAGCGACGCAAAAAAAAAATTCATTTTGGAGATCGATTTGCCAGAAGCCGTTCGAGCCGTTCGGTCAGATAGATGGCAGAGCCCTCGTCGATCTGGTAGGAACAGGAGATCAGGCGCGCGTGTGCCGCAAACTGTGTCAGCAGCCCGAGCGCCTTTTGTGTGCAGAGCTTCTCATAGCCTTCCGGCACAAGGACCGCATCCTTGCCGCTCAGATACGCAGACAGCGATTCCGGCGGGTCAAAAAGCGCCGGTCCTGCGATTTGAAGCCCCTGCGTATATTCGTCGCAAAAGCTGCGCAGCAGCGCGCCGAAGCGCAGGCTTTGGCTGACGATCCCTACGCGCTGCCCGGGCGAAAGCTTTACGATCGGCGCAACGCTGGACGCCTGCAGGCGCAGAGCGATTTTTGCAACTTTTTCCGCCTGCCCGGTCATCCCGGCAAGCTGTTTTGCATGTTCGGTCGTCGTGATCATCACATCCATCTGCTGCGCGAGCCGCCCGGGGTGCTGCTGCACCTGCTCGAGCAGCAGGGTATGCAGCTCGATGCCGTCCATATGCCGGAGCTGCTCTTTGAGCTGCGCAAGCACCTCGGGGTTGCATTCGACCAGCGCGACCTGCAGCTTGGGCTGCTGCGCACAGAAGCGGCGCAGCTGGTCCGCAAAGAGCTGTTTCATTTCATGGACGCTGATCCCCATCTGGTGCAGCTGCTGCAGCAGCGCATCGATCTGCTCCTGTGCCGCCTGCCGGCGATCGGCTGTCCGGTGGTAGCAGACGAAACTGCCGCGCCCGGGTGTTTTGATCAGAAGTCCGTCCCGTTCCAGCTCGTCATACGCGCGTTTGACCGTACCTTCCGCCACATGCAGCTGTTCCGACAGTTCCCGCACGGTCGGAAGGCGTGTGCCGTCCGGGAGACTTCCGGCACGGATCCTGCCCGCAAGCTCCTGCCGAATCTGGTCATAGATCGGCGTTTCCCCTTCCGGTGCGCACAGATCAATGCGGTTGTTTTCCATTGCACTGCTCCAGATATGCCCTGCGGCCCGTCTCATAGAGATCGTTTCCAAGGGCGTCGATGATCACGGTGACCGGGAAGTCCTCGACCTCCAAGCGCCGAAGCGCCTCTGCGCCGAGGTCCTCATATGCGATGACCTCAGCTTTTTTGATACATTTGCTGAGCAGTGCGCCGCATCCGCCGATCGCGCCGAAGTAGACCGCGCCGTGCTGCTTCATGCTGGCGATCACTGCCGCATTCCGCCTGCCCTTGCCGATCATGCCGCGCAGACCAAGCGCGATGAGCGTGGGCGCGTAGGCATCCATCCGATAGGAGGTCGTCGGCCCCGCCGAACCGATGATCTGACCGGGTGCAGCGGGCGTCGGACCGACATAATAGACCACTGCATCCATCGGGTCAAAGGGAAGCGGCTTGCCTGCCTCCACCAGCTCGCAAAGACGCTTGTGCGCTGCGTCCCGCGCGGTGTAGATCACGCCGGTCAGCAGCACGCTGTCACCGGCGCGGAGCTTCCGCGCATCGGCTTCGCCAAGCGGCGTTTTCAGTCTGAGCGTCATATCAAAGCACCTCCGTTCTATGTCTTGCCACGTGGCAGTTGATATTGACAGCGACCGGCAGCCCTGCAATGTGCGTGGGCATGGAAAGCATGTGTACAGCCAGCGCGGTGGTCCTGCCGCCAAAGCCCTGCGGGCCGATGCCGAGCGCATTGATGCGCTCGAGCAGCTCGCGCTCAAGCTCCGCGTAGAACGGATCCTCATTGTGCCCGCCCGTCTCCCGCAGCAGCGCCTTCTTTGCCAGCAGAGCCGCTTTGTCAAAGGTGCCGCCGAGGCCGACGCCGACTACGATCGGCGGGCAGGGGTTCGGCCCGGCCTGCAGCACGGCGTCCAGCACAAACTGTTTTACGCCGTCCAGACCGTCCGACGGGCGGAGCATGGCGATGCGGCTCATGTTCTCACTGCCAAACCCCTTCGGCGCGACAGTCAGCTTCAGCCGATCCCCCGGTACGATCTCATAATAGATCATGGCGGGCGTATTATCGCCGGTGTTCACGCGGTCCAGCGGGTCGCGGACCACGGACTTGCGCAGAAAACCGTCTGTATAGCCGCGCCGCACGCCCGCATGGATGGCTTCGTTCAGATCGCCTGCAATATGGACCTCCTGCCCAAGCTCAACAAAAACGCAGGCCATGCCAGTATCCTGACAGATCGGCTGCAGCCGTTCGGCGGCAATGTCCGCATTTTCAAGGATCCGTCCGAGCACTTCCTTTGCGATTGGCCACGGCTCATCTGCATAGGCCGCGCAGATTCGCGACCTTACATCCTGCGGCAGCTGGCGGTTTGCCTCGACGCACAGCCGCGCAACGGTGTCCGTGATGTGTGAAGCTCTGATCTCACGCATCGTCATTCCTCCCCCTTTCGTTCTCCGATCGTATCCAGCAAGGTGCCGTCCCGGCCGATGACCTTTGCGATCACACGCCCGGCAGGCGGCAGCGGCGCCGGTGTGCCGGTGATCTGCTCGGCAAGCGCGCGAAGCTGTGTGATCTCCAATACCTGCATCCCGGCCTGCGTCAGCCGCTCGCGCAACTCTTCCCTTCTGGGATTGACGGCGATCCCCGCCTGTGTGACCAGCACATCAATGTCCTTGCCCGGCGTTGAGATGCAGGTGACGCGGTCGCGGACGATGGGGAGCCGGCCGCGGAACAGGGGCGCCGTGATGATCGAGAGTTTGGAGCCCGCGGCGGCATCGCTGTGCCCGCCGGAGCCGCCCATGATGCGCCCGGAGGAATCGGTGTGGACATTGACGTTAAAATCCGTGTCGATCTCTGTCGCGCCGAGGACGGCAACGTCGAGCGAATCCATGATGGAGCTTTTTGCACCGGCGCTTGCGTACTGCGCCGCGCCGACCTCGCAGTGGTTCGGGTTATCGCGGATGGAGGCCGCCGCCTTCAGATCAAAGCACTGCACATCCATCAGCGCCCGGAAGCAGCCCTCGTTGAGCATATCGACCAGATACCCGGTAATACCGCCCTGCGCGTAGCTGCCGTGGATCTGCTCGCGGAGCATGATCTGCTTGAGATACATGGCCGTGGCAAGCGTCGCGCCGCCGGCGCCGGTCTGGAACGAGAAGCCGTCACGCAGAAGCCCGGAATTCTGGATGACCCGCGCCGCCGTCTGTGCCATGACGAGCGCAACGGGATTGCGCGTCATGCGCGTGGTGCCGGACACGATCCCCGCCGGATCGCCGATGGCGTCGATCTGCACGACGTAGTCTACATAGATCTCCGGGATCGACCAGCCGGTCAGCGGATATTCCGCCAGCTCATCGGTGATGACGATCACCTTTTTTGCGTACATCGCGTCCGGGAACGCATATCCAAGGCTGCCGCAGGCGGATCTGCCGTACTTTCCCGTGCAGTTTCCCATGCAGTCGGAGCATGGCGCGGCGATAAAGGCCACATCGATGGGGGTGATGCCCAGCGCAATATCACGCGGGCGGCCGCCGTGCGTGCGGAACTCGACCGGCTCGTCCATCAGACCGGCGGAGATCTGCCGGCCGATCCCTGCGGAGATGTAGTTTGTCTGCACCTTCCGCACAACGTGGTTTTTGATGTGGTCCAAAAGCGGCGCGTGCGTGTCAAACAGCGCGCTGGCATTCACAGTCAGATCGCGGATGCCCATGGCTGCGATCTCATCCATGACAAGATTCAGCACATAGTCGCCGTTCCGGAGATGATGGTGGAAGGAGATCGTCATGCCGTCCTTCAATCCGGCCAGCGCGATCGCCTCACGGATGGTTTTTACCAGTTTCGTATTCATGCAAGTGTCCCTCCCCGCTTCAGGATCTGTTCCGCATCGGCAAGCGTCCGTTTCGCGCGGGCGGCGATCGGTGCGTCGATCATTTTGCCATGCAGCGCGACCGCTCCGCGGCCCTGCCGCTTTCCTTCCTCCAGCGCTGCAAGCACCTCGTTCGCATGGTCGACCTCTGCCTGCGTGGGGCTGAAGCAGCGGTTGATATTGCCGAGATGGCGCGGCGAGATGGCCGCCTTGCCGGTAAAGCCGAGGCTCTTTGCGAGCGCAGTGTCCGTGCAGAGTCCTTCATCATCGTCAACATCCGTAAAAGGCGTGTCGTAGACATCGATCCCTGCCGCCCGCGCGGCCATGACCAGCCTCGTCCGCGCGTATTGGATCTCCGCGCCCTCTTTTGTCCGTTTGCAGTGCAGATCCGCGCTCAGATCCTCTGCACCGAGGAACAGCGCCTGGACCCGCGGGCTGGCAGACGCGATCGAAAACGCATTTTCTACGCCGAGCGCCGTTTCGATCAGCGCAAGGATGCCGACAGCTCCCGCCGGCAGACCGTTTTCTGCTTCCAGCTGGTCAAGCGTTTGCGCAAGCATCTGGATGTCCTCCGCGGTACAGGTTTTGGGCAGCATGATGAGATCGGGCTTCTGCGGAACAACAGCGGCCAGATCTGCAAGGAACATGGGTGTTTCAATGGAATTGACGCGGACGATGACCTCGCTGCCGCAGAGATGCAGATTGCCGATGGCATAGCGCACCAGATCGCGCGCCGCATCCTTTTCCGTCGGGGAAACAGCGTCCTCAAGGTCAAAGATCACGGCGTCTGCGCCGAAAAAGCCGCAGCTTGTCATCATTTTCGGCGTGTTGCCGGGCACAAAAAGCATGGATCTTCTCATCGGTCAGCCTCCTGTGCGCGCGCAAGCGCAGTTTCAAGTCTCGCCCGGATGATCCAGTCCAGCGCACCGCGGTCGTGCAGCTCGACAAGCGCCGTGAGCTGCTGTGCATCCAACAGCTCGCCGACGGTCTGCTTCATGGCCTCACCGAATTGCGCGCGCAGCGCTGTATGGAGAATGATCTGTGTCTGATCTGCCGGTGTGACCGTCACGACGACGTCGCTGGATTCGTCCGTTCCCGCCGTGGCGGAATGCAAAAGTCCTCCCATGAAAATTCCTCCTTGTAATATATCAATTTGATGATATTATATAATACAATCAGGCTATTTGCAAGAGAGACAACATGCGCTATACTGGAAGAAACGCAAAGGAGGACTGCTCTATGCCGGAAAACGCGATCCAGCACAGTCATATTTACAGCACCTATTTTGCCCCGCGCGGCAGAAGCCGTATTTTCAACCTGGGCATTCAGCTCGCGCAGCTGTATTTATCGCCGTTTGACCAGATCATCGGTGTGATTGGGGAGGCCGGCTCAGGAAAAAGCGTGCTGATCAAGGGGATGTTCCCGGGTCTTGAGCTGACCAACGATGACGATGGCGTCAACGTGCGCCCGCTGCCGATCCTCGACCAGGATGCAGAGACCGGCTTTTTTTCCCCGCATACCTATCATATGGACATCCGCTTTGAGATGGGCTTTCATCAGCTCAGTGAGCTCGCGGATGCGATCCGGCTGGCCGTGCGCCGCGGCAAGCGCGTCGTGATCGAGCATTTTGATCTGATCTACCCCCTGCTGGGCGCAAATGCAAACCTTCTGATCGGTGTCGGCGAGGAGATCATCATTACCCGTCCGACGATTTTTGGTCCGGAGCCGCAGGAGGTCTATCAGCGCGCCTATGACTCTCTGCCGTATCGGCTGATGGCGCATACGGCAGAGGATCTTTGCGAGTGCTTTTTGCCGCCAAAGGAGCTGGAACGCTGCTCGCATGATGACGTGCACCACGGCTTTATCCTTGCCTTCCCGGACACAGCGCCGGAGCTGGATCTGGATCAGCTGGAGCAGCAGGTCGCGGAGGTCATCGCGCGCGACGTACCGGTCGACTATGTGGACGAAAGTCATATCCGTATCGATCACATGATCCACGAATGCACCGGCCCGCGTACCCACGTTCGTTCGACCGGAAAGGTGCAGGGCTTCCGCCTGCTCAAGCATTTTGTATTCGACCCATATACCAGACGCTATCTGCTGGTCGGCTGCGTCGGCGAGGATTCCGAAACCTATATGCAGCGTCTGGACCGGCTGTAACAGGCACGCTTTGTTTTTTCATGAAGGTTTGCGCAGAGCGCAAAGTGAAGGATCGCGCAGGCGCGATGTGAAGGGGCGGCAGAGCCGCCGTGGAGGATCGTGCTTCGCACGATGGGAAGGGGAAGCGTGCCACACACTTCCGCAGATATTTCTCTGCGAAGCGCCGCTTCCCGTGCCGAAGGCACGCTTCACTCGAAAAAACGAGCTTTTGTCCAAGAGGACAAAAGCTCTTTTTTCGTGTATCATGTGAACACTATGGATCAATTTCCAAGTTGGTGGCACAAAACTGTGCCCCAGCGAAGCGGTCACAGTTTTGAAGCGAGGAGCAGCGGAGCAAGTTCGCACTTCGTTCCCCTGCATCACGACCCAGCAACGCGGTCGCGATGCAGAAGCGAAGAAACGCCCCGTCCGGCTAAGAGACCTCGCCGCAAGGCGGGGGCTCGTGCCAAAAGGGGCGTTTCTGAGCTGTGTTTTCAGAACACTATGGATCAATGAGCGTCTCGGCACAGCAAGCCAACTCTTTTTGTTTATTATACACCTGCCACGATAAAATGCAATTAGGATTTCTGCTTTTCCTTTTCCAACTTCAAAATCCGATGATCCTCCGTCAGCACGCGCATCTGCTGAATTGCGATTGCGTTGAGCTTTGCCAGTCGTTCTGGCTGCGCCAAACCATCGTTGATGAACACCGCATTCAGATTCTCCAGATTGGAAAGGCACACAAGCTGTGATACATTTGCGTAATCGCGGATGTTGCCCTTCAGTCCCGGATTCTCATCTCGCCACTGTTTCGCGGTCTTGCCGAACAGCGCCATATTCAGTACGTCGGCTTCGCTGGCATACACCAGCGACATTTGCTTTGCCGACAACTCCGGCGGAATCAGATTTTCCTTGATGGCATCTGTGTGGATGCGGTAATTGATTTTTGCGAGATTGCGCTTAATATCCCAGCCGAGGAGTTGCTGCTCCTGCTCTTTGAGCCGTTCAAACTCTTTGATCAGATAGATTTTGAATTCCGGGCTGATCCACATACCGAATTCAAAGGCGATGTCCTTGTATGCATAGGTGCCGCCATAACGACCAGCGCGCGCCATAAGACCAATCGCATTCGTTTTTTCAACCCATTCCTTTACGCTGAGCTTGTAGCTGTTCAAACCGGCCTGACTTCTAATTATGGCGAATTCGCCATAATTAAAATTTGGATTGTGGATCTGCTCCCAAATGCCAAGGAACTCGACCGTGTTCCGGTTGCGCAGCCAGTCCGAAATGAAGAAGTCACCGTCCTTCGCTTTCAGCATATCTGTCAGCGAAATATAATCCTTGTCGTCAATTGTGGTCACGGAGATTTCCGCACCATTGACCATGAGCTTGTTATTCATCGGTACACCTCTCTAACATCGTGCATGAAGCGTTCGTTGTTTTATCCCCTGTTGAAAGCGAATCGGCGACTCTTGCAGCAGCGTAGCAATTCTGTGAAACGGTGATATAATCCAGCATTGCTGGAACACAGCAGCCACAGACTGTTGCAATTCATCTTCTGCCTCTTTATCAGTATAGCAGGTATCCGTTTCCACGTCGAGTGGTTTTTCTAGATGCGCCGCGGATGCCAGCTTTTCCAGCAGAACAGCCTTCGACCAATACTGCACTCGCGCCTGTTCCAGATACCACTTGCGCACATCTCTTGTCAGCTCCGCTTCCATGATCACCACGTTCAGCGTCCAGCCAATTTTCATCGCCAGCCGGAGGAGCGTTTGGTCATTTTCATAGGTCTTGCAAAAAACGCGCATCCGGCGCACGTTGCGCGGGGAAAAGCCTGTGCGGTCAGGGAAATTTGCCCGTAAAAACTCTGCGGCTGCGACCGCCGCGCCCTTCTCCGGGCGCTGGCTGATGGCCTTGCCAATGGCATACACTTCATCCATTTGCAGAAGATTCTGCGTGAGGATTGCGGTCAATTCCCGGTACATCGTGCCGTAATCTACAGGTTTTCTGACGTTCATAGCTTCTCCTTTCCGCGCCGCTGCGCATCATATATTTCGTCGTTTTGCGAATAGCCTGCTACAATATTTTGTGGTATGATTGCTCCGTTCGTTTGATTCTTGCGAGGGAGGAGCAATCATGCAGTACACCGATGCCGAAGCCGCCCTGATCGGCGGTCTGATTTCAACCTATTTCTTTCAGCCTGCCGTGTCCGCGCCTCTGAAGGACGCGTACCGCTGCGTTCTCGAGCATCTGCATCAGAACGCGCTCACTTCTTCTGACCTTCAGCAGATCCGAAAGGCTGTGAATTTCCTGATGCCCCTGTGTCAGGCCAATCGGCAGACGCAGCGGGAGCTTATGGGAGTCAATGCAAGGACAACAGCGCTTCTGAATGGCTCACGGTAATCGTGGAAACGTAAAAGGCACGACGCTTGGTCGTGCCTTCTTCGTTCAGCGCATCGAAGTTCTCGTGATTGCCGTCCACGAACAGAACCGTAAACGGCAGGGCCTCCAGCCGGTCAAGCTGCGGATCGTCGCTTTTATCGCCGTGCCACACAAGCCCTGCGTCGCCGCAGACGATCATGTAGTCGTCCTTCGTCATCTCGCCTTGCTCTGGGAAATACTGCGGCTGGAATCGGAGAGTGTTTCCGTGAAGATCGCCAGTTGCGTATATCATTTTCATCTCTCCAATCGTTGCTTGATTTCCGCGCCGCCCTTGATCTGCACCAGAATCTCATCAGCGGACAGGACTGTCACGCGCTCTACGATCTGACGGACAGCGTTTTCGTTCCATTCTGTGATCGTAGCGTTTTCTATAGCTTGCTCCGCCTGCTTCATGCGGGTGCAGACGCAGCTCGCATCGGTGCTGCTTTGCAGGATCGCTTCTTTCTGCTTTTTAAGCGTGGTCTGCTCGGCCAGAATTTCTGCGAACTGCGTATTGCAGGCTTCTTTATCTTCTGCATCAATGGCTTCCGCCAACAGCTGCTGGAATTGCTCGTCAAGCTGCACCAAGCGGTGTTCAATGTCGGCAAGGCTCATGGTCTGCCCCTGTACAGGCAGTAGCTCCAGAGAGACTGCGTTTTTGATACGGTCGAGCAGTACAGGTTTATCACTCATAGCAGCGTTGATTGCTGACAGGATCGCGTTTTGCAGCGGTTCTTCCTTGATCGTCGGCGAATCGTGGCAGTATTTTGTTCCGTAGTTCAGGCGGCTGGTGCAGCGCCAGACGGGGTATTTTCGGCCAAGGGATGTCCATGTGCAGCGGCGGTAGAGTGTTCCGCACTCGCCGCACATGAGTCTGTCTGATAAGGCGTATTTGCTTGTATAACAGGAGCGTCCTGTCACAGCCGATTTGGATGGGCTGCGAAGGGCGCTCCGACGTGCCATTTCCGCTTTCACTGCATTGTACTGTTCCCGGCTGACGATGGCTTCATGGTGATCGGGCATATAGTATTTCGCCATCTGACCGACGTTCTTAATGACCTTCTTGCTGATCACATCTGTCCGGAATGTTTTCTGGAGCAGCACATCTCCACAGTATTTTTCATTCGTCAGGATACTCTTGATGGACGTCGCTGTCCATTTTGATTCTCCGAGAACCGTTTTGATCTGATTTTCCTCCAGCCAGTCTTTCAGATTGCGCAGGCTGGCGCCGCTCTCATATCGCTTGTAGAGTTCACGCACGATTTCTGCTTGTTCTGGGATAACGCGGAATTTGCCCTCTGTGTCTTTTTCATATCCGTAAAGCCTGTAACAGGGCACCTTGAGCGTTCCAACTTTTGCGTGCATCTGCTTGCCGCGCCGAATGTTGCCGGAGATGGATTCGCTTTCGGACTGCGCCATTGCGCCGTACATCGTAATCATAAATTCGCTGTCGGGCGGTAGAGAATTGATGTTTTCTTTCTCAAAGAGGACGCCGATAAGGCCGCGCATATTGAGAGGGCTGCTTAGTTTTGCCCGCACACACGGGAGATCCGCATTTTTGCTTGCCGGTTCGGGAATAGATGGCTGTTTTCCAAATATGCCCTTCGTCGCATCGCCACCATACGCACTTATGGCTTCCCGGTGTTACCATTTCAGGTGTCAGACCGACATTCAATGTGTCGTCCCATTGAGCAGCGATAGTTGGATAAAGCGCTGCAAGATCGTTGAAGCCAGCCAGAACGCGCCGTCCTGCGCAGTATGGGCAGCAAGAGTTCTCTACAACTCTTGCTGCAATGACGGCCTGCCATTCGTGCCCAAGTGTGCATCGCCACCAAACCCTCCTGTTGCTGAAGGAAGTAACCTGATCTGGTTTCAGACTTCCGTTGCGTTCCGTGTCCCACTGTGCGGCGATGTCTGGAAAGGCCGTCGTCAAATCATTCTCGCCGGGCATCACGGCCTTCCCAGTGCAAACCGGGCATCCCGCGCCTCTGCTTCGGCTGAGTATGCGAGCTCGCCATGAGTGTCTATTCTGACACTTCTACCAAACATATTTATGACTTCCTTCCAACACATCTGAGGGCTTTAGTTCACCGTTTTTCTCGTTGTCCCATACAGCCTGATAAATCTTCGGCATGATGACCGTTCTGATAAGCATACAGACAAAGCCGCCGGAGCATCCGTAGGTTCTATGAAACGTAGGTTGTTGAATACGGTGCCAAATACTTTATAAAATCATTTATCGTGTCACGAGTTACCATGCTGAAAGTGTCTGCACCTTTATCAAGGAAGAAGATATGCAGGCGGTACAACCGCGACCACAGACTTTTCATAGAATTTTCAGCAAGTCCCCGGCGGGCCTCTCCATCGGCAAAAGCGGTTATCAAAGAGTGATAGCCCTCAGCAAACTCCTGACGCTGCTTCTTGGGAATACCTGTGACGATACCAAAATCAATATAGTTTTTCAGAAGTTCCAGTGCCCGGCTGGCACGATACATGGTGTATTCCAGATCCATACGGAAACCGTATTCGGCTTGCAGAAATCCTCCTCGAAAATTTTCATCAAACAATGTTTCTGGCACGGTAGATGCGTAACGCAGCAATGTATCCCAGACATTTTCCAGTCCTCTCAAGGTCTGAGGACTATAACCTTTTTTCTGCATCTCAATCTTTAATGCAGAGATTGACGGAAGCAATTCCGCCGTAGATACTGTTTTTTCATTTCCATACATACTCCTTTCGGTGAAGCGGTTGGTTGATAATATACAACCTTGAAAAGAATGTTCACTTCATGAAATTGAAACCCAGACGGCTTCCCGTCCCTTACTCCAGAACGGAGAACAACGGTTATTGTTCCATGTTGACTAATAATGGTGACTCGAATTACACCATGTGTAACAGCACGAGCATGAAGATTTTGGATATGTGCAATGGAGAAAAGACCGTTGAGCAGTTTCTGTGTACACTGGTTGAGCTGTATCCGGAAGTGGAAAAATCCAGAGCTGAAAGAGATCTGATTCATACACTAAGCAATTTTACACGTTTGAACGCTATTGAATGGAAGGATGATGATGGAATGAGCAATAACCCGTTTGTTTTGACAGCAGTAGGCCATATTGATGAACAGGTAATGATTGCCCTTGCCGGAGAGGATGATATTCGCGATTTGAGTGTTTTTTTCCAGGATTTCATTAAGCAGGGGTCTCATGACAACTTAACTGATACTTACAGTTATTTTTGGGGAAACGATTATAGAGAATATATGAGTCCGACCATGATTCGGCAATGCTTATATAGTTATTATAAGGACTTCTTTGTAATTAAGTGTCAAAGGAAAATTATTGGTGTAATTGCAGTTAAAGCGGCTCATGAGGCATATCTGAATGATGCAGTTATTCAGCTCATTTCGGTTCCGAAATACTTGTTTAACAGATGCATCAAGGAAGTGATTTCTTATTACAGAGATTTTCCGTATAAGAAAATAAATGCGCTTAGGGTTCAGGTTCCAAATGGAAATGAAGATGCGAAGAACGTGATTGAAGCTGCTCTTGTACCCAATGGATTTTCGTTGGAACCATTATGGAGCTTGAGCAATCTGGATTAGATGCAATCCAGTTTAGCTTGGACGGAATGGAAGCAGCACATGATAAACTTCGTAACAAAACAGGTGTATATGCTTCTGTTATGCGTGCAATCCATTTTGTAATCAATAATACCAATCTCCATTTATCCATTGCATTCACGCCTACGAATTTCAATTTGGACGATTTTGAAATCGTATACGAGGAATTGGCTCAAATCTGGAAGAACAGCAAAAGAGTCAAAACTGGAGATTATATCGAGCTTCGTTTACAACCGCTGATGCTGTTGGGCAGAGCAAAAAATAACTTGGGTATTGTCCCGACAGATGATCAGTATAGAAGACTCGTCCAGCTCATTCGTGAAAGAGAAGCATATAGATATTCCAAGAGCATTGATGTGAAATGGGGAGACCCGATTGACCACTCGATCCGCTTCAAGGACAACAACAATTTCCTTGATCAAGCTATTGTACATGCAAATGGAGACATTGTTGTATCTGCTTATCTTCCGATTGTTGTCGGAAATATAAATAAACACTCGTTGTCTGATTATTGGAATCATGGTCTGAATGATATTTGGTCAAAGCGAGTAATCCAGTATCTTGTATCGAGAATGCAGTCTATTTATGATATGGAAGAACTGACAGATACAATTGCAGACATTAATATGGATAATGGGTTGAGTTTTGACCTTATGGAATGTGACCTTGATGATCTTAATTTAATTAAGGAGGTGCTTCTTAGTTAAAATCGACCGAAATCACTAAAGAAAGGAGGCAATACATATGCTGCACTATTTGATGGAACTTTAGATGCTGGTCCTTCTTTTGATGAGGAAAAATTGTCCAGACTATCTGAATAGTATAGAAAAATGTGAGGTGAAAAAACGCCACCTCACATTTTTTGTTTGCGTTTACAGTCATTTCTTTATCATTCGATTTACGGTATCGGTCATAAAGCGGCTTTAGCTGACGGTAAGTTCCGGCGTGCTTCATCACAAGGGCAAGTTCGGCACTTCTGCTTTCTATCCGCTTGATCTCTGCATGAGCGGTATCTCTCCGTGTGGATAATGCGGTCAGCTTGCTTTCCAGTTCTCCATAGCTGCTTATCCCGTGTTCGGTCAGGAAATTCATGGTCTTGGCGGCCTGTTTCAGATTGTTCAGCTTCGCCCAATGGGTGAAGCCTGCACTCTGCTGTGCCTTGATGTTGTTCTGGATATCAATGAGCAGGCTGATCTTTCCGTTCTGCTGTTTCGGATGGCGGGAAGGTCTGGAACGTCCGGCGATCCGGGCGGCAAGGGCTTCTTCGGTGTAGTCCACACCCAGGGTTTTCAGACGGGTGAACCGTTCCTGATCCGGCGCTCTGGCGGAGATATACTTGCCCCGCTTGATCTCATAACCTTCTCTCTGCAGGCGGCGAAGCAGTTCTTCCAGGTTGGAACAGGCTGGCAGGAGTCGGTCAATGGCAGCTTTCAGCTTTGCCTTATAGCTGGTGCCGTTCTGCGCAGCCTGATGTTCAATATAGCTCTTGCCCTTG